>JAESFR010000194.1_pt1 | contig 29779 bp, 26 predicted proteins | sample 9266191 | NCBI WGS metagenome assembly JAESFR01 (sample SAMN14503063, study PRJNA617104) | algae metagenome | isolation source: Pleurocapsa minor HA4230-MV1 and co-occurring heterotrophs from cement on... | place: USA: Nuuanu Pali Lookout, Hawaii | collected 2009-07-20
CCGCACGCCGGCGCGGTCCTGCTGCCAGAGCAGGCTGGCATCCAGCAGCGCCTCCATCGCGGTGAAGGCGTCGCCCGTCAGGTCGTCACCGGTGAGCACGGCTTCGGCGGCGTCGATCGTGAACGGGCCCGCGAACACCGAGAGCGCCTCGAATGCCGCCGTGGTGTCGTCATCGAGCAGGCGGACGCTCCACTCGATCACGCTCCGTGCGGCGCGCTGCCGCTCCGGGAGGTCGCGGGCGCCCCCGACGAGCAGCGTCAGCGCGGAGTCCAGTCGCTCGAGGATCTCACCGGGCGACATCGTGCGCGCCCGCGCGGCCGCGAGCTCGATCGCGAGCGGGACACCGTCCAGCCCGCGTACGATCGCCGCGATCTGCGGAGCATTGGCGGGCGTCATGCGGAACGCCGGGTTCACCGACTGCGCCCGCTCGACGAACAGTGCGACAGCACTCGAGCCGGCGGCATCCGTCGGCGTCGCCTCGGCGTCGGGAACCGGCAGCGGCCCCAGCTCGAACGTGCGCTCGGCCCGCACCCGCAGCGGCGAGCGACTCGTGATCAGCATCTGCAGGTGCGGCAGTTCGGTGACCAGGCGAACGAGGTCGTCGGTGGCCTCGAGCACGTGCTCCATGTTGTCCACGACCAGCAGCAGATCGCGGCGGGCGAGGGCCGTGATGATCTTCGTCTCGACGCGCTCCTCCCCGGTCTCGCGGACTCCGACGGCCCGTGCGATCACGCTGAGCACCCGGTCGGGCGAGGTCAGCGACTCGAGGCGCACGAAGGCGACCTCGCGTCCCGTCGCTGCGATCGTGCCCGCGACGTCGATCGCGAGCCGTGACTTCCCGATGCCGCCCGGTCCGACGATGGTCACGATCCGCACTCCGGGCGTTGCGAGCATCTCCACGAGTCGCGCACGCTCGTCGGTCCTGCCCACCAGCGTGGTGAAGGGGGCCGGGATGCCGCCCGCAGAGTCCGGCGATTGCTCGGGCACGGCGGCCGTGGCCGCCCGCGACGCGTCGAACCGATCGGCCAACAGCGTCGCGAGGTCGGCGACGAGGAGTTCGCCGAGCTCTTCGGGAGTCTCGAATGCCCGATACGACGTGCGATCGTCGGCGCGGATCGCATCCAGCAACACATCGAGCTGCGGATCGCGCTCGGGCGCGGGCCCCTTGATGTAAATGAGGTGCGGCATCGACCCGGATAGACGGTATTCGTCCTCCAACCCGGAGATCTGCTCATCCGGCGCCACCCACCCGTAGCTCTGCCAGTAGAGGCCCACGAAGATGTCGCTCTGGGCGAGATACGCGCGGTACAGCGCGCGCGGCGGATGCGGCCGTGCCCCGAGTTCGAACAGAACCGGTGCCAGCCTCAACGACTCGATCGCGGCACGTGCCGCCTCGCGCTCGGGCTCCAGCTCGCGGAGCGTGGAGCTCAGGAAGACCCGGATGCGCTGGTCGGGAGTGCGGATCGACGCCGGGTGAGCGTCCATGGGGAAAGTGTGCCGCAGGCGTGCACGATGCGCCAGCATCCGGTTGCGCGATTGTCGTCCGAAGAGGGGACAGACGGCGCGGGCGCGATTTCCTAGGCTGGTTGTACGCATCCCCCCGCTGATGCATGGGCCACCTGGATTCGGGTTCGGTGGCTCGCAAGACCAAAGGCGGAAGAGAGACCCCCGGAGTCCCCCAGCTCCGGGGGTCTCTGTCCGCCCTGGAGTGCCCCTGTCCATGCTGAAACACCTCGCCACGGCGTCCGTCGTGCTCGCGGCATCCGCTCTCGTCGCCGTCGTCGGACTGTACGTGCTCCTCGTGATCGGCAGTCGGCGCAGCGTCGAGTACTACTACGGGCCGTAGCGGATGCCGCCCCTCACGCGGACGGGGCGTTCCAGGACAGCGACTCGATGTAGCGCAGGAGCACGCCTTCGCGCAGCGCCCAGGGCGACACCTCGAGCTCCTCGACGTCCATCGCCTTCATCGCCTGGTGCAGCACGACGGCCCCCGCGACGATCTGGAACGTGCGGTCGGCGGTGATGCCCGGCAGCTCCTGCCGCGTCTCGGCCGGGATGCGCGCCAGCCGAGGAATCCAGGCCTTCAGCTCGCGACGGGGGAGCACCATCCGCTCCAGGTTCGACCACCCCGGCGCCGGGTAGCCGGCGAGCTTGGCGAGCGAGCGGATCGCCTTCGACGAGCCCACCACGTGATCCGCGCGCGGCTGAGCAGCGAAACGGTCGGCGACCGGTTGCAGCACCTCGGCCGCATGCGCGCGCAGCGCGTCGATCGCCTCGGCCCCCGGCGGGTCATCGGGCAGGAACTGCACTGTCATGCGCCCGGCGCCGAGCGGCACCGACTCCGCGGCATCCGGCAGCTCCTCCGAACCGGCCGCGATCTCGAGCGACCCGCCGCCGATGTCGAACAGGAGGATCTGTCCCGCCGCCCATCCGAACCACCGGCGGACCGCGAGGAAGGTGAAGCGCGCCTCGGTCTCGCCGCCCAGCACCTGAAGGGGCTGACCGAGGGCGTCTTCGATGCGGGCGATGACCTCGACGCCGTTCGTGGCCTCGCGCACGGCGGAGGTCGCCGTCGCCAGGAGTTCGTCGACGCGCTCCGCTTCGGCGGTGCGGCGCGCGTCGGCGACCGCGGTGACGAGTGCCGCGACGCCCTCGTCGGTGATCGACCCGTCGGGGGCCAGGTGCCGCATGAGGCGCAGCACGGTGCGCTGACTCGTCGTGGCGAGCGGTCGTCCGCCCGGCCGGACGTCCGCGACGAGCAGGTGGACGGTGTTCGAGCCGATGTCGAGGACTCCCAGGCGCACGCGTGAAGCGTAGCGTGCGGCGGTGCGGCGGCATCCGCCCGATACGATGATCCGGATGTCCGCCGATGACGCCGATGCCGCGCCCCTGATGGCTCCCGCCGCCCCGTCCCTCTCGCTGTACCGTGAGATCGATCGCGCCGAGTGGGCGCGACTGGCCGCCGACATGGCCCAGCCGCTGTCCGAGACCGAGGTCGTGCAGATCCGGGGCCTGGGAGACATGCTCGATCTCGCCGAGGTGCGCGAGGTCTACCTGCCCCTGAGCAGACTGCTGAGCCTGTACGCGAACGCGACGCAGCGCCTCGGGGCGGACACGAGCGCGTTCCTGCGCGAGCCCGACACCACGACGCCGTTCGTCGTCGCGGTCGCCGGCTCGGTGGCCGTCGGCAAGTCGACGATCGCCCGCCTGCTGCGCGAGCTGATGAGCCGCTGGCCGGGCACGCCGCGGGTCGAGCTCATCACGACCGACGGGTTCCTCTACCCGAACGCCGAGCTCGAGCGCCGCGGGCTCATGGACCGCAAGGGGTTTCCGGAGTCGTACGACCGTCGTGCGCTCGTGCGCTTCTTGACCGACGTCAAGAGCGGCGCCCCCGAGGCACGGGCACCGTTCTACTCGCACATGCGGTACGACATCGTGCCCGATGCCCACATCACGGTCCGGCGCCCCGATGTCGTGATCGTCGAGGGGCTGAACGTGCTGCAGCCGTCGCCGTCGCCGAGCGACATGGCGGTGAGCGAACTGTTCGACTTCTCCATCTACGTGGATGCCGACACCGACCACATCGCCTCGTGGTACGTCGACCGGTTCCTCGCGCTGCGTCGCGGGGCGTTCTCGAACCCGAATTCCTTCTTCAACGTGTTCTCGCACCTCTCCGACGAGGAGGCCGTACAGACGGCGATGGGGTACTGGAACGAGATCAACCTCCCCAACCTGCGGGAGAACGTCCTGCCGACCAAGCACCAGGCCACGCTGGTGCTCTCCAAGGCCGCATCGCACACCGTCGAGCGGGTGCTGCTGCGCAAATTGTGACGCGCCGGCGTCGACCCGGAAGCGCGGCTTGCACGCGAGCTCGCGGGTTGTGCTAGGTTCGCCTTCGTACCGTCATTTGGGGTGACGGTGCTGCGGTTGCAACCCGAAGAAGCAGTCGTATCGCCTGAAAGATCTGGGGATGAAGATGGTATTTGTCGCGCCCGAAGCCGACCAGCCAGTCAAGAAGGACGTCAGCCGTCGCACGGTGGTCAAAGCCGCGGCCTGGTCCGTTCCGGTTCTCGCGTTCGCCGCGCCGGTTCCCGCGTTCGCCGCGTCGCGCTGCACGCCCAGCACGAACCTCGACGGACTCCAGACCGGCTCGAAGCCGAGCTCGATCACCTTCATGCCGTCGGCGCTCGTCGCCTCTCTGGCCTACGCCTCGTCGGGGCAGCCGAATCCGCCGACACCGGGCGGAACGGGTACGGTCGCCGCGACCTCCACCAACCCGTCGTGGAAGTACATCGAGCTCGAGATGGTCGAGCAGCTCAATGCCGGCGACTACGTCCAGCTCACGATCACCTTCCCGGCGTCGGGCGTGGAGAACCTCCGCTTCACGATCCACGACATCGACAAGGTCCGCGACCGCAACCTCAACGTCGCCTGGGTCGACCACGTGATCGTGTCGGGCACCAGCGGTTACACGTCGGTTCGAGGAACGAACGTGATCGGCAGCGGCACCGCCGGTGATCCGTTCCGTCCCGACCAGTGGGGCGACAACCCGATCGACAGCGGACTGAACCGCGTCACGATCACCTTCCCGGGGATCGTCACCCAGGTCGTCATCAAGTACGTCGCAGGAGCGAACGGCTACTCCGGCAACCAGCACGTGGGGCTGGGCAACCTCAGCTACAACGACTGCAAGCCGGCGGGAGGACCGCAGGCGCGCTCGTTCGGCGCGTCCTCCGAGCTCGTGCCGCTCGAGCTGCCCGCCGAGTCCGGCGGCTTCGCCGCCGAGGACGGCGCCAGCGACGGGCTGACCGACTCCTAGTCAGCCCGCCTTCGAACCCGGAACGGGATGCTGCAGTGGGGACCGCGGCATCCCGTTCCGCCTCTCTCCAAACATCCCGGTCCCCTGTGGGTGCGGCACCCTGCGCCGCGGGTTCACTGACCCCGCCAGGACGCGGGTGCCGCGCTCAGGATGCTGGCATCCGGCGCCCGTAGGATTGAGCCCATGTGTGGAATCGTCGGATACGTGGGCCCTCGCGACAGCCAGGCCATCCTCCTCGCGGGCCTGGCGCGGCTCGAATACCGCGGATACGACTCCGCCGGTGTCGCCGTGATCGACGGTCGGGGCGACCTCGGCATGCGCAAGCGCGCGGGCAAGCTGAAGGTGCTGCGCGATGACCTCGCCGCCCGCCCGCTCGCGGACGGCACGACCGGCATCGGGCACACCCGCTGGGCGACGCACGGCGGCCCCACCGACACGAACGCGCACCCCCACCTCGCGGACGACGACAAGCTCGCCGTGATCCACAACGGCATCATCGAGAACTTCGCGGAGATCAAGGCCGATCTGCTCTCGGAGGGCTATTCGTTCCGCAGCGAGACCGACACCGAAGCCGCTGCGATCCTGCTCGGCCGCGAGTACCAGGCGGCCGGCGGCGACCTCGAAGCCGCATTCCGCGCGGTCGTCAGCAGGCTCGAGGGCGCCTTCACGCTGCTCGCGATGCACGAGGACCACCCGGGCCTGGTCGTCGGTGCCCGCCGCAACTCGCCCCTGGTCATCGGACTCGGCGAAGGCGAGAACTTCCTCGGCTCCGACGTCGCGGCGTTCGTCGAGCACACCCGCAACGCGCTCGCGATCGGCCAGGACCAGATCGTGGCGATCACCCCTTCGGGTGTGACCGTGACCGACTTCGCAGGCGACGCGGTCGAGGTCGAGCCGTTCGAAGTGCTGTGGGACGCGTCGGCGGCCGACAAGGGCGGCTGGTCGAGCTTCATGGCGAAGGAGATCAGCGAGGAGCCCGAGGCCGTCGCGAACACGATCCTCGGCCGTACGCGCGGCGGCCATGTCGTGATCCCCGAGCTGGACGGTCTCGACGAGCTCTTCGCCGGCATCCAGCGCGTGATCGTCGTCGCGTGCGGCACGGCGGCGTACGCCGGTGCGGTCGGCAAGTATGCGATCGAGCAGTGGGCGCGCGTTCCGGTCGACGTCGAGCTCGCGCACGAGTTCCGCTATCGAGACCCGGTGATCGGAGCCGACACGCTCGTGGTGTCGATCAGCCAGTCCGGCGAGACGATGGACACGCTGATGGCCGTCAAGTACGCACGTGAGCACGGCGCACGCACGCTGTCGATCTGCAACACGCAGGGCGCTACCATCCCGCGCGAGTCCGATGCGATCGTCTACACGCACGCCGGCCCCGAGGTGGCGGTCGCCTCGACCAAGGCGTTCGTTGCCCAGATCACCGCGCTGTACCTGCTCGGACTGCACATCGGCCGCGTCCGCGGCACGCTCGGCGAGACCGAGGCGGCGCAGCACGTGCTCGAGCTCGAGTCGATCCCCGACAAGATCCGTCGCATCCTCGCCGGCGAGCAGGAGCGCATCGAGCAGCTCGCGCACTGGATGGGCGACACCCGGTCGGTGCTGTTCCTCGGGCGCCACGTCGGGTACCCGATCGCGATGGAGGGCGCTCTCAAGCTGAAGGAGCTCGCCTACATCCACGCGGAGGGCTTCGCGGCGGGCGAGCTCAAGCACGGCCCGATCGCGTTGATCGAGGCGGGTCAGCCCGTGTTCGTGATCGTCCCGTCGCCGCGCGAGTCGGCGGAGCTGCACAAGAAGGTCGTCTCGAACATCGAGGAGATCCGCGCGCGCGGCGCCCGGGTCATCGCGATCGCCGAAGAGGGGGATGCCGCCGTGCTCCCGCATGCCGACGAGGTGCTGCGCATCCCGCTGGCCGGGCCTCTGTTCGAGCCCCTGCTCGCCGTCGTCCCGCTGCACATCTTCGCGATGGGACTGGCCACCGCGAAGGGCCTGGACGTCGACCAGCCCCGCAACCTCGCGAAGTCCGTCACGGTCGAGTAGGCAGACGCGCGCATGATCGTCGGGATCGGCGTCGACCTGGTGGACATCGCCCGTTTCGAGCGCACGATCGAGCGCACGCCGCGCCTGCTCGCCCGGCTGTTCTCGCCGGCGGAGCAGACGAGGCCCCCGCGCTCCCTCGCCGCCCGCTACGCCGCGAAGGAGGCGCTCATCAAAGCGCTCGGCGGCTCCGACGGGGTGCACTGGACCGAGATCGAGATCACCCCCGAGCCGTCCGGTCGGCCGTGGTTCACCCTGACCGGCTCGACGGCCGCCGTCGTCGCCGAGCGGGGCATCACCGCGCTGCACCTGTCGATGTCGCACGATGCCGGGTTCGCGACCGCGTTCGTCGTCGCCGAGTCCGACTCCGTCGGGGCGCCTGCCGAGGGCGCGGGCGCGGCATGAGCGCGCCTCTCTTCCGCGAGGCGACGATCGACACCGGCGCGATCACTGCGAACGTGCGGCATCTGCGACGCCTGACCGGCTCCGAGGTGATCGCGGTCGTGAAGGCCGACGGATACGGTCACGGCGCCGTGCGCTCCGCCGCGGCCGCGCTGGAGGGCGGCGCGAGCCGTCTGGGCGTCGCCGACATCGGCGAGGCCCTGGCCCTGCGGCGCGGGGGCATCATGGCGCCGGTCCTCGCGTGGCTGCACGGCCCCGACGCGCCGTTCGCCGAGGCGGCCGGCGCCGGCGTCGAGCTCGGGATCTCGACCTTCGATCAGCTGCTGCGCGCCGCGGCGGCGGCATCCGGTGATCATCCGGTCGGCGTGCACCTCAAGCTCGAGACCGGTCTCGGGCGCAACGGCATCGCCCCCGAGGACTATCGCGTCGTCTTCGCCGAGGCCGCGCGGCTCGAGCGGATCGGCAAGCTCCGTGTGATCGGCCTATTCAGCCACCTCTCAAACGCATCGGCCGACGACGACCGCGCGGCACTGCGCGTGTTCCAGGATGCCGGCGGCATCGCGGCATCCGCGGGTCTGGCCCCGCCCCTCCGGCACCTCGCCGCGACGCACGCGGCGATCGCCCTGCCCGAGACGCGCCTGGGCTGCGTTCGGATCGGCGTCGGGATCTACGGCCTCTCGCCGTTCGCCGGACGCTCGTCGGCCGAACTCGGCCTGCGACCGGCGATGACGCTGCGGGCCTCTGTCGCCGCGGTGCGCCGGGTGGCCGGGGGCCATGGGGTCTCGTACGGCTACGACTACCGCACGGACCGGGAGACGACCCTGGCGCTTGTGCCGCTCGGGTACGCGGACGGCGTGCCGCGCGCGGCCTCCGGAGCGGGTCCGGTCACGATCGGCGGGCGCCGCTTCGCGGTCTCGGGGCGCATCGCGATGGACCAGTTCGTGGTGGACGTGGGTGAGGCACAGGTCGCCGTCGGCGACGAGGTCGTGCTGTTCGGCGATCCGACGCTGGGCGTGCCCGCCGCCGACGGGTGGGCGGAGGCTGCCGGGACGATCAACTACGAGATCGTGACCCGGATCGGCCCGCGGGTTCCGCGGCGCGTGGTGACGGCGTGAGCAGCGGCGCGGCGACCGGGCTGGATGGGATCGTCGGGCGGTACGAGATCGAGACGCCCGACGCGATGGAGGCGTTCGGCGAGCGCATCGGCGGGATGCTGCGCCCCGGTGATCTCGTCGTGCTCACCGGCGCGCTCGGAGCGGGCAAGACCACACTCACCCGCGGGATCGCCGCCGGGCTCGGCGTGCGCGGACCCGTGCAGAGCCCCACGTTCGTGATCGCCCGCACGCACCCGTCGCTCGTCGGCGGTGCGCCGCTCGTGCACGTCGACGCGTACCGGCTCGGTTCGGCGCTCGAACTCGACGACCTCGACATCGACGTCGAGCGCTCGGTCGTCATCGTCGAATGGGGCCGGGGCATGGTCGACGGACTGCGCGACGCATGGTGGGAGATCGAGCTCGAGCGCGAACTGGGCGGCCGCGGCGCCGACACGATGTGCGGCGATCCGTCACGGGCGACGCAGGAGCTGGATGCCGACGCGGTGCGCTCCGTGACGGTCTCGCGGCGGCCCTGAGGCGCGCTCGCCCGCGACTACCCTGGAGACGTGATCCTCGCTCTCGACACCTCGGTCGGCACCGCCGTCGCGGTGGTCGAAGACGACGGGGTCGTGCTCGCCGAGGCGCGCAGCGACAATCCCCTCGGCCACGCCGAGGTGATCGGGCGTCTGATCGAGGAGGCGCTGGCGTCGGCGTGGGCGGGCGGCGAGTCGCTCGGCGACCCGATCCGCCACGTCGCTGCGGGCATGGGCCCGGGCCCGTTCACCGGACTCCGGGTGGGCATCGCAGCGGCGCGCGCGTTCGCGCTGGGGCGCGGCATCCCGCTCGTCCCCGTCGTCAGTCATGACGCGGTCGCGTTGGACGTGCTGCTCTCGGCCGCTCTGTCGGGGGACGAGCCCGACCGGTTCGCCGTCGTCACGGACGCCCGGCGTCGCGAGTTCGCCTACACCGTCTACGACGGCCTCGACGACGACGGCCTCCCCGTCCGCGCGACCGAACCGGCGCTGATCCCGCGCGACGAGCTCGACGCGCGGGTGTCCGAGCTCGGCGCGGTGCGCGTCGACGTGCGCGCCGTTCCGGCGGCGATGCTCGGCATCCTCGCCGGGCGGGCGGTCGCCGCCGGGCGCGTTCCCGACCTCACCGAGCCGCTCTATCTGCGCTCGCCCGATGTCACCCTGCCCCACGGTCCGAAGCGGGTGACCACGTGAGCACCCGGGTCGCCACCCCCGACGATCTCGAGGCGATCATGGCGCTCGAGCGGGCATCCTTCCCCACCGACGCGTGGTCGGAAGCGATGATGCGCGAAGAGCTCTCTTCGCCGCACGGCTGGTACGTGGTGGTCGAAGAGGCGGGCCGCCTGGTCGGATACGCCGGGCTGCGGGCGGTGCGGGGAGCCACGGATGCCGACGTCCAGACGATCGCGATCGCCGAGGGCGCCCGAGGCCGCGGCCGCGGCCGCGCGCTGCTGACGACCCTGCTCGAAGAAGCCGCCCGACGCCGTGTGCACGACCTGTTCCTCGAGGTGCGCGCGGACAACCCCGTCGCGCAGGCGCTGTACGCGTCGGAGGGCTTCGTGGAAGTGGGCAGGCGCCCGCGCTACTACCAGCCGGATGACGTCGATGCGATCGTGATGCGCGTCGACATCCGGGGATGGATCGCGCGTGATGTGCCCGATTCGGCGGTGTGCACGTGATTTCCCCCCGGTCTTTCACACCCGGGCGCGACGAACCTCTCGTGCTGGGCATCGAGACGAGCTGCGACGAGACGGGCATCGGCATCGTGCGCGGCCGCACTCTGCTGAGCAACACGATCGCCAGCAGCATGGACGAGCACGCCCGGTACGGGGGAGTCGTGCCCGAGGTCGCCGCTCGCGCCCATCTCGAAGCCCTGACCCCGTCGATCGAGGCCGCGCTCGCCGAAGCCGGCGTCGCGCTCACCGACCTCGACGCGATCGCCGTCACCTCGGGACCGGGTCTCGCGGGCGCCCTCATGGTCGGCATCGGGGCGGCCAAGGCGCTCGCTGTCTCGCTCGGCCTGCCGCTGTACGCCGTGAATCATCTCGTCGGTCACATCGCCGCCGACATCCTCGACGCCGATGCGCCGCCGCTGGAGTACCCGACCGTCGCGCTGCTCGTGAGCGGCGGCCACACCTCTCTTCTGTTGGTCCGCGACCTCACCTCCGACGTCGAGCTCCTCGGCGAGACCATGGACGACGCGGCCGGGGAGGCCTTCGACAAGGTCGCACGCCTTCTCGGCCTGCCCTATCCCGGTGGACCCGAGATCGACCGGGCGGCGGACGGCGCGGACGGCCGCCCGGGCGACCCCGCGGCGATCCCGTTCCCGCGCGGCCTCTCGCGCGCGAGCGATATGGACAAGCACCGCTACGACTTCTCCTTCTCCGGGCTCAAGACGGCGGTCGCCCGGTGGACGGAGCAGCGGGAGGCGCTCGGCGAAGAGGTGCCGGTGGCCGACGTGGCGGCATCCTTCCGTGAGGCGGTGGTCGACGTGCTCGTCACGAAGGCGCTCGCCGCGTGCGCCGACCACGGTGTGCCGCGGCTGCTGCTGGGCGGAGGAGTCATCGCGAACCGTCGACTGCGCGACGTCGCGATCGAACGAGCGGATGCCGCCGGAGTCGCGCTGCGCATCCCTCCGTTGTCGCTGTGCACCGACAACGGCGCGATGATCGCCGCGCTCGCCGCCGAGCTGATCATGGCGGGCCGTGCCCCCTCGACAGGGGATTTCGGCGCGGACTCGACGCTTCCGGTGACGGACATCCAGGTGGCCGGAGCGCCCTCGTGAGCGGCCCCGGCGAGGAGCGTCGACCGCCCGCGGTCGAGCCGCCGTCCGAGGACGTCGCCCCCGTCGAGGCCGAATCCTCGATGCCGGGCGTGCACCGCGGCGGATTCGAGCGCTGGCCCACCGCGCCGATCGGCATCGCACCCACCGAGAGTGCTCCGAGCCTCGACGCGCCCGTGTTGTGGGCGCCCGCCCCCGCTCCTGCGCCGTCGCGCGGCTTGTCTGCCTGGGCCCTGGGCTTCGGGGTCGTCGCCCTCGTCGTGGCGATGGTCGTCGGGTGGGGGTTCCCGCTCGGCATCGTCGCGATCATCACTGCGATCTTCGCGCTGCGGCGTCCGCGCGAGAGTCGCGCCGCCGCGGTGTGGGCGCTGGTGCTCGGGGCGGTCTCGCTCCTCTACAGCGCCGGGTGGCTCGCGTTCGCCGCGACGCGCACCGATCTCTTCGCGCTGTTCGGCTGAGCCGGCTCAGACGCGATCGGCCAGGAGCGCGACGCGTCGCGACGCGATGCGGGTGAGGATGAGCGTCGCCGATCGGTCGCCCTGCAGTCGCAGGGACTTGCGCAGGACAGCGGGATCGACGTCGACACCGCGCTTCTTGATCTCGAGGCGGCCGATCCGGCGCTCGCGCAGCGCGCGCGACAGCGCCCGCGCGTCGACCGGCAGCTGCTCCCGGATGCGGAAGCTCGAGACGAACGGACTCGTGAGCGCCGCATCCGATGTCATGTACGCGATCTGGTCGGCCACCATGCCCGCATCCAGCGCCCTGGCGACCTGCCCGATCAGGCGGGCGCGGATGATCGCGCCGTCGGGTTCGTGCAGATACTCGCCGAGCTCGCGCACCGGCTCGTCCTCGGCATCCGCCGCGGCCGTGAGCTCCCAGGCCTGATCGCCGCGCAGCACGAGGGCGGCGCGCCGGATGCCGGGCCGCGCGAGAGCGCCCGACCACAGCACGAGCTCGACGGTCGCACCGTCGGCACTGATCCACTGCGCCTCGCATCCCTCGGGGATCAGTCCGCGATCCAGGCCCGGCCCGAGCTTGATCCCCGTCGGCATCCGGCTCGCCAGCTCGAATGCCCACTCGAGGGAGGGCGACCAGTCCTCCGGGCGCGTGCGCGCGGTCTCGGAGTGTCCGCCGGTGCGTCGCGCGGGGTCGAGCCACACCGCGTCCGCGTCGCCGAGTTCGACGTCCTCGGCGCGCGCGTGACGCACCGACACCCCAGATCCGAACGCCGCGAGGTTGAACGCCGCGATCGCCGCGGTCACCTCGTCGGCATCGACGGCCATGACGCGGATGCCGAGGGCCGCCATCCCGATCGCATCGCCCCCGATCCCGCAGCCGAGGTCCGCGACGGTCGTGAGCCCGGCATCGCGGAACCGCCCGGCGTGCCCCGCGGCGATCGACAGGCGGGTCGCCTGTTCGAGTCCGGCGCGCGTGAAGAGCATCCGATCGGCGAATTCGGCGAACTTCGCGCGCGCCCGCACCCGCAGGCGGCTCTGGCCGACGATCGCGGACACGAGCTCGGGTGCATGACCGGCTTTGCGCAGCTGCGAGACGGCCCGGGCGACGTCATCGGTGGATTCCACCGGGTCGAGTGCGTCCAGGAGCCGCAGACCCTCGGGGGTGAGCAGCGCGGTCAGCTCCGCCATCTCCACCCGTCCAGCGTAGTTCCCCGAGCTCCGCGGACCCCGGGGACCGGATCGGGGGACCCCGCGGCATCCCCTACCGACCCCCTATCGCCCCCCCGATTCCCCTACCCGGGCCCGGGGAACCTCCGGGGTCACCCCCGATGCCGCCGGAGCGCTCTGGTTCCAGACTCTTACCAACGCACCGCTTGGGGCACTCGACGAACAGAGGAAAGATCATGGCTGTATCAGACAACGCCAACCTTCTGGGGCTGCAGGCGAACCTGCAGGACTCGGCGAACGACAACTCGGACAACTCGGACAACTCCTGGACCGACGACAGCATCGATGGCAGCAACGTCGGCAACGACGACAGCAACATCGGCAACTGGACCGACCTGTCCGACAACAACGACGGCAGCAACGTCGGCAACGAGGACAGCAACATCGGCAACTGGACCGACGCCTCGGACAACTACGACGGCAGCAACGTCGGCAACGAGGACAGCAACATCGGCAACTGGACCGACAACTCGGACAACGGCCAGGCCAACGCCGACGAGTCGTTCAACGACTACTCGGACCACTACTCCAACAACGACGACTCGTTCAACACGGACTCGTACAACGACCTGTACTCCAACAACGAGAACTCGTTCAACCGTGACGACCACTCGGTCAACGCCGGCACGCGTCAGTACAACGCCGGCTTCGACAACCTCAACTTCGTGAACGAAGGCGATGGCGGTGGCCTCGCGCTCGGTGGCGGCGACTTCGACCTCGACATCGACGCCCGTTCGACCACGAACGACCAGTCGGTGAACCAGAACATCACCACCTCGTCGGGCAACGGCGGCGCGGCACTCGCGGTCGGCGGCGACGCTGACGGCGGTCTCGCGGGCGACGGCGGCGCCGGCGGCGCGGGCGGCGACAGCGGCTCGGGTGGCCTGGGCGGCGCGGGCACCGGTGGTGCCGGCGGCGTGGCGACGGCGACGGTCGGCCTCGGTGCCGACGCGAACGCCGAGGCCAACGGCGGCGCGGGCACGGGTGCAGCGGGCGGCGCAGCCGGTGCTGCGGGTGCGGGTGGCGCGGGCGGCGGCGGTGGCGCAGCCAACGGTGGCGCTTCGGGCCCGACCGGTGCGATCGGTGGCGACGCCAGCGGTGGCAACGTGACGCAGTTCTTCGGTCAGAGCTCGGTGCAGGCTTCGGGTGACTACTCGGTGGCCGCCGGTGACGACGCGATCGTCACGGACATCGACGTCGACATCGATGTCTCGGACATCTGGACCGACAACACCTGGACGACCGACTCGTTCAACGACAACCAGTTCGACTCGAACAACGACAACTCGACGAACACCTGGGACTCGTACAACGACAACTCCGACAACTCGGACAACTCGATCAACGACGTCGACAACTCCAACGTCAACAGCCCGTTCGGCGACGCGAACGAGGTCGACTTCAGCTTCTAAAGTCGATCGCACGACCTGCCCGGCCGCCCTTCGGGGCGGCCGGGCACACCATCATCCGGGTGAGGATGCTGGTGCAGAAGTGACTCACCACCCCTCGCCACCGACCCGAAGGTGACCCCGATGTCCACCGATGACGCCCCCGGCCGGCAGGACGACCTGTCCGCCGCCGACGCGTCGCCGGGCCCGGAAATCTGGGGGATCGACTTCTCGGATCCGCTCGCCGACCCGTCGGCGAATCTCTTCTCGGCGGAGATCGAGGACCTCGATGCCTCCGACTGGAACGTCGACAACGCCCAGATCTGGGGCGATGGGACGGGCGATGGCGGGATCGACGACGGCGGCGGCCTGCTGGGGGCCGACTTCCCGCTCTGATTCGAGCGGAACCACGTGAGCTGGGCGGGGTGAACCCGCCCTTTTCCGTGTAACGATGGAGCAGGGGAACAGTGCCGGAAACGGATAGCACCGAGGAGTCCGCGGTGATCGAACGCGAGAACACGACATCGAGCGGTGCTGCGGCGCCTCCGGCCGCGAGGCCACCGGCATCCGAGGTCGAAGTGCGGCCCGCGGTCGCGGCGCCCGCAGCGCCGTCGCACGACCTCACCGGCATCGTCGGCAGCCTCAGTGCGTTCGCCGCAGAGACCGGCCGGGCCGATCTGGCCAAGCGCCTCGAGCAGACTCGCGCCCGACTGCTCGACCCCGACGTGCGCGTGATCGTGGTCGGCGAATTCAAGCAGGGCAAGAGCAAGCTCATCAACGCGCTCGTGAACGCGCCGGTGTGCCCCGTCGACGATGACATCGCCACGAGCGTGCCGACGTCGGTCGGGTACGGCGATCCGTCCTCCGCGTTCGTCCTCGTGCGCCCTGACGAGTCGGCACCGTCGGGGCAGGAGATCGAGCGACGCCCGGTCGCGCTGGACTCCCTCACCGACTACGTCTCGGAGCGTGGCAACCCGGGCAACGAGAAGCGCATCGTCTCGGCGGAGGTGCTGCTGCCGCGCGAGATCCTCCGGGGCGGACTGAAGCTCGTCGACTCTCCCGGCGTCGGCGGCCTGGACTCCTCGAACGCGGTGGCGACGCTGTCGGCCCTGTCGTCGGCCCACGCCGTGCTGCTCGTCTCGGATGCCTCCCAGGAGTACACCGAGCCGGAGGTGCAGTTCCTCAAGCACGCCATGCGCGTCTCGCCCAACGTCGCCGCCGTCATCGCGAAGACGGACCTGTATCCCGAGTGGCGACAGATCGAGCAGATCGATCGCCATCACCTGCTGGAAGCCGGCGACGTGCCGATCTTCTCGGTCTCGAGCGACCTCCGGCTGCTCGCCGCCGAACTGCAGGACCGCGCGCTCAACGACGAGTCGGGCTTCCCCGCCCTCGTGGCTCACCTGCGTCGCGAAGTGCTCGGCCGCGCCGAGCTGATCCACGAGCGCAGCGCCGTGCACGACCTCGTCTCCGTGACCGAGCAGCTCACGATGTCGCTGCGCTCGGAGCTCAACGCGATCCTCAACCCGCAGGACACTCCGCGGATGATCGCGGAGCTCGAGGAGGCCCGCGCGCGAGCGGACGAGTTCCGCAGCAGGTCGGCGCGCTGGCAGGTCACGCTCACCGACGGCATCGCCGACCTCATCGCCGACATGGAGCACGACCTCCGCGACCGCCTGCGCAAGGTGCAGCGCGAAGCCGAGATCTCGATCGACGAGGGCGACCCCGGACCGATCTGGGAGCAGATCACGGAGTGGCTCGACCAGCGCGTCGCGGCAGCCGTCTCCGAGACCTTCGTGTGGACCGACGAGCGCTCGCGCTGGCTGTCCGAGGAGGTCGCGCAGCTCTTCAGCGACGGCGAGTCCGAGCTTCCCGCGATCTACGTCGGCGACACGCAGGGTGTGCTCGACCCCGTCGAGGGCCTCTCCGGGCTCGACGCGGGCCGCCTGGGCGCCGGAGAGAAGATCTACATCGGCGTGCGCGGCTCGTACGGCGGCGTGCTCATGGTCGGTCTGGCGACCGGCCTCATCGGCTTGTCGCTGATCAACCCGCTCTCCCTGCTGGCCGGTGTGCTCGTGGGCCGCCGCGCCTACCGCGAAGACATGAACTCGCGGCTCTCGCGCCGTCAGCACGAGGCGAAGGTGCTGGTGCGTCGGTACATCGACGAGGTGATCTTCCAGGTCGGCAAGCAGCTCAAGGATCGGCTGCGGCTCGTCCAGCGCTCCGCGCGCGATCACTTCGGCTCGATGGCCGAAGAGCTGCATCGTTCGCTGACCGAGGCGCTCAACGCCTCGAAGCAGGCCGCGGGGTCGTTCCAGACGTCGCGCAATGAGCGCGTCGCACAGTTGCAGTCGCAGCTCCAGAAGCTCGAGGCGCTCAACAAGGAGTTGCCGCAGCTGGAGCCCCTGCGTCCTGAAGCCGCACGGCGGTGAGCGCGCCGGTCGACGAGAGTGCAGAGGCGCTGCTGCGCAGCGCCGCTGAGGTCTATTCCGACGACCCTCAGGCGCAGGAGGTCGTCGCCGAGCTGGAGCGGCGGCTCCGCGAGCCGCTGCGCCTGGCGATCGCCGGCATGGTGAAGGCCGGCAAGTCGACGCTGCTCAATGCCCTCCTGGGCGAGCAGATCGCGCCGACGGATGCGGGGGAGTGCACCCGACTGGTCACCTGGTACCGCTACTCGACGACTCCCACGATCACTCTGCACACCACCGATGGCGGCACGAAGCGGATGCCGGTGCGACGCGAGCGTGGTCGGCTCGTGATGGAGCTGGGCGAAGTGCCGGTCGAAGAGGTCGAATGGATCGACGTCGGCTGGCCGCTCGAGGCGCTCAAGTCGATGATCCTGATCGACACGCCCGGTATCGCGTCGCTGTCGGTCGAGACCTCCGCGCGGGCGACCCGCTTCCTCACTCCCGAGGAGTCGCCGTCGTCCGCGGATGCGGTCGTCTATCTCATGCGCCACCTCCACGCGTCCGACGTGAAGTTCCTCGAGGCCTTCCGGGACACCGCCGCCGGCGCCGGGCAGACCGTCTGCGCGGTGGGGGTGCTCTCCCGATCGGACGAGATCGGCTCGGGCCGGATCGACTCCATGCTGTCGGCCGGCAAGGTGGCTCGGCGGTACGAGCGCGACGGCGACCTCGCGTCGCTCGTGCTCGGCGTGGTCCCCGTCGCCGGCCTCGTCGCCGAGGGCGCGCGCACACTCCGCGAGGGCGAGTACAACGCCTTCCGTGAGCTCGCGGGTCTCGAGCGCGCCGATCGCGAGAGCCTGCTGATATCGGCCGATCGCTTCACCCGCGAGTCCGACAAGACGTCGCTGAGCACCAAGCAGCGCAGGCAGCTGCTGAGCCGCTTCGGGATCTTCGGTGTGCGCCTGGCCACGGCACTCATCCGCGGCGGCATGGCGAGTTCGTCGGAACTCGCCGACGCGATGGTGCAGCAGAGCGGGCTCGTGGAGCTGCGGCAGTTCGTGCGCACGCAGTTCCGCACGCGCGCTGCGACCCTCAAGGTGCGCGGGGTGCTGCTCGGGCTGGAGAAGCTCATCCGCGAGCGGCCGCGCGACGGCGTGGACGAGATCCGCGCCGGCATCGAGCGCATCTCGGCGACGGCCCATACGCTTCGAGAGCTCACGTTGCTGGCGACGGCGCGGTCGGAGGGGCTGCCGGTGTCCGCCGAGGATGCGGCCGATGCTCAGCGCATCATCGGCGCCGGAGGGACCTCTCCGTCCGCTCGGCTGGGGATGGCGGAGGATGCCGACACCGACGCGATGCGGGCGTTGGTCGAGGAGAAGCTCGCGCACTGGCGGACGCTCGCCGAATCGCCCCTCACCGAGCGTGCGGCGGTCGGCGTGTGCCGCGTCGTCGTTCGCAGCCTCGACGAGATCGCCGCCGTGCTCTCCCCGCCCGCGCCGGAGCCGGCCCCCGTGGAGCCTGAGCCGGGCGCAGACGGCGCGTCAGAGGTCGGTGCCGACGACGCCCTCGTGGCCGCGACGGATGTCGTGCTGGCGGGCGGTCCAGGCCATGGCCTTGGGCATGACGCTGCTGAGCAGAGCGAGGACGACGAATCCCGCCTGGGCCGCAAGAAGAAGCAGAAGCGACTCTCGCCGTTCGCCCAGCGCAACCCATTCCGTTGACAGCAGCAGGAGGATCAGCTGGATGCCCAACGTCGCCAGCTGCCACCAGCGGATGTGCGGTCTGCGGCTCATGAACGACACGAGCAGCGTGATCTGGATCAGCAGGATCGCCACCATCGTCCCGAACACGATCCAGTAGACGATGTCGGCCGCCGCGTCGTAGGTCTCCTCGCTGCGACCCTCGCTCACCCCGCGGACGAGGTCGGCGATCAGCGGCAGCTGCTCTTGGCGGATGACGAAGAAGAAGATGGTGGTGAAGCCGCCGATCGCGAAGCTGAGGACCCAGAACAGCTGGCTCATGCGCACCGAGAAGGGCGGCGTCTTCTTCACCAGCACGGGAGCCGCGTTCGGGCTCGCCAGAGGCGGGCGCGCCGGTGCCTCGCGAGACGCCGGCGGCGGGACCGCGGCTTTCGCCACGATCCCGCGCTGCGTTGTCGGACTGGGCTGGGGATTGGCCTGGTCGGTCACGTGGCCGGTGTCACTGCTCCTCGATCGGCTCTTCGATGTAGGCGTCGTCCACGACCGCGGACGATCCGTCGTCGCTCGCGTACGAGTCGCCGGACGTCAGGTCGGCGGCCAGCGGATCCTCCGCCGGTGCCTGCTCCTCGGCCGGTGCCACGCTCTGCGCGACGGCGGCGGCATCCTGTGCGACCTCCGCGCCGACTTCCTGCGCGGCATCCACGGCATCGTCCACCGTGTCCTGCACGGTCTGGGCGATCGCCGCTGCGGGGTCGGTGACCTCCACGATCACCGGCTCCTCCTCCTCTTCGACGACGACATCGACTTCGTTCTCGTTGAAGCTGCCCTCGACCGTCGTGTTGCCGATCGACACGTCGCTGATGTCGATGTCGACGTCGCTGTCCACCACTGTCGCGTCGTCGCCGGCGGCGACCGCGTGGTCGCCGGAGGCGACGACGGAGTCCTGATCGAAGATCTGGGTGACGTCGCCGCCGTTGGTCCAGATGTTCTGGTTCACGGACTGGTCGACGATCGTCGAACGCGCGTCGATCGTCGTGAACTGGTGCACGATGCGGCTGATCTCCCGCGTGACCTCGTCGTCGTCGTTGTTGCGGCGCGGCGGCGCGGCGGCGACCGTCTTGACGATCACGGTGGGGTTGTCGACGATCACGGGCTTGACGGCCTGGACGTCGGCGGCGCACGCGTCCTCGAGGCCGTGGTTCGCCAGTGTCGCCTTGGGTGCCGCGTCGAACTCCTCGACGGCAGCAGGATCTCTCAGAAGGCTCAGGATGAAGGAGATCAACGCGTCTGCGACGGTCGCTACCGGTGTGCTCATTTGTTTACTCCTCGGCGTCGATACACATGAAAGTCACGCAGGTTAGAAGTTTGTAATGTTCAGGTTATTCAGTTGTGCCCCGTCAGGCATCGGGGGTTGCCCCGATGCCGTCGGGGTTTCCTAGGGGGTTCGGGCCTCGGCCCCCGCGTCGGGTGTCGATGAGCCCCCCTCGCCCGCGCCGCGGTCGACCACGACGCGCAGGCGCGCGAGGAGATCCGACCGCGACGTTGCGCCCAGGCGGCGGCGCATGTGGGCGATGTGGTGCTCGGCGGTGCGCGGCGAGATGAAGATCGTCTCGCCGATCTCCGCGTAGGTCTTCCCCTGCAGAACCAGCCGTGCGACGTCGAGCTCGCGCTCGCTCAGCACGACGGACTCGGAGCCGCTCGTGGTCGGCCGCGACTCGTCTTCCGGGCGTGCGGGCTTGCGTGCGGCTTCCACCGGGTGCAGCTCGCGCGCGACCGCGAGCAGGCGTGCGGCGACCTTGCGGTCCTTCACCCGGCTCGCGCCGTGACCCGCCAATCGTGCGCCGTCCCAGCCGAGGCCCGCCGAGGCCAGGCCGTGAGCGGCCGCTTCGATCGCATCCGCATCGACCGAGCCGCCGAGAGTCGTCGTCCAGACGCGGCCGGCCTGCGCCATGACTGCCGCCATCGGGCTGTACCGGGACGCTGTGACGAGGGCACGGGCGTGCGGCTTGAGCTCGTCGGGAATGCCACGCAGGATGCCGCGCTGGATGCCCGCCCAGCTCAGGTGCACCGACCAGATCGGCGGCAGCCCGAGCTGTTCGACGATCTGGATCGCGCGATCGAAGTGGGGCTGCAGACGCGGGGTGTCATCCCTGCGGACCGCCGAGGTGATGAGCTCCGCGAGCGGCAGCAGCAGGAAGAGGTCGGCCTCGACATGCAGCACGCTGTCGCGCGCTTCGGCCCAGACGGCGGCCAGCGCCGCGGCATCCTCGTAGCGACGTGCGAGGGTCACGCGCACCGCCTGGGCGAGGAGGCGGTCGCGCGCCGACAGCGACGCGGACGATGCGAGCGCGTTGGTGAGCGCTTCGCGCGCTTCTTGCGGGCGGGAGCGCTGCACCGCGAGCCACGAGCGCCACAGCAGAAGGCGGGTGCGGGCCCATTCGCCACCCTGCTCGCCGCGGATCGCATCTTCGATCACGGCGTGCGCGACGTCGAGGTCGCCGACGTTCATCGCGACGATCGCCGCGATGACCGCGGGCAGCTCGGGAATCGGCGCCGCGCTGCCCGAAGACGTGTACATCTCAGAGGCCCGCACGAGGTCGCCGACCGCGGAGTCGGCAGCGGCGTCGGTCATCGTCGCGCGGAGACCGCGCTCGAGTAGCTCCATCGCGACGCCGAGTGTCGACGGCAGACCGCGGCTCGGCGCGGTGGACTCCATCGGGTGACCGGCGCCGAGCGACGCGATCGTCGCCCGCGCGTGGGACTCGGCGCTGTGCGGCGCGACCGAGCGGTACACCTCATCGCTCATGCGCATCAGGCCGCGCAGCGACCAGATGGCCGCCGAGGTGTCGGCGATGCGATCGCTGTCGCTCGACGCGCCGGTGCCCAGAGCGTCGCCGAGGGGCACGGAGTCCAGGATCGATCCGGCCAGTTCGGCACGACCGGCCGACCACGCGGCCTGAGCGCGTCGCCCGGCGAGGTCCGCCCCGTCGATGCCGCACTCCAACGCACCGTCATACAGCTCGAGTGCCCGGCTGGGCTCGTGCTCCAGCATCCGGTCCGCGTGCGAGACGAGCGCCGCGCCGATGCCGGAATCGTGGATGCCGCCGATCCAGGCGCGATAGCCGGACTCGCCGTCGGCGGCCGAACGGGCCAGGCCGTCGGCGAGGCTCGTGCTCAGATCGATCAGTCGCCCGACCGGGATCGTCGCGCGCACTGCGGATCTCACCAGCGGCACCGGCTGCCCGTTGTGGGTGAGGAGCCCTTCGGCATATCCCTGCGCGATCACGTCGTCGAGCTCGGTGAGCGGACGCGACTGCGGGCCCGGCGACACGCACAGCGCCTCGATCTCGTGGCGCAGACGCGACGGGATCGTCTCGAGGCGGTGCGCGATGCGGTCCTCGATCGCGCGCATGACCGCCCGGTGGCCGCGGTCGTCGGCGCAGTCGCGGGCGTCGTGCAGCGCGAGGGCTTCCGAGACGAGCCACGACACGCCGCCTGTGAACTCGAGCAGCTCGTCGATGCACGAGCTCGCGATGACGCGGTCGCCCTCTTCGAGGTAGGTCAGCACATCGGACCGCGACACATGGCCGAGCACGATCGTCGGGCGGCTGCGCTCGAGCCGACGGGTGATCGTCGTCAGCGCGTCCATCCGCGGCCAGGGTCGGCTGGCCACGACGAGCGATGCCTGCGGGTCCTCCGCGCGCACGCGGAGTCCTTCGACCTGATCGCGGCCGAGCAGGTGCAGGTCATCGACGAGCAGCACGTGCGAGCGGGGCACGCGTGCCACGTCGGTGGAATCGGCCAGCACGCTCGCGTGAGCCGAGTTGTCCTCCAGCAGGCGGTGCAGCTCGCGCAGCATCGTCGACTTGCCGGAGCCGGCGTTGCCCACGACGACCGCGCGTGCGGGGCCCGCGTCGGGGGCGGCGATGGCATCCATCACGGGCCGGCCCTGCCGCTCCCAGATGAAGAGGTTGTCCGCACGCGAGGAGGCTGACGACACTGTCGAAATCGTTGACATGATCTGTGATGCCTGAGCGGATCAGACGGGATCGGTCGGCGAAGGCGTGGGATCCGGCGTCTGGGTCGGCGCCTCGGTGGGCGCCGGCTCCGTCGGACTCTCACTGGGCGTCGGGTCGACCGGCGGGTCGGTGGTCGTCTCGGTCGGCGTCGGCGTCGGCTCTGTGGTCGTCTCGGTCGGCGTCGGTGTCGGCTCGGGCGTGGTCTCGGTCGGCGTCGGCGTCGGCTCGGCTGTCGTCTCGGTCGGCGTGGGCGTCGGCGTCGGGGTGGTCTCGGTCGGCGTCGTGTCGGTCGTGCCGGCCGGAGGTGCGGTGCCCCCTGCGGAGCCGCCGGTCCCGCCGCCCGAAGGTGTCGACGCGTTGGGCGTGGAGGGCCGCGGGGCGTCGACGGCCTTCTGCATGCTCTGCGAGCGCGGGTTCGTATTCCGCGACGAACTCGGCGGCTCGGTGTAATCCGCCCGCTGGATCGCCTCGGGCGGAGCCGGGGGAGTGGTGGGAGGCGTGACGACCGGCTCGTCCGCCTCCGCCGTCGACGTGTCGAACAGGGTCACACCCAGCCACGATGCGAGGGATTCCGGCTCCTGCTCGACCTGCGCATTCGAGACCGGGCTCGAGCCCAGTCCGGTCGCGCTGGCCAGCACGATTCCTCCGGCGAGCACCAGGGCCCCCGCCGCCATCGCCGCGGTGGCCGGAACGCGCTGGAACCAGCGACGCTGTGCGCGCTCGGCGGCCGTCCCGACCGGGAACGCCTGCGCGGATGCCGGCGGATCCAGCGGTACCGCCATCGCGTCGGCGGGCGGGGCGGGCAGCAGAGCCAGCTCGGCCTTGACCGCCTCCGCGTGTGCGGTGGCGAGGGCACGGGCGGCGCCGAGGGCGACGATCGCCTTGGGGTCCGCGTCGATCGCGATCGGGCGATCGAAGCGCTCCGAAAGCAGCTCGGCGATCCGTGGGATGCGGGAGGACCCGCCGGTCAGCAGGATGGCGTCCAGGTCGGAGACCGCGACGTCGGCCGTGTCGAGTGCGTCGGAGAGCACGTCGATCGTGCGCTCCACGCCCGGCTCGATCATCTCCTCGAACTCGGAGCGGGTGAGGCGGACGGTGCTGTGCGACCCGCCGACGAGCACCGGGACGACGGCTTCCGCGTCGAACGAGAGAGCCTCCTTCGCCTCGATGCACTCGCGGCGCAGCGTGGCGAGTGCCACGCGGTTGGCCGGGTCGGCGTTGAGGTCGGCGATCGAGAGGCCGGCGGCGGCGATGGTGTGGCGCACGACGATGTCGTCGAAGTCCGCGCCGCCGAAATCGGCGAGCCCGAGGGGCTCGCCGAGGATGTGAACGCCGTCGTCCTGCGCGCGCAGGATCACCGCGTCGAACGTGCCGCCGCCGAGGTCGTACACGGCCAGCGCCCGGCCGGCATCCAGCGGCGACGTCGACTCGTAGTGGCCGGCGGCCGCCTCCGGTTCGGTGATCAGCCGGATCTCGCCGGCGATCTCACGCGCGAGAGCTGCCGAGACCAGTCCCGAGCGGTATCCGCCCCAGGCGACCGGAACCGTGACGGAGATGCCCGACGGGCGCGCGCCTTCGCGTTCGGCGACGGCCTCGACGACCCACGCGACCATGCGTGCATACAGGTCTTCCGGTGCGAACCGCTGATCACCCGCGATGATCGGCACGTCGTCGCCCACGCGGCGCTTGAACTCGCGGACAAGGCGCTCCGGCTGCGCGATGCCGCGCCGTTCGGCGGCCTCGCCGAACAGCAGCTCGCCGTCCCCCGCGAAGATCGCGCTCGGGGCGCTGTCGGTCTGTCGTCCCAGCCCGAACGGCGAGACGACAATGCCGTTCACCGTCGATCGTGCGGTGGCCGCAGCCGTCCTGCTGGTCCCCACGTCGACGGCAACAAAATACGACGACATCGATGTCATTTGGTCAGTTCCCCCAAGACCTGACGTGATACTTCCCCCACCCACATGTCTACCACCGTGCGGGTGTCATTGCGAGTGCTCATCGGCCCTTGTTTCCCATCGTTACCGGCGACTAGCATGCACGCCGATACGACGAGGAGCGGCGTTCGCGCGGGGTTGATACACGCGTCGCCGAATCCGTGTCGAACTCTCTTCGGAACCGGGGCCCGAACGGATGGTTGACTGGCACTCACGTTGCATGAGTGCCAGTGCTTGCCTAGACTGGAATTAGCACTCTCAGGTGGAGTTTGCTAATCAGTCTTGAAGTTTCAAGGAAAGCAGAGGTAGACCGTGTCGGTTTCCATCAAGCCGCTCGAGGACCGCATCGTCATCCGCCAGGTCGAGGCAGAGCAGACCACCGCGAGCGGTCTGGTCATCCCCGACACCGCCAAGGAGAAGCCCCAGGAGGGCGAGGTCGTGGCGGTCGGACCGGGTCGCATCGACGACAACGGCAATCGCGTCCCGCTCGATGTCGCCGTGGGCGACCGCGTGCTCTACAGCAAGTACGGCGGCACCGAGGTGAAGTTCGGTGCGGACGAGTTCCTCGTCCTGTCCGCACGCGACGTCCTCGCGGTCGTCGTCCGCTGAGACACCCCTTTCACGAAGGACCCGGATGCCGCGGCATCCGGGTCCTTCGTCGTTGATCGCACGCGTACGCTGGGGAGGTGACCCGCGACGTGCCCTCTGCTCCTGCCGAGGCCACCGCGGACCCGGCCGGCACCGACTCTCCGCGCGAGCGGGCGCTGGGCGGCCTCTACGCGTTCACCGCGTACTTCCTGTGGGGCTTCCTGCCCATGTACTTCCTGCTGCTCGCCCCCACCGGTCCGTTCGAACTGGTGGCCTGGCGCATCCTGCTCTCGCTGGCCTTCTGCGCGCTGCTGCTGACCGTGCTGCGCGGCTGGGGGAGGCTCACGGCGATCATGCGCCGTCCGCGACTGCTGCTGTGGACCGGCGTGGCCGGGGCGCTCATCTACGTCAACTGGCAGGTGTACATCCTCGCCACCCTCAGCGGACACGTGATCGAGGCGAGTCTCGGGTACTTCATGAATCCGATCGTCACGGTGATCCTCGGCGTCGTCGTGCTGCGCGAGCGGCTCCGGATCACGCAGTGGATCGCGGTCGGCATCGCGGTCATCGCCGTCGGGGTGATCGTCGTGGGCTACGGCGCGCTGCCCTGGATCGCGCTCACGCTCGCCTTCACCTTCGGGATCTACGGACTCGTCAAGAAGCAGCTCGGCCCCTCGGTCGACGCCGTCAGCGGGCTCACGCTCGAGTCGCTGTGGCTCGTGCCGGTCGCCACCGTGATCCTGATCGTGGTGGGATCGACCACCGGCCTGTCGATGGGAACGTCCGGCGCGTGGCACGCCGTGCTCCTGAGCCTCGCCGGCGTCGTGACCGCCGTTCCGCTCCTGCTGTTCGCGGCGGGCGCCCGGCGCGTTCCCCTCACGGTGATCGGGCTGCTGCAGTTCGTCGCCCCGATCCTGCAGTTCATCATCGGCGCGTGGATCCTCGGCGAGCCGATGCCGCTCGAGCGCTGGATCGGCTTCGGACTGGTGTGGATCGCCCTGATCGTGCTGTCGGTGGACTCGGTGCTGTTCGCCCGGCGCGCGCGCGGAGTCTCCGATGTCGGCGCGCTGACCTAGTCGCTCAGCGCACCAGCCGGGCGATCGCCGCGGTGGCCTCCGAGATCTTGGCATCGGCCTCGTCGCCGCCGAGCCGCGCGGCATCCACGACGCAGTGCCGCAGGTGATCATCCAGCAGACCGACCGCGACCGCCTCGAGCGCGCTGGTGAGCGCGCTGATCTGGGTCAGGATGTCGATGCAGTACTTCTCGTCCTCGACCATCTTGTGGATTCCGCGGGCCTGTCCCTCGATGCGCCGCAGGCGGTTGAGGTACTTGTCCTTATCGGTGATGTAGCCGTGCGAGGTGTGGACGTCGGTCATCGCCGCTCCTTCGTGTGCGTGCTGGATCGATCGGGGCGAGTCCCCGACAGGCTCCGGAATCGACGCAGGCGCAGGCTGTTGCCGACGACGAAGACGCTCGAGAACGCCATCGCCGCCCCGGCGATCATCGGATTGAGAAGCCCGAGCGCCGCGAGCGGGATCGCCGCGACGTTGTAGGCGAACGCCCAGAAGAGGTTCACCCGGATGGTGCGGAACGTGCGCCGCGACAGGCGGATCGCGTCGGCCGCGCTGCGCAGGTCGCCGCGCACGAGCGTGATGTCGGACGCCTCGATCGCGGCATCCGTTCCCGTGCCCATGGCCAGGCCGAGGTCGGCCTGCGCGAGGGCGGCGGCATCGTTGACCCCGTCGCCGACCATCGCGACCCGGTGGCCCCGGCCCTGCAGTTCGCGGATCAGATCCACCTTCTCGGCGGGCACGACGCCGGCGTGGACGCGGTCGATCCCGGTCTCCGCCGCCACGCGCCGAGCAACCGCCTCGTTGTCACCGGTCAGCAGCACCGGCTCCAGCCCCAATGCGCGGAACTGCGCGATCGCCTCGCGACTCGTGGGCTTGACCCGGTCGCCCACCACGAGCACCCCGCGTGCCTGTCCGTCCCACGCCACGAGCACGGCTGTGCTCCCCGAAGCCTCGGCGGCGTCGCGCGCGGCGGCGAGCGGAGGATCGAGAGGGATCGCCCATTCGGCGAGCAGCCGCTCGCGACCGACGACGACACTGCGGCCGGCCACCGCACCGGCGACACCGAGCCCCGCGGTCGCGGCGAACGAATCGACGGGAGCGAGCGCGCCGTCCGCGCGGGCGGCGCGCACGATCGCCTGCGCGATGGGGTGCTCGGATGCCGCCTCGAGCGCTCCGGCGAAGCGCAGAAGCCCAGCGCGCGAGACGCCCGGCGCCATGACCGCATCGGTCAGCTCCATGTGTCCGGTCGTCACGGTCCCGGTCTTGTCCAGCACGATCGTGTCGACGTCGCGCGTGGACTCGAGCACTTCCGGGCCCCTGATCAGGATGCCGAGCTGCGCGCCCCGGCCGGTGCCCACCAGCAGGGCCGTGGGTGTCGCGAGGCCGAGCGCGCAGGGGCACGCGATGATCAGCACCGCGACGGCGGCCGTCACGGCGGCTGCGGCCGGGAAGCCCAGCAGGAGCCAGGCGGCGAAGGTTCCGAGAGCGATCGCCAGCACGATCGGCACGAAGACTCCGGCGATGCGGTCGGCGAGGCGCTGCACATGCGCCTTGCCCGACTGCGCCTCTTCGACGAGTCGCGCCATCTGCGCGAGCTGGGTGTCATCGCCCACTCGTGTCGCACGCACTTCGAGACGCCCGCCGGCGTTCACGGTCGCGCCGACCACCGCATCCCCCGCCGCCACTTCGACGGGCACCGACTCGCCGGTGATCATCGAGGCATCCACGGCGGACGAGCCGGCGAGCACGACGCCGTCGGTGGCGATCTTCTCACCGGGCCGCACCAGGAACGTGTCGCCGACGCGCAGCGACGAGACCGGGATGCGGCCCTCCACGCCGTCGCGGACGACGCTGACGTCTTTCGCCCCCAGCTCGAGCAGGGAGCGCAGGGCCGCCCCGGCGCGACGCTTCGAGCGCACCTCGAAGTACCGGCCGGCGAGCACAAACATCGTCACGCCCGCGGCGACTTCGAGATAGATGTTCCCCGCGCCGTCGCTCGGCTGCACCGTCCACTCGAACTCGTGCGTCATGCCCGGCATCCCCGCGTGGCCGAAGAAGAGCGCATAGAGCGACCACGCGAAGGCCGCCGAGACTCCGATCGAGATCAGGGTGACCATCGTCGCGGCGCCGTGCCGCGCGTTGATCCACGCGGCCCGGTGGAACGGCCAGGCTGCCCACACGACCACCGGCGCGGCCAGCGCGAGTGAGAGCCACTGCCAGTACGGGAACTGCAGCGCCGGCACCATCGCCATCGCGATCACGGGCACCGACAGGACGACAGCACCGATGAGGCGCTGGCGCAGGGCCGTCAGCTCACGGTCCTCCGGAGGGGTCGGCACGGATGCCGGGGGCTGGGGGAGTGCCGCGGAGTACCCGGTCCTCTCGACCTCCGCGATCAGCGCCGCCGGCGCCAACCCGGGCGGAGCGGTGATCACGGCCTTCTCGGTCGCGTAGTTGACGCTTGCCGAGACGCCCTCGAGGCGGTTGAGCTTCTTCTCGATGCGGTTCGCGCACGATGCGCACGTCATCCCGCCGATCTCGAGCTCGACCCGGGAGATCGCCGCGGGCGTGGACTCCATCAGACGCGCACGGCTTCGTAGCCCGCCTCGTCGACGGCCGCGATCACGGCGTCGTCCGCCAGCACGGCGTCGGATATCACGGTCAGGCGACCGCTCGCGGCGCTCACCTGGACCTGCTGAACGCCGGCGAGCTTGGTGACCTCGCCGCGCACCGCTGCCTCGCAGTGGCCGCAGCTCATCCCGGTCACCTGGAACTCGTTCGTGGTCGTCATCTCGCTCGCCTTCCATGGGGGATACCCCTAGGGGGTAGTACGTCTGCCTCAACCCTATACACGGGAGGGGTATTCCCGGGTCGCGCGGGCGGAATCGACTCCCGGACGACCTGATACCCGGGTTCATAACGATTTGACTGCGTTACACATCGTTAACGAACGGCAACATTGGCGAGACCCGTCCGCGATTAGGTTTAGTCCATCTGGATCGGCGCCCGAGTCGATCCGCGTTCATTCACAGCAAGGAGCAACATGAGCGTCTTTTCCCGAGGCACCGCCTCCCGCTCGCGCGTGCGCACGGTGATCGGCGGAATCGCCATCGCGGGCGCCAGCGCACTCGTCCTCGCCGGCTGCGCCGGCGGCGGCGGCACCACCGAGCCCTCGGAGTCGGCCGCGCCCGCCGAGGACCTCACCCTCAAGCTCGGCACGATCCTGCCGCAGACCGGCAGCCTCTCCTTCCTCGGCCCGCCCGAGGAGGCCGGCGTCGGCCTCGCCGCCCAGGACGTCAACGACTACGCGGACACCACCGGCCTCACGATCGACGACATCGTGTGGGGCGACTCGGGTGACACCGACAACAAGGCGTACGCCACCACGATCCAGACGCTGATCTCCGAGGGCGTCACGGCGGCCATCGGCGCCGCGTCGTCGGGTGTGACCAAGCTCTTCCTCGACGACGCTGTCGCGGCGGGCATCATCACGTTCTCCCCGGCCAACACGTCGCTGGACTTCACGTCGTGGGACGACAACGGCCTGTACTGGCGCACCGCTCCGTCGGACACCCTGCAGGGCGAGGTGCTCGGCAACCTGCTCGCCGAGGACGGCCACAGCAACGTGTCGGTCATCTACCAGAACGACTCGTACGGCACCGGCCTGAACGACGTGTTCCAGGAGGTCTTCACGGCCACCGGCGGCACCGTCGTCTCGGAGCAGTCCTACAACACGGGTGACACGACGTTCGACGCGCAGATCAGCGCGACGCTCGCCGCGAACCCCGACGCGATCCTGCTGATCACGTTCGACGAGATCTAC
>JAESFR010000195.1_pt1 | contig 29709 bp, 29 predicted proteins | sample 9266191 | NCBI WGS metagenome assembly JAESFR01 (sample SAMN14503063, study PRJNA617104) | algae metagenome | isolation source: Pleurocapsa minor HA4230-MV1 and co-occurring heterotrophs from cement on... | place: USA: Nuuanu Pali Lookout, Hawaii | collected 2009-07-20
CATGCCGGCCGCGATCCCGCCGAGCGTGGCCGGGATGGTCGACCAGCCGAGGACGTTCTGCAGCAGCAGCGCGGCGCACGCGCCGAGCCCCCCGATGCCCGCCTGTGCGAAGCTGAGCACGCCGACGATCTGGTACATGACGACCAGGCACACGCCGAGCAGCGCGAACACGCCGCCCGAGACCAGGCCGGCCAGGATCTGATCGATCACCTGCGCCTCCCGGTGCGGTGCATGAGTGCAGTGGTGAACACTCGGAACCTCCTCGTTCTGGAATATCAGATATCAATCGTAGATATCAGACAATTGAATTCTATGATGCGCGCCGTGTCAACGGGCGTCCGGATCGCGTGTCGTGCGACGACACGCGAGGGGCCGCCCGGATACAACTCCGGGCGACCCCTGCCGAACTGCCGGGCTCAGCCCTCGGGGGCCGGGAGCGGCTCGATGACCGTCCAGCCGCCGTCCTGGCCGGGAGCGTCGACGAACGCGCCGCCTTCGATGAGCAGGACTCGTCCACCCAGGTTCGGGGCGTGGGCGTCACCTTCACCGAAGGTGAGCGGAGTCGCAGCGAATCCGGTGTCGATCGGCTCCATCGCGCGGAGTCCGTCCAGCACTCCCTGCGCCGTGGTGACGTCGTTGTCGGCGTTCTGCTCGAGGCCCTCGAAGAACACCTTCGCGCTCAGCCAGCCGATCTGGCTCCAGAAGTTCGCATCGACCCCGTCCTTCTCGAACTGGGCGACCATCTCCTGCACACCGTCGCTGGGGTCATCGATCGGAGCGAGCTCGGCGGCGACGAACGTTCCTGCGCTGTTGGCGCCGAGGGCGCCGGGCTCGCCGGTGGCGCCGAGGGTCTCCGGGAGCGTCACGTCGTAGCACGAGCCGCCGCAGATGAAGGTCGCGTCCAGGCCGACCGTCTTGGCCGCGCTGATGAAGGCGGCGTAGTTCGGGGCGACCGTGGTCATGACCACGACCTCGCAGCCCTCGGACTTCGCGTTCGTGACCGCCGGCGTCGGATCCTGCGACGCGTCGTTCGTGTACGTCGCGCTGATCGGGATTCCGTACTGGTCCTCGAAGTCCGCCGCGAGCTGGTTGTAGTAGTCGACCGACGTGGGGTCGTTCTGTCCGATGTAGCACATGCTCGACGGCTTGAGCTGCTCCGCGACGTAGGTCCACACCACCCAGATGCCGACGAACGGACCGGTGTTGACCGGTGTCCAGTTCGGCTGGCTGAAGCAGTCCGACTGCGCCCCGCCGCCGACGACCGCGATGTTGCTGCCTTCGTAGATCGCCCGGTTGGCCTGGCAGTCGACCAGGCTGGTGTTGCCCACCATGCCGACCACGCCGTCCTGCTGGACCATCTTGCGGGCCAGCTGCGCGGCCTCCGCGGCGTCGCCCTTGTCGTCGCCGGAGATGAACTCGACCTGGTGGCCGTTGACGCCGCCGCGCTCGTTCAGCGCGTTGATGTAGGACTCCGTGCCCTTCACCGTGTCGCCGAACGGGTAGCCGCCGGAGATCGTCGAGATCTGGCCGACCTTGATCGTGGCGTCGTCGCCGCCGCCGCCGGCGGCACCGCCGCCGCCGGAACAGCCTGAGATCAGGAGCGCGGCGACCGCCGCGGCAGCCGCTGCCGCTGCGAAGCGACGCGAGCGAGAGGTTGTGAACACGGGGAACTCCTTCGTCCGTCTGGTTGTCGAGCCATGTGATGCTGTTCGGTTGTTGTTCGGGATATCAGACACACATGCGCTATATCAGACTCAGGTCTACTTGAGGTGTGACGGTGTGTCAACACATTTCTGGCGTCGGTTTGGTCACGGGCGAGCAGATGGCGGCTCCGCGCGGGAGTACCGCCCGGCGGACACCTCGCGAACACGTCCGCGCGTCATGAGGTGCCGCAGGTGGGCCGCGGTCTCCGCCGCGGCGATCCGATGCTGGAAGCCGTTGAGGTCACCCCACGGACGCGACCACGACAGACGCGCCGCGAGTGCCCAGGGGGTGTCCCCATCGGCCATCGTCCGCTGGATCTCGTCGTCGCGCTGGGCGTGGTGTGCGGCCAGGTACGCCGTGCGGGCCGCGAGACCGGTGAACGGCCACTCGTGACCCGGCAGCGCGATCCAGTCGTCGTAGCCGCCGAGACCGGCGAGCGAGGCAAGGTAGTCGGCGAGGGGATCGGGCGGGCCGTGCGGGGCCCAGCCGACGTTCGGGCTGATGCGGGGGAGCAGCGTGTCCCCCGTGAACACGACCCGGCGGGATTCGTCGACGAGGCACAGGGAGCCGGGCGAATGGCCCGGTGTGTGCCGCACCGTGAGCGTCCGACCGCCGAGACCGATGTGCTCGCCCTCCCGCAGAGCGCGGTCGGCCCGGGTGTGGCGCAGGATGCTCTCGACGCCCTCCTGCGGGATGAGGGTGTCCGCGCGGTCGGCCGTCGGCACGCCGAGCGCGTCCATCCAGGCCGTTTCGCGGGCGCGCCACGCGTCGATCGTCTCGGCGCCGGCGTGGTCTGCCAGCTCCGCCTCGTGCATGCCGACCCAGCAGGAGGGCCCGGCGAGGGCGGCGAGCTCGTGCGCGAGACCGACGTGATCGCGGTGCGCATGCGTGGCGAGCACGCCGACCACACGATCGACCGCGCTGCCGGCCGCGTGCAGCGCCTCGCCGATCCGAGGGATGCCGTCGGGCACATCCCACCCGGGATCGATCACCAGCGCCAGGCCGTCGTCGATGAGCAGATAGCAGTGCGTGTACCGGATCGGCAGGTCCACCGGCATCCGCAGACACCACGTGTCGGGGGCGACGAGCCACAGATCGGCATCGGTGGGTGCGCTCAGCCGGGTCGCGCCGCGCTCGTCGGTCCCCGCAGCGGGAGGGGAGCTCATCCGGTGCGGATCTCGCAGCGGAGCGCCTCTCCGCGCACGGCGCGCTCGGCTTCTTCGGCGGCGAGGCGCTCGAGACGATCGAGCGACTGACGGGAGTAGAACGCGACGTGCGGCGTCATCACGACGTTGGGCGCGTCCCAGAGCGGAGAATCCGGCGGCAGCGGCTCGGGATCGAGCACGTCCAGTGCCGCACCTGCCAGACGGCCGGCGGTGAGCGCCGCCGCGAGGTCATCCGTGTCGACGAGGCTGCCGCGGGCGGTGTTGACCACGACAGCGGTGGACTTCATCCGCGCGATGGTCTCGGCCCGGATCAGACGGTGCGTCTCGGGCGTCGCCGGCGCGTGCAGGCTCAGGATGTCTGCGCGGGCCAGCACCTCGTCGAGCGGCAGCAGCTTCACCCCCGGAGTGTCGGCTGGGTCGGCGAACGGATCGTAGGCGATCAGCCGAACCCCCGAAGGCGCGAGGCGCGCGGCCACGGCGCGCCCGATCCGGCCGGTGCCCACCAGTCCTATCGTGGTCGAGGCCAGCTCGTCGAACGATCCGACCGCGTCCGGCGCGACGGCGCCGCGGGAGGCGCGAAGCAGGGCGTCGTACTGCGGAATGCGGCGCGCCGACGCGTAGACGAGCGCCACCGCATGATCGGCGACCGTGTCGACGCCGTAGTCGGGGACGACCGCGACCCGGATGCCGCGACCCGCGGCCGCGGCGACGTCGATGTTGTCGTAGCCGATGCCGTAGCGGATGACGCACGCGCCGGGGTTGAGTGCATCCAGCACGGCGGCCGTGATCGGCGCGTACTGGACGAGGACCACGTCTGCACCGGCGACGGCCGCGATCGTTTCGGCCTCGGTCACGGCCTGATGAGCCCGCAGCTGCGCGCCGTTGCGGGCGGCGATCGCATCGGCGTGCGGTGTGCCGCCGAAGCTCTGATCCGTCACGACGATCACGGGTCTGCGGGTCGCACGGAGCGTGCTCATGCGCTCCCTCCTGTCCACTCGAGGGGATACTGCACGAACGAGCGGTCGAGCTCGCGGGCGCGCGGCTGGCCGACCAGGCACAGGCTCTCCTCCACCTCGTCGCGGAGGATGTCGAGAGCTCGGCTGACGCCGCGCTCTCCGCCGGCGGCGACCGCCCACGCCCACGGACGCCCGATGCCGACCGCCGCCGCGCCCATGGCGCGCAGCTTCACGATGTCGGTTCCGCTGCGGATGCCGCCGTCGATCAGGACGGGGATCGCGTCGCCCACGACGTCGAGGATCCGGGGCAGCGTGCTCACGGAGCTCGCGAGCGAGTCCAGCTGCCGACCACCGTGATTGCTGACCACGATCGCATCCGCACCGGCGTTGCGCGCGCTCTCGGCGTCCTGCGTCGACATGACGCCCTTCAGGATCAGGGGCCCGTCCCACAGTCGTCGCAGGGAGGCGACGTCGTCCCACGACGCTCGCGGATTGACCAGCTGCGTGTTGACGTACTCCTGATGCGACATCGCGCTGGAGCCTTCGGCGATGCCCTGGAGATTCCGGAAGCCGATCGCGGGCCCGCGCAGGAGGTCGAGGAACCACTTGGGTCGACGCGCGACCTGCACCGCGTTGCGCGGGGTGACCTTCGGGGGGATGGACATCCCGTTGCGGTGGTCGCGCGGCCGTTTGCCGTTCACGGGCACGTCGAGCGTGACCACGAGCGCTCGGCATCCCGCATCCTTCGCCCGTGAGACGAGCGTCTCGACGACCTGGGGTGAGCGCCACAGGTAGAGCTGGAACCACAGCGGACCCGTGGCCTGCGCCGCGATCTCCTCGATCGACCAGCTCGAGGCCGTGCTGATCGTGTAGGTCACGCCACTCCGGCCGGCCGCCCGCACCGCCGCGAGCTCGCCGTCGCCGCCGGCGATGCGCATGAGCCCGCAGGGGGAGAGGAACATCGGAAGCGGCATCCGCTCACCGAACAGGTCGATCGAGGTGTCGACCTCGCTGATGTCCACCAGCGAGCGCGGCTGCAGCGCCACGCGAGCCATGTCGCGCACGTTCGCACGCAGCGTGATCTCGCTGCCCGCGCCGCCGTCGATGAAGTCGAAGGCGAGCTTGGGCAGGCGGTGCCGGGCCAGCAGCCGGATGTCCGCGATCGTGGGCGCCGTGCCGAGTCGGTCGGTCCGGATGCCGCCGGCGCGGAGCATCGCGTACATCTCGCGCGCGGCAGCCAGCGGCCCGCGCCGGTCGTTCGTTACAGCCACGATGGGCCCTCCAGAGTGTCGTCAGTCGACGATCAGGCCGCCGTTGACGTTGTACGTGGCGCCGGTGATGTAACCGGCATCGGGGCCGAGGAGGAACTCGATGACCGCCGCCACATCGTCCACCGTTCCGACACGGTCGACGACCAGATCGGCGACCAGCTCGGACTTCCGCTCGTCCGTCAGCGTTCCTCCCATGATGTCGGTATCGATGGGTCCCGGCGAGACCGCATTGACGGTCACGCCGTCCTTGCCCACCTCGCGGGCCAGAGCGCGCGTCATGCCGAGCACCGCCGCCTTCGACGCCGAGTACGGCACCTTGCTGTACGTGCCACCACCGCGCTGGGCCGACGCGGAGGAAACCGACACGATGCGACCGACGCCGCGGTCGACCATCCCGTGCAGGAAGCGCTTCGTGACGAAGAACTGTCCGCGGATGTTCACGTCGAACACGCGGTCCCATTCGGCTGTCGTGAGTTCGAGGAAGGGAACCGGCGAACTGATCCCGGCGACGTTCGCCACGCCGACCACGGGGGGCAGCTCGGCCTCGACCCGCGCACCGGCCGCTTCGACGCTCGCCTCGTCCGCGATGTCGCACGCCACGCCGGCGGCGTTCGCACCGTAGGCCTCCGCCACTTCCCGCGCTGTCCGGTCGGCGGCGGCCTCGTCGATGTCGAGGGCGGCGATCGCCCACCCGGCTCGCGCCAGGCGGTGCGCGACGGCTCGTCCGATGCCGCGCTCGCTGCCCGCGCCGGTCACGACGACGGTTCGCTCGTCGGGGAAAGCAGAGGTGCCCATGTGTGTTCCTTGATGTTCGGTGACCGCTTCTCGGTCGCAGCGCCACTCTGATATTTCGGAATGGCTTCTTGTATGTTGGACAGAATAGTCACATCAATGGTCCGTGTGTCAAGCGCGGCACCAGTCGATCGGGAGGAATGCATGAGCAGGCGCGCAGTGGTGACGGCAGGGGCGGGCGGTATCGGACTCGCGACGGCGCGGCGGCTCCGCGCGGACGGCTTCGAGGTGACGGTCCTCGACATCGACGACGACGCCGGGGCGCAGGCCTCGCAGGAGGGTCTCGGCTTCATCCGGACGGACTTCGGGGACGAGGACGCGATCCGCGCGGCATTCGCGGAGGTGGGTCCCGTGCACACGCTCGTGAACAACGTCGGCGTGCGCGGCGGCACGGGCGCGCTGTGGGACATCCCGATCGACGACTACCGGCGCACCCTCGACATCAACACCGTGTCGCACATCCTGGCGGCTCAGCTGGTGATCCCCGGCATGAAGGAGAGGGGCGAGGGCTGCCTCATCCAGATCGCCTCCGGCGCGGCCCGCACCGGCGCCATCGGCCGCGCTCCCTACGGCATCTCCAAGTGGGCGCTCCTGGGTCTGACCAAGTCGCTCGCGAATGAGCTCGCGCCGTGGGGCATTCGCGCGAACGCCGTCCTGCCGGGCATCATCGCGGGCGAGCGCTTCGAGGGGAGCATCGCGCTGCACGCCCAGGAGGAGGGGATCACGCGCGAGCAGGCTCTCGAGCGCATCATGGGGCGGACGCGCCTGAAGCGCTTCATCGATCCGAGCGAGATCGCCGGCGCGGTGGCGTACCTGGCGGGCGACGACGGTGTGGGCATCACCGGGGTGTTCCTGGACGTCAGCGGCGGGTTCGAGTGAGCGGATCCGTGTCGGTCCGTCGGATTCTCCCGCCGCATCGCGTCGTCGAACCGTATAGTGAGGGCCCATGAGAGAAGTCCCCGCACTGGCGCGAGGCCTGCGCATCCTTGACCTGGTCGCCGCGAGCTCGACTCCGCTGAAGATCGCAGACATCTCCTCCGAACTCGGCATCCCTCGGAGTGCGACCTACGAGCTCATCAGCACCCTCCGCGCACACCGGGTCGTTGATCAGACCGTCGACGGCGCGATCGTGCTCGGCGCGAAGCTGTTCATGCTCGGGTCGCGATTCGCGGACAGCGTGGACTCGGACCGCCTCACCAGTGCCGCGGCCGCGGCCCTGCGCGATCGGGTGGACGAGACGATCCAGGTCGCGGTGCTGGACGGCCGCAACGTCCTCTACACCGCGAAGGCCGAGTCGTCCCGTCAGCTGCGGCTCGTCTCCACCGTCGGACGGACGCTGCCGGCGCATGTCACCGGCATCGGCAAGGCGATCCTCGCCGAATTGCCCGAGGAGAAGCTCGACTCGCTCTACGACGGCGCGAAGCTCGAGACGTACACCCCCACCTCGATCGGCACTCTGCCCGCTCTCAAGCGGGAGCTCGCCGCGACGCGAGCCCGGGGCTACGCGATCGACAATTCCGAGTCGACGCCCGACGTCGCGTGCGTGGCCGCGCCGATCCGCGACAGCTCGGGCGAGGTGATCGCCGCGATGAGCATCAGCGTGCCGCTGTCGCGCATGACGGATGAGTTGCGCGAACAGTACGCCGGCGAGGTCGTGAGCGCTGCACGAGAGCTCTCGACGCAGCTCGGCCACTTCGCCAGCGACCAGACGTAGCTCTCGACCGGCTCTCCTCCGCCGCCGACCGCATTCCCGCGGTTCGGCGGCGGCGTCGTTCTGCGTGCCGTCCGAAGTATCGGACGCTCGCTTGACAGATCAGATTCGATCATGGATGCTGGTGTCTGACGGGCGAGTCTATCGTCTGACATATCAGATCGAAGGAGATTTGGATGAGCGAACTGGCCATTCGAGCCGTCGACGTCCACAAGTCGTTCGGCGAGCTCGAGGTCCTGCGCGGCATCGACTTCGACGTGGCACCCGGCGGCACGACGTGCATCATCGGGCCGTCCGGCTCCGGCAAGTCCACGCTGCTGCGGTGCATCAACCACCTCGAGAAGATCACCTCCGGGCGGCTGTGGGTGAACGGCAAGCTCGTCGGATACGAGGCCCACGGAAAGTACCTGCGCGAGATGTCGGAGCGGGACATCGCCCGTGACCGCCGCGGCGTGGGCATGGTGTTCCAGCGGTTCAACCTGTTCCCGCACATGACGGTGCTCGAGAACATCACGATCGCCCCGACGAAGGTCGCCCGCAAGTCGAAGTCGGACGCCGTCGAACGCGCGCAGTACCTGCTCGGGCGGGTCGGACTCGCCGCGAAGGCAGACGCGTACCCCGCGCAGCTTTCCGGTGGTCAGCAGCAGCGCGTCGCGATCGCGCGCGCCCTGGCGATGGACCCGAAGATCATGCTCTTCGACGAGCCCACCTCGGCGCTGGACCCCGAGCTCGTCGGCGAGGTGCTCGACGTCATGCGCGACCTCGCCGAGAGCGGCATGACGATGATCGTCGTCACCCACGAACTCGGCTTCGCCCGCGAAGTGGGCGAACGGGTCATCTTCATGGACCACGGACGCATCGTCGAAGACGGGTCGCCCGACGACGTCATCCTCAATCCCCGCCAGGAGCGCACGCAGTCCTTCCTGTCGAAGGTCTACTGAACGCCCGCACCCACCTGCTGTATCCCACGCACCAACAATCCGGAAGGAACCTCCATGGCACACCTCACGCGCTCCCGAGCGATGATGCTCGCAGCGTCCGCCGCCGCTCTGACCCTGATGGTCAGCGGCTGCTCCTCCTCGGCGACCTCTGCTCCCACCCCCTCCGCCACCGCGGAGGAGGGAGTCCTCGACATGTACGGCGCCGAGGTCACCTTCGATCAGGACCTCGCCGACATGCTCCCGGAGGACGTCGTCGACAAGGGAGTCCTCGTCTTCACCACCGACGGCGCCGCGCCACCGCGGAGCTTCGTCGATGAAGAAGGCGAGCTCGCCGGGGTGATCCCGGATCTGCTGACCGCGATCGGAGTCACGCTGGGCGTCGACATCGACCTGCAGAAGAACTCGTTCGACGCAGAGGTTCCCGGTGTCGAATCCGGTCGCTTCGACTCCACGACGGGTACGGGAGACTTCCCGACGCGTCGCGAGGTGCTCGACATGGTCGACTACTACAAGGCCGGGTACCTCTACCTCGTGCAGGGCGGCAACCCGAAGGACGTCGACGATGACCCGATGAGCCAGTGCGGTCTGCGCGTCGGCGTGCTCAAGGGCACGACGCAGGAGACGCTCGTGACCGAGCTGTCGGCGAAGTGCGAGGCCGAAGGCGAGGAGAAGATCGACCTCCAGTCGTTCAACAACGTCCTCCTCGAAGTGCCGCTGCAGGCCGACCGCGTCGACGTGGTGTGGGAGAACACCTCCACCGGCTACCAGGTCTCGGCAGAATCTCCCGAGGTCTTCGAGGTCGCCGGCGACCCGATCTTCGCCGCGTACCTGGGCTTCGGCATCTCGAAGGACCGCCCGGAGCTGCGCGATGCCCTCCAGGCCACACTCCAGCACCTGATGGATGAGGGCGTCTACGAGGCGATCTTCACCGAATGGAACCAGGAGGACCTCCAGATGGACTACATCTCCCTGAATTCGGATGTGCGTCCCTGATGACTCAGGTCATTGACGGTGGCACGGGCCCCGGGTCGGCGTCTGACGCCGGCCCGGCGGCCGGGCCCGAAATCGAGATCAAGCCCCGCAAGAACCTGATCGACTGGATCGGGTTCCCGGTCGTCGGCTTCCTGGTCGTGCTGTTCGTGTACAACATGTTCACGAACCCGAACTGGGAGTGGGATGTCGTCGGTCAGTACCTCTTCAACCCGCTGGTGCTGGAGGGCGTGCGCAACACCATCGTCCTGACGGTGGTGACCGGAATCACCGGCACGATCCTCGGTCTCATCGTTGCGACGATGCGGCTCTCGCGCAGCCCTCTGCTGCGCGGGATCGCGACCACGTTCGTCGGCTTCATGCGCGCGATCCCCGCGCTGGTGCTGCTCCTGCTCATCTACTTCACGAGCGCACTGTTCCCGGTCATCGGGTTCGGCATCCCGTTCACGGACGTGATGTTCTACCAGATCCCGGTCAACGACATCATTACGCTGTTCGTGGCGGCGTGGCTGGGGCTGACGCTCATCATGGGCTCGCACACGGGTGAGATCTTCCGCGGCGGCGTGATGTCGGTCTCGGCCGGCCAGGTCGAGGCGGCCAAGGCGCTCGGGATGTCTCCCGCGCTGACGTTCTTCAAGATCGTCATGCCGCAGATGATCCGCGTATCGATCCCCGCCCTGGCGAACGAGCTCATCTCGCTCTTCAAGAACACGTCCCTCGTGTCGATCATCGGGTACGCGGAGCTCCTGACCGTGGTGCAGTCGATCTACGGCCGCACCTACCAGACCATTCCGCTCCTGATCGTGGCGTGCATCTGGTACCTGAGCATCGTCATCCTCTCGATGATCGGCCAGCAGCGCCTCGAGAAGCGCTTCGGCCGCGGCTTCGGCGTCGGCTCCAACTGACGGCATGGCGGAGGAAGCGGAGAAGGCGAGCGCGGCTGATGCCGCCGCCACGGGGATCGAAGTCCCGTGACGGCGGCGTCAGCCTCCGTCCCGAACCGCCGATACCGCAGCTTCCTCTCCGGGGCGCTCATCGGCGGAGTCGGCAGTTGGATGCTGCGCACGTCGCAGCTGCTTCTGGTCATCGAGATCACCGATGCCAACGGGCTGATCGTCGGTCTCACCACGGCGGCGCAGTACCTGCCGACCTTCCTCTTGAGCGCGTACGTGGGCGTGCGAGCCGACCGGCAGTCGCGCGCGACCCTGCTCATGGCCGGGCAGATCGTGATGGTGCTGACCGCCGGGATTCAGGCCGCTCTCCTGTGGGTGGGCGTCGGCTCCTGGCCGGCGGTCGTGGCGCTCGCGTTCGCGTTCGGCATCGGAGCCGCGATCGACGGCCCGATGCGGACCGCCGTCGTGCCCGACCTGGTGCCCCCGCTCGAGGTTCCGCGGGCGGTGAGCTTCAACGTGGTGATCCTGCAGCTCGGCCGATTCGTCGGTCCGCTCGCCGCGGCGTTCCTGCTCGTGGGAACTTCGTACGCCTTCGTCTTCGCGGTCTCCGCCGTCGCCGTCCTCGTCTTCGCGCTCATCCTGCCCCGGCTCGCGGTCCCTCGCGATCCCTCGCTGGTCGCCTCGACCGGCGGGCTGTCCGAGGTCTTCGGCTATCTACGCCGTCATCCGCGCATCCTCGCGGTCTTCGCTCTGGTCGGAATCGGGGGCCTGCTCGGCCCCAATCTCACCTCGCTCTCGGGGCTCACCGTGTACCGGGAGTTCGACGGGTCGCCGACGGACATCGCGGCGGCATCGACCGCGCTCGCCGTCGGCGCGATCGTCGGGTCGATCTGGGCGACGCGGGTCAAGCGACGCAGTCTGGCATCCGTCACCGTCGTGACACTCCTGGTCGGCGTGACCAGCGCCGTCTCGGCGCTGATGCCGAACCTGCTCACGTATCTGCTGGCGCTCGCGGTGGCCGGCGGGGTGGCGCTCGCGATGGTGAGTCAGGCGACGGCCCTCGTGCAGGCGCTCGTGGACGATGACGTGCGCGGCCGGGTCACCGGGCTGTACTTCATCGTCCTGGTCGGCGGTGCTCCGATCGGAGCGCCCATCATCGGGGCGCTGGGCGACGTCCTCGGCATCCGCGTCGCCGTCGTGCTGGCCGGCGCGTTCGTCGCTGTCGCGGCGGGGATCATCGGCATCTTCACGCTCCGTGGCCGTGACCAGCCGCCCGAACGGATGCAGGAGGCATGAGCCGATGGATGTTCAGGACTGGAGCGACGCGCGGCTCGAGGAGCTCTTCGTGCAGTGCGACAACACCGGACGGTGGGGCGATGACGATCAGGCGGGCACCCTGAATCACATCGACGAGCAGGTGCGGCTGGCCGCGGCCGGGGAGATCAGAAGCGGCCGGGTGGTCGCCCTGGGCCGCATGCTCGTTGCCGGCGCCGGCGTCGTCGCCCGGCATCCCGTGACCCACCACCTTCTGCATTCGGCGCCCGAGAGCGCCGTCGACGTCATGTCGTTCACACCGCACGATCCGCTCATCACGCACGTCGACGCGCTCGGCCACATCTTCTGGCGCGGCCGCGCGTACAACGGGCGGACCAGGGCCGAGGTGCTCGGCCGCGAAGGACTGACCTTCGGCGACCTGAATGCGCTCGCGGGCGGTGTGTTCACCCGGGGAGTGCTGCTGGACGTGACGCCCGAGGGCTCCGAGGCATACCTGGAGTCCGACGCCTACGTCACGATCGACGATCTCGAGGCCGCCGAGGTGCGGCAGGGGGTGCGTGTCGGCAGGGGCGACGCCGTCTTCGTGCATACGGGGCGCGAGCGCCGGGCGCGGGCGGACCCCGCCGGCTACAGCCCGGTCGTCCGGGCCGGGCTGCACGCCTCGGCGATGGCGTGGCTGCACGAGCGTGAGGTCGCGGTGTACTCGGGGGACTGCACCGAGCGGATGCCGTACCCCAGCGCCGCGGTGCCCTTCCCGGTGCATCAGATCGGCATCGTCGCGATGGGTCTGTGCCTGCTGGACGCGCCCCTGCTCGACGTCCTCGTCGAGACATGCGCCCTCGAGGATCGCTGGACCTTCGCACTGACCTTCACCCCGCCCGACCTGGTCGGGGCCACCGGATTCCCGGTCAACCCGCTGTGCCTGTTCTGAGGTCCTGCGGATGATGACGGACCCGTCGTTCCCGACTCCCGACGATTCCGCGGCGATCGCGATCGCGACCCGGATCCTCCGCCGACCGCCCGACCAGACCGGTTTCGTGACCGCCGACGTGAGCGCGGCCGCCCGCGTGTGCGTGGAGACCTTCGGCATGACGCCGTGGGCGGGCTTCGAGTACGGCGACGACGCCTTCGCCGAGCGCACCTACCTCGGCGCGCCGGGGGACTTCACGACGCGGAGCGTGGTGTGGGGCGGCGGTCGCTTCAGCTTCGTCGAGCCGGTCACCGGTCGCGGCTGCTTCGCCGATGCGCTGGCTGAGCGCGGACCGGGCCTGCACCATGTCGGCTACTTCGTCGACGAGGTCGCACCGCATCGCGATCTGCTCGTCGCGGCCGGCGGCGCCGAGTTGATGAGCGCACGGGGTCACGGCCTCGACGGAGACGGCGAACTCGTCTTCTGCAGCCTGCCGGGCACGCCGTGCGTCGTCGAGCTCATCGTGCGCCCGCGGCGGCGCCGCGAGCCGGACTTCCGGATCCGCTGAGCTCAGCGGCCGGCGCGCGACAGGTTGGCAAGCGCGCGCGCACGAGGATGGTCGACCAGGCTCGCGCCGTCGACGGGGATGACGACGCCGCTCACGTACGACGAGTCATCGCTGAGCAGGAACGCGACGACGTTGGCGATGTCGTCCGGGCTCCCCTCGCGGCCGAGCGGCACGGTCGCGATCTGGGCCGCACGCGCCTCGGCCGCGTCATCGACCACCGACTCGTTGATGTGGGTCAGTCGCGTGACGACGAGCCCCGGGGCGACGCAGTTGACCCGCACGCCGAGTGGGCCTCCGTTGACCGCACCGGTCTTGGTGAGTCCGACGACGCCGTGCTTGGCCGCGACATAGGGGCTGACCCACTCGCCGCCCACGATGCCGGCGCTGGAAGCGGTCGTGACGATCGAGCCCCCGTGGCCGGCGGCGCGGAAGTCGCGCAGCGCCTGCCGCATCCCCAGATAGACCCCGCGCAGGTCGATCGACAGCACGCGGTCGTAGTCCTCCATCGTCGTGTCCGCCAGACCCACGCCCCACTGGCCGCCGATCCCGGCGTTCAGGTGCACGCCGTCGATGCGGCCGAACCGATCCAGCGCTGCGCGGTGGTACGCCTCGACATCGGATTCCTTCGAGACGTCTGCGGCGACACCGATCGCCTCGCCCGGGAGGCTCTCCGCAGTCGCCGTCGCCTCATCTCCGTCGACGTCGACGAGCACCAGCTTGGCGCCCTCTTCCGAGAGTCGCCGGGCCGTGGACGCGCCGATGCCGCGCGCTCCGCCGGTGATGATGAAGACCTTGTCGGTCAATCCGCGCATGGCGTGCTTCCTGTCTGAAATATCGAACGAGCATTCGCTATATCGGATCATACGAAGATCGATGAGGTCCGTCAATCGTCTGAAATAACGGACGAGCCTCCGTGATGTCAGAATCGGTGCTAGCATCGCGATCAGCGGCGATACCGGCCGCTCCGGACGAGGAGGTTCCCATGGCAGGTTTCGGCGACAAGACCGACGCGATTGGAGCGAGCTTCATCAACCGCCCTCCGGACCAGGTCGCCTACGTCGTCCCTGACATGGAGGCTGCGCTCGAGAAGTACGCGCGGCTGTTCGGCATCTCCGACTGGGTCGGTTGGGACTACACCGGCGACTATCTGCCGAATCGCCTCTACCAAGGCAAGCCGGCCGACTACCGCTCGCTGGCGGCCGTGCCCGCGTACGGGCCGAAGGTGGAGATCATCCAGCCGATCGACGGGCCGAGCGTGTTCACGACGTTCCTCGAAGACCGCGGCCCGGGCCTGCATCACCTCGGGTGGTTCGTGCCGGACATGCAGGAGGTCCGCGACTGGTTCGCGGAGCGGGGGATCGCCGAGATCATGAGCGGCGGCGGCCATGGTGTCGAGGGGGATGGGGAGTTCACCTATTTCGACACATACGAACTGCTGGGCAGCTACGCCGAGTTCATCGAGGTTCCGGCCAAGCGGTACGAGCCGCATCTTCGCTGGCACTTCGACGTGTGAGCGGTCGGTTGACACGACCGCCCCGCGCGACCAGGATGTATCCGAAATACAAGATCTTGTCCGAAATTTCAGAGCATGATGGAGTGCCGATGACCGAACTCACCGCCCGCCAGCAGGAGATCAAGGCCGAGTTCCAGCGCCGCCGCGGCTACTGGGCCGACGACTGGGAGATCATCCTCGGGCTGGACCCGGAGTTCATGGCCGCCTACACCGATGTGTCGGCCTACGCCGTCGAGCACGGCGGGCTGGATCTGCGGACTCGCGAGCTGATCTACGTGGCGACGTGCGCCTCGGTGACGCACCAGCACCCGATCGGCATCCGCTCCCACGGCCGCAACGCCCTGCGGGCCGGCGCGACGCCGCAGGAGCTGCTCGCGGTGATGGAGCTCGTCTCGACGCTCGGGATCGCGACGGTCCACCTGGCGGTCGAAGAGCTCGAGAAGGCGATGCCCGGAACCGTGGACGCTCTGGCCGCCGACGCCGGGACGACGGATGCCAGGGTGACACAGCTCGTCAGCCGGTTCGAAGAGGTCTACGCCGCATCCGGTGAGGAGATCGAACCGGTCATCCGGGCCGTTCCGGAGTTCTACTCCGCGATCATCGAGATGGCCGCGATCCCGCGCGGCGAGTCGAGCCCCCTCAGCAAGAAGGACGTCGCCCTGATCAGCTTCGCGGTCAACGCTCTCGTGACGCACCTCGATGACAAGGCCCTGCGCCGCGACATCCAGAACGCGAAGGCCGCGGGCGTCACGCCGTACGAACTACTGGATGTCTGCATGCAGATCGCGGGGATCGGCGTGCACGCGATCACCGTCGGCGTCCCGATCCTCGCCGAGCTCATCGCCGAGCAGCAGGCCGAAAAGGAAGCCGCGGAGTAGCGATGGATTCGGGGATCGAGCGCGCTCTGCTCGGGATGGGTCTGCCCACGGCAGACCTGCACGAGCTGCCGTCGTCGTCGAAGCGATTCCCGGACGGCGGGATGTACCGCGTCGAGATTCCCAGCACCGAGGGCGCGGACGGCCTGCAGGTCGTGCTCGATGAAGCGCGCGCGCTCGAGGTGCCCGTGCATCGGGTCTCGCAGGGCTCCGGCGTCCTCATGCTGACCGACGCGGAGCTCGCCGACATGGTGCGCATCGCGGCTGAGGCGGAGCTCGAACTCTCGCTGTTCGCGCGTCCCACCGCGGGATGGGGCACGTCGGCAGCCAGCACCAGCGAGGCGGGCGGTGGCCTCTCCGCGACGGCGCGCGGCGCGGACCAGCTGCGCGACTGCCTGGCCGACGTCGAGCGCGCGGCGCGCGCCGGGGTGCGCAGCGTCCTGCTCAGCGACATCGGTGCGCTCAGCGTCTTCGGGCGGATGCGCGCCGACGGCGTTCTGCCCGCCGACATGGCCGCGAAGATCTCCGTCATGCTCCCCGCGGCCAACCCGGCGACCGCGCGTCTGCTCGAGCAGCTCGGCGCGAACAGCATCAATCTGCCCACCGACCTCGATCTCGCCCAGATCGCGGCGATCCGCGCGGCCGTCGACATCCCGCTCGACATCTACGTCGAGGCGCCGTCCAACCTGGGCGGGTACATCCGGCTCACGCAGATCGCCGAGCTCATCCGCATCGCCGCCCCCGTGTACGTGAAGTTCGGCCTCCGCAACGGACCGGACATCTACCCGACGGGCGCCCACCTGAGCACGACCGCGCTCGCGATGAGCAGGGAGCGCGTCCGCCGCGCGCGCCTCGGCATCGAGATCCTGGCCCGCAGCGGTGCCGCGGCGCAGATGTCTCCTGTCGACGCCGCAGACCTCCGGATCCCGGTGAACTCTTCCCGACCGACTTTGACCAACCACTGAACAGATAGGAGCTTCCAATGCGCTTCGGACTTTTCTTCCTCACCGAGGTTCCCCGCCCATGGGACGGCGAATCGGACCGCAAGGTCCTGAAGGAGCAGATCGAGCAGATCGAGCTCGCCGACAAGCTCGGCTTCGAATACGCGTGGAGCGCCGAGCACCACTTCCTCGACGAGTACTCGCACGCGTCGGCGCCCGACATGATCTTCTCGGCCGCCTCGCAGATCACCAAGAACATCCGCTTCGGCTACGGAATCGCGCAGCTGCCGAGCAACAGCCCCTACCGTGTGGCCGAGCGGGTGAACACGCTCGACAACATCACGGGCGGTCGCGTCGAGTTCGGCACCGGCGAAGGCGGGCCGATCGAGCTCGAGGCATTCGGCGCCGACATCCCGAACAAGCGGCCGATCTGGCGCGAGTCGCTGCAGGCGATCGTGCGCATGATGAAGGAGGACCCGTTCCGGGGATACGACGGCGAGTACGTCCACCTCGAGCCGCGCAACATCCTCCCCAAGCCCTACCAGCGCCCTCACCCGCCGCTGTGGGTCGCCTGCCCGCGACCCGAGACGCTCGACCTCGCGGGTCGCAACGGTCTCGGCGCCCTGAGCTTCACCCTGACGCTAGAGCCCGAGAAGGCCTACGAGAAGTGGGTCAAGCCCTATTACGAGCTCATCGAATCGGACGACTGCATCCCGATCGGAGAGACCGTCAACGCGAACATCATGGCGGTGGCCCCGACCATGGTGGCCAAGACCGAGGCCGAGGCGCTCGAGCGCGGCATCGACGGCGCGCAGTTCATGGGCTACGGCATCTCCGCGTCGTACGGCCTCTCGGGCTGGACTCCGGACTTCCAGCGCGACCTGTACAACGACTTCCTGAAGAACCGCGAGGACGCCGGCTTCAGCCGTGAGCTCGCGACGCGGGCGATGTCGGCGCTGGCCGCACGACCCGCAGAAGGCGACAAGAAGACGCTGCGCGGCGCCGTCGGCTCGGTCGAGCAGGTTCGCGAGTACTTCGAGCGCTACGAGCAGAACGGCATGGACCTGCTCATGATCCAGAGCCAGCTCGGCCGCAACAAGCACGAGGACATCTGCGAGTCCATGGAGCTCATCGCCAAGGAGATCATGCCGGCGTTCCTCGAGCGCGATGAGAAGCTGCGGAAGGAGAAGGCCAAGCGCCTCGAGCCGGCCATCGAGCGTGCGCTCGAGCGCAAGGCCCAGCAGGAGGTCGCGGGTCTGCCGAAGGAGCCCGCCGTCTCATGATGGGCACCGGTCTGCGCACGCTCCGCGATCTGCTCGCAGAGCAGGCGGCTGCCCGTCCGGACTCGAAGGCCTTCGTCTTCGAGTCCGAGGGCGGTGAGGTCACGGAGTTCACCTACGCCGAGCTCGACCGGACCACCGACATCCTGGCAGGTGGCTTCGCGGCACTCGGCGTGGGCAAGGGCACGAAGGTCGCCCTGCGGATGACGAACCGGTGGGAGTTCGTGCTGTCGTGGTTCGCGCTGGCCAAGATGGGCGCCGTCGCGGTGCCGATCATCACCACCATCACGCAGAGCGAGACCGAGTTCACACTGGACCGCGGTGACATCGAGGTCGTCGTCACCGACGATCTGTGGGCTCCGCTGTACGTCGAGGCTCAGGCGAACTCGCCGCTGCTGCGGGAGATCATCGGGGTCCGCAGCCATCAGGCCGACCCCCTGGAGGGCATCCGACGGTTCGAGACGCTCCTCGAGCACGGCGCCGAATACGACCGCGTCGCGCTCGAGCCCAGCGATCTGCAGCAGATGATGTTCACCTCGGGCTCCACGAGCGCACCGAAGACCGTGATGCTCTCGCATGCCAACGCCCTCCACGTGGGCGACCGCATCGCGCGGAGCCTGGGGCTCACTCCCGAAGATCGCAACATCAGTCCGCTGCCGTTCTTCCACGCGAACTGCCAGGGCAACTGCGTCCTGTCGAGTCTCACCGCGGGCGCGACGGCGGTGGTGCTCGAGCGCTTCAGCGTCTCGAAGTACTGGCGCCAGGTGCTCACGCATGACGCCTCCGTCGGAACGCTCGCCCTGCCCGGCGCGATGCTGGCGCTGGATCCTTCCCCCTCGGACAACGCGCACCGCATGCGCATCGCCTTCGCCGGGACCCCGCTCCCGGACGAGCGCATGGACGAGTTCGAGAAGCGGTTCGGGATCAAGCTGGTACTCGGCTACGGGCTCACCGAAGCGTCCACCGACGTCGTGATCACGCCGCTGTTCGCACCCCGCCGCTCGCCGTCGATGGGCCTGCCCACTCCGGGTCGGGTCGTCCGCCTGGTCGACGAACAGGGCAACGAGGTCCCGCGCGGCGAGACCGGCGAAGTCACCGTCCAGGGCGTTCCCGGCGAGACCGTGATGCTCGGCTACTACAAGGACGACGCAGCCACCGCCGAAGCACTCCGGGACGGATACCTCTTCACCGGCGATCTCGCGCATTGGGACGAGAAGGGGTACTTCCACTTCGACGGACGCAAGAAGGACATCATCAAGCGGGCGGGCGAGAATGTCGCTGCTCTCGAGGTGGAGCGCGTGCTCGTGTCGCATCCGGCAGTGATCGAGGCCGCCGTGTTCGGGGTGCCCGACCCGACTCTCGGGGAGCGAGTGGTCGCCGTGGTCGTCCTCCGCCACGAGGGGACGGTGGATGAAGAGGCGCTCCTGGCGCACGCGCGCGTGGAGCTCACCCCCTTCAAGGTCCCCGCCGAGATCGTGTTCCAGCAGGAGCTCCCGCGGTCGGGAATCGGCAAGATCCTCAAGCCGCAGCTGCGTGCGCGGTATCTGGAACGACAGACGCAGGAGGCGTGATGGATGCCGATTTCGACCAGTGGCGGACCACAGGTCTGGACGTGTCGACCCGGGGCAGGGTCGCGATCCTGCGCATCGACCGCCAGAACCGGATGAATGCGATCGACGGGCCGATCGCGCGGTCGATCCGCGAGGCGGTGCAGTGGCTCGACGCGACGCGCGAGCTCGGCGTCGGAGTGATCACGGGCGCGGGAGATCGCGCGTTCAGCGCCGGCGCCGACCTCAAGGCGGGCGGCTCGCAGGTCGACGAGATCGGCGGATGGGGAGGCTTCGTGCGCCTCGCCCGCAAGAAGCCGATCATCGCGGCGGTGAACGGCGTCGCCGCGGGTGGCGGGTTGGAGATCGCCCTCGCGTGCGACTTCATCTACGCGTCGGATCGTGCGCGGTTCGGGTTCCCCGAGGTCACGATCGGCGTGGCCGCCGGGGCCGGGGGCATCATCCGCTTTCCGCGTGTCGTCGGGCTCAATGCGGCCAAGGAGTTCCTTCTGACGGGTGAGATCTTCGACGCGGCGACGGCGAAGGAGATCGGTCTGGTGAACACGGTGGTCCCGCATGAGGACCTGCTTGATCGGGTCGTCGAGGTGGCGGAGCGGATTGCGAAGAACTCGCCTCGCTCCCTCGAACTCACCCGCTGGGTGGCCGACGAGTCGTGGGGCGCGGACGACGCGGAATCGTGGCGGATCTCCGACGAGATGTCGGATCAGGTGCTGGGTTCGCCGGACGCGGCCGAGGGAACGCAGGCCTTCCTGGAGAAGCGCGCACCGGTCTGGACCAGTTGATCCGCCGGCTGTTCAGCCGTCACGACGAACCCGCCGACGCTCACGTCGGCGGGTTCTCCCATTCGCACTTCTTCTCGCATTGAGTTTCAGGTAAACTGAAACACGATGACGATCGAGGACGATCGTCGCAGAAGGGAATGCACAGATCATGACCAGTCAGATCCGCCGCGGAGCAACCCTCGCGATGGTGGCCGCGCTGCTCGGAAGCACGCTCGTCGCGTGTTCGAGCGGTTCTCCCGAAGCGCAGTCGACGGAGAGCGACACGTTCGAGATCTACGGTGCTGAGGTGCCGTTCGATCAGGAGCTGCGAGACATGCTGCCGCCGGACGTGCTCGACACGAACGTCCTGGCGTTCTCGACCGCGGCGGCGCAGCCGCCACGGGCATTCATCGACGAGCAGGGTGAGATCGCCGGCGTGATCCCCGACATGCTCTACGCCATCGGCGCGAGGCTCGGTGTCGAGATCGAGATCACCAACGACCCCTTCGACGCGCAGGTCCCGGGCGTGGAATCGGGCCGGTTCGACGCGACGACGGACACGGCGGACCTCCCCACGCGCCGCGAGGTGTTCGACATGATCGATTGGTTCGGCGGCGGATGGGCGTACCTCACGTCGTCCGGCAATCCTCACGATCTCGGCGACGACCCCCTGGACCAGTGCGGACTGCGGATCGGTCTGCTGCAGGGCGGACCGCTGATCGAGGAGGCCGAGAAGCTCAAGCAGACGTGCGTCGACGCCGGGAAGGAGCCGGTCGAGACCTCGATCTTCACGGGCGTCGCGCTCACGGTTCCGTTGAAGGCCGATCGCGTCGACGTCATCTGGGACGGCGCGGCCGGCTCCGTCTTCCTCGCGAAGACGCAGCCCGAGAACTTCGCGCTCGCCGGAAAGGTGAAGAACGTCGCGTACCAGGCGTTCGGTGTGAAGAAGGACCGACAGGAACTCCGCGACACGCTCCAGGCGACTCTGCAGAAGCTTCTCGACGATGGCGCGTACATGGCGATCGCCGAGCACTGGGACCAGGAGGAGTTCGTGATCGACTACGTGTCGGTCAACTCCGACCCGCGCCCGTGAGGACGACATCGATGACGGCGGCGGCATCCGGACGATGACGCCGCCGCGGGAGGCGCTCGACCTCCGTCCTCTGTTCACGCCCCTGCACGTGGGGTCGATGCGCCTGCCGAACCGTTTCGTGCTGCCGGGGATGCAGCGTCGATGGGTGCACGACGGCGCTCCCGCCCCACGCCTGGCGGAGTACTACCGTCGTCGGGTGACGGGCGGGGTCGGGTTGATCATCAGCGAGTCCGTCGCGGTGGATCATCCGTCCGCGACGCGGACCGACTTCTTCGCGCGCCTCGACAAGGGCACGATCCCCGCCTGGGCGCACTGCATCGCGCAGGTGAAGGAGGCGGGCGGACACATCCTGCTCCAGCTGTGGCACGAGGGCGCGATGCGTGAGGAGGGCGGCGACGGGCCGTGGGCGATGCACCCCACCCTGAGCCCCTCCGGTCTCGCGAGGGCGGATCGCCCCAACGGGCGCGCGGCGAGTCTGGACGAGATCGCCGCGATCCGCGCCGCTTTCGTGCGCAGTGCGCGGATGGCGCAGGACGCGGGGGCCGACGGCGTGGAGGTCCATGGAGCCCACGGATTCCTCCTCGATCAGTTCCTCTGGTCGGTCACCAATCGCCGGGACGACGGGTACGGCGGCGACGACGTCCACGATCGTGCCCGCCTGCCCGCGGAGATCGTCGCGGGCATCCGCGCGGCCTGCGGCTCCGACTTCGTGATCTCCTTCCGCTTCTCGCAGTGGAAGGAGGCCGACTACGCCGCTCGCATCGCGCAGACGCCGTCGGAATTGGGCGCCGTGCTCACGATCCTCCGCGAGGCGGGGACGCAGCTGCTCCATGCGTCGACCCGCCGGTTCTGGATGCCGGAGTGGCCCGACTCCGATCTGGGGTTGGCCGGCTGGGCCCGTCGACTCTCCGGGCTGCCCACCATCACCGTCGGCAGTGTGGGGCTCGACACGGATGTCATGCAGAGCTTCGACGGCGCGGAGGGCGGCGCCGAGTTCGAGACCGGGCTCGCCGAGCTCTCCCGTCGCTTCGCGCGCGGCGAGTTCGATCTCGTGTCGGTGGGCCGCAGCCAGATCTCGGACCCGGACTGGGTCCGCAAGGTGCACGACGGGCGTTTCGATGAGATCCGCGTCTTCTCGCGCGCCGACCTCCGCGACCCCGACGGCCTGCTGGACGAGCGGACGTCGGCACCCGCCGATCCGATGAAGGGGATCCCATGACCGTGGAACGCGGAATGTCCGAGCTGCTCGCGTCGATCGCCGGCGCGCGCATCATCCAGCTCGGACAGCTCATCGACCGCTCGGCGACGAAGTGGTCGGCCGTGCCGGACTTCGAGCAGCACCTCTACGGCATGCACGAGCCGGACGCTCCTCAGCCGGCAGGGCAGTTCCCGGGCGTGACCGGCGCGAGCGACACCATCTTCATGTCGACGCACAGCGGCACGCACATGGACGCGCTCTCGCACGTCGCCGTGGACGGAGAGCTGTTCGACGGCACGCGGATCGACGAGCCCGGAGTGCAGGAGGAGTACGGCGGCGTTCGGCTGCGCACGCGGGAGAACCTCGCGCCGGTCGTCTCCCGCGGCGTGCTGCTGGACGTCGCGCGCTACCTCGGTGTGCCGCGCGTGCCGCGCGAGTACGTGATGGGCGTCGCCGAGTTCGAGGACTGCTGTCGGGCGCTGGGGGTGGAGGTGCGCCGCGGAGACACGGTGCTGTTCCGGATGGGCTTCGACACCCTCGCCTCCGATAACGACGAGTATGTCCGCCTCCCCCTTCCCGGACCCGATGGCGCGGTCGCGCGCCTCCTCGTCGAGCGCGGCGTCGTCTCGACGGGTTCGGACACCATGCCCTACGAGGCCGCGCCCGGGCCGCTGAACATGGAGGGTCACGTCGAGCTGATCGTGCGCGGCGGGGTGTTCATCTACGAGATGCTCGACCTTCGCGAACTCGCCGCGTCCGATATCCGGGAGTTCCTCTTCATGGCGGCGCCGCTGCGGCTGCGGGGCGGCACAGGATCACCTCTCAATCCCCTGGCCATCTGTGTCTGATATGCAGGATCGCTATTGCGTATTTCAGATTCGTGATAGATTGCGAGGACAGTGATGCCAACGGAGGGTCGCATGACGGGTAGGTGGCAAGACGTGATCGGTCGCGTCGAACTCACCGACCGACAGCGGCTCATCCGCGACGAATTCACACGGCGGCGCTCCTACTGGGCCGACGACTGGCAGCTCATCCTCGAGCTGGACGCGGAGTTCATGGCCGCCTACACCGACGTGTCGGCGTACGCGGTCGAGCACGGCGGCCTCGATCTGCGGATGCGCGAGCTCATCTACGTCGCGTGCGGCAGTCAGGTCACTCATCAGCACCCGATCGGCATCCTGACGCACGGCCGCAATGCGCTGCGCGCCGGGGCGAGCCCGCTCGAACTGCTCGCGGTCATGGAGCTCGTCTCCACGATGGGCCTGGCGACGGTGCAGCTGGCCGTGGAGGAGCTCGAGCGCGCCGAACCCGGCATCGTCGACGCGCTGGCCGGGGCCGCTGCCGATGGAACGGACGCCGCGACCGTCGAGCGCCGCTTCGACGAGGTGTTCGGCGCATGGGATCCCGACGTGCGCGATGTGATCCGCGCGACGCCGGAGTTCGCGTCGGCGCTCGTCGAGATGGCCGCCGTCCCGCGCCTGTCCAGCGTGCTGTCACCGCGTGAGATCGCGCTGATCACCGTCGCCGTGGATGCCTTCCCGACGAATCTGGACGTGCGCGCGCTGCGCCGCGACATCGCCGCCGCGCAGCGCGCCGGCGTCACCGCCGCCGAACTGCTGGATGTCTGCGTCCAGGTGTGCGGCGTCGGAATCCACGCCGTCACCGTCGGCGTGCCGATTCTCGCCGAACTGATGCTCGAGCAGGCCGAACAGCCCGCATGACCGACCGCGCGTCTGCGCGCGAAGAGAGGAGACGTCATGACCGACGTCGCTGTGGAGGAGCTCACCTCCGACACGTTCCGCACCTACATGGGCCACTTCGCCAGTGGCGTCACCGTCATCACCGCGATGGACGGCGAGACCCCGGTGGGCACGACGGCCAGCGCATTCTCCTCCCTCTCCCTCGACCCTCCGATGCTCCTGGTGTGCCTGAACCGCACCTCGCACACGGGCGAGGTCATCCACCGCACCGGCCGCTTCGCCGTGAACATCCTCGGCGAAGAGGGTCCCGACGTGGCGATGCGTTTCGCCCGCAAGGGCGACGCGAAGTTCGACGGCATCGCGTGGGGCCAGGGCCCGGCCGGGATGCCGATGCTGGACGACGCGCTCGCCTCGATCGAGTGCACGGTGGTCGAGGAGACGCAAGGGGGCACCCACAGCGTCTTCATCGCCGACGCGAACGCCGGAGCGCTGCGCAACGGCAGCCCGCTGGCCTACTACCGCGGCAAATTCGGCCGCATCGAGACCGAGGCCGACCTGCACGCCGCGCGGCTGATCCAAGAGCACATCGTCGGCCGCGACATCCCGAAGGACACTCTTCTGACCGTCGACGAACTCGCAGCCGAGCTGTCGCTGCCGCGGAACGTCGTGTACCACGCGCTCAGCTCGCTCCGGGATCAGGGTCTGGTCTACCGCGACGACGCGGGCGGATTCCGCGTGGCGACGCTCAGCCTGAAGATGGTCTCCGAGGCGATCGAAGCGCGCCGCACGATCGAGCTCGGCGTGGTCGCGAGCGTTGCCGGCAATCTCCAGCCCGACCAGCTCGAACGCCTGCGCGACGCGGCGGTCCGCACGATCGCCGAGTCCGCGCCGGCGCAGTCGGAGTCCGCGTGGGCCGAAGCCAACCGTGACTTCCACGACCGCATCATCGAGCTGTCGTCGAACTCGTCGCTGGCGAACGTGTACCGCCAGTTCAACATCACCGCGATCGTCGGGCGCATCCAGCACGACGCGGGAGACCGCGACCGGCGCGAGCTGAACGCCGGTGCCGAGCACCTCCGGCTCGTCGAGGCGCTGGAGAGCGGGGATCAGGATGCCGCGGCGGCCGCGGTCATCGAGCACGCCGAGCACTCGCTCTCCGACATCCGCGCGCTCCTGGAGACCGAGGGCGCGATGGGGTGGCAGGCGTGAGGGTCGTCCTCAGCGGCGCGGATCGGATCTCGCTGCGCGAGCCCGAAGACCTCGGCGCCTTCAGCGTCGTCGCCTCGGGCAGCGACCAGGACGTCGCCGATGCGCTGAGTGCACTCGGGGACGGTGGCGGAGCCGACGCCGACGGGCATGTCGTCGTGCGCATCGACGCTGTCCGGCGCCTCGCAGCGGGGCAGGTCGGTGCCGACTGGGACGAGCAGTTCGACGGGATGATCGCGTATGCCGCGAAGAAGGGCTGGGTCACGGCCGACGGCGACGCGATCCTCGCTCACGTCGATCGGGACCCGGCCGCGCTGATCCCGTCGATCGAGCTCAACAGCGGCCACCGCATCCCGCAGCTCGGATTCGGTGTCTTCCGCGTGCCGCCGGACGAGACCGAGCGTCTCGTCGGGGAGGCCCTCGAGCTCGGGTATCGGCACCTGGACACAGCCGCGGTCTACCGCAACGAGGAGGGTGTCGGGCGGGCGATCCGCTCCTCCGGCATCCCGCGGGGCGACCTGTTCGTGACCACCAAGCTGTTCAACGACCAGCAGGGGATGGACAAGGCGCCGGCCGCGTTCGATGCGAGCCTCGCCGCGCTGGGTCTCGAATACGTCGATCTCTATCTCATCCACTGGCCCGCACCGAAGTTCGACCTGTACGTCGAGTCCTGGCAGGTTCTCGAGGACATCCAGCGGTCGGGGCGTACCCGCAGCATCGGAGTGTCGAACTTCCTGCCCCACCACCTCGAGCGGCTTCTCGCCCGGGCCGACGTGGTGCCGGCCGTGAACCAGATCGAGCTGCATCCGATCCTCCAGCAGACGGGCGTGGTGGATTTCTGCCGCGCGCGCGGCATCGCGATCGAGGCCTGGAGCCCACTCGGTGCCGGGCAGCTGCCGCTGTTCACCGCGCCGCCGGTCGTCGCCGCCGCGGCCGCGCACGGTCGCACGCCCGCGCAAGTGCTGCTGCGTTGGCACGTCCAGGGCGGCAACATCGTCTTCCCCAAATCGAGCAGTGCCGACAGGATGCGCGAGAACATGGCCATCTTCGACTTCGCGCTCGACGACGACGAGATGACCGCGATCAGCGCGCTCGAGCGCGGCGGTCGAGTCGGGTTCCATCCCGACGAGTGGCATTGAGTGCGGAGATGCGATGACGCGGCTGTGGAATGATCCTGCGCGGTTCCGGGACGACATGACCGCCGGCTTCATCGCCGCGCACGCCGACCAGGTCGTCGGAGTGCCCGGTGGAATCGTGCGCGCATCGCGCGATGCCGAGCCGGCGGTGGCCGTGGTGGTGGGCGGCGGATCCGGTCACTACCCCGCCTTCGCCGGGCTCGTCGGTCCCGGTCTCGCGCACGGCGCGGTGATGGGCAACATCTTCGCGTCGCCGTCCGCCGCGCAGGTGGAATCCGTCGCACTGGCAGCCGAGGACGGGCGCGGTGTGCTGCTGGCGTACGGCAACTACGCCGGCGACGTGCTGAACTTCGATCTCGCGCAGGCGAACCTGCGAAGCCGCGGACTGGACGTGCGCACGGTCGCGGTGACCGACGACATCTGCAGTGCGCCGGTGGGCGCGGAGCATCTGCGGCGCGGCATCGCCGGCGATCTCGCCGTGTTCAAGATCGCCGGGGCCGCAGCCGCGGAAGGTCGGGCACTGGATGCGGTCGAGGAACTCGCCGCGCGTGCCAACCGCCGCACCCGCACCGTCGGGGTCGCGTTCGGCGGCTGCACGCTGCCCGGCGCGGACGCGCCGCTGTTCGAGGTGCCGGAGGGTCGGATGGCCGTCGGCATGGGGATCCACGGCGAGCCGGGCCTGGAGGAGCTGCCCGTTCCCTCCGCGCGTGGACTGGCGGAGCTCCTGGTCGAGCGGATCCTCGCCGAGCGGCCCTCGGGGCCCGCGGCGGCAGAGAACCGCGTGGTGCCGCTCCTCAACGGACTCGGCGGCATCGGCGACGAAGAGCTCTACGTCGTCTACGCCCGCGTCGCGGAACTCCTGGACGAAGAGGGCATCGTCGCCGTGGACCCGCAGGTCGGACAGCTCTGCACCAGCTTCGACATGCCCGGCGTGTCGCTCAGTCTGCTGTGGCTGGACGAGGATCTCGAGCGGCTGTGGTCGGCTCCGGCGAACGCCCCGGCCTTCCGCACCGGCGCGCCGGCGCCGACCCGGGACCGAGGGGAAGCGACGGTGCAGGGTCCTGCGTCCGTGGCAGGTTCCCCCGATTCGTCCGATCCGTCGGCCGTGATCGCCGCTCTCGAGGCGGTCCGTCGTGTCGTCCTCGAGAACGCAGACCTGCTCGGCCGACTCGATTCGGTCGCGGGGGACGGCGATCACGGCATCGGCATGTCGCGCGGTGCGACGGCCGCGGCCGACGCTGCCCACACCTCGGCCGCTCGCGGTCTCGGCGCGGCCGCGACCCTCCACGATGCAGCCGACGCCTGGAGCGACGCTGCGGGGGGCACGTCGGGTGCACTCTGGAGCCTGATGCTGCACCGGCTCGCCGACGCACTCGCGGGCGGCCGCCCCGACGCCGCCCGCATCGCGGATGCCGTGGCCTCGGCCTGCGATGCCGTCACCGCCGCCGGGGGCGCCGTTCCCGGAGACAAGACCATGGTCGACGCGCTCGTTCCCTTCACGACCGTGCTGGTCGAGACCGTCGCGGCCGGTGCGGATGGCTCGTCCGCGTGGACGACTGCAGCGCGGACGGCGACCGACGGCGCGAAGGCCACGGCGGACATGGTGCCGCGCCGCGGACGCTCCCGGACGCACGGCGAGCGGGCCGTCGGCACCCCCGACCCCGGGGCGGTGTCCTTCGCGTTGATCGTCACCGCGGTGGGCGACGCGTTCGCGGATACGACCTCGTACAGCGACGTTCCCCAGCGGGACGCGAAAGGAGCACGGACATGAGCGGCCTGAGAGTGATCGTCGGTTCCGACGATGCCGGATACGACTACAAGGAGCGCATCCGACGCGACCTGGAAGCCGATGAGCGCGTCGCGTCCGTTGTGGACGTCGGGGTCGGAGCCGATGGCGGCGCCGATTATCCGGCGGTGGCCGTGGACGCCGCCGAGCGGGTCGCGCGGGGGGAGGCTGAGCGTGCCATCCTCATCTGCGGCACGGGTCTCGGCGTCGCGATCGCGGCGAACAAGGTCCACGGCATCCGGGCGGTGACCGCTCACGATTCGTTCTCCGTCGAGCGCTCCATCCTCTCGAACGACGCGCAGGTGCTGTGCATGGGGCAGCGGGTGATCGGAGTCGAGCTCGCACGCCGGCTGGCCCGAGAGTGGCTGGGCTACGAGTTCGACCGCTCGAGCGCGTCCAACGACAAGGTGCTCGAGATCACCCGCTACGAGAGCGCGAACGCGTGAGCACGATCGCGAGCTGCATCCTCGGCCTTTCTGCGACGACGCGCGACGGTCTGCCCGCCCAGGATGCCACGCCCGACTTCTGGCGCGAGCAGTTGCGCGCCGTCGCCGATCAGGGCTTCGACTCGGTCGAGATCAACGACGCGTGGCTCAAGCCGACGCTCATGAGCGCCGACCGCCGTGCCGCGCTGGTCGAGGCGGCGAAGGACGTCGGCCTGGACATCGTCGCGCTCCACATCCAGCGGGTGAGCCCGATCGCGCCCGGCGCGGCCGACGACAACCTCGCGTACGGGCATGCGTCGATCGATGCCGCCGCCGAGATGGGCGTGCAGGTGTACTCCACGGGACTCCACCAGCCCTTCACCGATGCTCAGCGCGCGGCCCTGTGGTTCTGGACGGCTCAGGGTCCGGTGGATCCCGTGGACGACCCGGACGTGTGGGCCGAGGCCGTGTCCCGCATCCGTGAGCTCGGCCGTCATGCCGCGGAGGTCGGCCTCCCGCTCTCGCTCGAACTGTACGAGGACACCTACCTCGGCACCGCGGATTCCGCGGTGCGATTCGTCGAGGAGGTGGGGCTGGACAACGTCGGCCTCAACCCCGACGTCGGCAACCTCATCCGCCTGCACCGCCCCGTCGAGGACTGGCGAGAGCTGTACGCCAAGACCCTGCCGTACGCGAACTACTGGCACCTCAAGAACTACCAGCGCGACGAGTCACCCGACCGCGCGTGGGCGGTCGCGTTCCCGGCGACGATGCGCGACGGAATCATCAACTACCGCGAGGTCGTCGCGCACGCGCGGGAGATCGGCTACGGCGGCATCTTCACGTGCGAGCACTACGGGGGCGACTCGCTCGGCGTGTGCGGCGAGAACCGCCGCTACCTCCAGACCCTTCTGGTCTGATCGCTCACGCGGCCGGCGCGTCGATCTCGGGGGCGGACCGCCCGGCGTCGGCCATCGCACGCCGTGCGCGGCGGAGGTAGTCGATGAACTGCGCGCGCTCGGCCGCGGACAGGTCGGACACGAGCAG
>JAESFR010000196.1_pt1 | contig 29521 bp, 25 predicted proteins | sample 9266191 | NCBI WGS metagenome assembly JAESFR01 (sample SAMN14503063, study PRJNA617104) | algae metagenome | isolation source: Pleurocapsa minor HA4230-MV1 and co-occurring heterotrophs from cement on... | place: USA: Nuuanu Pali Lookout, Hawaii | collected 2009-07-20
CGGCGGCAGCCCGGTCGGGCCGACGGGGGAAGGGCACCTTGTCCACGAACAGCAGCTCGTACCCGCGCTCGGGGACGAGCCGGGCCTCGAGGCCCTCGCGCGTGCCGAGCACGAGGATCCGCGCATCCGGTTCGCGCTCGCGCAGGGCATCGGCCACCGCGAGCAGCGGGTTCACGTGGCCGGCCGTGCCGCCGCCGGCCAGGAGGTACGTCGTCACCCTCCGACCCTAACCCGCGCGCTCGCCGCGCCCTGCGACGGGCGGGGGCTCCGGGCTCAGTGCGGGACGGGCGTCGTCCGCCGCCGACGGGCGGCCGCCCGATCGATCGCGGCGCGCCGCTTCGCCTCCGCTTCGGGGAGGGTGCGCGCGAACGACAGCAGCACGCCCGAGGCGACGAGCACCGACAGCAGCGACGTGCCGCCCTGCGACATGAACGGCAGCGGCACGCCCAGCACCGGGAACACCCGCAGCACGACGCCGATGTTGATGAGAGCCTGGCCGACGATCCAGACCGTGATGGCGCCGGAGACGATGCGCACGAACGGGTCGTCGGTCTTGCGGATGACGTGGAACGCACCGACGGCGAACAGCGCGAACAGGGCGAGCACCACGGCGCAGCCGATCAGCCCGAGCTCTTCGCCGACGATCGCGAAGATGTAGTCGTTGGCCGCGGCCGGCAGCCAGTCGTACTTCTCCTTGGAGTTGCCCAGGCCCAGCCCGAACACCCCTCCGCCGGCGAGTCCCCAGATGCCGTGCAGGGGTTGATAGCAGCTGTTGTAGTAGTCGGCGAGGCAGTCGGCGTCGAGGAAGCTCATGATGCGACGCATGCGGTCGGGGCTCGTGATCGCGAGCGCCGCGACGACGCCGATCGACGCGAGTAGCGGCAGGATGAAGATGCGCAACTTCACGCCGGAGAAGAAGAGCGCGCCGAGCAGGATCAGCACGAGGATCATCGCGGTGCCGAGATCGTGGCCGGCCAGCACCGTCGCGATCACGAGGGCTCCGACCGGGACGACCGGGATGAAGACGTGCCGCCAGAGGCCGAGGAGCGTCTGCTTGCGGAACAGCACGTAGCCCATCCACAGCGCCAGGCCGAGCTTGAGGAATTCGGCGGGCTGGAACTGGAAGCCCGCGATCATGATCCAGTTGCGGTTTCCGTTCGCCTCGACGCCGAGACCCGGCACGAAGACCAGGAGCTGGAACAGCACCGCGCCGATCAGTGCGGGCCACGCGGCGCGCTTCCAGAAGCCCAGGGGCAGTCTGCTCGCGACGAACATCAGCGGGATGCCGATCACGGCGAACACGGCCTGTTTGATGACCGCCTCGTAGGGCGGCTCTCCGGCGGCCGTCGCGGTCGCGGAGGTCGCGGACAGGACCATGACGAGGCCGAAGCCGGTCAGCAGGAGCGCCGTCGAGGCGATCAGGAGGAATTCGCTGGGAACCGGCGCGAAGACGCGGCCGAGCGACACCCGCGCGGCGAGTCCGCGACGCGCGGCTGGTTCGATCTCCGGCTCAGTGCGCGGCGGGCGGGTCGGGCGTCGGGCCGGGCTCTGCGTCGTGCTCGCCACCGGCCCCCCTCGCGCTTCGCTCTCGCACCGCGTCGGCGAAACGCCGGCCGCGGTCGGCGTAGGAGGCGAACTGATCGAAGGATGCCGCGGCGGGGGCGAGCAGTACGACGTCCCCGTCACGGGCGATCCCGGCTGCCAGTTCGACAACCCGTGCCATGACTCCTTCAGTCTCATCGGCGTCGACCTCGAACACCGGGACTGCGGGCGCGTGTCGCGAGAACGCCGAGACCACCGGCTCCCGGTCGATCCCGATCACGATCGCCGCTTTCGCCGTGCCCCCGCGGCCGGCCACGAGATCGGAGATGTCGACGCCCTTCAGCAGGCCTCCCACGACCCAGACGGCGCCCGGATAGGCGGTCAGCGACGAGGCGGCGGCGTGCGGATTCGTCGCCTTCGAGTCGTCGACCCACGTGACGCCGTCGATCACCTCGATCACCTCGATGCGGTGCGGATCCAGGCGGAAGGAGCGCAGGGTGTCGCGGATCGCCGCCGGTTCGACATCGAGCGAGCGCGCGAGCGCGGCGGCGGCGAGGATGTTCGACACGACGTGCGGCGCGGCCAGCCCTTCCGCGGCCAGCTCGGCGACGGTGGTGAGCTCGAGCGCGCTCGTGCGCCGATCCTCCAGGAATGCGCGGTCGACCAGGATGCCGTCGACCACGCCGAGGTCGCTCGGTCCGGGGACACCCAGGTCGAAGCCGATCGCGCGCGCACCCTCGACGACCTCGGCATCCTCGACCATCGCGCGGGTGGCCGCATCCGCCTTGTTGTACACGCACGCGACGCGCGTGCGGTCGTACACGTGCGCCTTCGCGTCCCGATACGCCTCGAACGAGCCGTGCCACTCGAGGTGGTCGTCCGCGAGGTTCAGGCAGACGCTCGCATGCGGCGAGAGCGGCTCGGGTCCGGTCTGCAGGCCGAGATACCAGAGCTGGTGGCTCGACAGCTCGACCACGAGGGCGTCGAATCCGGCCGGGTCGCGCACGGCGTCCAGCACGGGCGTGCCGATGTTCCCGACCGGCGCGGCGCGCAGGCCGCCCTCCACGAGCATGCTCGCCGCGAGGCGCGTGGTGGTGGTCTTGCCGTTCGTGCCGGTGATCAGCACCCAGTCCGCGGGCGAGCCGTCGGCGCGTGCGACCTTGTCGCGCACCCGCCATGCGAGCTCGATGTCGCCCCACACCGCGATGCCGGCATCCCGCGCCCACACGATCACCGGATGCCGCGGCGAGAAGCCCGGCGACGCGATCACGACCTCCGGGGCGAACTCCGCCAGAGCGGGCGGCACGTCGGCCAGGGCCCCGACGAGCGAGCGCACGCCGATGACCGGGAGGAGCCGCTCGTACTCCGGCGCGGCGCTCTCGGAGACCACCAGCACATCGGCGCCGAGCTCGGCCAGCGTGTCGGCGACGGAGAAGCCGGTGACGGACATGCCGAGCACCGCGACGCGCAGGCCCTTCCAGTCGGCGTACCAGCTCGTCAGGGCATCCAGGCGGGCCGCGGTCATGCGCGCGCGAGCCACTCGACGTAGAAGAAGCCGATGCCCGAGACGGCCAGCAGCCCCGCGATGATCCACATGCGCACGACGATCGTGATCTCGGACCAGCCGCGCATCTCGAGGTGGTGATGGAACGGGCTCATCAGGAACAGACGTTTGCCGCGGGTGAGCTTGAAGTAGACCCGCTGCAGGATGACCGACGCGGGTCCGATCACGAAGACGCCGGCGATGAGCACCGACAGCAGCTCGGTGCGGGTGAGGATCGCCATCGCGGCGATCACGCCGCCGATCGCCATCGAGCCGACGTCTCCCATGAACACCTGCGCCTTCGGCGCGTTCCACCACAGGAAGCCGACCAGCGCGCCGATGAAGGCGGCCGAGACGATCGCGAGATCGAACGGATCCCTGGTGGCGTAGCAGGCCGAGACGACTTCGTCCGAGAGCGTCGCTCCGCCGCTGCAGGACTGGTTGAACTGCCAGAAGGCGATCAGCGAGAACGCGCCGACCACGAAGACGCCCGCGCCGGCCGCCAGGCCGTCCAGCCCGTCGGTCACGTTGACGCTGTTCGAGTACGCGACGCCGATGAACGAGGTCCACGCGAGGTACAGCAACCACCCGATCACGGGTCCGAGTGCCATGAACGAGAGCATCGGCACGTCGCGGAACACCGAGATGTACGCCGACGCGGGAGTCTGGTTCCAGGCGTTCGGGAAGTTGAGGGCCACGATGCCGAACGGCACCGCGACGAGGATCTGACCCACGATCTTGCGCCAGCCCGTCAAGCCGAGGCTGCGCTGGCGACGCACTTTCATGTAGTCGTCGATGAACCCGACCGCACCGAATCCGACCATCATCCACAGGACGAGCCAGCCCGAGATCGTCGGCGGATTGTTGCCGCTGAACGCGCCGACGAGGTAGCCCACGATCGTGCCGACGATGAAGATCGTGCCGCCCATCGTCGGGACGCCGCGCTTCTCGCCGTGGCTCGGATTGTGCACGTTCTCCGGCGTGCGGATGACCTGACCCCAGCCCCATTTGCGGAAGAGGCGCAGGAACACCGGCGTGAGGAAGAGCGTGAATGCCAGCGAGATCGCCGATGCTGTCAGTAGTGATCTCACGAGAAGGATTCTCCCAGACGATCGCCCAGGAACCGCAGACCCGCCGAGTTCGAGGACTTGACCAGCACCCGGTCGCCCTCGCGCAGCTCGCCCTGCAGATAGTCGAACGCCTCGTCGGCCGTCTCGAAGAACACCGCCTCCGCATCCCACGAGCCCTGCGCGATCGCCTCGAGATACATCCGTCGTGCGGATGACCCCACGACGACGATGCGCTGGATGCCGAGCCGCACGGCGAGCAGGCCGACTCGGTCGTGCTCCTCGTCGGCGTACTCCCCGAGTTCGCTCATCGCCCCGAGCACCGCGACCGTGCGCTGACCGGGGCCGGTGATCTGCGCGAGGGTGCGCAGGGCCGCCGCCATCGAGTCGGGGCTGGCGTTGTAGGCGTCGTTGATGATGCGCACGCGATCCGACCCGAGCGGCTGCATCCGCCAGCGCTCGGCGAGCTCGACGGTCTCGAGCCGGCTGACGCACTCCTCGAGCGAGACGCCCAGTGCCGTGGCGGCCGCGACGGCGGCGAGGGCGTTGGTGATGTGATGCTCGCCGAGGACCCGCAGGTGCAGCGCCGCCGAGTCCTCCCCGATCGAGAGGACGCACCGCGTGCCGTCCGCACGCACCTCGACGTCGTCGGCGCGCACGTCCGCCTGCGCTCCGCGTCCGAACCAGCGCACGGCGACGCCGTGCTCGGCGGCGATCGGCGCCATCGCCGCGACGCGCGGATCATCGGCGTTCAGAACGGCGAGGCCCCCCTCGCGGACGGCGCGCACGAGCTCGGACTTCGCGGCGAACGTGGCCTCGATCCCGCCGAAGCCGCCCGCGTGGGCCATTCCGACCATGAGCACGACGCCGATGTCCGGCTCGACGAGCCCGGCGAGGCGGGCGATCTCGCCGGGGGCGCTCGCGCCGAACTCGCTCACGAGGAATCGTGTGTCCGGCGTGACGCGCAGCATCGTGAGCGGTGCGCCGACCTCGTTGTTGAAGGACGCGTGGGGCGCGACGGTCTCGCCTTCGTCCTGCAGGATGCGGGCGAGCAGGTTCTTGGTCGTCGTCTTGCCGTTGGACCCGGTGATGCCGACGATCCGCAAGGAGCCGGCATCGCGGACGGAGCGCACCACGTGCCGCGCGAGGTCTGCCAGGCCGGCCACCGCATCGGCGACGACGATCTGACTGACCGGCGACGGCACCGTGTGCTCGACGATCGCGACCGCGGCACCGGCGGCGACCGCGGCGTCGACGAACAGGTGGCCGTCGGTGACGTCACCGGGCTTGGCGACGAAGATCCCGCCGGGTCCGATCAGGCGGGAATCGGTGTCGACGCCGCCGGAGACGACCGTGTCGCCGGAGTCGCCGACGGCGAGGTGGAGCTCGCCGTCGAGCACGTGGGCGAGCTGGGTGAGTGTGAGCGCGATCATCGGGTTCTCCGGCCGGATCGGACTGCTCAGCCGAACTTCGGAAGCAGCGTCGGCGCCGACGTCGCGGGCATGACGCGGTAGGTCTTGAGCACCTGGGTCATCGCCTTCTGGAACGCGGGCGCATTGGCCGAAGACGAGGTTACCTTAGTGGGCTCATCGAGAGTGACGGCGACGAGGTACTGCGGATCCTCGGCGGGAGCGAAGCCGATCATCGTGGTGTAGTACACCCCGGCCTTGTACCCGCCGTGCCCGTCGGACTTCTCACCGGTTCCGGTCTTGGTCGCCAGGCGGTACCCGGGGATCGCGATGTCCTCGGCATAGCTGGCCTGCATCGCGACGTTCTCGAGGATCTCGCGCATCTGCGACGAGGTCTGGGCGCTGATCACCGGCGTCGGGTCGGCCAGGTCGGGTGTGACGACGGTCCCGTCGGCCTTGGTGCACGATTCGACGAGCGACAGCGGCATCCGCACGCCGCCGTTCGCGATCGCGTCGTACGCACCGAGCAGCTCGGGGACGGTCGTGGTCACACCCTGTCCGAACGAGGTGTTGTACAGCTGCTGGTTGTCCCACTGCGCCACCGGGTAGAGCAGTCCGTTCGACTCGCCCTCGAAGTCGATCGCGCTGCCGGTGCCGATGCCGAACTTCTGCAGGTAGTCGTAGCGCGTCTGCGGGCTCACGACCTCGCTGAACTTCGAGATGCCGGCGTTCGACGAGTCGATGAGCACGCCGGCGAGCGTGTACTGATAGCCCTCGTGCTGGAACGCGTCGCGGACGCGTGCGCCGTTGGGGAACGTCTCGCTCGAGGACGCGAACACGGTCGACCCGAGGTCCTGACCTCCGGCATCCAGCACCGTCGCCCCGGTGAGCGCCTTGAACGTCGAGCCGGGCTCGAACGTGTCGGTGAAGATGTGGCTGTACTGGTCGGACACAGCGGACGCGCTCACGTTGTTCGGGTCGACCGAGGGGAACTCCGCGGCGGCCCGGATCTTGCCCGTCTTGACCTCGACCACCGTGATCGTGCCGCGCTGGGCGGCCATGTCCTGCACCTGCTCGCCGATCAGCTGCTGCAGGTACCACTGCAGGTCCCGGTTGATCGTGAGCTGCAGCGTGCCGCCGTCGACCGCCGGCTGCTGAACTTCGGTGCCCGGGATCGTGACCCCGTCCTTGCCCTTCTGGAACGACAGGCTCCCGTTCTCGGCGAGGAGGCAGTCGTTCTGGGTCTTCTCCAGGCCGGCGAGGGCGTCGCCGTCCATGCCCATGAACCCCACGAGATTGCCGCCGACCGCGCCGTCGGGATACGTGCGCGCGGGGTGCGCGTCGAACGTGAGGTACGGCGCGCCGATGTCGACGAGTGCCCGGTACTGCTCGGTCGTCAGCCCGCGCTTGAGATAGGCGAACTGCGAATCGGGGTCGTCCGCGAGGGCGTCGGCGACGATCTTCTGCACGTCCTCGGAGGTCTGACCCGTGATCGCTGCGATCTCGGTGGCGACGTCCTTCCAGGGCACGGCCGTGCGGTCGCCGTCTTCGTCCGTCCGCGTGAGCGGACCGACGTTCTTCGGATCCAGGACGCCGTCGTAGAGCAGGATGCTGCCCGCGAGGGTCTGACCGGTCTCGTCGACGATCTCCCCGCGGGTGCCGTACAGCGTGCGCGATGCGCCGAGGGCGACCTGCATCGAGTCGGCGATGTGGTCGTCGGCGTTCACGACCTGGATGTCCACAAGCCGCACGATGAAGCCGGCGAGCACCGCCAGCACGACCGCGAGGGCGACGACCGTGCGACGGCGAGGGCTCCGTGTGCTTCTCGTGGTCATGTGATCAGTGTGTGCTCGGGGTCGGCAGTCCGTCGGTGAGGGGCGGCGGTGTGTTCGCGACTCCCCCATCCGCCGGGGCGACCTCCGTGTCCACCGGCGCGCCTTCGATCGTCGCGTCGGGTGCGGTCACGAGGGGCGTGTCGGTGATGAGGGCGTTCGGCACGGTCGCGCGGTTGATCGCGTCGACCGACGTGCTGCCGATCGCGGCCTGCCCGGCCCCGAGCAGGGCCCCGTCGCTCAGGCGCAGATAGCTCGGCGACTCGTCGATCACCATGCCGAGCGCGGACGCGTTGGCCGCCAGGTACTGCGGCGAGCTGAGGCCCGCGACGTCGTCGTACAGGATCTGCTTCTGCCACGTGAGCTCGCGCGCTTCCTGCGACAGGGTCGACAGCTCGTACGAGCTCTGGGTGGTGAGGATGGACAGTGCCATCTGCGCGGTGCCGATCGTCAGTGCTCCGATGAGCGCGACGATGCCGTACACGAGCTTGGGTCGACGGCGGCGCGAGGGCTCGTCGACCACGCGCAGGCTCGGGCCGGAAGCCCCGCGGCGCGACCGCGCGGCCGGGTCGACGGCGGCGGAGGTGCTGAGGGCGCTCATCCGGCATCCCTCACGCGTTCGACCGCACGCAGGCGCACGGGTGTCGCGCGGGGGTTGCGCTCCCGCTCGGCTTCGGTGGCCTGCTCCGCGCCCTTGACGAGCAGTCGGAACCGGGGCGCGTGCTCCGGCAGTTCGACGGGCAGGCCCTTCGGAGACGTGGAGGCCGTGGCCTCGGCGAACGCCCGCTTGACGAGGCGGTCCTCGAGCGACTGGTAGGACATGACGACTATCCGGCCGCCGACCGGCAGGACATCCATCGCCGCCGGGATCGCCCGTTCGAGCACGGAGAGCTCTCCGTTGACCTCGATCCGCAGCGCCTGGAACACCCTCTTGGCCGGGTGGCCGGTGCGCTGCGCCGCATACGGGGTGGCAGCCACGAGGATCGCCACGAGCTGACCCGAGCGCTCGATCGGCTCGGTCTCGCGCGCCTTCACGATCGCGCGCGCGTAGCGGGCCGACAGCTTCTCCTCGCCGTAGCGCTCGAAGATGCGGCGCAGCTCGCCTTCGCTGTACGTCTCGAGGATGTGCGCGGCCATCGGGCCGGTCGTCTGATCCATCCGCATGTCCAGCGGCGCATCCTGCGAGTACGCGAATCCGCGGTCGGCGACATCCAGCTGCAGCGACGAGACGCCGAGGTCGAACAGGATGCCGTCGGCGTGGTCGAAGCCGGCCTCGCGCACCGCCGCATCGATGCCGTCGTACACGATGTGCACGAGGGTCATGCGATCTTCGAAGCGCGCGAGCCGCTCCCCCGCGATGTCCAGGGCGTCCTGATCGCGGTCCAGGCCGACGAGATGGATGCCGGGGAAGCGCTCGAGGAACGCCTCCGAGTGTCCGCCCATCCCGAGTGTGGCATCGACGAAGACGGCGCCCTCCCGCTCGAGGGCGGGGGCGAGCAGCTCGATGCAGCGGTCGAGGAGCACCGGGGTGTGGATGTCGCGCAGGTCCATGGATCTCGGGGCCGTGCTCCCCAGATCCTGATCCCCATCCGCTCTGACCTGGCACCGGGGAAGTGGCGCCAGGGGCGGGAGCGGCTGGGAGTCAGGGTCGGGGGCTCAGAAGAGGCCCGGAATCACCTCCTGCTCGAGTTCGGCGTAGCTCTCCTCGTTGCCTTCGGCGTAGGCGTTCCACGCGTCGGCGTTCCAGATCTCGGCGTGCGCACCCACGCCGGTGACGACCAGGTCCTTCTGCAGCCCCGCGTACGTACGCAGCGCGGGAGGGATGGTGATGCGGTTCTGGCTATCGGGCTTCTCGGCGCTCGCGCCGGAGAGGAACATCCGCAGGAAGTCGCGTGCCTGCTTGTTCGAGAGGGGCGTCTCCCGGATGCGCTCGTGGATGCGCTCGAACTCGTCTGCGCTGAACACGTAGAGGCAGCGCTCCTGGCCGCGGGTCACGACGATCCCCGAGCCGAGGTCGTCGCGGAACTTCGACGGGAGGATGACCCGGCCCTTGTCGTCCAGTTTGGGAGTGTGCGTGCCCAAGAGCATCGATCCACCACCCCCTTCGTCCGGCCCCCGCTGAGGTGTTCGCCACTTTACTCCACTTTCCTCCACTTCGTAACCCATTCGAGACCGGATCGCGCTCCTCAGGCGCCGGCTCCTCCCGCGCGCACAAAAAAGCACCGACCCGAAGGTCGGTGCTCGTGTGCCGCGAACGGCGTTCAGATGACGGCGGTGGTCATTGCCCCTCTTGGCGGCGATCCCATCGATCGTTCATCCGGTCCATGAAAGAGGAGTGCGATCGCTGCTTGGCCGCTGCGGGCGGCGCCTCGACCGGACCGCGCGGGATGCCGCGCGTGGGCGTGACCGCCAGGATCACGCCGCCGAGCATCACGACGAAGCCGATGACGCCGACGACGATGAGCTGCGTGGAGACTCCCACGATCAGCGCACCGAGTCCGACCAGCACGAGGATCGTGCCGTAGACGATGTTGCGGTAGCTCAGCGTGCGGCCGTCAGTGGGCGCGCTGACCACATCGGCGTCATTGCGCATGAGATGACGTTCCATCTCGTCGAGCAGACGCTGCTCCTGTTCGGAGAGTGGCATGCATCCCCCTCTGCTTGCTCGGACCCGTCGATTCTACGCGTCCCGTCGATCACTAGGCTAGGCCCGTGTCACCCTCCCCGGATGCCGTTGAGGCTGTTTCCCAGCGTCTGAACATTTTCCTCTCGGGCGAGCGCGCGAGGACGGCCGATCTGGGCCTCGAAGCCGAGCTGATCGTCGCCGCCGGGGCGACCGCGCTGGAGGGCGGCAAGCGCCTGCGCGGTCGATTCTGCCTCGCCGGGTGGAGGGCAGTGGAGGAGTTCGCGCACCCCGCCTCGGCGCCCCCCGTCGCGGTGGTCGAGGCGGCGGCCGCCCTCGAGGTCTTCCACGCCGCGGCCCTGGTGCACGACGACGTGATCGACAACTCCGACACCCGTCGCGGACGCCCCGCCGCGCACCGCGCGCTCGAGGCGTCGCATCGCGAGCGGTCCTGGGCGGGGGATGCGGCGGCCTTCGGCCGCTCGGGCGCCGTGCTGCTCGGCGATCTCCTCGTCGCGTGGAGCGACGACCTGCTCGAGCAGGGCCTCGCCTCCGCATCCGCCGACCGCGCGGCCGCCGCGCGCAGCGAGTACGCGACCATGCGGCGCGAGGTGACGATCGGGCAGTTCCTGGACATCGCGGAGGAGTCGGCCTACGTCACCGAACCCGACGACCGCCACGCCGAGCGGGCTCTGCGTGTCGCGTCGCTCAAGTCCGCGCGGTACAGCATTCAGCAGCCGCTCGCGGTGGGCGCCGCGCTGGCCGGCGCCGACGAGGCCCAGCTGTCGGCGCTGCGTGCGTTCGGCCACCCGGTCGGGATGGCGTTCCAGCTGCGCGACGACGTGCTCGGCGTGTTCGGCGACGAGGCCGCGACGGGCAAGCCCTCGGGCGACGATCTCCGCGAGGGCAAGCGCACCGTGCTCATCGCGTACGCGCGCGAGCAGCTCGCTCCCCCGGCTCGTCGCCTCCTGGATGAGCTGCTCGGCGATCCGGATCTGGACGTCGCCCAGATCGCTTCGCTGCAGCGCACGATCATCGACACCGGCGCGCTCGAGCGGGTCGAGCGGCTGATCGCCGACTATGCGCGGGAGGGCGAGCGCGCGCTGTCGGGGGCACGGCTGGGCAACGCGGCCGTGGGCGAACTGCGCGATCTGGCTCGCGCGGCGACGGTCCGGACGACCTGACCCTCAGCCGAGCGCCTGGGCGACCCGGCGCACCTCGCTCTTGCGACCGGCCCGCAGCGCGTCGATCGGAGCGATTCCGATCGACTCCTCCGAGCTCAGGAGCCAGTCGATCGCCTCGTCGTCGCTGAATCCGGCGTCGTGCAACACGAAGAGCGTGCCGCGCAGCGACCCCACGGGAGCGCCCTCGAGGAGGAAGACCGAGGGCACTTTGAACACCCCGTCCCGGCGGGATCCGACGAGCTGGTTCTCATCGAGCAGCCGGCGCACCCGTCCGAGCGGTTCGCCGAGCACCTCGGTCAGATCGGCGAGGGTGAGCCAGTCGGTTTCGGTCTGCGGCGTGGCGTCTGTCACGAAGCCACTATCTCACTGTCACCCCGGCCTCCGGCATCCTTCTTCCGGGCGGGTGAGGGTCCGTCACTTCACTTTCGTCGCTTCAGTAACACCAGTCACAGTGGTTGACAGTGATTTACTTCCGTGACACGGTGTGCTGAGCCCTCGAAGGGAGACATCGTGCGAGTCGAGAGCCGTTCATCCCGCTTTCCGACCACGAGCGTCGCCGGCGGGGTCCCCGTCGCGATCGCCGGGTCGCTCGTCCTCCTCGTCGGAGCCTCACCGGCGGCGGCCGAGCCGGTGCGCGCGGTCGACGCCGACGGTCAGCGCCTTCACGGCGCGATGGACCGCGCGGCGCACGCCACGGCCAAGGTGCGCCCCTCGGGCGCCCGCGCCGCATCCGTCGTGCCCGACTCCTACACGGTCCAGCCCGGTGACACGGTGTCTTCGATCGCGTCGCGTCACGGCCTGCGCACCGTGGACGTCCTCGCCCTCAACGGCCTGGACTGGTCGACGATCATCCACCCCGGTGACGTGCTGCGGCTGGCCGCGGCGGCGGTCGAGGTCGCTGCTCCCGTCGCCGAATCCGCGCCGCCGGCGCCCGTCGAGGCAGCCCATACGGTCCAGGCCGGCGACACCATCACCGCGATCGCCGGGAGCTACGGCGTCACGATCGACGCGATCCTCGCCGCCAACGGCCTCGATCGGTCATCGATCATCTACCCCGGTCAGAGCATCCTGATCCCGGGGGCGACCGCTGTGGCAACCGCCGAAGAACCCGCCGCGCCTCCCGCCGAATCCGCGCCCGCGCCGGCTCCGGTCCCCGCCGCCGGGTCCTACGTCGTCGTGGCGGGCGACACGATCAGCGCGATCGCCGCAGCGCACGGGTTCAGCACGCAGGCGGTGCTCGATGCGAACGGGCTGAGCGCGTCGGCCGTCATCTTCCCGGGACAGAGCATCGCGATCCCGGGCGCGATGCCGGTCGAGCTCGTCGCGGCCACCGCACCGGTCGCGTCGCCGTCGGGCGATCTCGACGGCGAGCAGATCGCCAACGCGCAGATCATCATCGCGATCGGTCGCGAGCTCGGGGTGCCCGATCAGGGCATCGCCGTCGCGCTCGGAACCGCGATGCAGGAGTCGTGGCTGCGCAATCTCGATTGGGGCGACCGCGATTCGCTCGGCCTGTTCCAGCAGCGGCCCAGCACCGGCTGGGGCACCCCCGAGCAGGTCAGCGACCCGGCGCGCGCGACGCGCGCCTTCTACGGCGGCGCGTCCGACCCGAACGGGCACCTCACGCGCGGGCTCCTCGACATCGACGGCTGGCAGAGCATGTCGTTCGCCGACGCCGCTCAGGCCGTTCAGATCTCCGCGTACCCCGACCGGTACGCGCAGTGGGAGCAGCCGGCCTATGCCTGGCTGGCCGCCTACGGGTGACCGGAGCCTCCGTACGGCACGCGGATGCCGCCTCCCGACAGGCTCGGCGAGGGGTGAGCCGCTCCGCGGGCTCGCAGGAACCCGTCCGTAGACTCGGACCGTGAGCACGAGTCAGCAGGCCGACCCGCTGATCGGACGTCTGGTCGACGGCCGATATCGGGTGCGCGCGCGGATCGCGCGCGGTGGCATGGCGACCGTCTACGTGGCCACGGATCTGCGCCTCGAGCGCCGGGTCGCCCTCAAGGTGATGCACGGTCATCTGAGCGATGACACCGTCTTCCAGAGCCGGTTCATCCAGGAGGCGCGGGCTGCGGCACGCCTGGCCGACCCGCACGTGGTCAACGTGTTCGATCAGGGCCAGGACGGCGACATGGCCTATCTGGTCATGGAGTACCTCCCCGGAATCACGCTCCGCGAGCTGCTGCGCGAGCAGCGCCGCCTCACGGTGCCGCAGACCGTGACGATCATGGACGCGATCCTGTCCGGGCTCGCCGCCGCCCACCGCGCCGGGATCGTCCACCGCGACGTCAAGCCCGAGAACGTGCTGCTCGCCGAAGACGGGCGCATCAAGATCGGCGACTTCGGACTCGCGCGGGCGACGACCGCGAACACCGCGAGCGGCGCCCAGCTCCTCGGCACGATCGCCTACCTCGCGCCCGAACTCGTGACACGAGGCACCGCGGACGCGCGCAGCGACATCTACTCGCTGGGCATCATGCTCTACGAGATGCTCGTGGGCGAGCAGCCGTACAAGGGCGAGCAGCCGATGCAGATCGCCTTCCAGCACGCGACCGACAGCGTCCCGCGCCCGAGCGTGAAGAATCCCGGCGTCCCGGAGCAGCTCGACGAGCTGGTGCTGTGGGCGACCGAGCGCTCGCCCGACGACCGCCCCACCGACGCGACGATCATGCTCGAGCGCCTCCGCGAGATCGAACGCGATCTGGGCATCGCACCCCAGGTGGCTCGCACTCTGTCGGCCGGCATCATCCGCGAGGAGGTCGCAGGCGATTCGGGCGACCTCACCCAGGTGCTGCCGACGACCATGACCGGCCCGACCACCGCGGTCGACGAGGTCGACAACGCGACACGACTGCGCGCGGCCACCAAGCGCCGCTCCGCGAAGGGAGCGTGGCTGCTCGCCCTGGTCATCCTGCTCGCCGCCCTCGCGGCGGGCGCGGGATGGTGGTTCGGCTCGGGGCCGGGCTCGCTCGTAGCCGTTCCCGACGTGTCGACGCTGACCTTCGAGCAGGCGCAGCAGCGCCTCGCCGAGGATGGACTGCTGGCCGTGCAGCAGGACGTCTACGACATCGATGCGGCCCCGGGGGTCGTCGTCGGAACGGACCCGCCCGCGGGATCACGGCTCGAGAAGGACGCGAGCGTGCAGGTTCTCGTCTCGCAGGGGCCGCAGCCGCAGACCGTGCAGGCGCTGGCCGGCGCGAGCGCGACCGATGCCCGCGGCATCCTGCAGGCGATCAACCTCCAGGTCGCCGATCCCGATCAGGAGTACTTCACGGATGCCGCGGAGGGCAGCGTGATCGCGGTGACGGTGACCCCGCGCGCCGGCGGCGACGCGTTCGACTGCACCCAGGGCTGCACGGCGTACGAGGGCGATACGGCGACGCTGTCGGTGTCGGTCGGTCAGGTCCCGGACGTGAGCGGCCAGAGTGTCGATTCCGCGACGGCCATCCTGGGCGAGGTGGGGCTGTCGGTCGCGGGGACGACCGAGGAGACGAGCGAGGACGTCGACAAGGGGACGGTGATCGGGATCGCTTCACGCGATGACGGAGCCAGCTGGCGCCCCGGCGACGCGGTCACGCTGATCGTCTCTGCGGGTCCCCCGTTGTTCCCGGTTCCGAACGTGGTCGGCCTGACCCGCGATCAGGCCAAGGCGGCACTGACGAACGCCGGATTCGAGTTCGAGTACAACACCTTCTGGGATGTCGTGATCGACCAGGCGACCGTCGTGGACGGCCAGGACCCGGCCGCGAACTCGCAGCATCCGAAGGGCACCGTCGTCTCGATGACGATCAGCGGGTCGTTCTAGCGGTCGGTGCGCCGAGCACGTCGGGGTCTCGATACGCCGCTGCGCGGCTACTCGACCGTGACACGCTTCGTGTCAGCGCTTGTCGAGCTCCTCGGCCACGAGGAACGCGAGCTCGAGGCTCTGCATGTGGTTCAGCCGCGGGTCGCACAGGCTCTCGTAGCGCGTCGCGAGGGTGGCTTCGTCGATCATCTCGGAGCCGCCGAGGCACTCGGTGACGTCGTCGCCGGTGAGCTCCACGTGGATGCCGCCCGGGTGGGTGCCGACGCCGCGGTGCGCGTCGAAGAAGCCGCGCACCTCGTCGACGACGTCGTCGAAGCGGCGGGTCTTGTAGCCGGTGGGCGTCGTGATGCCGTTGCCGTGCATCGGGTCGGTGACCCAGAGCGGCGTCGCACCGGACGCGCGCACGGCCTCCAGGAGCGGGGGCAGCGCGTCGCGGATCTTGCCGGCGCCCATGCGGGTGATGAACGTCAGGCGGCCCGGCTCGCGCTGCGGGTCGAGCTTGTCGATGAGCGCGAGGGCGTCGTCGGGCGTGGTCGACGGGCCGAGCTTGACCCCAATCGGGTTGCGGATCTTCGAGAAGTAGTCGACGTGCGCCCCGTCGAGGTCGCGCGTGCGCTCGCCGATCCACAGGAAGTGCGCCGACGTGTTGTACGGGGTGCCGGTGCGCGAATCGATGCGCGTCATCGGCCGCTCGTAGTCCATCAGCAGGCCCTCGTGGCCGGTGAAGAAGTCGACGCGCTTGAGCTCGTCGAAGTCGGCGCCGGCGGCCTCCATGAACGTGATCGCGCGGTCGATGTCGTGCGCGAGGCGCTCGTACTGCTGGTTCGCGGGGTTCTCGGCGAACCCCTTGTTCCAGCTGTGCACTTCGCGGAGGTCGGCGAAGCCGCCCTGGGTGAACGCGCGGATCAGATTGATGGTGGATGCCGCCGTGTGGTAGCCCTTGAGCAGCCGGGCGGGATCGGCGCGGCGCGAGACCTCGGTGAAGTCGTAGCCGTTCACGATGTCGCCGCGGTAGGCCGGCAGCGTGACGTCACCGCGCGTCTCGGTGTCGCTCGAACGCGGCTTGGCGAACTGACCCGCCATGCGCCCCATCTTCACGATCGGCATCGCGGCGCCGTAGGTGAGGACCACGGCCATCTGCAGAACCGTCTTGATCCGGTTGCGGATCTGCTCGGCCGTGGCGCCGGCGAAGGTCTCGGCGCAGTCGCCGCCCTGGAGCACGAAGGCGCGACCGGATGCCGCGCGACCGAGCTGGTCGCGGAGGTTGTCGACCTCACCGGCGAAGACGAGGGGCGGCAGCGTGGCGATCTCGGCCGAGACCGCGGCGACGGCATCCGCGTCATACCAGGTGGGCTGCTGCTTGATGGGCAGGGTCCGCCAATGATCGAGTGCGTCGAGCTGCTGGAGCATCCGCTCAGTCTATCGGCGCGGGGAGCGGCCCCCGGCCGCGTGACGGGGCACCCGCGACGGCGCTCACGCCGCGGGCGAGGCCGGAAGGCGGTTCTTGACGGTCGACGCGTACACGTCTTCGTACGTCTGCTCTCCCAGTCGCTGCAGGGCGACCATGATCTCGTCGGTCACCGAGCGCAGGATGTACCGGTCGCCCTCCATGCCGGCGAACCGCGAGAAGTCCAGCGGCTCGCCGATCACGACGCCCACCCGACCGACCCGCGGGATGCTGCGCCCGATCGGCATGACGACGTCGGTGTCGACCATCACGACCGGGATCACCGGCACGTGCGCCTCGAGCGCCATGCGGGCAAGGCCCGTGCGCCCGCGGTACAGACGGCCGTCGGGACTGCGCGTGCCCTCCGGGTAGATGCCGAGGAGGTCGCCGCGACCGAGCACCTGCAGTCCGGTGTTGAGCGAGGCCTCCGACGCCTTGCCGCCGGTGCGGTCGATGGGGATCTGGCCGGTCGCCTTCATGAACATCCGGGTCGCCCAGCCCTTGAGGCCCTTGCCGGTGAAGTAGTCGCTCTTGGCCAGGAACGACATGGGCCGGTCGATCATGAGGGGCAGGAAGATCGAATCGGAGACGGAGAGGTGATTGCTCGCGAGGATCGCGGCGCCCTCCGCGGGCACGTTCCGGCGGCCGACGATCCACGGACGGAAGATCGCCTTCACGAGCGGTCCGATCACGATGTACTTCATCAGCCAGTAGAACATCGCCTACTCCCCTGCCGCCGCGCGTCCGCGCTCGGGCTGCGCGAGGTCGGCCACGCCGATGAATCCGGCGTCGTTCCCGAGCTCCGCGATCGCGAACTCGGCGACGGGGCGGTCGCCATAGCCGGGCAGCGAGGTCTCGTACGCGAGCCGCACCGGCTCGAGCAGATCGCGTCCGAGCTGCGCGACGCCGCCGCCGATCACGAACAGTTCGGGATCGAGCACGGCCTGGAAGCCGCCGCAGGCCTCGCCGAGTGCTGTGGCCACCCGCCGCAACGCCTCGGTCGCGCCGGGGTCCCCGGCCAGGACCAGGCGCGAGATCGCCGGCCCGCTGAGCGAGCCCTTCTCGGCGCGCAGCGCAGCCAGAGCGGTGCCGATGCCGCCGGCATCCGCGATCGCGTTCGCTTCGCGCTGCAGCGCACGACCGGAGGCATACTGCTCGAGGCATCCGTTCTGACCGCAGCCGCACGGAAGCCCGTCGCGGGTGAAGCGGATGTGACCGAGCTCCCCGGCGATCCCGTGGCCGCCGCGGTAGAGCGCGCCGCTGGAGATCACGGCGCCGCCCACGCCGGTGCCCATCGTGAGCATCACCATGTCGTCGACGTCGCGCCCCGCGCCGAACCGGAACTCGGCCCAGCCCGCGGCGTTCGCGTCGTTCTCGATCGTGACCGGAACATCGATGCGCGCTTCGAGGATGGCCTTGAGCGGTTCGTCGCGCCACGCGATGTTGGGCGCGTGGATCACGTTCGCCCGATCGCGGTCGACGAACCCGGCGGCGGCCACACCGACGGCGGCGATGTCGTGGGTATCGCCGAAGTGGCGGGCCATGTCGATCACGGCATCCGCCAGAGCACCGGTGTCGACCGGGGTGTCCACGCGCAGCTTCTCGACGATGCGACCCACGGAGTCCACGACCCCGCCCGCGATCTTGGTCCCACCGATGTCGATCCCGACCTTGAGCACGGCACTCCCTCGTCCGACCCGCGCGGCGGCAGGATCCCCGACCGGCGCGGCCGCGGCGGCGCCTTGCAGTCTATTACCGCGGGTGGCTGCGCACCCGCCGGATGTCGCGGACGGCGCTCGGATACACTCGACGAAAGGACCCACCCGAGAACGTGACCGGTACCGAAGGAGCTGCCGTGGTTCAATTCGAAGTCCCTGCGATCGTCCCCGCCGACCCGCAGGCGAACATCACCGATCTTCTCGTCGACCGAGTGAAGGCGACGCCGCAATTGGCGCTGTTCGCCGTCCCGGACGGCGAAGGATGGCGGGACATCACCGCGACCGAGTTCCACACTCAGGTCATCGCGCTGGCGAAGGGCTTCGCCGCCGCCGGCATCGAGCCCGGCGACAAGGTCGGATTCATCGCCCGAACGACATACGACTGGACGCTGGTCGATTTCGCCCTCTTCTTCGCGGGCGCGGTCATGGTGCCGATCTACGAGACCAGCTCGCCCGCGCAGATCGCGTGGAATCTGACCGACTCGGGGGCGATCGCCTGCATCGTCGAGTCGGCCGATCACTCCGCGCGCGTGGACGAGATCCGCGCGGACGTGCCCCTTGTCCGGTCGGTGTGGGAGATGCACCGCGGCGACCTCGACAAGCTCGTCGAACAGGGCAAGAGCGTCTCGGACGACGAGATCGAGCGCCGTCGCAACATCGCGAACGGGGCGGACATCGCGACCCTGATCTACACGTCGGGTTCCACCGGGCGACCCAAGGGCTGCGTGCTCACGCACAGCAACTTCGTCGAGCTCGTCCGCAACTCCTCGAAGGCGCTGCGCGAAGTCGTGGAGACGCCGGGCGCCTCGACCCTGCTGTTCATCACCACCGCGCACATCTTCGCGCGCTTCATCTCGATCCTCGACATCCACGCGGGCGTGAAGACCGGACACCAGCCCGACACGAAGCAGCTGCTGCCGGCCCTCGGATCGTTCAAGCCGACGTTCCTGCTGGCCGTGCCGCGTGTGTTCGAGAAGGTGTACAACTCGGCCGAGCAGAAGGCCGAAGCGGGCGGGAAGGGCAAGATCTTCCGCGCCGCCGCGCACACCGCGATCGAGCACTCCACCCTTCAGCAGGAGGGCAAGAAGATCCCGTTCGGCATGAAGATCAAGTTCGGTCTGTTCGACCGGCTCGTCTACAGCAAGCTGCGCGCGGCCATGGGCGGCAACGTCGTCTACGCCGTGTCGGGATCGGCACCGCTGGGCCCGCGCCTCGGGCACTTCTTCCACAGTCTCGGCGTCACGATCCTCGAGGGCTACGGCCTGACCGAGACGACCGCCCCCGCGACCGTGAACCTCGCGACCAAGTCGAAGATCGGCACGGTCGGTCCGGTGCTCCCGGGGGTCGGCATCCGCCTCGGCGAGGACGACGAGATCCAGGTGCGCGGGATCAACGTGTTCAAGGAGTACTGGCGCAACCCCGAGGCGACCGCCGCGACGTTCGACGGCGACTGGTTCAAGACCGGCGACATCGGATCGTTCGACTCCGAGGGCTTCCTCACGATCACCGGCCGCAAGAAGGAGATCATCGTCACGGCGGGCGGCAAGAACGTCGCACCCGCGGCGCTCGAGGACCCGATCCGCGCCAACCCGATCGTGGGTCAGGTCGTGGTGGTCGGCGATCAGAAGCCGTTCATCTCCGCCCTGGTCACGCTCGACAGCGAGATGCTGCCGACGTGGCTCGGCAACAACGGGCTGCCGACCGACATGTCGCTCGCGGATGCCGCGAAGAACCCTGCGGTGCGCGCCGAGGTGCAGCGCGCGATCGACGGCGCGAACGCGAACGTCTCGCGCGCGGAGTCGATCCGCAAGTTCACGATCCTCGACACGGAGTGGAGCGAGGCCAGCGGTCACCTCACGCCGAAGATGAGCATCAAGCGCAACGTCATCATGGATGACTTCGCCGACGAGGTCACCGCGCTCTACGACGTGCCGGTCTCGACGACGAACGTGTCGCTCGGCTGAGTCGCGCAGAAGGTCGCCGGAGCACCAGTTCCGGCGACCTTGTCGTGCGGAGATCTCGATACGCTCGCTGGCGCTCGCTACTCGATCTTGACACGAAGCGGACGCAACGCTCGGTGCGCTCGCATTGCGTTCGCTCGTGTCAAAACCAGTCGGACTCGCGGATCTCCCGCATCGCGACCCGGCGGGACTCCGCGGGCAGCCGCTGGAGGTAGAGGGTGCCGTCGAGGTGATCGGTCTCGTGCTGCAGCGCCTGCGCGAGCAGCCCGTCGCCCTCGAGCACGATCTCGTTGCCGTCCAGGTCGATGCCGGTGACCTTGGCGTGCGGGTGGCGCAGGGCCTCGTGCCAGAGACCGGGCACCGACAGGCATCCCTCCCCGACCAGCTCGGGCTCTCCCGACACCTCGACCAGCACCGGGTTGAGCACGTAGCCGATGTCACCGTCGATGTTGTAGCTGAACGCGCGCAGGGCCACGCCGATCTGCGGCGCGGCCACGCCGGCCCGGCCGGGAAGCTCGACGGTGTCGACGAGATCCGCGACGAGCGCACGGATGCCGTCGTCGATGTTCTCGATCGGAGCGCTGGGCGCACGGAGCACCGGGTCGCCGAAGACGCGGATGGGGCGAACGGTCACGGGCGTTACGCGGCCGGCGCGAGCGTGCGCAGGCCCTCGACGACGGACGCCGCCAGCCGGCGCGCCGCGAGGCGGGTAGCGGGCTGCAGATCGCGGAAGGAGATCGCGCTGCCCGCGGCGATGTGCGGGTCGTACGGCACGCGCACGACGGTGCGCACCCGGGTCCGGAAGTGGTTCTCCAGCTCGTCCTGCCGTACGAGCGGCGTGCCGGGCCGGGCGTTGTTCAGCACGACGACCGCACCCCGCACCTGCTCGGCATAGCCGTTGGTCTCGAGCCACGTCAGCGTCTCCGACGCGAGCCGGGCTTCGTCCACGCTGAGGCCGGTCACCACGACCAGCTGGTCGGCGAGGTCGAGCGTCGCGCCCATGACCGAGTGCACGATGCCCGTCCCCGTGTCCGTGAGGACGATCGAGTAGTAGTGCGCGGCGAGGCTCGCCACATCGTGGTAGTCGCGGTCGTTGAGCGCTTCGGACACGCGCGGGTCCGCATCGGAGGCGAGGACGTCCAGCCGCGTCTCGTCGCGCGCCACGATGTTCGAGATGTCGTTGTAGCCCGAGACCTCCGAGCGCGCCTTCACCAGATCGCGAACGGTCTTGCCGCTCGAGCGGGAGATGCGCTCGGCGAGCGTGCCGCGATCCGGGTTCGCGTCGACGGCGATGATGCGGTCGTCGCGCGCATCGGCCAGCGCCATGCCGAGGAGGGTGGTGACCGTGGTCTTGCCCACGCCGCCCTTGCGGGAGAGCACCGGCACGAACCGCGCGCCACCGGTCAGCGGAGCCGCGATCCGGCGGTCGAGCTCTTTGCGCTCTCGCGCGCGCCGGCCGTCGCCGAGGTTGATGCGGCGACCCGAGATCGAGTACACGAAGTGCTGCCACGCGCCCTCCGGCTCGGGCCGCACGACCTGGTGCGGGTCGAGCAGGCGGTCGGCGGTGAGGAGGTCCGCGCTCTCGCGACCGCCCTCGAACTCACCGAGGCGCTTCGAGGTCATGGTCACATCGGCCCGCGGAACGACCCGTTCGACGGCGTGCACGTGTTCCGCACGGTCGTCGCCTTCGGGATGCTGCGCCTCTCTGCGCGTGGTCGGCACCGAGCCGGTGGTCGACACGGAGCCCGTGGTCGGCACCGCACCCGTCGAGGGCACGGAAGCGGATGCGGCCGCGGGCGCCGGCGGCGCGGGCGGGAAGCCGGCGACTCCGGCCGAGAGTGCGGTGGCGGGCACGACCGGGTCTGCGAACGCCTCGACCTCGGTGTCGTCGCCCTCGGAGTCCTCGGATTCCTCGACGATCGCGGCATCCTCGATCGATGCGGACGAGTCGCCGTAGACGTTCGCGCTCCGGCTCCAGTCGACCTCGACCTCGCCGGTGGGCACGGCCTCGACGACGACGTCGTCCTCGAATGCGATGTCGGCGAAGGCCACTTCGTCGTCGATGACGTCGTCGTCGACGAGGTCGTCTTCGGCATCCGTCGGCAGGGAGACGCTCACCTGTTCGGTCGGCGCTCCGAGGAAGCCGATCCCGGCGGTGTTCAGGCTCTCCGTGTCGGAGAGCACGCCGAAGTCGTCGTTCTCCGCATCGTCAGCGTGCGTCTGGTCGGTGCGATCGGGCGTCACTGCGGCATCTCCAAAGACAGGAACAAGCGCGCCGGGGGGAATGGCGCACCCTCCAGGCTACTGCGCGGGGCGGATGACGACCAAAAGGTCACCGGCCTCGACCTGCTGGGTCTCCCCGATCGCGACCCGCTCGATCACGCCGTCGACGGGTGCGGTGATCGCCGCCTCCATCTTCATGGCCTCGATGGACGCCACCGGCTGACCGGCCTTCACCTCGTCACCGGCGGCCGCCTTCAGGGTGACGACCCCCGAGAACGGCGCTGCCACCTGGCCCGGCTTCGAGGTGTCCGCGCGCTCGGCTTGACGCTCCTGGACCTTGATGCTGCGGTCGCGCACGTACACGGGGCGCAGCTGGCCGTTGAGCGTCGTCATCACGGTGCGGACGCCCTTCGCGTCGGCCTCGCCGATCGCCTCGAGGCCCACGTACAGCTGCACGCCGGGGTCGATCTCGGCGACGTGCTCCTCACCGGGCGTGAGGCCGTACAGGTAGTCGGGTGTCCCGAGCGACGACAGGTCGCCGTAGGTCTCGCGCGTCTTCTCGAACTCCTTCGCCGGGCCCGGGAAGAGCAGGCGGTTCAGGGTGCGCCTGCGGCTGGCGGCGTCGCCGGAGAGTCCGTCGCGCTCCTGCTCGGTGAGCGGCGGGACATCGATCGAGATCTGCCGGCCGGCGAGCACCTTCGTGCGGAACGGCTCGGGCCAGCCGCCCGGCAGGTCGCCGAGCTCTCCGGCCATGAATCCGACGACCGAATCGGGGATGTCGTAGCTCTGCGGGTTCTCGGCGAAATCGGCCGGGTCGGCGTTCGCGGCGACCAGGGCCAGTGCGAGGTCGCCGACGACCTTCGACGACGGCGTGACCTTCGGGATGCGGCCGAGGATCCGGTCCGCGGCGGCGTACATGTCTTCGATCCGCTCGAAGTCGTCGGCCATTCCGAGGGCGATGGCCTGCTGGCGCAGGTTGGAGAGCTGGCCGCCGGGGATCTCGTGGTGGTACACGCGCCCCGTGGGTCCGGGCAGGCCCGACTCGAACGGCGCGTACAGGTGCCGCACGCCTTCCCAGTAGGGCTCGAGGTCGCTCACCGCGTCGAGGTCGATCCCGGTGTCGCGCTCGGTGTGTGCCAGGGCGGCGACCAGAGCCGAGAGAGAGGGCTGGCTCGTCGTGCCCGACAGCGGCGCGGCTGCGGCATCCACCGCGTCGACGCCGGCCGCACTCGCCGCGAGCAGCGTCGCGAGCTGCCCGCCCGCGGTGTCGTGCGTGTGCAGGTGCACCGGCAGCTCGAAGCGCTCGCGCAGTGCCGTGACGAGCTTCGCCGCGGCGGCCGGGCGAAGCAGGCCCGCCATGTCCTTGATCGCGAGGATGTGGGCGCCCGAGGCGACGATCTCCTCGGCCAGGCGGAGGTAGTAGTCGAGCGTGTAGAGCTTCTCGGCCGGGTCCAGCAGGTCGGCGGTGTAGCAGACCGCGACCTCGGCGATCGCGGTTCCGGTCCCGAGCACGGCGTCGATCGCCGGGCGCATCTGACTGACGTCGTTGAGGGCGTCGAAGATGCGGAACACGTCGACCCCGGTCGCGGCGGCCTCGCGGACGAAGGCGTCGGTCACTTCGACCGGGCGCGGCGTGTAGCCGACGGTGTTGCGACCGCGCAGCAGCATCTGGATCGGGATGTTCGGGATCGCCTCGCGCACGGCGGCCAGGCGCTCCCACGGGTCCTCGGCGAGGAACCGGAGCGCGACGTCGTAGGTCGCACCTCCCCAGGCCTCCACCGAGAGCAGTTCGGGGGTCATCCGGGCGACGTGCGGGCCGACCCGCACCAGGTCGCGCGTGCGGACACGGGTCGCCAGGAGCGACTGATGCGCGTCGCGGTAGGTCGTTTCGGTGACGGCGAGCGGCACCTGCTCGCGCAGCGCGCGAGCGAAACCGGCCGGTCCGAGCTCGCGCAGACGGTCGAGCGTGCCTGCGGGCACCGGCGCCGACAGGTCGATCTCGGGCAGCTTGCTGCCGGGCGAGACCGAGACGGGCTTCTCGCCGTAGGGGCGGTTGACCGTGACGTCGGCGAGCCAGTTGATGAGCTTCGTGGCCCGGTCGCGCGAGGGGTGGCTGGTCAGCAGCTGCGGCCGCTCCTCGATGAAAGCCGTGCTGAGGTCGCCCTCGACGAACGCCGGGTCATCCAGCACCGCGCGCAGGAACGGGATGTTCGTGGCGACCCCGCGGATGCGGAACTCGGCGAGCGCGCGCTTGGCGCGAGCCACGGCGGCCGGGAAGTCGCGGCCGCGGCAGGTGAGCTTCGCGAGCATCGAGTCGAAGTGCGGGCTGATCTGCGACCCCGCGGCGGTCGTCCCGCCGTCGAGACGGATGCCGGCACCGCCCGGTGACCGGTAGGTCGTGATGCGCCCGGTGTCGGGCCGGAACCCCAGAGCGGGATCCTCGGTCGTGATGCGGCACTGCAGCGCGGCCCCGCGCAGCACGATCTGCTCCTGGCTCAGCCCGAGGTCGGCGAGCGTCTCCCCCGCGGCGATCCGGATCTGCGACTGGACCAGGTCGACGTCGGTCACCTCTTCGGTCACGGTGTGCTCGACCTGGATGCGGGGGTTCATCTCGATGAAGACGTGCTCCCCCGCGCGCTCGCCCGCCGTGTCGACGAGGAACTCGACGGTGCCGGCGTTCACGTAGCCGATGGACTCGGCGAAGGCGACGGCATCCCGGTGCAGAGCCGCGCGCAGCTCGTCGGTGATGTTCGGAGCGGGCGCGATCTCGATCACCTTCTGGTGACGTCGCTGCACCGAGCAGTCGCGCTCGTACAGGTGCACGGTGTGCCCCGACGCGTCGGCGAGGATCTGCACCTCGATGTGGCGCGGACGCACGACGGCCTGCTCGAGGAACACCCGTGCATCGCCGAAGGCCGCGCCGGCCTCGCGCATCGCCTCGGCGATCGCCGGCGGGAGGGCGGCCGGCGTCTCGACGCGCCGCATCCCGCGCCCGCCGCCGCCCGCGACCGCCTTCACGAAGATCGGGAATCCGATGTCGGCCGCCTGGGCGACCAGCGCGTCGACGTCCTCCGACGCCTCGGTCGAGCGCAGCACCGGAACACCGGCCGCGATCGCGTGCTGCTTCGCGGTGACCTTGTTCCCCGCCATCTCGAGAGCCTTCGAGGGGGGCCCGATGAAGGTGATGCCGTTCTCGGCGGCGCGGGCGGCGAGCTCGGGGTTCTCGGACAGGAATCCGTAGCCGGGGTAGATGGCATCCGCCCCCGACTCGAGTGCGACCCGGATGATCTCGTCGACGTCGAGGTAGGCGCGAACGGGGTGCCCCTGCTCGCCGATGACGTACGACTCGTCGGCCTTCTGCCGGTGGAGGGAGCCGCGGTCTTCGAACGGGAACACCGCGACCGTGCGGGCCCCGAGTTCATACGCGGCGCGGAACGCCCTGATGGCGATCTCTCCGCGATTGGCGACCAGGATCTTTCGGAACATACACACCTCGCTGGGCTGCCGTACGGACGGGCTGAGTGTGCTCTCAGCCTAGGGGACGGTAACGTAGTCGCTTGTGCACGTACTCTCCGTCAGCTCGCTCAAGGGCGGGGTCGGCAAGACAACCGTGACTCTGGGACTCGCCTCCGCGGCATTTGCGCGGGGAGTTCGGACTCTCGTGGTGGATCTCGACCCCCAGTCCGATGTCTCCACCGGCATGGACATCCAAGTCGCCGGTCGCCTGAACATCGCCGATGTGCTGGCCAACCCCAAGGAGAAGGTCGTCCGTCAGGCGATCACGTCCAGTGGCTGGGCGAAGGTGCACCCGGGAACGATCGACGTCATGATCGGGAGCCCGTCCGCGATCAACTTCGACGGCCCGCACCCGAGCGTGCGCGACGTCTGGAAGCTCGAAGAGGCACTCGCGACGATCGAGGCCGACTACGACCTCGTACTGGTCGACTGCGCGCCGTCGCTGAATGCGCTCACGCGCACCGCGTGGGCGGCATCCGATCGGGTCATCGTGGTGACTGAGCCGGGACTGTTCTCCGTCGCGGCCGCCGACCGCGCGCTGCGTGCGATCGAGGAGATCCGTCGCGGCCTCTCCCCCCGCCTGCAGCCCCTCGGCATCGTCGTCAACCGCGTGCGCCCGCAGTCGATCGAGCACCAGTTCCGCATCAAGGAGCTGCGCGACATGTTCGGCCCGCTCGTGCTCTCGCCGCAGTTGCCCGAGCGCACGTCGCTGCAGCAGGCGCAGGGCGCCGCGAAGCCCCTGCACATCTGGCCCGGCGACTCCGCGCAGGAGCTCGCCGCCGACTTCGACGCCCTGCTCGATCGCGTCGTGCGCACCGGCCGCATCCCGACCGCCGGCACCACGGTCTGAGGTTCAGCCGCGTCGCGTCACGCGTGCGACGCAGTTCGCGGCATCCGTCGCAGAAAGAGCGACGTCGGATGCCGGAAACTGCGCGGCATGCACGCGCGTGGGAGCGCGAAGACTCAGGCGGAGCGGGCGGCGCGACGCGCGGAGAGCTCGTCGACCGCCTCGGGCGCCTGCGCGTCGAAGTCCACGAGCGTCGACTCGACCTCGCGGAGCACCTTGCCGACCGCGATGCCGAACACGCCCTGCCCGCGGCTGACCAGGTCGATCACTTCGTCGTTCGAGGTGCACAGGTACACCGAGGCGCCGTCGCTCATGAGCGTCGTGCCGGCGAGGTCGCGGATGCCGGCGGCCCGGAGCTGGTCGACGGCCGTGCGGATCTGCTGGAGCGAGATCCCGGTGTCGAGCAGGCGTTTGACGAGCTTCAGCACCAGGATGTCGCGGAAGCCGTAGAGCCGCTGCGAGCCCGACCCGCTCGCGCCGCGCACGGTGGGCTCGACGAGCTCGGTGCGGGCCCAATAGTCCAGCTGGCGGTAGGTGATCCCTGCCGCGCGGGCGGCGACCGCACCGCGGTAGCCGACCTCGTCGTCCATTTCGGGAAGACCGTCGGTGAAGAGGAGGTCGGTGACGAACCGCGGTTCGTCCGCATCGTGAGCGTTCATACGCTTCCTCCTCGGTGATCGGACATGTCAACGCTAGATGAGGCCCGGCCCTCGGGCAACGACATCGGCGCTCAGCACCTCGGCGTGTCGCGCCCCGACGACGAAATCGGGCGGCCGCGGGCTCAGGAGAGCATGCGATCCAGAGCGGCACGGGCGAAGATCGCGCGCACTTCGTCGAGGCGCTTGCCCAGTTCGGGCGCCAGCTCGCTCGCGCGGGCGCGGGATGCCGCATCCGTCCGTCGCAGCAGCGGGGCGAGCGCCGACTCGATCAGTGCGACGTCGCGCTCGGCGCTCTGGCGCAGGGTGCGCACGTGCCGGGGCTCGATGCCGTGACGATCGAGCGCGACGAGTGCCCGCAGGATCGCGACGGCCTGGTCGTTGTAGCCGTCGGTCGCGGTCAGCACTCCGGTGCTGATCGCGTCGTTGAGCAGTTGCGGCGCTGCACCCGCCGCCGCGAGCAGCTCCTCGCGCCGGTACCGCCGCGGCGCCGGCACGATCGACGGGGGCACGGCCGTCGGCGGAGCGGGATCGCGACCGGCATCCACGTCGGCGAGGTACTCGCGGATGACGACGAGCGGCAGGTAGTGATCGCGCTGGAGAGTGAGCGCCAGGCGCAGGCGCTCGAGATCGGCCTGCGAGAACTTGCGGTACCCCGACTCGGTGCGGGTGGGGGTCACGATCCCCTGCACCTCGAGGAAGCGCAGCTTGCTGGAGGTGAGGCTCGGGAACTCGGGGCTGAGGCGCGCGAGCACCTGACCGATACTCAGAAGTCCCGCGGACGATGAACGTTCGCGGGCCGAGGCTGCCGGCATCAGCCGTTCGCCGTCTGCGGCAAGTCGGCCGGGGACACGAAGAAGTTGAGGCGGAACTTGCCGACGCGCACTTCGGAGCCGTTGGTCAGCACGGCTCGATCGACGCGCTCCCCGTTGACGTAGGTGCCGTTCAGCGACCGCTGGTCGACCAGCTCGAACGCCGAGTCCGTGCGGGTGATCTCGGCGTGACGGCGGCTGACGGTGACGTCGTCGAAGAAGATGTCGGCCTCGGGATGCCGCCCGACCGTGGTCACATCGGTGTCGAGCAGGTAGCGCGCACCGGCGGTCGGCCCGGAGCGGACGATGAAGAGGGCGGCGTGCGTCGGGAGCGCCTCGATCGCATCGAGCTCGGCGTCGCTCAGATCGCTGCCGAACGGCACGAACGACAGGTCGGAATCGTGTCCGAACGTCTGCGTCGTATCGGCGGCGCCGTGGGAATCACCCGCGTTGGCGCCCGCTCCGGATGCCCGGCGGATCTCGTCCGGCTCGGGTCGGCGGTTGTCCTCCACGGTGTTCCTCCTTCGAACCCCAGCGTATCCGATCGGCCGCGTCCTGAAACCTCGAGTTGAAGGTCAGACGGACGCGATCGGCATTGTTTCGTCGTGTGTCGCCTGACGTGACCGCGACGACACCGCCGCCTAGCCTGGCGGGTAACCGAACCTACTGTCAGGAGACTCTCGTGTCGACCCCGCACCGCCACCTTCCGCCCCTTCAGGTGCGTGAGCGTGCGGCGTGCATGTGCGTGCACGGCGGGTCGTGCTCCTCGTTCGCACCGGGTCACGCGCTGCACCTGATCCAGGCGCGCCTGTCGTCGGCGACGCCGACGGAGTGGGTCGACGCGGTCGTCGAATCAGCGGATGCCGCCAACGGCGTCGTGGTCCTGCGCACGGTTCTGGACGCGACGCAGATCGAGCTGTGGAGCGGCTCGGGGGCGGCAGCAGACCTCGATGCGGGCACACCAGTCGCGCTGCACGGTCGGTACGACGTGCTCGCCATCGGCTCCGCGCGCTTCAACGTCCTGCGCGGCTGAGCGGTTCCGGCTCTCCGAGCCGGATGTGAATCGAAGACCGGCCGTCAGGCCATCTTCATCATGCTGTCCTTCATGGCCATGCAGGCGTCCATGCAGGCCTTGCAGGCCTGAGCGCACATCTTGCACACCTCGCTCATGTCCGCGTGCTCCATGCACTCGTCCATGCACACCTGGCACATCGCCATGCACGCGTCGAGCATCGACATCATGGCCGCCGGCGTCATCCCCTGCATGCGCAGCATCGCCCGCATCATCGTGTTGCACATGTCGGCGCAGTTCATGCACGCCGGAGCGCAGGAC
>JAESFR010000197.1_pt1 | contig 29342 bp, 22 predicted proteins | sample 9266191 | NCBI WGS metagenome assembly JAESFR01 (sample SAMN14503063, study PRJNA617104) | algae metagenome | isolation source: Pleurocapsa minor HA4230-MV1 and co-occurring heterotrophs from cement on... | place: USA: Nuuanu Pali Lookout, Hawaii | collected 2009-07-20
CCTCGCGTCGGGCAAGCAGGCCCAGCAGAACGAGTCGACCGTCGCCACGACCGACCTGGCGAAGGTCGTCGCCGATTCGGTGGAGTCGTTCGCGCCGGTCGCCGAGGCCGGCGGCATCCGCGTGCTCCCGGCGATGTCGGAGGGCGTGTTCGTGCAGGGAGACGCGTTCCGGCTGCGGCAGGTGTGCGACAACCTGCTGAGCAACGCGATCAAGTACACCCCCAAGGGCGGGCGGGTGACCGTCGAGGTGTTCCAGGGCGCCCCTGAGACGGGTGAAGGCGCCGGCGACGACGCAGAACGCGCGAATCTCGTGATCACCGACACCGGGATGGGGATGGATGCCGAGGACCTCGAGCGCATCTTCGAGCCGTACTTCCGCAGCGCCGCGGCCGAGGCGAGCACGATCGTCGGCACCGGACTCGGGATGGGCATCGTCAAGTCGCTCGTCGAAGAGCACCACGGCACGCTCTCCCTCACCAGCGCCCCGGGCCGCGGCATGACGGCCACGGTGAGCCTGCCGGCGGACACGGCGGCCGAGGGCGTGCTCGTGCCACCCGGGGACAGCGGGCGGAAGGCGGGTCGCGATGCGTGACGCGGAGATCGTGGCCGCCGTCGTCGCGTCGGATCTGAGCGGGCTCGTGGTCGGGCTCACGACCGTCGTGACGGTGTGCGTGGCGCTCATGATCTGGCTGGGTCTCCTCGCTCGCGCGACGCGCGCCAGCCTGCTCTGGACGTTCGCGCTGCTGCTGCCGCTGCTGGGCGCGTACGGGGCCCTTGCCTCCGCCGCGATGGGCACCGATGTGACCCGGCACCCGGTCGCCTACGGCATCGCGTTCGGGATGCCGATCGTGATCTGGTCGGGCCTGCGAGCGGCGCAGGGCCGGCGGTCGTACGCGTGGCTGGGCTTCGCCCAGTCGCTCGCGTCGGTCGTGATCCTCCTGTTCACCACCGAGCTCGCCGGCGGGTTCGCGGCCTTCCGGTGGCTCTTCTTCGCGTCCGCGATCGGCTCGGCCCTCGCCGCGGTCGAGGTGCTGCGCGGGGCGTTCCAGGGCTCGCGGTTCGGCATCCCGCTCTCCGCTGCGTCCGCCGCGCTCATGCTGCTCGGAGTCGTCGGTGTGGCGGGCAGCATCGCCGGGGCCAGCGCCGAGACCGACCTGCTGTTCCTTCGAGGCGTGACGATCCTCACGATCGTCTACGTGATCTGCGCCACGGTCAGCCTGCTGTTCTTGGCGAATCGGAGGACCGGCGCGAAAGACGTGCTCGAGGCGATGGACGCCTTCGCGCCCGAGGCGCTCATGAGGGCGCTCGTGCGGGAAAGGCTGGTGCGCGCGCGAGCGCGCGGCGAGCGCACCTGGTCGTTCATCGACTTCCGCCTCGACGATGCCACCGATCTCCGCGAGGCCACGGGCGAAGCCGCGTTCAGCTCGATGGCGCGTCGGTTCGAGGCGATCGTCGCCGGCACCTTCCCGGCAGAGGCCGACCTCTGCCGCGTGGCACCGGGGCACGTGACCGTCTTCGCGTCCCAGCCACCGGCGGCCGTGCGCGAGTTCGTGCGCACGGTGCTGAACGAGGTGGCGATGACGGATGCCGACTCCCCCACGACCCTGCGCATCTCGGCGAGCGCGGGGATCGCCGCGGTCGACTCGGACGCCGATACCTATGACACGCTCTCGGCGGCCGCCGGTGCCGTGATCGGCGAGGCGCAGCGTCAGGGCGGCGACCGCTGGAAGCGCGTCGAGGCGCGCTGAGGACTACTTCGTGATCGCGACGGTGATGGTGTCGGTCGCCGTCTGCTTCGCGTAATCGCTCGAGGTCGGCGTGGCCTGGACGAGGAACTCGTACGTGAACTCGAGCGAGACGTAGGTCGCCTCGGCCGGGGTCGGGCCCACCGTGAAGGTCTGCGAGTAGCTGTACGGATCGAGCACGAGGTACCCCGGGTTGGTCGTGGCGCTGTCGACCTGCCCGCTCAGCGGATCGAAGGTCTCGGTCTCCGACTTCGGCGTCGCGATCATGGTCGCGCGCTGGAGGTACACCTTCTGACCGTCATTCGGGGTGATCTGGGTGATCATCGAGAGGCTGACCGGCTTGAGGGCGTCAGCGGTCCATTTGTCCATCGTGAGCGTCGACCAGTAGTCGAGCGAGATCGTGAGCGGACCGGCCGTCAAGGCCCGCTCGGTCGACCCCGACGAGAGATCGTTCGGCACAGGCTGGGGCACGTCGGTCGTCGTCGGCGTCGGGCTCGGCGACGAACCGGATGCCAGCCACGGAGGAGTGCTGCATCCGCTCAGTCCGATCGTCGCGACCAGCGCGAGGGCGGCCGCGACGCGGATGCCAGTGCGGGGGGATCGGCTCATGGTGGTGCTCCTCTGTTCGCCGGACAAGGTGCTCACCAGCGCCGCAGCGGCCGGATGCGCGAACAGTCTAGGGGTGCATCCGAGTGCTTCCGGAATCGGCGTCGCGGCGTCCCCTCTTCGGGGGACACGCGTCCGCCGAATGGGGGACACGAGGCGACTTTGTTTCGATTTCTCCCTGATCAACGCACATTTCGATGTGTCACGATGGCGAAATCTGTTCTTCACGAACAGCCGGTACGGTTCTTGCATGACCTCCCCCATCCCGTCATCCATCAAGGCTGTCATCCCCGCTGCGGGGCTCGGCACGCGCTTCCTTCCGGCGACCAAGGCGATGCCCAAGGAGATGCTCCCGGTCGTCGACAAGCCGGCCATCCAGTACGTCGTCGAAGAGGCGGTCGCGGCCGGCATCGACGACGTGCTCGTGATCATCGGACGCAACAAGAACGCCCTCGCGAACCACTTCGACCGGGTGACCGAGCTCGAGCACACGCTCGAGGCGAAGGGCGATCACGGCAAGCTCGCGCGCGTCGTCGAGCCGAGCTCCCTCGCCGACATCCACTTCGTGCGCCAGGGCGACCCGAAGGGTCTGGGGCACGCGGTGCTGCGGGCCAAGAAGCACGTCGGCAACGAGACGTTCGCGGTCATGCTCGGCGACGACCTGATCGACGCGCGCGACCCGCTGCTGGCGCGGATGATCGAGGTGTCGCTGCACCAGTCCGCGACAGTCGTCGCGCTCATGGAGGTCGACCCGTCGCAGATCCACCTGTACGGGTGCGCCGACGTGGAGCAGACCGGCGAGACCGATGTCGTGAAGATCAAGGCGCTCGTGGAGAAGCCCTCCGCGGCCGAGGCGCCGAGCAACCTCGCGATCATCGGACGCTACGTGCTCAAGCCCGAGATCTTCGAGGTGCTCGAGAACACCGAGCCGGGCAAGGGCGGCGAGATCCAGCTCACGGATGCGCTCGAAGAGCTCGCGGCCGATGAGGAGATCGCCGGGCCTGTGCTGGGTGTGGTGTTCTCCGGCCGTCGGTACGACACCGGCGACCGGCTGGACTACCTCAAGTCCAGCATCCTGCTCGCGCTCGACCGCGAAGACCTCGGGCCCGACCTGGCCGATTTCATCCAGGATCTCGCCCCGACCCTGTCGCCCCGCGTCTCGGTCTGATCCGACCGGGGTCGACTCAAGCTACGGCGTCGGCGGCGCAGGCGTCTCGGTCGGCGTGGGTTCGGGAGTCGGCTCCGGGGTCGGCTCCGGCACCGGGACGGGATCGGTCGTGGGAGTGGGCTGGGGCGCGGGATTCGCCGGCTGAGTCGGCTCCTCCTCGCCGAGTGCCCGCTCCTGATCGGCACGCAGCGCGGTGACCGCCGCGGCGAACGCGAGCATCTCCGGATACCCGGTTCCTCCGGCCGTCTGCGCATCCACGACCGCCTTGGCAGCCGCGGTGACGGCGTCGCGGAAGCTCTGCTCGGCATCCGCGTTCATCTCACCGAGGATCTCGGCGCTCCGCGGAAGCGAAGCGCCCAGCGCGATGTCGGCCGCGCGCACGGCATCGAGCTTCTCCTGCAGCGCGGCGTGAGCGGCCGTCACGTCGGTGATCGCCGACGTGGCGCGCTCGGCGTACGCCTGTGCGGCCTTCGTCGCCGCCCGCACCTGACCGATGTCTCCCATGTCCACTTCGCCCCGGGCGTACGGCCCCGGAGGTGGCGCGAGCTGGTCGTCGGCGAGCTGCGCGTTCAGGGCGGCGAGCGAGGCGTTCGCCGCCGCGAGGAGGGTCTCATCGACCATGCCGGCGATCGCGGCGTATGCCGGGGCGGCCTCGGCCGCGACGGTCTCGGCCAGTTCGACCGTGTCGTCATAGCTCGCCGCCGCCGCGGTCAGAGCCGCTTCGGGCTGCTCTGCGGCGGCCTCCGCCGCTTCGAGTTCATCGACGGCAGCGGCCAAGTCGCCCGCGGCCACGTTGCTGGCCGCCAGGTTCTGAGCGATCAGCACCGAGGCGACGACCACCAGGACGAGCAGGATGACGGACACCGCGACCGACCAGCGCACACGCGGACTCCACGAACGGATGCCGCGCCGGCGCTCGGCAGGGAAGAACGATGCGGCCGGGGCGCCGCCCGCCGGGACGGTCTGCGGCGTGGTCTGCGCGGTCGGTGGCGTCGCCGCGCTCGCGCCCGCGCTTCCGAGGGCGACCGTCGCCGCGGTGACAGGCGCACCTGCTCCGGGCCCTTCGGACGACGAACCCGTTGCGCCCTGCACGAGCGCCCACCACTCCTGATCTGTGGGCGTGCCCGGTCGAAGGGCTGCGGTTGCGGCGGGCGGCTCGTCCTCGAACGGCCCCCAGGCGAAAGCGCCGTCGGTCGAAGGCTCGGCGGATTGCGAGTCGTCGGGCGCCTCCGACCGCTCGTCCGAGTCGCCGTACCAGTCGACGGCATCGAGATCGAAGGAGCCGCTCTCTCCCGTTCCCGGCCGCAGCGGCGCCGTGGCCGCGAGTTCCTCTGCGGGTGCCTCGGGCTCATCGGCGAAGGACTCCGCCGGTCGGCCGAACAGTGCCGCGAGCTGGTCGTGCCGGGCGGCCGAGTCGGCGGCCGTCTCATCGACTCGCGCGTCGTCGTTCTGCGCGAAGAGGGCGGCGAGCTCGTTCAGCGGATCGGCGCCGCCCGTGGTCGCGTCGTCTCCGTTTGCGGGCACGCCACTGCGCGCCGACGCACCATCGTGCGATTCGGCGTCGTGCTCTCGGGATGCTGTCACGCGCGTTACCTGCTCCGGGGAGGGGAGCGGCGCAAGTTTACACCGCGCGCGTCGGGGCTCGTCCGAGATCCCACCGCTCATCAGCGGAAAACGAGCGTGGCATCGACGAGCCGCGCAGGACCCCCGACCGGTTCGGGAGCTCGCTTCGGGAAGGCGCCCGACCGGGGACCCGGCCACGCGGCGCTGCGCTTGCCCCCGACGCTATCGGGCGACGGCGCCGACGGTCCAGCGCCGAGTTGCGCCGAGCCCTCACGTCCGGCAGACGCGGATGGCTGTGAGGAAACACGAAACATCGCTCTTCTATGCTGTCCGGATGTCCCCCGAGCACGAGAACGACGCAGCCCCGACGACTCGCGCCCAAGCCCGTGCCCAGCAAGGCGGCGTGCTCCGTGACGGCGGGCGGTCGGACGGATCTGCGCCGACCGCGACGCTCGAGGGGCAGACGCGAGCGACGCAGCCGGAACCGACGCAGCCCGGGACGAAGAAGCGGCGCCGCCGGTGGCCCTGGATCGTCGCCGGCAGCATCTTCTTCGCATTGATCGCCCTGGTCGCCGTCGCCGTGGTGGTCGGTCTGCAGTTCCTGACCGAGGCCGACGACGCACGCGATCACCTCAACAAGGCGAAGGTGGAACTCGCGGGTCTGAACTCTCAGCTCGCCTCGGGCGACGAAGCAGCGATCGCGAAGACCGCCGAAGAGGTGACCGCGCAGACGGCGGCGGCATCCGCGATCGTGGACGGCCCGCTCTGGGACTTCGCGGCTCGCGTCCCGCTCGTCGGGCAGAACGTGGATGCCGTCCAGCGGGTGACGCGAGCGGTGAACACGCTGGTGAAGCAGGCCCTGCCTCCCGGCATGCAGGTGATGTCGGCCATCGACTTCGACAAGCTCACGGTCGAAGGCGGCGGGATCAACCTCGAGCCGTTCCGGCAGGCGCAGGGTGCGCTCCCGGCGATCTCTGCGGCGTTCACGGCCGCGGAGGCGCAGGTGGCGCCGATCGACCGCGACCAGCTCCTGCCCGAGGTCGCCGAACCGATCGATGACATCCTGTCGGTCATCCGCCAAGCGGCGCCCACTCTCGAGCTCGTGAACCGCTACATGCCGACCTTGCTCGACATGGCCGGTTCGAACGGCACCAAGACCTATCTCGTGATCTTCCAGAACAACGCCGAGATCCGCGCCACGGGCGGCAACCCCGCGGCGAGCATGATCCTGACCGTCACCGACGGTCGACTGGGGTACGTCGATCAGGCCAGTTCGGTCACGTTCTACGAGGCGGGGACGGCGGGCAACGTCTACTCGGCGATCCCCGAGGAGACCACGCAGCTGTACCTCTCGGGGTTCACGCGGTATTCGCAGGACTACACGATGTCCCCCGACTTCCCCACGACCGCACAGCTCTTCCAGGATCTGTGGGCTCAGACTTCGGGAGCGCAGTTCGACGGGGTGATCTCGATCGATCCGACCGTGCTGTCGCACATGCTGGCGGTCGCGGGCCCCGCGACCTTGAGCAGCGGCGAGCAGGTGACTGCCGACAACGCGGTCAAGCTCGTGCTGAGCGATGCCTACGAGCGCTACCCGGGCGGTCGCGACTCCGACGCCTTCTTCGCCGACGTCTCCAAGAGCGTGTTCGGGCACCTGACCACCGCGTCGTGGGATCCGATGGCGATGCTGGCGGCACTGGAGCAGTCGGCGGCCGAACAGCGGGTGTACATGTCGTTCATCGACCCCGCCGCTCAGGCGCTGTCCGACGAGCTGGGCGTCGACGGGTCGGTCGTCACCGATCCGGCCGCCCAGACGCAGGTGGGGATCTACCTCAACGACTCCTCCGTCGGAAAGCTCGACTATCACCTGACGACCTCGATCGCCGCGACCTGCGACCCGGCCGCACGCACCATGACGACGACGATGAGCCTGCACAACGGGATCACGGACGACATCACCAGTCCGTACACGCTCGGCGCCCGCAACGCGAATCACGGCATCCCCGACACGTCGATGATGCTGGACGTGGTCTCTTTCGCTCCGCCCGGTGCCAGCATCGTGAGCACCGTGCCCGCGGTCGGCGAGGTCGCCGACTGGGAGCGCACGGGCGTCGAGAAGGGCAATACGGCGGTCAGCAAGACGGTCTTCGTCGCGAAGGACGAGACGGTGACGGTGTCGACGACCGTCGCATTCCCCGCCGGTCAGCTCGGCCCGCTGTACCTTCGGCACACGCCGACCGCGCAGCCGACGCCGGTGACGATCGACGCATCGTGCACCGAGCTGTTCGGCACGGTCACCGGGTGACTCCCGACCGGTTCGACACACGTAATCTGCTCGTCACGCGGCCTCGCTAGACTCGGCGCGACCGTCCCCCTTCGACTGCGCGAGGAGTAGCGCGCCCTTCCTCGGCGCCAGGTAAATGATCGAGATCTTCGCCGTGTGCACCGGCAACATCTGCCGCTCGCCCCTTGCCGAGCAGCTGCTGCGTGCGCGCCTGGCCGACTATCCCATCGCGGTCGAGAGTGCCGGCACACGCGGGCGTCCCGCCGCGATGACTCCCGACGCCAAGCGGCTGGCGGAGATGTACGGCGCTCTGGCGGGCGACGCCGACGAGCACCGCGCGCGCTACCTGACCGAGCGGATGCTGGCCTCGCAGGATCTGATCCTGGGCATGGCCCGCGACCACCGCCGGTCGATCGTCGAGCTCGTGCCGGCCAAGGTGCAGGTGACGTTCACGCTGCGCGAGCTCGCGCGTCTCGCCCAGGCGGCAGATCCGTCGGAGCTCGAGGCGGCTGCCGTGGGTCCCGACGCGAAGACCCGCCTGCGCGGCATCCTGCGCCATCTATCGAGTCTGCGCGGCCGTGTGACACCCCCCGCGGATGCTGCGGACGACGATGTCGTCGACCCATTCGGCCGCTCGTGGAACACCTACCAGCTCTCTGCGGCCCAGCTCGTGCCGGCCGTCGATGAGGTCGCGCGCATCGTGGAACTCGCCCGCCCCGGCCACTGATCGACGCGCGGAAAGCCACCTCCCGGCCACGGGGGCGTAAACGATCCGAAACACGGGCATGGCACGATAGAGATCAGACGAGGGTGTCAACGTCCCCCAATCACACCCTCGAAAGGCGTCATGGAACTCAGTGATTACATCCGTGTCCTGCGAAAAAGCTGGCTGATCATCGTCGCCGCCGCCCTGGTGGGCGTCGCCGCGGCAGCCGCGTATTCGCTCACCCGCACCCCGATCTACTCGGCCGAGAGTCAGGTGTTCGTGTCCACGCAGGGCAGCGGCACGATCGGCGAACTCCAGCAGGGAAACACGTTCACGCAGGCTCGCGTGACGACCTACACGAACCTCGTCACCACGCCGCTGGTGATGACGCCGGTGATCCAGGAGCTCGGCCTGGACGTCACGCCTGCCGAACTCGCCCACCAGGTCACCGCCTCGAGCGCCGTGAACACGACGATCGTCTCGATCGCCGTCCAGGATGCCGACCCCGTTCTGGCGGCCGACATCGCGAACGCACTGAGCGCGAGCCTCACCGAGACCGTGGAGACGATCGAGACTCCGGACGGCACGGATGTCAGCCCGGTGCGCCTCACGTCGGTGACCGAAGCGGAGCCCGGCACGTCGCCGGTCAGCCCGAACGTGACGATGAACCTCGTGCTGGGCGGGCTGATCGGCCTTGCGCTCGGCATCGGCATCGCCGTGCTGCGCGAGGTGCTCGACACGCGCGTGCGGACGCAGCGCGATGTCGCGTCGGTCACCGATCGTCCCCTGATCGGAGCGATCCCGTTCGACCCGCGTGCGAAAGACCGCGCGCTCATCGTGCACGATGACCCGCTCAGCCCTCGCAGCGAGGCGTTCCGCGCCCTCCGCACGAACCTGCAGTTCCTCGACATGGACGGCGGGCACAGCTTCGTGATCACGAGCAGCCTGCCGTCCGAGGGCAAGTCGACGACGGCTCTCAATCTGGCGCTCGCTCTCGCGGACGCGGGCAAGCGCGTGGCGCTTCTGGATGCCGACCTGCGCAAGCCCAAGGTGGCCGAATACCTCGGCATCGAGGGCGGCGCGGGCCTGACCGATGTGCTGATCGGGCGCGCGCGCGTCGAAGACGTCATGCAGTCGTGGGGAGACCGGAGCCTGTACGTGCTGCCCTCGGGCCGGATCCCCCCGAACCCGAGCGAGCTGCTCGGCTCGGCGCACATGCAGACGCTTCTGGCCGACCTCGAGCGGGCCTTCGACATCGTGATCTGCGATGCCCCGCCGCTTCTTCCGGTGACGGATGCCGCGATCCTCGCGAAGCAGACCAGCGGGGCGATCGTGATCGTCTCGACCGGTCGCACGACCACCCACCAGCTCAGCTCGGCGATCGACGCGCTCGGCACCGTCGACGCGCGCGTCGCGGGCCTGGTCATGACGATGACGCCCACCAAGGGACCGGACTCCTACGGCTATGGCTACGGATACGGCTACGGGTACGTCCAGGAGCCGCTTCTGCCCAAGGGTCGCAAGGCGCGCAAGGCGGAGATCGAGGCCGCGGCGCAAGCTGCCAAGCTGTCGATGGCCACGACCCGTGCAGAAGCCGCGCAGGCGCGGACGCGGGGTGCGGGCACACCGGAGCACGCTGCCGTCGAGTAGGCTCGGTCGTTCCGGCTGCACGCTGGTTGAAGCTGCTTCACCCCGTTCATCCCCCCGGAACCGCGGACCCGCTGGAGGCCCTGGTGTCATCGAAGTCGCGCACGCGCGGGAGTCTGTCGAACCCGCCGTGGGCGATCGTCCTGCTCGTCGTGCTCGCCATCGGAACGGTCGCCCTCACCGTCGCGGCGGTGGCGCACGGCCAGCCGGATGCCGGCACGGGCGTGGCGATCGAGACGCCGGCGTCGCCGTCCCCGGGCGTGACGGAGACGGATGCCGCATCTCCCCCGGCCGTCGGTCCGCCCGAGGTTTCTCTGGACCCGGTCCCGGCATCCGAGGAGCGGTTCCTCCTGGTCGGCGCGGACGGCACCCTCTGGCGGGCGGTCGCAGGATCGTGCGCGTCGGGTGAGGCGCCCGCGGTCGAGCGCTCGACGGATGCCGGAGCCTCGTGGATCGCCGCCTCGCCCGCCTATCTGGGTGTCAATCAGGTGGCCGGCATCCGGTCGTTCAATCCCGGCCAGGCGCAGCTGATCGTCTCGGCCGATCCGACCTGCGCCACGCAGGGGATGCGTACCTACACGCAGGGTCAGTTCTGGGAGGTCTCGTCCGACTCGCTCAGTGGAGCCTCGTACCTGCCTCCCGCCGACCCAGCGGCCGTGGTATCGCCGCTCGAACTGCCGCCCGCCCCGTGCGCGACGCCCTCGTCGCTGTCGACGACGAGCTCGGCCGCGGCGCTCGTGTGCGATTCGCAGCCGTATCTGTGGAGCGCGGCGCTCGGGCCGGACTGGGTCGCGCTGGACGCGGCATCCCCCGCCCGGGCCACGGTCGTCACCGAGGGAGCGCTCACGATCGCGCACGCTTCGGCCGACTGCGGAGGGGTCGCGATCAGCACGATGGCCATCGAAGATCCGAACTCGGTGTCGACCTCGTGCCAGGCCGATCTCGATGTCACAGCGCCCGCCGTGCTGGCATCCGATCCGAATGGCGGACTCGTGATCTGGAGCGGCGAAGTCCTTCGGCGTCTCTGACTCACAGCGTCACGTGTCCAGATCGCGACCTGCCGTTCACACAGCCGACATACAGCTACAGGTAGGCTGGACGTAAGGGAGCCGACGCCCCCGATGCTCCAACGGTGTGAGCAAAGGGTTCACACCGAGGAGGAGTTCATTGACGGCCGGAGCGATTCATCGCCCCGCGGTCTCGGCAACGGCGACGAGCTCTCGCACCCCTGATTGGCGGCGGCAATATGCCCGCCAAGTAGCGTTCACCGACCTGATCGTCCTCGTTTGGGCGGTTTTCGGCACGCAGTTGGTGTGGTTCGGGCTCGGTAGCGCAGAGGTGTCGATCCGCGAGGATTCCCGACTCAGCGACATCAGCTATTGGACCTTCTCCACGCTGCTCGTCGCGGTCTGGATGATCCTCCTCGCGACCTTCGACACACGCGGGTACCGCGTGATCGGCGCGGGTTCGCTCGAGTACAAGCGCATCTTCGAGCTGAGCGTGAGGCTGTTCGGCGCGATCGCCATCCTCGCGTTCCTGCTGCGCGTCGACGTCGCCCGCGGCTACCTCCTCATCGCCTTCCCGCTGGGAATTCTCGTGCTGTGCCTCAGCCGCTGGCTGTGGCGCAAGTGGCTGATCGCCAAGCGCGCGAACGGCGAGTGGGTCGCGCGCGTCCTCCTCGTCGGCTCCGAGCAGTCGGTGGCCACGATCGCCCGCGAGCTGTCACGCAGCGCGGGCGCCGGCTATCACGTCGTCGGCGCCTGTGTGCCGTCGGGTCGCATCGCCGACACCATCGAGGGCACCGAGATCCCGGTGATGGGCAGTGTCGATGCGGTCGAGCGCGCGATGCAAGCATGCAATGCTGACACCGTCGCCGTGACCAGCACCGACGACCTGCCCGCCGACAAGGTCAAGCAGATCAGCTGGTCGTTGCAGCCGGGTCGCGAGCATCTCGTTCTCGCGCCGAGCATCGTCGACATCGCAGGCCCTCGGCTCATGACGCGTCCCGTGTCGGGGTTGCCCCTCATCCACGTCGAGACGCCGCGCTTCACCCTGGGTCAGCGCATCGTCAAGCGCACCGTCGACCTGGTGCTCACCGGTGTCGGCATCGCGCTGCTCTCGCCGGTTCTGCTCATGCTCGCCCTTCTCGTTCGACTGGACTCCCCCGGCCCGGTTCTCTTCCGCCAGACCCGAGTGGGCCTGCGCGGCGAGACCTTCACCATGCTCAAGTTCCGCTCGATGGTCATCGATGCGGAGGAGCGCCTGCAAGCCCTGCGCGATCAGGCTCGGGATGCCGGCAACGACGTCATGTTCAAGATGAAGGACGACCCGCGCATCACCCGCATCGGTGGCTTCATGCGGCGATTCAGCCTCGACGAGCTGCCCCAGCTCTTCAACGTGTTCGGCGGCAGCATGTCGCTGATCGGGCCGCGCCCGCCGCTCGTGCACGAGGTCGAGCTCTACGATCCCCACGTTCACCGCCGTTTCCTCGCCAAGCCCGGAATCACCGGCCTGTGGCAGGTCAGCGGCCGCAGCAACCTGTCGTGGGACGACACCGTGCGCCTCGACCTCTACTACGTCGAGAACTGGTCGCTGACCGGCGACGTCGCCATCCTCGCGAAGACCGTGAAGGCGGTCCTGGCGAAGGATGGGGCCTTTTGATGGCGCCCGCGCAGGGGGAGGCCGCTTCTACCCCCTAACCCGTCCGTTTCGCCAATCCAATCGATCGCAAATAAAGACCTGTGCCCACTGCGTTTGACGCTCTCTGCGCCGCTGCTTAGCGGATTTGACGGAAGAACGGAGAAGTCCCCCCACCATGACCGACGTCCAATACGACATCCCATCAGGACCGCCCAAGCAGCGAATAGAAAGTCTGAACCTCTCCGTGACTCCGTCCACGGTGGAGGAAACGCTGAAAGTGGTATCAGAGGCTGCCCCGAAGCGCGTCCCGACAATCATCGGGGCGCACAACCTTCACAGCGCCTATCTGTACCACACGGACGCACAATTTCGTCGATTCTGCGAGGCAGCTCACGTCATCCTGGTTGACGGCTGGCCGATCCTTTCTGCGCTCCGACGGGAACGGACGCGAGAAGCGCTCAACCTGCATGCCGGCCACAGGATCGGTTCAACGGATTGGATCGGAGAGGCCATCCAACTCCCAACTGTCTCCCGGGTGTGTGTGATCGGCGCGTCCGCATCCTCAAACGCACGTTTTATCGAGCGCCAGCGCAAGACAACTCCGTCAGTGGAGTTCATGGGCTACCCGGGAAATCCATGGGATCCGGCTGATATGGACGATTTGATCGAACGGGTACTGGACTTCAACCCGGAACTGACCCTCGTGGGCATGGGAATGCCCCTGCAGGAAAGGGTCGTCATGTCGCTCGTGAAGGCCGGAATGCCGGGCGTCATCGCCACCGTCGGTGGGGCCATCGATCAACTCTCCGGCGAGCAGGCGCACGCGCCCCGATGGACGGGAAGAATGCGCGTGGAGTGGTTGTGGCGTCTCGCGTCCAACCCGAAGCGCCTCGCCCACAGATACTTGATCGAGCCAATCAAGCTGTGGGGCGCACTCCGAGCCCATAAGCGGGTGGGCTCGTGACCGTCGCCGCGATCATCCCAACCATCGGTCGCGCTGAGCTCACTAGAGCTGTGAAGTCGGTTCTTGACCAGACGGTGAACGTCCTTCCGATCGTCGTACTCGATCGGCCAGAACTGGCGAACGAGGTCCGTCGTCGACTAGAAGCACTCCCCCACGAGTTGATCGTCACCTCGGGAGCCGTCGGAGGAGCGGCCGCACGCAACATCGGTGTGCGAGGCGCCCAGCGTGACGAGATCGCCTTTCTTGATGACGATGACGAATGGTTGCCGAGAAAGATCGAAAGCCAAATGGCGCTGCTCGAGGCTTCGCCCAATGCGACCATCACCAGCCGGGCAGTACTCGAGGGCAGGGGCCATCGGGTGGTACCTGAGTTGCCCTACACATCCGACCAGGACATGGCGAGCTACCTGCTGGACCGATCCACTTTCAAACTGCAGAAGCACTTCATCCAGAGTTCGACTCTGCTGCTGTCCCGAGATACCGCGCTTAGGACCCCATGGCGCGATCAACTTCCGCGACACCAGGATTGGACGCTGCTTATCGACCTCCGTCGTCGAGGGGTGGAGATCATCACGCACCCCGACGCACTGGTGAAAGTTCATCAGGGTTCGGTCGCTTCAATTTCCCGCTCGACGAACTGGCGGGCGAGCGAGGCCTGGCTGGCTGACATCGCGAGTGCAGCCTCACCTACGGCGCAGGCAGATTTCCTCTGTTCAGTGGCCGTTCGTGCTGCTATCTCGGCAGGCGACCTGTCAGAGGCTGGACGAATCATCCGGCGCGCGCTTCCTCTCCGTCCACATTTCGCCGCCCTGATCGTTGGTATCTCCGAACTCGGCCGACGGAGGACGCGGCAGGCGTCAACGAGGCCGTCGACTCGCGCGAACCGCTCTCGATGAGCGCTCCTCGCCCCGATCAACTCGCTCAATTCCCCCGAGCCATCCATAAAGCCCCCACAGATAGGTCATTCAATGGTTTTTGTCGCAGTCGCGAGTCAACGCGACAATCTCGGAGACTCTCTGCTTAGACGTCCGCTCATTCGCGCAGCGCAGGCAATCGGGGAATGCCATGTATTCGTCGGGAGGGGCGCCGAGGACTGGACGAATCTCGGAATTCGATCAGTCGACACGCTCTACAGCTCTCGTCGACGCTGGCTCGTTGCGCTGGGCAAGAGCGCTGTCTCGAAGCGGACCACCCTTCTGCTGAATGCAGGCGAGCTCGTGTTCGATCGACGTTTTCGCCTCACCCGGTTGTCCATGGCGCCGGCCATTGCCCTGATCAAGATCCGGGGCGGTTCTCTCATCCATGCCGGCTTCGGACTCCGCGATCCCCAAGCAACGGTTCCACTCGCGGCTCGAGCGACCGTGCGGATGAGCGATATCGTTTCGTGGCGAGACGAAGCCGCGCGAGCAGCCGTGGGCACCGGCACAGTCGCTCCAGACTGGGCATACGGTGAGGGCGCGTCGATCAGCGAACTCGAACGACGTCACGCGACTGAACCAGTCGAGCGTGTGATCGCAATCAGCCTCCGAGGCGATCGTCCCGCGCCATCAAGCGAATGGATAGCTTCTATCCGTGCTGCGGCGGAAACTCAGCTCAACGCCCGAATCGTAATCGTCTGCCAGGTGCGGAGGGACAGTGACCGCTCAGCGTGGCTAGCACGGGCTCTTGGCGCAGACCTGGTCGCGTGGCCCGACAGTGCCACGCACGCGGATCAGGAGGAGACGGTTCGCAAGACTTACGCGCGAGCGACGTGGGTTGTCTCGAATCGGCTGCACTCGGTCATCATGGCGTTGACTGAGGGCGCGGTTCCATTGGATCTAGCGCCTGAGCAGTCACGAAAGGTGCCTCGGGCACTCGCGGTGATCGATCTGTCCTTGGCGTCGGCGCAGGGAGCGCTGGCGCGACTATCCCTCGATCGTTCGAACCTGCGAGCGGGACTACAAGCCGGTCGTCGGCGCCTCGATGATCTCACCGAGGCCATCGTCGATGTCGCAAATGGAAGACGCGGACGGGCACTGCGTGTACTGCACACAATTGCCTCGCCCAACCGCACCACGCGGTACGCAAGGCACATGGCGGCGACCGAGGACTTCGATGTGAAGCCGCTCTTCCTTGGTTGGCGTCAAGCTCTGATCGGGCGATTCGATGTGGTGCACGTTCACTGGCCCGAACACTTTGTGCCCGCGGGATCAGGAGTTCGAGCTCGCGCGTCACGTTCTCTGGCCAGAGTGGTGATTCATCGTGCGCGACGACGTAAAGTCCCCGTCGTCAGAACGCTTCACAACATCACACCGCACCGCGGTAGCTCAACCACGGGCGGAGAAAATCTGCGAAAGACCATCGACCGACTGACTCGGACCGAAATTCATCTTGTGTCAGGGGATCCCAACATCACAGGCGGGGAGACGAGACTGATTCCGCATGGGAGCTACCGGGAGCCTTACGCCGACTATGTGACTGAGAAGGCTGAGGCCGGTCGAGTCCTGCACTTTGGAAGACTGGAAGGATACAAGGGAGTACCTGGCCTTCTCGAGGCGACCCTTCATTCGCGCGTCGCTCAGCTCAGAGTCGTGGGTCAACCAGCCGATGAACAAGTGACCGCGGCCGTCGTGTCGGCCGCCGAGCGCGACAACAGGATCTCGTATACGTTCGACTTCGTTCCTGACGAGGACCTGGCGTTAGAGATTAGTCGCGCCTCACTGTGTGTCTTCCCTTATCGGGAGCTTCACAGTTCAGGGGCAATACTCGTCGCCTTGTCCATGAGCCGACCAATCCTCGTCCCGCGAACTTCGACTACCGAAGAGCTCGAGCGAGAGGTCGGGCCGCAGTGGGTGCGGATCTACGACGCGCTCGACAGTACCGAGCTGGATGCAGCGGTGGATTGGGCCGCGGAAGCACAAGGCAGCGGCTCTCGGCCGGACATGTCGGATCGCACCTGGCAACTCGTTCGCGATCGTCATGCCAGCGTTGCTCGCTCGGTGACAGGAATGCACACCTCGCGGGCAGGAGAGGAGTCGTGACTTCTCACGTGTTCGTCTACATCGACCCGGGCGAACTCGACGCAGTGAAAGAGCTGTACTCGAGTGGAGACTCGAAAGTCACGGCCGCAGTCGAACGGCTGACGCAGGAAGCGACCGCTGCGCTACTCATGCCAGTCGCCTCCGTGCTGGACAAGACAACCAAGGCTGCCTCAGGAGATCCGCACGACTTTCATGCGATCGGTGGCTACTCGTGGCCGGATGCCTCGAAACCGGATGGATTGCCTTACGTCTACCGCGATAGCGAGACCAACCCCGAATCCACCGAATCGCAGAAATGGGACAAGGGGCCCTACGAAGAGATGACCCGACGCGTCGCCGTTCTGGCGCTCGCTCATTTCTACACCTCGAATGCCGAGTTTGCCGAGCGAGCCGCCACTTTGCTCCGCACCTGGTTCCTGAACCCCGAAACTCGTATGAACCCCAACTTCAGGTATGCGGCAGCACGGCCCGGCGTCTGGGACGGCCATTTCTCGGGAACCATCGAAGGGGTGTATCTCATTGAGATGCTCGACTATGTCGGCCTCCTTCAGAAATCGCACGCGTGGACCGAAGTTGATGACAGCGCGTTGCGGGCCTGGTTCAGTGACCTCAGCAGCTGGCTCTCGCACAGTCCCTTTGGCAGACGTGAGATCTTCACTACAAACAATCACGGGTCGTACCTGCTAGCGCAGATTGTGGCGTTCTCGACCTATGGGCTCGAACCGGACCGGGCTCGTCGCGCGATGCGACTTGCCCGACGGCAATTGCACCGCCAGATAGAGCGTGACGGGAGTATGCCGCGCGAGATCGACCGCGCCGACGGATGGTTCTACTCTGTCTACGGACTTCGGGCGTTCACCGTACTTGCCCGACTCGCAGAGCACTATGACTGCGACTTGTGGAGCAGCCGCGGCGCCGTCATCGGCAAGTCGGCGGCTTCTTTGGCTCCTTACATCACTGGCACTGCAGATTGGCCGTTCTCACGCGAACGGAAGCCATGGGAGCATGACGCCGTCCAAGTCTTCCAACTTGCGGCACGGGCATATCATTCGGTCGACTTGAGCAGCGCTGCGAGCCAGATCATTCAATCGTCGGAAGGGCGATTGGGGCGTTTCACCCTGCTGGGCGGCGAACTGAGGGAGGTACAGGCCGCGGGGGCGACGTTCGCATCAACGCTATGGGATCCCGATCTCGTGGAGCGGCATCACTTCGGACGACGCCTGGATGACCTAATTTCGCGCGTCTTCGGAGTGCTGGCCGCGCGCGGATTCTGGCCGGGAAGGCGACTGCCGTGAGGTACTCCACCGGACGGGTCTGCGGCCCTGCCGGGTGTATCGCATGAGCGCCCGGTTCACCGGCACCAGCGATATCGGAGGATCAGCTTCGCGCGGAGTGTGGACGACTGCTACGGGCCAGGTGGTGGCAATTGCCACACAACTGCTGAGCGTGGTGGTGCTCGCACGGCTATTGAGCCCCGAGGATTACGGCTTGCTCGCTATGGTCACGGCGATCGTTGTGATTGGCGAAGTGATCCGCGAGTTTGGGCTGGCCAACGCCGCGATACAAGCGCCAACATTGACGGCTCAGCAGCGAACGAATCTGTTCTGGTGGAATACCGGTTTGGGAGTCCTGTGCGCGGTCGCGCTTTTCATCTCTGCTCCCTTGATCGCGAGCTTCTACGATGAGCCGCGCGTGGAACTACTCGCGCAGGCGCTATCGATAACCTTCGTACTCGGAGGATTGACGACGCAACCGAAAGCCCATCTGGCCAGAGACATGCGTTTCGGCGTCCTGAACATCACCGACGTCCTGCCCGGCGTGATCGGTCTCGCGGCTGCCGTCCTGACCGCCGCCCTGGGATGGGGGGTGTGGGCGCTGGTCATTCAGCGCGTTGTGATCGCAGTCTCTATGCTCGTGCTCGCCTTCTCCTTCGACAGGTGGCTACCCCGGCTACCTAAACGCGGCGCCGAGATGGCGCCCTTGCTCAAGTACGGTCTGAATCTGGTAGGTACTCAACTGATCTCGAGCGCTAGTCGTAATGCCGACTACATCGTGATGGGACACAAGTTCGGCGCCAATCAGACCGGACTGTACAGTCGGGCATTCGAACTCGTCATCTCGACCCTCAATCAGATAAATGCGCCATCAACCAAGGTGGCGGTCCCTGTTCTGTCCCGACTTCAGGATGACGATGTCAGGTACACGAGCTACCTGCTCCGTGGCCAGCAAGCCCTGCTGTTCGTCATTATTCCGATTCTCGGTATAGGGGCGACGCTCGCAGAGCCGCTCGTAGCGATCGCCCTTGGACCCAATTGGTCCGGCGTCGTCCCGTTCGTTCAGATACTCGCAATTGTCGCTGCTACCGACAAAATTCTCGGATACGCGACGTGGTGGTTCGCGCTGTCGAAGGGAAGAACGGACGTCACCTTGAGGGTGACAATTGTCCGGTCTGTACTTCTGCTCGCCGGAATTCTCTTGGGCTCTCTGTTCGGCCCATTGGGGATTGCATGGGGCTATGCCGCGGCAACCACCCTCGGGTGGCTCGCTGACCTGGCGATGTACAGATGGCTCGCCGGCGCTCCGTCCGGTCGCATCTTTCGCAACGCAATTGTTGTGCTTTGCATGAACGCCGTGCCAATTGTGGGCACACTCCTCGTCGGATTGTGGTTGGAGATGTTAGGACCCGTCCTGTTCTTGCTAGCCGGCGCCGGTGTGTATATGGCTCTACTTGCCACGATGGTTCTGGCGGTGCCGCCCTTCCGTTCGGAGGCGCGCGACGTGTTGCGACTGTTGCGACGATTCCGATCGTCGACATCGGGGCCTAGAGACACGACGCTTTGACGGTCCATCTAGGGGTTGACTTTGCCTGGCAATATGGGAATAACATCCAATTCCACTAATCGATCATTCTAATCACGGTGAACATTCATAAATCGGATTGAAGGAGGATTCTCGCGTACGGCTCCTGACCGCTTACGACTCAACCGGATCACATGAAAAGCAACCCAAGTTCTACGCCGCCCGCTCACTTGACGCGGCGAGGCGCACTCATTGCCGCGACTGGGATGAGCGTGGTGCTCGCTGAGACATTCACTGCCGGTGATCCCGCCGACGCGTACGACGGTGGGAGTCGAATCGCGCCGGCCGCGCCGACGATCTCGCAGGCGGAGCTCGACTCGGCAGTGGTTATTGCGAGTCAGAGTCGCTTCAGCGAGATCGACCCCGACGGGGTGGTCGACTCCACGGTGGGACTGCAGAAGGCGATCAACGAGACGCCCGAGGGCGGTTTGCTTGTTATTCCCGCCGGCACCTACCGCGTCAGTTCGGAGTTGTACCCCAAGCTCGGAAAGTCAATGCGGATCTCGGGGTATGGCGCGAATCTCGTGCAGACCGCGAGTCGTCCTGTCTTCGCGCTGAGCGGTACCTACGACAACCCTATTGGCGTGGCGCAACTCTCGCTCACGACGGCTCCAGGGGTAACTAGCCCCATCACACGCCTGAGTCTCACTAGTTCGCCACAGTGGGCAGTCGGGGACATCATCAAACTTGTCTCCGACGACACGATCGAGGGCGCACGGCCAGGTGACGGAACGCTTGAGTCGCGACGAGGTGAGTTCGCAGTCGTTCGAGCGGTGAGCGGCAGCACGGTGACGCTGAATGGTCCGCTTTCGGATACGTACTCGACCAACGTCCGAGCTACACGAGTATCACGGCAGACCGTTCATCTCGAGGGAATGACTCTCTACACTGCCGACGAGCGGATGACATCCGTCAACTCACCCATCGTCATGCTGTCCCGGCTCATGTTTCCCACTGTGCGCAACATGATCGTCTTGAGGGTAAACGGGCCCGCGATCCAGATGACGTCGTGCTACGGCTACCTGATCGAGAACTGTCAGGTCGGGTCAGCCACTGACAACACAGGCGCAGGAGTCTTTGGCTACGGGGTGCTGGACACGGCATGCGCCTTTGGTGAGATCAGAGGTGGCGTCTACCGGCATGTGAGACACGCCTATACGGATGACACCAACCGAGTTGCGGCCGGTTCTGAAGTCGGTCAGTTCGGCCGCACATTCGGCACACTAGTAATCGGCGTTCGCGCCCACATGACTACCAACGCGGCGTTCGACACTCACCACTCATCCAGAGGGACCACATTCGTTTCGTGCGTCGCAGTCAGCGGCGCAAACATCGGTTCCGGGCAGAGCGGCTTTCAATTACGCGGCTCCGGCCACAGGATCTCCGACTGCGAGGCAGTGGACTGCGACGTCGGCGTTCAGGTCCTCACCGAGCCGAACGGCGGAGAGACTTGGGGGCATGTCGTCGAAGGCATGCGCATCACCGGGGCGAAGAGCGGTGCGCTACGGGTTCAGGTGCATCAAGCAGGGCACCCTTCGGCGCTTCAGCGCGATACTCGTCCCAATGTCAGATTCAGTGGCATCGACGCGCGCGACTGCGGCTTCTTCCTTGCTGCGTACAACGCGCTGGTCGATATTGTCGGCAGCTACTACGCAGCACCCACCGGGGCCGCCAATTCTGAGGTGCGCTGTGTCTTCGGGGACAATTCGCGCCTCTGGTTCTCGACGACGGTTTTCGACTATGAGCGGAATTCGGCGGGGACTCCGAGAGTTCTCAGTTCCAGCTCCACGACGGGTTCGATTCCAGGGAAACAGGAAACGCATCTCATGGACTGTGAGATCCGCGCCAGTGAGTCGGTGGCCGCAAGAGCCTGGGGTGCTGTCAACGGGCCGGCGCATGTCTTGCGCGCGAGGAATCTCCGATTCACATACCCGTTCCGCTACATGCCGGGAGAGAATCTCGACAGTAGTTCTGAATACACCTGGTATTGCGACCGACCGGATATCGCGCGCAGTACACCGACGTCAGCGACGTTCGTATTGGGTAACTCTGACTGGCAAGCCCAACTGAACAGAACTGTCTTATCCGCTGACCCGGCGCTCTTCTTGAGCCTCACCACCACGACCAATGTTGCGGTCCCGGCACTCCCAGCTTCCCGTCTTCCCGGACAGGTGATCACGGTCTCCCACAGCGGTGCTGGAACTTGGACGCTAGCGAATGGAACCGCTGCGCGAACGCGTCTCGGCGGCGGAGCGGACCGGGTGCTTTCAAAGGGAGACGTCGTTCGGCTGACCTGGAACGGCGCTCTATGGGTGGAGATGTGACTGCCGGCGCGACGCACAGCCGTCGGTCCAGATCAGATTTCTCAAATCGGTGCACTACCTACTCCGTGGCGGATGGTCAGCCGCATGGGGCCGAAAACGGGACGGATAGAATATGACGGTGCGACCTCAGCCCATACCACCAGTTCGTCAGGAATTGGCGGCGGAACGCGGGCGAACCATGCTCGTCGCGATTGGATTCCTGGTGGCGTCCTCGCCGGTGATTTACCGCGATCATCCTGATTGGATGGTGTGGTCTCTCGGCGCTGTCAGCTTGCTCGCTCTCATCGCAGTTCGGTGGCGATTTCACATCACCGCGGCACTCGCCGTCTTCGTTATCTGGGCGTCCGCAAGCGTCATTTGGACCTATGACATTCAGAACACGTGGATCGATGTCGCGACGTTAGCCTTGTCGGTGGTTCTCGGGTCAGCCCTGGCAGCGTTTGGCGCTGCGACAGCGGCTCGCGGGCTCTTCCTAGGATCGTGTGTGGCAGTAGTCGCCAGCCTCGCGGCAGGGCTCCTGCTTCCTCGCCTCGCGCGCTCAGCGGATTTCGACGGAGCACTTGTCGGGATCTATGCACACCGAAATTTTCTGGCGTCGGTAGCAGTCCTCGGACTGGCGATCACGGTCGCGTACCTGCTGAACTCGAAGACGACGCGGGCGCGGCTCGGCTACCTACTCGCCTTGGCGCTCTTCGCACTGACGAGTGTTCAGACGCAGAGCGGCACGGCGATGATCATCTCTGCGATGGTTCTCGTCGGTGGTTCGCTCCTGTGGATTCTTCGCGCTTCAGGCCCAATGGGCAGATTCGCGCTAGTCCCGATCTTGATCGCATCAATCGCGCTAACGATCCCACTACTGCTTCGCGCGCTACCTGACCTCGCGCACTTGGTGGGCCGCGACCTGACGCTTACCGGCCGGGTGGACATCTGGGGCATCGTGATGACCGTGTCCGCGGAGCGCCCGCTCACCGGGTTCGGATGGGGTGGCGTCTGGCGCGGCGACCTTGGCGACTCCATCCGTGCAACTTTCGGATGGGACACAGCCAACTCAGCCCACAACGCCTTCTTAGACGCGTTGATCCAGGTGGGATGGATAGGCGCCGCGCTCCTGTCTTGCGCTGTTGTCGTTGCCATGATCCGGTCGATACGCCTCGCGATGGTTTCCGCTCACTACGCCTGGATGGCGTTGGTACTGGTGGCGCTACTCGTGAACAGCGTGTCGGAGTCGCAGGCGACGCGCGTTATCGGAACATTTCTGATCGCACTCGTCAGCGCCGTGGCGTGGGCCGAGAATAAGGCACTCAGAATCCGTCATCGAGAGCCGCTGGCCAACAAAGTGCCGCAGGCGTTGTGAGTTCGGAGACCAAGCATCTACATCCGGCGCGAGCGACCACCTGCCGTGCGGAACTCGGCGTACCGTCGAAACATCTGTCTGCTATCAAGGATCTACTCATTGCCGCCAACGACTGCCGGCCCAAGCTCCAGAACTAGGGAGATCAATGCGCCTGTCAGTCATCGGTTGTGGTTACCTCGGCGCCGTCCATGCGGCCGCCATGGCGTCGATCGGCCACGAAGTGGTCGGCATCGACGTCGACGAGAAGAAGATCGCCTCGCTTTCAAAGGGTGAAGCACCGTTCTTCGAACCCGGACTGCCCGAGATTCTTGCTGAGGGCATCGCCTCCGGCCGGTTGCGCTTCACCACCGACATGAGCGAGGCGAAGGGCGCGAAGGTGCACTTCGTCGGCGTCGGCACGCCCCAGGTCAAGGACGGGTACGCGGCCGATCTCACGTATGTGAATGCTGCAGTCGACGGTTTGCTGCCCTTCCTGAGCGAGGGCGACATCGTGGCCGGCAAGTCGACGGTGCCCGTGGGTACGGCGGCCGTCCTCGCCGAACGGGTTGCGCCAACCGGCGCGACGCTGGTCTGGAACCCGGAGTTCCTGCGAGAGGGATTCGCCGTCAAGGACACCATCGACCCCGACCGGCTTGTCGCGGGTGTGCCCGCGGGCGAAGAGGGCGACACCGCAAGCTCGGTGCTGCGGGAGGTCTACCACCCCGCGATCGATAAGGGCACGCCGTTCCTCGTCACCGACTACGCGACCGCCGAACTCGTCAAGGTGGCCGCGAACGCGTTCCTCGCCACGAAGATCTCGTTCATCAACGCCATGGCGGAGATCGCCGAGGTCACGGGAGCCGATGTGACTCAGCTCGCTGACGCAATCGGCCACGACGCTCGCATCGGGCGCCGATTCCTCGGCGCCGGCATCGGATTCGGTGGCGGCTGCCTGCCGAAAGACATCCGCGCGTTCTCCGCGCGAGCTGAAGAGCTCGGACGTGGCGAGTCAGTCGCGTTTCTGCGAGAGGTGGACGCCATCAACCTCCGCCGTCGGGACCGCGCGGTCCAGCTCGTCGTCGAGGGCCTGGGTGGGTCGGTGTTCAAGAAGAACATCACGGTGCTCGGTGCGGCATTCAAGCCCCATTCGGACGACATCCGTGACTCGCCCGCGCTCGATGTCGCCGTGCAGCTGCACGGTCTCGGGGCGTGGGTGACGATCACCGACCCCGAGGCGCTGGCGAACGCCGAGCGGATTCATCCGCAGCTCAATTACGTGGCCGATCGTGACGAGGCGTTGCGCGGCGCCGACGCAGTCATCGTGGTGACGGAGTGGGACGAGTATCGTCGCGAACTCGAACCCACGCACGCCGCATCACTCACGAACGGGCACGTGATCATCGACGGCCGCAACTGCCTTGACGCCGCGGCGTGGCGGGCCGCGGGGTGGACCTACCACGGCATGGGTCGGCCCTGATTCAGATTGCTCTTGCGCGTTGTCCCCCGAAGTACGGACAGACAAATCGATGTTGTTCGGAATAGCGTCGATATTGCGACTTCCCCCAATTGTGACAAGCGTTCATCTAGACGAAATGTCACTTCCTTAGAATCAATCAACCCGAGCATCGCGAATGCGGTCTCACCAGCTCCACCGATCAGTTCAATGGCGCCCTGATCACGGATCAATCGGACGCTCACGAAAGTACTGAGAGGTGTGGCATGAAGTTCCCTGTCGCCGCAGTCGCGGCATCCGTCGTCTTGATCGGCGTCAGCTTTCTCGCTGTGCCAGCCGTGGCGAGCGGAGCAGAGTATCTGGCCGCATCGAGGGCTGAGTCGAGCGCTGCTGCGCAAGCACCCCAAGATCTCGTCCGGACGAGCACGCGTGCTCCTGAGGTCGGCGGCTCCGCGAACTCGCAGGTCGCCGGGGACTTGGATCCGCTGATCACGGCATGGGGAGCCGCGGGGCTCGCCCTCTTCGGGGCCGGAGCGACCGCTGTTGCGCTTTCGGTGCGAAGCCAGCGCAAGCAAGCGTCTTGACCCGACCCGCACCTCTGCAACTCGCTCTCGACGAAGCCGTTGAACTCTGCACAGCCTGGCTGGCGTACTTCGCTCGGGCGAACGGCATCCGCGTCCTCGTGTTGAAGGGCGCGGCGCTGACGCGACAGGGTCTGCGCGACACTCACCCCTCCTCAGACGTCGACATACTGGTCGATCCGCCGCGATTCAACGAATTCCTCGCACTCATTGAGGCCGCGGGATGGGGTCGATTCGAGGAAACGTTCGCGACAGAACAATTCACATCGCACTCTCTGACGTTGAGACGAGATGGCTGGCCGAATTCCATTGACGTCCACTCCTCTTGGCCGGGCTTTTTGCGCGCGGCCGACGAGACATTTGCGGTGCTTTGGCATAGGCGCGTTCAGTTGGAATATGGAGGTGTTCGGTGTGACGTGCCGGATCGACAATCCAACTTCCTGATGCTGGCCCTCCACTCGCTACGCGGCAACACACATCAAGTCCGACATCAGCGGGAACTTGAGCATCTGCTCCGCATCGACCTCGACGACGGTGAACGTGCAGAGATCGAGCGACTCGCACGTCTGACGGGCAGCGTGGCCCCGCTTCGACACGTGCTCTCCGCGGTGGGAATCGGCGTCTCGACATCGACCGATGAACTTAGGGGAGCGCCCTACCTCGAATGGCACCGCAAGCTCGTTCAGACTCGGACAAGGGGGCGCGCCGCATCCTGGATCATCGAGTTGCGACGCGTCGACTGGAGGCGCAAGCCCGTCATTCTTCGCCACGCCGTCTGGCCGACGGATCACGATCTGCTCGCGGAGCATCCCACTGTGCCCGACCGGGCGCTCGCCAGGACCTGGGCGCGGATCGCCCGTCTCGGCCGAGGAATGCGCCAGCTCCCGCGGGTGATTCCGGCTCTGCGTCGGCGATGACCGGCGCCACTGGATCCCGGGGCGGATCCTCGCCGGTGATAGGGTGAGAAACGCCAACGGTGCTGACGCATCGTTGGTTTTTCGTGTCTTCAGCGGGGTGAACGGCATGACGAACCACTTGGGGGTGGCGGATGGAACTCCGTGATTATCTGCGCGTGCTTCGGGCGCACTGGGTCGCGATCGTGGTGCTCACGCTCGTGGGCGCGGGCGCGGCGTTCGCCTGGACGCTGACGCAGACCAAGATCTACACCGCCGACGCGAGCGGGTACGTGACGCCCTACCGCGCGGGCAACGAAGAGGGCACCGGGGTGGCGTTCGCGGCCGACAACCTGGCGAAGTCGAAGGTGCTGTCGTTCGTCAAGATCGGCGCGTGGCGCACCGTCGCCGAGCACGCGATCGACGACCTGGGCCTCGACACGACGCCCGAGGCGCTCGTGCGACGGGTCTCGGTCTCGAACCCGACGAACACGGTCGTGATCGACGTGCAGGCCGAGGCCACGACGGCCGCGGCCGCGCGCGACCTCGCGGAGGCCTGGATCCGCGGCATGGCGCTCGAGATCGACAAGCTCGAGACCGGAGGGGGCGACGTCGACCCGACGGTGACGCTCGTCGCTGCCGAGTCGGCCCAGTTGCCGGCCTCACCCAGTTCCCCCAATGTGCGCCTCGCCATCGCCCTCGGAGCCCTGATCGGCCTCGCCCTCGGCATCGGATACGCCGTGTTGCGGTACGTGCTCGACCGGCGCCTCCGCTCGCCGGATGCGGTGGAGCGCGAAACCGGCCTCGCCGTGGTGGGGACGATCCCCGACGAGAAGTCCTTCAGCAGCGGCAAGAGGCTCATCCCGTTCGACGGCGCCAACTCGAGCGGAAGTGAGAACGCGCACCTCTTCGCCGTGTCCGAATCGCTACGGGAGTTGCGCACCAACATCCGATTCATGGATGTCGACAGCCCGCCGCGCGTGATCGTGGTGACCAGTCCCCTGCCCGGCGACGGAAAATCGACCACGGCGGCTAACCTGGCGATCACGATCGCCGCGAACGGAGAGCAGGTCGTGCTAATCGACGGCGACCTGCGCAGGCCGATGGTCGCGACGATCTTCGGGCTCGTCGAAGGCGCCGGACTGACCGACGTGCTGTCCGATCGGGCGACGCTGGACGACGTCGCGCAACCGGTCGGCGAGCTGGGCACGCTCCGCGTCGTCGGCGCGGGCCGCGTTCCCCCCAACCCGAGCGAAGTACTGGGGTCGGCGCGCATGAGAGAGCTGCTGCTTTCCCTCCGCGGCACCGCGACGGTGATCATCGACGCCCCGCCCCTGATTCCCGTGACCGATGCGGCGGTGCTCGCCAACAGCGCCGATGGCGCGATCGTCGTCGGCACGGTGGGCAAGACGACGTACGAGGTGCTCCGCAAGGCACTGGGCAACCTGGAGCGCTCGAATGCCCGGGCTCTGGGCATCGTGCTGAACCGGATGCCGCGCAAGAAGGGGAGCTCGGCCTACTACGGCTACCAGTACACGGGCGACTACTATCGCGCGGCCGAACCCGAGGCCCTCCCCCGTGATGAAGGCCCTGCTCCGGGCCCCCGCCGCACGCCGGCATCCGTGCCCGACACGGCGCCGATCGCCCGTGTCGTCGAGACTTCCGCGCCGGCGGATGCCGCGACGCCGGCTCTGCGACGCCGGCGTCGCGAGTCGAACTCGCTCACGCCGTGAGACCACGATGAAGGCCCGGACCGAGCGGTCCGGGCCTTCATCGTCGGGCGGTCAGAGGATCACTCCTCCTCGGCCTCCGGCCAGTAGGTGCGCCCGCCGCCGTACACCGAGCTGTTGATCCGCAGCGACGCCGCGTTCGTCGGAGACGCACCCGAGCCCACGAGCGTGCCGCCCGGGAACCAAGCCGTCGCGCTGTTCGCGCCCACCGGCACCGTGAGTGCACTCTCGAGCGTGTAGATCACGCGCGGGCTTCCCGTGGCAGGTGTCGTCTTGGTCCAGCCGTAGGGGGTCGCCGCCTCCTGCCAGGTGTAACCCGTCGGGATCCAGATCGTGATGACGATCGTGCCCGCCGAGTCGCCGGGGGAGCCCTCGATGATGACGTTTCCACCCGTGACGGACAGATTGCGCACCACGTTGCCGACCGTGGTCTGGTCGTAGCCGATCGTGTAATAGAAGCGCGTCGGCAGCGGCTCGGGCTCACTCGCCGACGCGGCGGGCACCGCCACGGTCACGGCCACGACGGGCGCGGCCCACGCGGCAGCCTTCACGAGCGTTCGCCTGCTGACGTTCCGGGATGCCGCCCCCGCGGCACCGGACAGCGCTGATGTTTCGGTCATTCTCTTCCTCCCCAACGGATTCCATGAAAAAGGCGAAGACTCCGCCGAGGCGGACGCATCTTCGCTGCCGCCAGAGTGGCGCAGCCTTCTCACCGCACGGATGCGAGTGCAGGAATTCGTCGGTTCCGGTATCGATCACGTCGCGTGCGGTGTCAACCGGTCAGCCGCGACCGCGCAGCTCCGCCGGGGAGGGACGCCCCGCGCGCATCATCGCTCGCGCGAGACTCGAGCCGCCGCTGAACCCGACGTAGCGACCGATCTCGTCGATCGTGAGCGCGCGGTACGCGGCATCCCGCAGCATCGCCGCCGCTTGCTCGAGGCGCGCCGAACGCACCTCGCGGGTGACGGTCGTCGACCGCTCCTGGAATGCGCGCTCGACCTGACGCGTCGACATCCGCAGTTCCCGCGCGAGTCCGCGAACCGAGAACGCCGGGTCGGCGTACTGAGCGGCGATGATCGCCATCGCGAGAGAGAAGGTCTCGGCCGGCCTGGCGACATGGTGGGCGCTCATCGTCTCGATGACCAGCGAGAGCACCATCTCGTGCAGCAGACGATCGAAGTAGTACTTGCTGAATCCGGTGACCGAGGCATCCGAGACGAGAGCGGCCTTGCCGATGAAGGTGGCGACCGGATCGAGCAGAGGCGACGACGGGGGGACCTCCTGGAGATCAGGTGGATCCACCCCCAGCCCTGCCACAGCCTCGCGTGGGATCGCGATGGAGGTAATCGAGTAGCCCGACGTCGACGTGACCTCCAGAGTGGTCGGGTCGGCCGTGATCACCGCCTGCCCGGCACGGGCGACGGCGCCGGCGACTCCGTTCGCCGAGCGCTGCGAGCGATAGCGCACGACACCCGAGGCGATGAAGTGGATGCGGACCGAAGCTTCCTCGGGACGAGCCGGAAGCACCACCCCGCCGGCCGTCACGCTCGCGCGCGAGATGCGCATGTCTCCGTACTGCATCGACGTGCGCGAGACCGGTGCGGGCACGCCATCACGAGAGTGCGTGCGCACGACTGCATCCATCGAAGCTCCCCAAAGCCGGGCGAAGCGCCGATGCCGCGCGTGTAGACGATGCCGATGATACCGAACGTCATTCGGTGTCGCGCGTAACACGCTCGTAGCACGGACCGCCTATCGTCGAATGCGGGAGAGGCCGGCGACGAGGAGCAAGCGAGCAACACGCAATGAGCACGCCGACTTCCGAC
>JAESFR010000198.1_pt1 | contig 28939 bp, 26 predicted proteins | sample 9266191 | NCBI WGS metagenome assembly JAESFR01 (sample SAMN14503063, study PRJNA617104) | algae metagenome | isolation source: Pleurocapsa minor HA4230-MV1 and co-occurring heterotrophs from cement on... | place: USA: Nuuanu Pali Lookout, Hawaii | collected 2009-07-20
CCGACGAGGCGAAGGAACTGTTCGAGCTCGTGCAATCGGTGTCCGGCGTCGGCCCGAAAATCGCGCTCGCCCTGCTCGCGGTGTTGGACCCGGATCAGCTGCGGCGGGCCCTCGGCTCCGGTGACACCGCAACCCTGACCAGAGCCCCTGGCATCGGCAAGAAGGGCGCCGAACGGCTCGTGCTCGAACTGAAGGACAAGGTCGGCCCGGCCGCCGGTCAGCCGGCCGCCCCCGGCGCGCCCGCCGGCGCGCCGTGGCGCGACAAGCTGGTCGAGGCACTGGTCGGGCTGGGCTTCACCGCCAAGCAGGCCGAGGACGCCACCGGCACGGTCGCCGAGGACGTGGAGGACCCGGCCGTCACCGACGGCGACGTCGGGGTCCTGCTCCGCCGGGCGCTCGCTCTGCTCGGGCGGAGCCGGTGACGGCGGATGGACACGTGAGCATCGAAGGAGCCGGCGGAGACAGCGAGTCGGACGACGACCTGGCCTTCGAGGGCGTCGTCAGCCCCACCGAAGCCGCGGGCGACTCCGACCTCGAGGCATCACTGCGCCCCCGGACGCTGGACGAGTTCGTCGGCCAGGTGAAGGTCCGCGAGCAGCTGGAACTCGTGCTGTCCGGCGCGAAGCTGCGCGGCACCCCACCGGACCATGTGCTGCTCGCCGGCCCGCCAGGGCTCGGCAAGACGTCACTGTCGATGATCATCGCCTCGGAGATGGGCGCGGCGCTGCGGCTGACGTCCGGCCCGGCGCTCGAACGTGCCGGCGACCTCGCGGCGATCCTGTCCAATCTCGTCGAGGGCGACATCCTGTTCATCGACGAGATCCATCGCATCGCCCGGCCCGCCGAGGAGATGCTGTACCTGGCGATGGAGGATTTCCGGGTCGACGTGATGGTCGGCAAGGGGCCGGGCGCGACCTCGATCCCGCTGGAGATCGCCCCGTTCACCCTGGTCGGTGCAACCACCCGGTCGGGGCAGCTGACCAGCCCCTTGCGTGACAGATTCGGCTTCACCGCGCACATGGAGTTCTACACGGCCGACGAACTGACGACCGTGATCACCCGCAGCGCCGCCATCCTCGGCATCGATCTGCGGCCCGACGGTGCGGCGGAGATCGCCCGCCGCTCCCGCGGCACACCTCGCATCGCGAACCGGTTGCTGCGCCGGGTCCGCGATTACGCGCAGGTCCGGGCGGACGGCTCGATCACCCGGGAGATCGCCCGGGCCGCGCTGGCCGTCTACGACGTCGACGAACTGGGCCTGGACCGGCTCGACCGGTCGGTGCTGACCGCGCTGTGCCGCTCCTTCGGCGGCGGCCCGGTCGGCCTGACCACGCTCGCCGTGGCGGTCGGCGAGGAGGCGACCACGGTGGAGGAGGTGTGCGAGCCGTTCCTGGTGCGGGTCGGCATGCTCGCCCGGACGAGGCAGGGCCGCATCGCCACTCCGGCCGCCTGGGAGCACCTCGGGCTGCAGGCCCAAAGGGACGCCCGATCCGGCGCAGAGGCCACGTTGTTCGACACCCTGTGAGGGCTGCGGACCGCCCGCCGCAGGCACCGTTCCCCGCGCGGACGACCGATGATCATGCCGAATTCCGGTAGCCTGACGCTTGCTCACCGGGCATGCCGCCGACGTCAGGCCGGTGCATGGAACCTCCGGCTGCGCATCGCAGTTGACTACCGTGCTCGCGTCCATACGGACGGGCAGATCACACCGGCCTCGCCCCGTGCGAGCGCAGAAGCCCGGCCGATCGTGGCCATGACCGCACCGACCAACTAGTCCGGGAAGTCGAGACCGAGGAGAACCATGGAACAGATGCTGCTGCCGATCCTGATGTTTGCGGGACTGGGCGGGTTGATGTACTTCAGCATGAAGAAGCAGAAGAGGGTCGCCGCCGCCACCCGCGAGATGCACGACTCCCTGGTTCCGGGCGCACGGGTCATGACGACCTCCGGCCTGCACGGCACCGTGACCGCCGTCGCGGACGACACCATCGAGCTGGAGATCGCGCCGGGTCTGCGCACCACCTGGGTCCGCGCCGCGGTTCGCGAGATCATCGTCCCCGGCCCGGTCGACGACCGTGACCTGGCGATCGACGCCGCCGATCCGGATGTCATCGACGCCGACGACATCAAGGGTCAGGATCAGGCCGTTACGGACCGTAAGTACAAGGACCTCAATTAAGCTGTGACACTGCCCCGGCCCATCCAGGGTCGGGGCATCATCATGTTGGGGGCGTGACGATCGTCCCTGTTGCATTGCGGCGCGGCCCGCGGTGATCGGAACCAGCGGTCACCAAGGGCCATCAGTCGTGTGCCGAGCAGAAAAGATAGGCGCGACGTGGCGACACCAGCTGGGCAGTTCAGGCCCTGGCGTTTGATCTGGACATTCATCGGCATCACCGCCGTGCTCTACGGGCTGGTGTTCTTCACCCCCGGCTCCAACACTCCCAAGCTCGGCATCGACCTGCAGGGCGGCACCCGCATCACGCTGACGGCCCGGACCGCGGACGGCTCGGACCCGACCAGGGCCCAGATGCAGCAGGCCCGTTCCATCATGGAGAGCCGGGTCAACGGGTCCGGTGTCGCCGGCGCCGAGATCCAGATCGACGGTGCCCGCCAGCTCGTCATCACTGTTCCCGGGAACCAGGACCTCAACTCCCTGACCCGCAGCGCGCAGATGAACATCCGCCCGGTGGTCAGCGACTCCAGCGGCAACCCGGTGATCAGCTACCCCGCCGGGTACGTCCCGCCCGCGGCGAGCACCAGCGCCGCGCCGTCGGCGAGCGGTTCGGCCTCCGGATCGGCCGCGGAGACCACCATCCCCGCGATCGGTGACACCCCGGCCGCCAGCACGAGTCCCGTGCCCGGCCAGTCCGCGACCGTCGGCCCCGGCACCGGCGCAGCCAGCGCACCCAACTCAGCCGCTCCCAATCCGTCCGCTGCGACGCCCAGCTCGCCCGCTCCGGGTCTGCGGGCCCCGCAGGCGGCGCTCGCAGCGCCCGGTGACACCACCAGCCCGTCGGCCCCCGCGTCACCCACCGCAGCGTCCGCGGCAGCACCGTCGGCCGCACCGTCTGCGGCCGCCTCCGGCACGGCAGCGTCGGCCCCTCCGTCCGCCGCAGCCTCCGGGACGGCAGCGTCCGGGACCGCGGCCGCCGCGCCGGCCTGGCCGGCCGGGAGCAACCCCGCGAACCCGACCCAACCGCTCGGCACCGACGAGGCGGCCACCAGCGCCTGGATCGCCGCGGCCACCACCGCGCTGCCGGGCATCAGCTGCGCCGACCTCGAGCCGTATCGCGGGCTGGACGATCCCAACAAGCCGCTGATCGCCTGCGCCGACGACGGCACCGCGATCTACCTGCTGGACAAGACGCTGATCGCCGGCACGCAGATCGACACCGCCACCTCCGGGCAGAGCACGCAGGGTGCCGGGTGGGTCGTGAACATGACGTTCAAGTCGGAGGGCTACGCCACCTGGTCGTCCTACACCGCGGCGAACGTCGGCAAGCTGACTGCGATGACGCTGGACGGCCAGGTGATCTCGGCACCGCGGATCAACGGACCGATCACCACGCCCGGCACCGAGATCTCCGGTTCGTTCACCCAGGAGTCGGCTGCGGGACTGGCCAACTCGCTGAAGTTCGGTGCGCTGCCACTCGCCTTCGACCGGGCCGAGTCCGTGAACGTCAGCGCCCAGCTCGGCCTGGAATACCTCAAGGCCGGCCTGATCGCCGGCGGCATCGGCCTGCTGCTCGTGGTGATCTACTGCCTGCTGTACTACCGGCTGCTCGGCGTGATCACGATCCTGTCGCTGATCCTGTCCTTCGGGCTGGTCTACGCGATCCTCGTGCTGCTCGGCCGGTGGATCAACTACAGCCTGGACATGGCCGGCGTCGCCGGTCTGATCATCGCGATCGGCATCACCGCCGACTCGTTCGTCATCTACTTCGAACGCATCAAGGACGAGGTGCGGGAGGGCCGCACCTTCCGATCCGCGGTGCCACGCGGCTGGCAACGGGCCAAGCGGACCATCCTGTCCGCGGACGCCGTGTCGTTCCTGTCGGCGTTCATCCTGTACCTGCTGGCGGTCGGTGAGGTGAAGGGCTTCGCATTCACCCTCGGCCTGTCAACGGTTCTCGACCTCGTCGTGGTGTTCCTCGTGACCCACCCGCTCGTGCACCTGGCCGCCGGGTCGCCCATCTTCTCCAACGCCCGCTGGTCGGGTCTGGGCGGGGTCGCCAAGGCCGGCGCGCGGCAGCGCTCGGCGAACGCGAGAATCACCGCGCAGGACACCAAGGAGGTGTCGGTATGACGCAGGGCCAACGCGGAGACGCGACCGATCCGCTCGCCGGCCCGACCGCCACGACCGGTGCCACGCTGCCGGGCGGGGCGCCGCTGGCCGGGTCGACCCCGCTGGGTGACGAGCCGACCGCCGCCTCACCGGCGAACGCCGCGACGCTGGACAAGCAGTACGGCCGCCAGGCCGGGGTGCTGACCCGGCTGTCCACCGGCACCGGGGCGTTCAACATCCTCGGCCGCCGCAAGATCTACTACGTGGTCTCGGCGACGCTCGTCGTGCTGTCGATCCTGCTGATCATCTTCCGGGGCTTCCAGTTCGGCATCGACTTCGCCGGCGGCACCACGCTGCAGTTCCAGCCGAACGCCGGCCAGGAGATCTCCACCAGCCAGGTGGCCGAGGTGGTGACCTCCGCCACCGGTGTCGCCCCGGACTCGGTGCAGACCGTCGGCACCCAGGTCCAGGTCAGCTCGTCCACCCTGACGGCCGACCAGGTGGTGGCCGCGAAGGGTGCGATCAATCAGGCGTATTCGCCGTCCGGTGGCGTCTCGGACTCGGCGGTGTCCGAGACCTGGGGCTCGGAGATCTCCCAACGCGCCCTGATCGCGGTGCTGGTCTTCCTCGTCGCCGTCGCCGCCTTCCTGTGGATCCGGTACGAGCGGCGGATGGCCGTCGGCGCCGTCGTCTCGGTGCTGCACGACGTGATCATCACCGCCGGCATCTACTCGCTGGTCGGGTTCGAGGTCACCCCGGCCACCGTCATCGGGTTGCTCACCATCCTCGGTTTCTCCCTGTACGACACGGTTGTCGTCTACGACAAGGTGCAGGAGAACACCAAGGGTTTGACGTCGCTGAACCGCCGGACCTATCCGGAGGCGGCCAATCTCGCCGTCAACCAGACCCTGATGCGCTCGATCAACACGTCGCTCATCGCGCTGCTGCCGGTCGCCGGCTTGCTGGTGGCGGGTGTGGTGATCCTCGGGTCGGGCACGCTCAAGGACCTGTCGCTGGTCATGCTGATCGGCATGCTGGTCGGCGCGTATTCGTCGGTCTTCATCGCCGTGCCGATCGCCGTCGACCTCAAGCTCCGCGATCCCGCCATCAAGGCGCACACCGCGCGGGTCACGGCCAAGCGAAAGGCCGAGGGACTGATCGTGGATGCCGACGGCGACCCGCTCCGCCGCGTCGCCGTCGCCACCCCCGCCGGCGCTGCCGCCAAGACCACCCGGCCACGGGTGGCGGCCACGGTGCCGGTCAGGCCGGGGCAGGAACTGAAGCCCGGTGCCGCACCGAAGCCGGGCGTCAAGCCCGTCCGCCCGGCGCCGGCCAAGCCGGTCCCGTCCGGGGGTGCCCGGCCCAGCGGCAAGGGTGGCCGGCCGACCGGCAAACGGAGCCGGTGACCGTCCGGCCCGACGGACCGGGGTTGTCCGAAGGCGCGGCGGCCGGGATCGACCGGCTCGTCCGCACCCAGCAGGACTTCCCGCGACCGGGAGTGCTCTTCCGCGACCTCACGCCGGTACTGGCCGACCCTGCCGCGCTCGACGCGATGGCCCGGGCGCTGGCCGCCGCGGCACCCGACGCCACCCTGATCGCCGGTCTGGAGTCCCGCGGGTTCCTGCTCGGCGCGGCGGCCGCGATGATCGCCGGCACCGGCGTGCTGGCAATCCGCAAGCCGGGGAAGCTGCCCGGCACCGTGCTGTCCGAGGAGTACCAGCTGGAGTACGGCACGGCCCGGCTCGAACTGCACCCGGACGACGTGCCCGCGGGGTCCCGGGTGCTCGTCATCGATGACGTGCTGGCCACCGGTGGGACCGCCGCGGCGGCGTGCCGGCTGCTGCGGCGCGCGGGCGCGGACATCGCCGGGGTGGCCGTCGCGATCGAGCTGGTCGACCTCCGCGGACGGGCCGCCTTACCCGGGCTGACGGTGACAGCGCTGCGGCAGTGGTGACGTCCGGTCGGTGACACCGGGCCGCTGCCGAAGGGTTTCCACGGTCCGGGGTGATGGCGCCGGGTACCCGGCGCAGAGTTGCGGCCGCCCGGCTCAGCGCAGGATCCCGGTGTGTCCCAACGAGTACCGCCCCGGTAACGGCCACACGGCCAGCCCGTGCGGCCCGTCACCGACCGGGATCTTCGCCAGCAGGTGACCGTCCACGGTGCTGATCGCGTAGACGACGCTGTCGTGCCGGCCGGACAACCACAGCACCGCGCCGTCGGCGGAGATGTTGCCCATGTCCGGGCTGCCACCCCCGGGGAGTGCCCACGTCGCGGTGATCTTGCGGGTGGGCAGATCGAACACCGTCACGCTGCCCTCGTCGCGGTTGGTGATGAACATCCGGCGGCTGTCGCGCGCGACGTACAGGCCGTGCGCGCCCTTCCCGGTGCGCTGAAAACCTTTCACCTCAAACGTCTTTGCGTCGATGGTGTAGATGCCGTCGGACATCATGTCGGCGACGAAGAACACGCTGCCGTCGGGGGAGAGCTTGACGTCCTGCGGCTTGCCGTCCGGAACCTGATGCAGATCGGTGCTGTGCACCAGCGTGTGGGTGGCGACGTCGACGGCAACCATCCGGTTGGCGAATTCGCAACTGGCCAGCAGTCGCTTGCCGTCCGCGGTGAAATCCATGTGGTCGATGCCCGGGCACAACGGGAGGTTCAGGATGTCGTGCAGCTTCCAGGTGTGCGGGTCGTAGAACGCGAGCCGGGAATAGGCCTCCTGTACGGCGATCGCATATGTTCCGTCAGGGGTGAAATACATGTTGTAGACGTCGTCGACATTGATCTTCCCGCCGGGCTTTCCGGTGGCCGGGTCGATGGGAATGAGGCTGCCGGAGCCGGGTTCGTCGGCCGTGACGTACAGCGTCTTCAGGTCGTAGGACGGCACGACGTGTTGCGGTTCGTCCCCACCGGGAAATGTCGCAACGACCTTCATGCTGTGCTGGTCGATGACCGACACCGTGTTGCTCTGCGAATTCGGCACGTACACGTAGGCGAGGTCGTTGGCGATCGCCGGGGAGACCATGCCGGGGCCGTCCGCCGCGTAGACGTCCTTGGGGTCGAGCACCGGGGGCATACCCGGTAGGCCGTCGGCGGGCGTCGGTCGGGGTGCCGGTGCGGACGTCGCGGGGCTCGGCGTGCGTGATGTGCCGGCCGGGTTCCGGGTCGTCGGCCCGGCCGCGCTGCTGGCAGACGTCGGACCTGATGGGCCAGTCGTGCCCGGTGGATCGGTGCGCGACGGGTCCGTGCCCGACGGGTCCGTGCCCGACGGGTCGGCGCCCGAAGATGTGGCGGTCGAGGCTGTTCCGGCCGACGATGACTGCGCCGCAACGACACCGGGGGACGTAGGAGCCCCGGCCTCGCCGCTGCCGCCGGTGCATGCGGACAGGATCAGCAGGCAGGCGAGCGCGGCCGGCACCGTCCGGCTCCTCTTCCTCATGGGCGCAACAGCCGACTGGCCGTCACCGCGGTCAATCCGCGGGACGCGAGGTCCGCCAGGATCAGCGGCATCGCGGCGACGGTGTCGCGGTGCCCGAAGTGCATGCTGACGATGGATCCGGGTTGTGCGGTCGCCACGGCGGCGCGGACCGCGTCGGGTCCGGGGTCGGTGTAGTCCAGCGAGTCCACGTCGTAGGACAGCACCGTCCAATACCCCGCTGCACCGGCGACCTGCCGGACCAGCGGTGTCGAGTGCACGGCCTGGGACGGCCGGAATTGGGCGCCGCCGGATCCGACGGTGACGGACAGCAGATCGCGGCATCGGACGATCTCATCGCGGACGTCGCCGGCACCGAGGGCGTTCAGGTCGGGGTGGGTGTAGGTGTGGTTCCCCAATTCGTGGCCCGCGGCGACGATCTGCCGGCCGATCCGGGGGTTCGCCGACAACCAGGTCCCGACCGCCAGGACGGTGACCGCCGCCCGCTCGGCCGCGAAGATACCCAGCAACTCGCGGGCGATGTCGAGGTCACCGGCGCCGTGGAAGGTCAGCGCGACCTCGTTGCGGGTGCGCGGGCCGTGCACCACCTCGATCGCCGCACCGCCGTTCGCCGCTGACGGGGTGGCGCTCACCTGCGACGGCATCCCGGTCGCTGTCGACGACGCCGGCGGTACCGACCGCAGGGTGTTCGCGCCCGCGGTGGTGCGGGCGAACGGGCCGCGGCCGGTGCTGCTCCGGGCGACGGCACTGCCGGACGCGGTCGATGCGGCACTCGGCGTGCCAATCCCGGCCGACGACGAAGCTGCGTTTGCGGACAACGCCTGCGGTCGGGTCGCCGCCGTGCACGCGGCAGCGATCGCTCCGAGTGCCGTCAGACCAGCGGCCAGGGCCACCCGCCGGGGAACCGTCACGTCGGTTCTCCTCCCGCTCAGACCGGCCGCAACCGGCGGGAAAACCATCCCACGAAGCCCCTGGGGTGTCCTGCGGGACGATCGGACATCGGCGCACGGCGACCCACCGAGCACGGTCGAGGTCCGTCCCGGCCACGGGCACCTCGTACCCTGACGGGGTGGATGCGCCGCTGACAGACCCCGCGCTGGACCGACCCAGGACGAGCGAGGGTCACTCCGACGCGGTACCCGGCACCTGGAACTTCCGGGACATCGGCGGCATCCCGACCGCGGAGGGCACCGTCAGGCCGGGTGTGCTGTACCGGTCCGCAGCGCTGGCGCGGTTGCAGCCTGCCGGTGTGCTCGCGCTCGAGAAGCTCGGCGTCAACGATGTTGTCGACCTCCGCGGGTATCGCGAGATCGAACGCGAGGGTGCAGACCTGGTGCCGGACGGCGTGCGCGTGACGGTGGCGCCGTTCCATCCCGAGGAGGAGGAGACACCGGCGCACGAGGTGCAGCAGGACGACGGACAGCCGTGGACCGGCGCCGAGAGGCTGCGCGCCTACTACGCCGCGATCCCGACGCTCGCACCGGCGCAGTCCTCGGTGGCGGGGCTGCTGCGGACGCTGGCCACCGGAACGGGCAGTGTGCTCGTGCACTGCGCCGCCGGGAAGGACCGCACCGGATGGGCGGTCGCGACGGTCCTGCTCGCCGCGGGCGCGGATCGCGATGCGGTGCTGGCCGATTATCTGCTCAGCAACGACGCCACCGAGGCGCTCCGCGACTGGATGCTCGACCTGTACGGCGACGGTGCGCTGCGCGCCGACGACCAGATCCTCGGTGTCGACCCGACCTACCTGCAGGCAGCCTGGGACGCCGCCGATGTCGCCTTCGGCTCCTTCGACGGGTACCTGGACGCGATCGGCGTCGACGACGACGTGCTGCAGCGGTTGCGGGCCCGCCTCGTCGGGTGAGGTCCGGCCCGTCGGCCGTTGCGGTGACGGACGTTTCGCCGGCGGCCGGTCGGGAAACCGCACGGTGACAGCGCCCGTGGACAGCGGGTCGCGCAGCGCCGCGGAGGGTGGATCAATGGTGAGCCCCGAAGAACTGGCAGGCCCGGACCGGGCCGGGCAACTGTTCGGTGCCGAGGTCGTCGACATCGACGGTGACCGGGTCGGCACGGTCAACGAGGTGTTCCTCGACGACGACACCGACCAGCCCACGTGGGTGTCGGTGCGCACCGGGTGGTTCGGAACCAACGAATCACTGGTGCCGCTGCGGGACGCGGACATCAGCGGGGACCGCATCCGCGTGCACCATGACAAGGCGACCATCAAGGCCGCTCCGCGGTCCGATGACGGGCAACCGCTGTCCCGGGACGATGAGGGCGCCCTGTACCGGCACTACCACCGGGAGCTCGGCAGGGGGCACGCGGTCGCCGACGACTCGGTGGTGAACGCCACCGACGACCGCGTCGTCAACTCCACCGATGACCGGCCGCGCGACGACCGGAATGGCGCCGACGGCAGCATGGTCCGCTCGGAGGAACAGCTCGCGGCCGGGACGGAGCGCGTGGCGACGGGCCGGGCCCGGCTGCGCAAGTACCTGGTCACCGAGGAGCAGCAGATCACCGTGTCCGTGTCCCGGGAGGACGTCCGCGTCGAGTACGTCACGGATGTCCATCCGGCCGCGACAGCTGTTGGCGAACGGAACGTTTCGGCGGCGGCGGCGACGGCTGGGCGCTCAGACGGTGATGCTGACAAAGACCCCGATGACGTGTCCCGCGGCGGTTCGAACGGCAGGTCTCGAGGCGTTTCCGACGGCATTCCAGGGGGCACCGTCAGGGACGACGACCGCACCCTCGGCCGCGACGCCCGATCGGGCGGTGACCGCTGGATGGTGCTGTACGCGCAGCGGCCAGTCGTGACGATGGAATGGGTTCCGGTGGAACGGGTTCGGCTGGGCACCGTCGAGGTCACCGCCGAGGAGACCGTCACCGGTGAGGTCCGTCAGGAGCGGTTGGACGTCGTGACCGACGACCTCGCCGACCGCGAGGCCGATCGCGGGCGCCACGGCGTGACGGGCAGCTCGGTGACCGAGGAGGCCGCACCGGAGCGCGCCGTCCGCTGATCGGCCACGCCGCAGTCGGCGGCCGAGCATCCGTGCTGCCGCAGGAGGCCTGCGCCACAGGGTATTCGCACCGTGCGGCCGGAACTGGCGCGCCGGAAAGGCTGCTGCACAACGAGTTCACGGACGAAAGAATGCCGGGCCGGAACGACCCCACGCCAGGAACCCTGGCCGTCCCGGACCGGCATCCAGTGCTGCCTGCCAACCGGTGAATTACTGGTTGAGCGGCTGCATCGACGTCGCCACGGCGTGCGCCCGATCAGCCGACCGTGCCGGTTACCGTCCATCGCAGCCTTGCGGAAGTGGTAGCCGACGTAGATCCGGGACAGCGCATTCTCGTGCGCTGTCTGGGCGAAGCTCCAGTACCGGCGGATCAACGCCGGCCCGCTGTTCGTCGCATCGACGCAGCGGTTGTCGGTGGCGGGTTCGGAGACGCTGCACGCGAAGAAGTGTCTGTGGCCGAAGTAGGCCGTCAGCACGGCCGCGGCCGCACCGCCCTCGGCGGCATGGGCCGAGTCGTAGTCCGGAATCGGCGGTGTGGTGCGTAGCGGTGTCCAACCCGGGTCAGCTGTGGTTGCCGGATTGCCGTCGTGACCCGCCTCCCGGATGGCCGTCACCGGATGCCAGAACAGCCGCGTCTCGGGATCGACGTACTCGGTGGCGAAGCTGCCGATGTACCCGTCGGCCATTGCGGCGTACCAGCACGGCGAACAGGCGTGCCTGCGCCCACGGATCCAGATGTGATCCGGGTGCGGCCGTGGCCCGTGCGGTCACCGAACGCGCGATCGCGTTCCATTGCAGTGGCGCGCTGTTCACCCAGAACAGGGCGATCTCGGTTTGCTCGGGGGTGCGGTACCTGGAATTGACGCTGCCGAGCCGCTTCACCTCGTTGAGGTCGCGGGCGTAGGCCGCGCTGTGCAGGTCATACGGTCCGCTCGGCCCGAATTGCCCACTGTCGGCAGGGTGAACGGCCGTGCGGTGCCCCAGTTGGGCAGGAAGGCGAAGTCCTTCCCGGGCGTGAACCGCCATTGGCCGGGCTCGGTCCCTCGAGGAAGTCGGTCCGTGCGACCGGGAATCCCGGTCCGGTCAGGTCAGCGGCGCGCAGCGCGTTGATCTTGGCGGCGGCTGCCCTGCCGATCGCGATGCCCTGCTCCTTGGCCGGCCCGGCGGGAATGGCGGCGAGCCTTGCCGTGTAAGTGTCCTGCACCAGCTCCGATGGGCAGTCCGCCACGAGCCGGTGCAGACCCGGAATGAGCACATCACGCGCCGCCGCGGCCACCGCGGCCTCGGCCGACGCGGAGGGGCGGCTGCCGGCGGGGGAGTAGGCGTAGGACCGGTAGACGGGCCGGATCTCGTTGAGCGCATCGTGCACCGCGATGTGCGTCATGGCGTACACCCGGGCCTCGAACGGCGGATTGCCGTCCGGGGTGATGCCGCAGGCGACCGCTGCGCTGGTCGCCGTCGCGTTCCAGTCGAGCACTGCCGATGACTGCCGTCCCGGGGCGGATGTCGGCGGGGATGCCGCGGCGGTCGCCCCGGCCACCGGGACCGCCACTGCCGCTGCCACTGTCATCGCCAGCATCAGACGAACGTGAGAACGCATGGAAGCCTGTGCTTCTCGACCGGGCCGCCGCTTCGGCGACCGCCGGACTTGGGCGGGATCGGCGCGCGCCGATCGGCCGCACGCGTCGGCGATCCCGACGATCAGCCTGCTGCGGGCGAACCCGCGGGACATGACCAGAAACTGCGTTCGCGTGCCGGCCATCGGCATGGTCATTTCTGACCATCGACCGGCCAGGCGGTCCTGAGTAGCGTCAGCACGATGGCCGGCCGGGACTGCCCTGAGCTGCCTGCCCGTTGGCTGCAGACGGCGCGTCCGGCCTTCGTCGGACGGGAACGCGAGTCCGCCGCGCTCCGGGAGGCGTGGGCGCTCGCCTCCCGGGGGTTCCGTCAGGTGGTGTTCGTCGGCGGCGAGCCGGGCGTCGGCAAGTCCAGGTTCGTCGCGGAGACCGTCATGGCACTGCAGGCCGGCCGGCCGGCGGTGCTGCTGGGCACGTGCGAATCCGCACTGGGAGCGCCGTACCAGCCGTTCGTGGAACCCCTGGCGGCGTTGGACGGTGTGCTGGCCGACGGCACGCTCACGCTGAGCCCGGGCTGGGAGGCCGGCGGCGAGGTGACGGACCGGGCCGTCCAGTCGTTGCAGATCCTCACCGGGGTTGTGCGCCGGGACGGCGCCGACGATCCGGATGACCTGCATGATCACCGGTTCGCCCGCCAGTTGTTCGAGGCTGCGGCGCAGGTGGTGATGGCTGCCACCCGGGTCCGGCCGATGATCCTCGTGTTGGAGGACGTGCACTGGGCGGGTGACAGTGCGCTGCAGCTGTTGCGCCATCTCGTGTCCCGCACGACCGATTCCCGGCTGCTGATCGTCGCGACGCAGCGCACCGGTGCTGCCGACCGGTCCGGCGCGCTGGGCGGTACAGTCGCCCAGCTGTACCGGCTCGACGGGATCAGCCGTATCGACCTGCCGGGCCTGAGCACCGACGAGATCGCCGACTACCTGGTGGATGTCGCCGGGACCGCCAGACGCAGTGTGCGTGGTCCGGCCACCGTGTTGCGCGACCTCACCGCGGGCAATCCGTTCCTGCTGCGCGAGGTGTGGCGAGACCTGACCGTGCGCGGCGGGTTGTCGGCGTTGCCACGGCGTTGCAGATCGGGCTGCAGCGCGCACCTGCGCCGGATCGGTGACAGGACCGGCCGGGTGGAACAGTTGACCGCCGCGGCCGGGGAAATCGTCGAGCGGCACGGGTTGGTCAGGGTGCGGCGGCTGCTCGCGGGAAGCTGCCCCGCGCGGCCGACCGCCACCATCGACGGCCTGACGGCGCGGGAAACCGAGGTGCTGCACCTGCTCGCGGCCGGCCTGCGCAACCGGCGGATCGCCGGACGGCTGGCGATCAGTGAGAACACCGCCGCGAACCACGTCCGCAGCATCCTGATCAAGACCGGCGCCGCCAACCGCACCCAGGCGGCGATGTACGCGTCGACCAGCGAGCTGCTCGACGCCCGGCAACCGGAAGGCTCAGCCGGCCACCGGCTGCAGTGATCCGTCCGGCAGTACCTGGTGACCGACCTCGATCACCACGTCAGCGGGCAGGCCGGAGCGGACCGCGGCCCTGCGGATGGCCTCGGCGGACTCCGCCTCATACAGGCAGAAGCTCTTGCGCTTGTCGGCAGAAAGGAACGACTACAGCCAGCGGACGTCCTGGTCCTCGTTGATCAACCTGACCTGGGCCGCGCCCTCGGCGTCCGGCGTGAACTCTTCCGCGTAGCGCCGCTCGATCATGAAAACCGGCATGGCACCGAGCCTCCCGTCATCATCGGCGGAAACCGCCGACGCACCCTCGACCGACCCGGCGGAACCTACTCCGTTCCCGGCGGTCCCGCGAGGTCACCTCGGACGGCCGGCGGGTCAGGGCAGAAAGAGTGGAGCGACGGCGGGCGGTCGTGGCGACTGCGGCGGTGCACCGTCATCCGGTCGTGGCTGCTGGAGCCGCTGCCGTCAGGCGTCCATCCGGAAACCGACCTTCATGCTGACCTGGTAGTGACCGACCCGGCCGTCCAGGATGTGCCCGCGGATCTCGGTGACCTCGAACCAGTCCAGGCCGCGCAGCGTCTCCGACGCGCGGGCGATGCCGACCTCGATGGCCGCGTCCACACCGTCCGGTGAGGTACCGACGATCTCGCTGACGGCGTACACGTGTTGGCTCATGGGGTCCTCTCGTCCGCCAGGATCGCCCGGGCGGGCGATCGGATTTCAGCCGAATGCTAGACCGCTCGCCCGGCCCACACCCTGCAGCCGATGTGAGGGCGATCCGGCGCGGCGGCGGAGGGCCGGACAGGTGACGGTCGACCACCCCGATGGTGCGCGGTGTCGCCGGGGGTGATCGCGAGTGCTCCGTCCGCCGCGGCCGCGACACCGGAGATAAGACCTCTCGATCGACATATGTCCGAATGACAGGCATTGACCTGCAACGGGTTTGCATCCGAAGGCGTCGATGGTCCGGTAACACCTCGGTCCCACCGCGGGCGCGCTCGCCCATGCCCGCGCGTCTTCGATCACCCGCCACCGAGAGGCACCCACACCGATGACCGTTTCCCGCCGCCGTTTCCTGGCCGGATCCCTGGGATCCGTTGCCGCTGTCGGCCTGGCCGCCTGCTCGTCCGGCGACACCGGGATGGGAGCAGGTACCGCGCAACCCACCGGGTCGGCAGCCGCCCCGTCCGACCTCGGGGCGAAGGCCGACACCGGGCCGGTGACGGGAGCGATCTCCTTCGCCTTCTGGGGTGGCAGCGCCGCCGAACAGGCGGGTTTCGAGTACGCCAAATCGGTGTTCGAGAAGGAGAACCCCGGCGCCACCGTCAATCTGAAAGTCTCGCCGTACGACGGCTTCTACTCCGGAGTCGACCGCAGCATCCAGGCGGGCAGTGCACCCGACGTGTTCCGGGTCGACTACACGACATTCGGGCGGTACGCCTCCAAGAACGTGCTGCTCGACATGTCGCCGTACGTCACCCAGGAGGAGATCGACGAATTCATTCCTTCGTTCTGGAACGCCATCTCCTACGACGGCCGGCCGTTCGGCGTCCCGCACCAGACCGACACCTCCGCCATCATCTACGACGTCGCGGCGCTGGAGAAGGCAGGTGTCAGCAGTGTTCCGACGTCGCTGGACCAGGCGTGGACGTGGGACGAGTTCGCCCAGGTCGCGGAGAAGCTGCGTGGCAGCCTGCCCGGCAACCAGTTCCCGTTCGCCTACAACTGGACCCAGGCGGGTGCCTACCGCTGGCTGTCCTGGCTGTATCAGGCCGGCGGGACGCTGCTGAACAGTGACCTGCGGTCGGCGGCGATTCCCAGCGACCCCGCCACGAAGGCGCTGGATTACACCAAGACCTTCTTCCAGCAGAAGTGGGTGCCGGACACCAACACCATCCAGGGCACCCGATACTCCGACGACTTCTTCCTCAAGCAGACGACGGTGATGTCGTTCATCGGCGACTTCTCCATTCCGGCGGTCGCGGACAAGGCGCAGGGGTACAAGGCCGAATGGGGCGCGACCTTCATGCCGCGGGACGCGGACGCCGCGTCCGACCTCGGCGGCAACTCGATCGTGGCCTACGCCGAGACCGAGCAGGCCGACACTGCGGCGGCTTTCGTGAAGCTGATGGGCCGCGAGGACGTCATGAAGTACTTCTGCGCGAACGCCATGGAATTGCCGACCCGGAAGAAGCTCGCCGAGGCCGGTATCGATTTCGTGTATGTGCCCGAGAAGATGGGTGTGTTCTCGCAGCAGGCCACCACGGTGTCCGAACAGGTCGTGGCCTCCACGGTGACGCCCGCCTTCAACGACATCAACACGGCGCTGCAGACCCAGCTGGAATCGGCCTTCAAGGGTGCGTCGACGGCGGATTCGCTGGAGAAGCTGGCGTCGTCGGTCAACTCGGCCGTCGGGGCCTGAGCGGTGGCGGTGCTGACCCGTCGATCACGCGGCGATGGTCGCGCGGCACTGGCCTTCATGGCGCCGAACCTGCTGATGATCGTGCTGTTCCTGTTGGTGCCGTTGGGATATGCGTTCGTCATCAGCACGCAGCGGTACGAGTCGCTGGGCGACCCGGTCAACATCGGCCCCGCGAACTTCGTCGGCCTGCTGAACGACGCGCTGTTCTGGCGTTCGGTCTTCAACACGGTCGTCTTCACCGTCTGCACCGTTCCGGTGGGGATGGCGGCGGGCCTGGCGATCGCGGTGCTGCTGAACTCGGTGATCCCGGCCAGGGCGTTCGTCCGGTCGGCGGTGTACCTGCCGTTGGTGATCGCCGGGGTCAGCGTCGGGATGCTGGGCGCCTGGATCTTCGACCAGTACGACGTTTCGTGAACAACCTGCTGCGGGTTTTCGGCATCTCCGGCCCCGACTGGCAGTCCAGCCCGGGGTGGGCGATGGCGGCCGTCGTGCTGGTGACGCTGTGGATCCGCGTCGGGTTCGACATGATCATCTACCTGGCCGGCCTGCAGGCGATCGACCCGCAGCTGTACGAGGCGGCGCAGTTGGACGGCGCGACCGGCTGGCGCCGGTTCACCTCGGTGACCTGGCCGCTGCTGGGACCGTCGACGTTCTTCCTGCTCATCATGAATCTGATCTATTCGTTCCAGGTGTTCGACACCGTGTTCGCGATGACCAGCGGCGGCCCGAACAACGCGACGACGATGCTCGTCACGTACGCCTACCGCACCGGTTTCGACGAGCACGGGCCCGGTCAACTGGGGTACGCGGCAGCCGTCGGGGTCGTCATCTTCGCGATCACCATGGTGATCACCACGATGCAATGGCGGTACAGCCGCAGCAGGGACCAGGTGGGCTGACGTGACCACGATCCCGTCGTTCCCCTCTGTCACCGGCACGGACGTGCCGCCCGGCGCACCCGACGCGCCACGCACGAGACCCGTTGCCGCGCGGCGGAAGCGGCGGACCGCCGGGTACTGGGCGCGGTGCGCGCTGGCCTTGTTGCTGGCCGTGGTGATGCTGTTCCCGTTCTACTGGATGGTGCAGACCGCGTTCTCCACCCGCGATGCGCTGTATTCGCCGGGACTGCACCTGTGGCCGACCGAATTCACGCTGGAGAATTTCACGGAGCCGTTCACCCGGTATCCGGTGGGGCAGTGGTTCCGCAATTCGCTGATGATCGCGCTGGTCACCACCGCGATCACCGTGGTGATCAACCTGCTGGCCGGGTATGCGTTCGCCAAGTTCCGGTTCCGCTTCCAGGGCGCCCTGTTCCTGCTGCTGCTCTCGACGATGATGATCCCGGTCCAGGCGATCATGGTTCCGCAGTTCCGGCTGATCGCGACAGTGGGCCTCTACGGCAACATCTGGGCCGTCATCCTGCCGACCGCGGCGGCCGCGTTCGGTATCTTCCTCGCCCGCCAGTTCTTCCTGGCCATCCCGGACGAGCTGCTGGAGGCCGCCAGGGTGGACGGCGCGGGCCGGCTGCGCTGTTTCGTCAGCATCGTGCTGCCCTTGAGCAAACCGTTGATCGCGACACTCACCCTGCTCACGTTCATGGGTGTGTGGAACGACTTCGCCTGGCCGCTGATCGTGTTCTTCGACAACGAGCAGGCTTTCACCCTGCCGATCGGGCTGGTGACTGATTTCCGTGGGCAGTATTCGGCGAATTACGGGGCCATCATGGCGCTGACGCTCGTCATGGTGGCCCCGATGGTGGTGCTGTTCCTGCTGTTCCAGCGGTACTTCGTGCAGGGGCTGGCGCGCACGGGTATTCGCTGACGGTCGTGTGCGTCAGGCGACGACGGCGGCGTCGCCTCGCCATTTCGGTGCGCCCAGCAGCACCGGCTTCTCGGTGACCCAAGGGTCGACGTCACGGCCGATCTCGGTGTCGATCAGTGCCTCGAGCTTCGCGAGGTAGGTGGCGACCAAGCCGCGGTGCGCCGGGTCGACGGCGAGGTTGATCGTCTCGTTCGGGTCGGTCTGCCGGTCGTACAGCACGACATCATTGCCGGCCAGGAGCTCCTCGACCGTGCGCGGGCGGTTGGGGTCGAGCGGGCTGAAGTACCGGCCGAAGGTGTAGCGGTGGTCGGTGTAACCGCGCAGGAAGCCACGTTTGTGCCAGTCCGGCCGCAGGTCGCCGGATTGGATGCGCGCCGGGGTGTCGGCGGCGGCGAACGCGCGCCAGAAATCGGCGTCCAGGGTCAGTACCGATTCCACGGCTGTCAGCACTCCGTCACGGACCGACCGTCCTTCGGACAGGGCGGGCACCAGGGATCGGCCGCCGAGCCCGTCGAACCGGTCGCGCAGTTCCTCGGGGTCGACGCCGGCCAGGTGCAGGATGGTGGGCGCGAGATCGACGGCCGAACCCAGTGCGTCGCTGCGGTTCCCGCCGTCGATGTCCGGGTGGCAGATGATCAGCGGGACGTGGAAGTTCTCGTCGTAGACCAGGTTGCCCTTCTGTCGCAGCCCGTGCGAGCCGGCGAGTTCCCCGTGGTCACTGGTGAAGATGACGACCGTGTTGTCGGCCTGCCCGGACGCGACGAGCGCGTCGAGGACGAGCGCGACGCTGCGGTCGACGTCGCGGATGCAGTTGACGTAGAAGTTCAGGCCGCGTTGCCAGTCGTGCCGATCGATCACCGGGCCGAACATGGCGTCGGCGAGGCCGGCGTACTCGCGCACCGCCTGAGGGGCGCCGGACAGGTCGTCCGAGGCGCTGTCCGGAACGCCGATGTCCCACTGCTTCTGGTACAGCGGCGTCTGCGCCGGTGGCTTCACCTTGACCGCCTCGGCGAGGTTCGGCGGCGGGGTGATCGACCTGGTGCTGCCGTAGTCGTAGCTCATGATGTCGTGCGGGTTGACGAAGTTGACCGTCATGAACCACGGCTGGTCACGTGCCACCACCGGCGCCTTCTCCCGCAGCCAGCGCACCGCCTGCCCGGCGATCACCGGGTCCACCTTCAGCCCCGCCCACGCGCCGCCGTCGATGTCGCCCCAGTCGTTGAACTCGGTGAAACCATAGGGCTGCAACGCCTTCGCCGTCGGGTTGGGATTCTCCGGCGTCCGGTAGGCATTCGACAGGTGCCACTTGCCCTGATACGCCGTGTAATAGCCGGCTGCCTGCATCATCGTCCCGAGCGTGGCCATCTGCGGGTCCAACGGGCGGATGTAGGGCATGTTGTCGTTGTCGTAGATCTTCGTCGCCGTGACGTGCTGACCGGTGTACATGACCGACCGGGACGAGCTGCACATCGCGGACGCGACGTAGTAGCTGTCGAACGACGTGCCGCGTTGGTGCAGCCAGTCCCGTGCCGGTAGCACGAACCCGTCCATCTTGGGCAGCTTGTAGCGCTCCTCGTCCGTGGTGATGAGCAGGACGTTCGGCCGTCCCGTCGCTCGACCCAGGGTGGGCGTTTCGGTCATGGGCTCCTCCGGTTCGGGGCAGGGGACGGGTCAGCCGTTCTCGGCGAGAACGGGAAGCGTGCGGTGCGCGATCTCGGAGGACTCCGTCGGCGGCACACCCAGCGCGGTCAGCAGTGCCGAAGCGAGATCGTCGGCGTGGTCGTCGGTCAGCTCACCGCCGGTCAGCCGAATCTGCAGGTACGCCAGCACACCGCCGGCGACCATCGCCAGGCCGAGCTGCGGCGTGGCCACGGTGAAACGGCCCGTGCGGACGCCGGACTCGATGTCACGCAGGGCGAGCGGGGCGAGCCCGCGGCCGGCGACCAGGAAGGAGGACCCGGCCAGCACGAGGATGCGGGCGATGGCCGGCTGGGTGACGGCGAGCCGGCAGGTCAGCCGGATCCCGATGGCGTTGAGCTCTGCCGGGTCGGTGCGGTCGGCCCGCGCCGCTTCCATCCGCGCGGCGAACCCGTCCAGGAGTTCGAGCACCGCGGCTTCGAACAGTTCCGCCTTGGTCGTGAAGTGGTTGTAGAAGGAACCCAGGCCGACATCGGCCTCGTCGGTGATGTCCTGCACCGAGACGTCTGTCGTTCCCCGCTCGGCGAGGAGGCGTTGGGCCGCGCCGATCAGCGCCGACCGGGTCCGGGCACGCCGGCGGTCGGTGCGCCCGACCTCCTCCGGTGCCGACATCCGGACAGACTAGCTGACAATGTGATGAATCGGTCAGAACTGATGAAATGTTCAGCTGGCGCAAGCAGGGCGTTTCTCGCCGCCGGAGCGGGCGAGATCACACCAGCGGCCCGGTCCCACCCATGCAGGCGCGCCGGGCGATGACATGCCGAGCGGGCGAGATCACACCAGCGGCCCGGTCCCACCCATGCAGACGCGCCGGGTGATGACATGCCGGAGCGGACTTCTTGCCGTCGCGCCCGCCGATCGCCGCGAGTCGGTGGGGCGGCGCATCGCCACACTCAACGGCCAGCTCACGCTGTCCAAGCCGATAGCGGTTCCCCGGCCGTCACCGCTGCCGGCCGCTCCGATGGTGACGGACCCTGTCGGGGAGTTCCGGTCTGGCGCTTGGGTGCTGTGACGGGGCGGGCGAAGTGAGCCGAACGCGCGTCCGCCCACAGGGAGCCCTGGGCGCCTCTGCTCCGGAGGACGTCTTTCCTGGTGCACTAGGCCTCTGTCCCCGCGGGTGAGCCAGGTCGGTGCGCACGGGGAACGGCTGCCGGGACCGCGGCGTTATGCTCGATTGGCCGGTGCGGTCGTAGCGCGCTGCCCCGAGGGAGGTGTCCATGAGCCCCGACGTCGAAGGACGCGTCGCTCCCCGGCACGCCTCGGAGCGCTCGCCGGAGCCCTCCAGCCCGGCCACCGCCTCACCTGACGCGGTGTCTGTCGCCGTCGCTGAGCCGCCTGCCGCCGCTGCGCGCGCAGCGCAGACCCGGGCGGAGCGGCGCGGTGCCGTCACCAGCCCCCGTGGCGCGGACGGCACGTCAGCGGCCACCGATACAGGCGCGGCGTCACCAGACGCACCGTCCCGTGAAATTGCCCCCGCCGCTGCTGCGGCGCCCTCCCGCTCAGCGGCGACGGTCGACTCGGGAGAGGCCGCTGCTGTCGCGCCCGCCGCGGGGTCAGCGCCGGTCACCGGGTCAGCCCCGGCCACGGCGCCGGCCACCGGAACACCGCAAGTCGGGTCGGCGCCGGCCCCTACGCCGGCACCGGCTGCTGAGGCGCCTGCGCCGGAGGTGCCCGCGCCGTCCGCCAGCCGTCGGGTGCGCGCCCGGCTGACCCGCCGGATGAGCGGTCAGCGCACGGGTTCCACCCCGACCCGCACCGTGCTGGAGCCGCTGTTCGCGGTGCACCGCGGCCTGCACCCCAAGGCCGACCTGAAGCTCCTGCAACGCGCGTACGAGGTCGCGGAGAAGGCGCACACCGGTCAGTTCCGCAAGTCCGGCGACCCGTACATCACGCACCCGCTCGCTGTCGCCACGATCCTCGCCGACCTCGGCATGGACACCACGACACTCGTGGCGGCCCTGCTGCACGACACGGTCGAGGACACCCCGTACACCCTCGACACGCTCACCGCCGACTTCGGTGAAGAGGTCGCGCACCTGGTGGACGGCGTCACCAAGCTGGACAAGGTGCACTTCGGCGAGGCCACCGAGGCGGAGACCATCCGCAAGATGATCATCGCGATGGCCAAGGACCCCCGGGTGCTGGTGATCAAGCTCGCCGACCGGCTGCACAACATGCGCACCATGCGCTTCCTGCCGCCCGACAAGCAGGCGCGGAAGGCGCGGGAAACCCTCGAGGTGCTGGCGCCCCTGGCACACCGACTGGGCATGGCGACCGTCAAGTGGGAGCTGGAGGATCTCGCGTTCTCGATCCTGCACTCCAAGCGGTACGACGAGATCGTCCGGCTGGTCGCCGATCGGGCGCCGTCCCGGGACACGTATCTCGCCGCCGTCACCGGCCAGCTCGAGGCGGAACTGTCGGCTGCGAAGATCGCCTGTCAGGTGGTGGGACGGGGCAAGCACTACTACTCGATCTACCAGAAGATGCAGGCCCGCGGCCGGGAGTTCGACGAGATCCACGACCTCGTCGCAGTGCGCATTCTCGTCGCCAATGTCCGGGAGTGTTACGCCGCAATGGGTGTCGTACACGCCCTGTGGGCGCCGATGCCCGGGCGGTTCAAGGACTACATCGCGCAGCCCCGTTACGGGGTGTACCAGTCGCTGCACACCACGGTCATCGGCCCGGAAGGCAAGCCGCTGGAGGTGCAGATCCGCACCTACGACATGCACCACACCGCCGAGTACGGCATCGCCTCGCACTGGCGGTACAAGGAAACCCGTGGCACGCACACGGGTGCCGGTGCGTCGGTCGACGAGATGGCCTGGATGCGGCAGCTTCTCGACTGGCAGCGGGAAGCCGGTGACGCCGGCGAGTTCCTGGACAACCTGCGCTACGAGATGGCGCACAGCGAGATCTTCGTCTTCACCCCCAAGGGAGACATCCAAACGCTCCCAGCGGGTTCCACCCCTGTGGACTTTGCTTACGCGGTGCACACCGAGGTCGGCCACCGGTGCATCGGGGCCAAGGTGGACGGCCGGTTGGTGCCGCTGGAACGACACCTGTCGAACGGGCAGTTCGTCGAGATCTTCACTTCCAAGGCGCCGAACCAGGGACCCAGTCGGGATTGGCTGGGCTTCGTCGCGTCGTCGAGGGCGAAGACAAAGATCCGGCAGTACTTCGCCAAGTCCCGACGCGAGGAGGCCGTCGAACTCGGCAAGGAGGCGATCGCCAAGGCAGCCCGGCGCGCCGGACTTCCGGTGCAGCGGTTGATCTCGCACGACGCGATGGCCGCGATCGGCCACGATCTCGGCTACCGCGACATCGCCGCGCTGTACGCGGCGGTGGGCGAGAACCACGTGTCGGCAGCAACTCTCGTGTCAAAGGTGGTGTCCTACCTCGGTGGCGAGGAGGAGGCGGGGGACCAGGTCGCCGAACGCTCGGCGCCGTCGGTCACCCGCCGGCGCACCCGCGCCAACGGTGACGCCGGCGTGCTGGTCAAAGGTGTCAGCGATATCCAGGTGAAGCTCGCGCGGTGCTGCACACCCGTCCCCGGTGACGCGATTCTGGGCTTCATCACCAAGGGCGGCGCGGTGTCGGTGCACCGGGTGGATTGCACGAATGCCGCTTCCCTGCAACAGGAGCAGGCCCGCCTCGTCGAGGTCGCCTGGGATCCCACGTCCGCGTCGGTCTTCCTGGTCACCATCCAGGTCGAGGCGCTGGACCGTGCCCGGCTGCTGTCCGACATCACCAAGACCCTCGCCGACGTCAAGGTCAACATCCTGTCGGCGAACCTGTCGATGTCCAAGGACGGCATGGCGATCTCCCGGTTCTCGTTCGAGATGGCCGACCCCAAGCACCTCGGGCACCTGCTGCGGTCGGTGCGCGGGGTGGAGGGCGTGTACGACGTGTACCGGGTGACGAGCGCCTGACTCGACCCGGCTTTCTGGCCGCCGGGTACACCCCGCGCCGCGACCCGACCGCGGCCGGGTGACCCCGCGCTGACAGGATCGCCCGGTGTCCCCGCCGGAGTTCCTGCTGCTTCTCGCCGCCGGCATCGTCGGTGGACTGGCCGGGAGCGTCGCGGGCCTGGCCTCGCTGGTGACCTACCCGGCGCTGCTGGCCGCGGGACTGCCCCCGGTGGCGGCGAACGTCACGAACACGGTTGCACTGGTGTTCTCCGGCGTCGGATCCGTGCTGGGTTCCCGGCCGGAACTGCGTGGTCAGGGTTCACGGTTGCGGTCACTGGCGCCGGTCGCCGCGATCGGCGGCGTCCTCGGAGCGGTCCTGCTGCTCTCGACGCCGCCCGGCGGGTTCCAGAAGGTCGTGCCGATCATGCTCGGCCTCTCGTCGCTGACGATCCTCATTCCGCGGCGGCCACCACCGCCGGCGACGGCGGCTCCGGTCGTGCCGACGCGCCGGCAACGCATTCTCGAGGCTGCCGCGATCCTGCTGATCGCCGTCTACGGCGGGTACTTCGGGGCTGCGGCCGGGGTCCTGCTGCTCGCGCTGCTGCTGCGCACCACCCACGCCAGTTTGGCCAGGGCCAACGCCACCAAGAACCTGTTGCTCGGCGTCGCCAACACCATCGCCGCCGTGTTGTTCATCCTGCTCGCGCCGGTCAACTGGGCGGCGGCGATACCCCTGGGCCTCGGGTGCCTGATCGGTTCCCGGCTCGGTCCGATCGTCGTCCGCCGCGCCCCGGCACAGGTGCTGCGGTACGTCATCGGTGCCGCCGGCGTGGCGTTGGCGATCCGGCTCGGCGTGCAGGCCTACGGCTGAGATCAGGCATCGGCACGCGCCGGATGACAGCATGAGACGGGTCACGAATGCCAAGTCCCACGACCACCGATGGAGAACCGCATGACGACCGCCGCGCCCGGAGCTGTCGTGCTGGGCATCGATTTCGGCACCCTGTCCGGCCGGGTCCTGGTGGTGCGGGTGGCCGACGGTACCGAACTCGGGTCCGCGGTGCAGGAGTACCGACACGGGGTGGTGGACCGCACGCTGCCGGCAACGGGCGCGCCGCTCCCGCCGGAATGGGCGCTGCAGATACCCGCCGACTACCGCGAGGTGCTGAGTAACGCTGTGCCGCAGGCACTTGCGGCGGCCGGGGTGGATCCGTCAGACGTCATCGGCATCGGCACCGACTTCACGGCCTGTACCATGCTGCCGGTCACCGCGGATGGAACACCGCTGTGCGAACTCGCAGAGTTCACGGACCGGCCGCATGCCTACGTCAAGCTGTGGAAACACCACGCCGCGCAGCCGCAGGCAGATCGGATCAACCGGCTCGCCGCGGAGCGCAACGAGCCATGGCTGGCCCGGTACGGCGGGTTGATCTCGTCGGAATGGGAATTCGCCAAGGCGTTGCAGGTGCTCGAGGAAGATCCCGGGGTATACGGCGAGATGCGCTACTGGGTCGAGGCCGCCGACTGGATCGTCTGGCAGTTGACGGGGCGGTACGTCCGCAACGCCTGCAGCGCGGGCTACAAGGGAATGCTGCAGGACGGGCGATACCCCGACGTCGACTTCCTCGCGGCGTTGAATCCGGCGTTCTCGCGTCTGGTCGCGGACAAGCTCGACGTGCCGATCGGGCGGCTCGGGGGCTCAGCGGGCCCACTGTCCGCAGAGGCAGCGGCGATCACCGGGCTCCCCGCCGGAATTCCTGTGGCGGTCGGCACTGTCGACGCGCACGTCGCAGCGGCGGCCGGCAATGCCCTGGCCCCGGGACAGATGGTGGCCATCATGGGCACGTCGACCTGCCACATCATCAACGCCGATGACGTCCGGGAGGTCCCCGGCATGTGCGGCGCCGTGGACGGTGGCATTGTCGCCGGGAAATGGGGATATGAGGCCGGGCAGAGTGGCGCCGGTGACATCTTCGACTGGTACCTGGGTTCCGCCATCCCGGCGGAATACAGCGCTCGAGCCGCGGCTGCCGGTCAGTCGCTGCACGAATTCCTGACGGGGCTCGCGGAGACCCAGGCGATCGGCCAGCACGGGCTGATCATTCTCGACTGGCTCAGCGGCAACCGTTCCGTCCTGGTCGACCACGATCTCTCCGGTGTACTCGTCGGCCTCACACTGCGCACCGCCCCGGAAGATGTCTATCGGGCGCTGATCGAGGCGACCGCATTCGGAACACGCGTGATCATCGAGGCTTTCGTCGGCGCCGGCATCGCCGTCGACGAGCTGGTGATGACCGGCGGTCTGGTGAGAAACCGGTTGCTGATGCAGATCTACGCCGACGTCACACGACTGCCGTTGGGCATCATCACGTCCGCTCACGGGTCTGCGGTGGGAGCCGCCATTCACGGTGCCGCCGCGGCAGGTGCGTACCCCGACGTGGCGGCTGCCGCGGCGTCCATGGGTAGCGTCCGACGGGAGGTGTACCGGCCGATCGACACGAATGCGACTGCCTACGACGAGTTGTTCACTGCCTATGTTGAATTGCACGACCATTTCGGCCGGGGCGGCTCCACCGTGTTGCATCGGCTCAAGCAGTTGCAACGCAACGCGTTCGACCGGATCACCCGTACGTGATGACGGTGGGACCCGGCAAAACAGACAGCCGGCACTCTATCCTTCCGTCATGACGACGCTGACGGTGGCGATCTGAGATGACCGAGCAATCTGCCGGTGCGGCGACCGGATCCACTGATGGATCAACGGCCGGTGCCGGTGCCGGTGCCGGCGCCGGTGCATCGGCCGGGCCGTCGGTGCGGCCGACCGATGGTCTGGCGGGTGAATCGGTGGGTGCGTCCGCGAGCGGCGCGGCCGCCGAACCAGTGGTGAAGCGAAACGACGCCGACAAACCGCTGTGGGCGCGGCGTCATCCCTTGGATGCCGATGACGCCGCCCGGCGCACCACCGCGTATGTCTACGGCAACATCCTGGTGCTGGCCGGTCTGGTGGTGGCGACCACCGACGAGATCAGTGCGGGCCGGGCTTTCTGGGTGGTCATCGGCACTGCTGCGTCGACGTTCGTCGCGCACGTGTTCGCGGAGCTCATGGGGGACCAGGTCCGCAACCCGGAGGAGATCACCTGGCGCAAGGTCCGGGATCTGGCCCGGGAGTCGTTACCGGTGCTGACCTCCGGGCTGATCCCTGCCGCGATTCTGCTGCTCTCCGCGTACGGGCTGATCGAACCGCCGGTCGCCGTGCTGATCGCCGAAGGTCTTGTGCTGCTGCGGATTGCGGGAACGGGTGTTGTGGTCGCCCGGCTGCGGAACGAGCGCAGCTCCGTTCGGGTTCTCGGCCTGGGCATCGGTGTCGCCCTGGTGGGCGTGGCCGTCAGCCTGCTGAAGGTCTACCTCACGCATTGACCGGCCGTCGGCGACAATGGGGAATCGGCGGACCTCGTCCGCCCCGACGACGACAGGTGTGTGATGGGCGGTCCGCTGAGCAGGTGGCTGAAGATTCCCACGTTGAGCGAGCGGTTGCGCGCACAGGGCGTCCGTGAGGATCTCATCCAGGCCGCCGACCGGACCGCGTTCGGCCGCCAGACCGACGCCGGGATCCCCGCCGCCGGTGAGCTTCTCCGCAACGACGAGGCCGTGTTGGTCCTGGTCGAGGGCCGCTACACCGGAGCCATGGGGCTGTTGCTGCTGACGTCGCGGCGCCTGCTGTTCGTACCTGCCCGCTCCGACCGATCGACATCGACGAGCGTCCCGCTCAGCCGCATCGAACACGTCAGCGCGCGCACGCACCGCGGGATGGGCGTTCTGGACGTCACGGTGGGGGATGCACCGGCCGGTTCCGGTGCTTCCGGCGCACATGGCGCAGGTGGCGTGGCCGACGCTGCCGGGTCGGTCGGCGGGGGAGCCGGGAGTCCCGGAGCAGCGGCTGGTTCTGGCCGTGCCGACGCCGCCTCCGTGCCGGGCGGCCTGGTGGTCGACCAGATCCTCGGCAATCAGGCCGAGACGTTGGCGGCCGCGATCGAAACGGCAATCGCAGCGCCGCCCGACGGTCCAGCAGGACACCGCGACCCGCTGGAGGAGCTGGCCGAGTTACGCGCTCTCCACCGGGCCGGCGTCATCGAAGATGCAGAGTTCCAGATCCGCAAGCAGCAGCTGTTCGGTCAGATCTGAGTCCTGCAGAGGCTGGCTGAGCTGTCCGGTCGGTGACATGGGACGGCCGTTCCGTGCGCCAGGCGAGCTGTTCGGTGGGTGGGCGGATCGGCGGCCGAGCTGTTCAGACGGTGGCCGTCCGGCAGGCGAGTTGTTGGGCGGGCCGGTTGTTCAACAGCGTGGCCGTTGGGCAGGCGACTTGTTCGCCAGGCCGTTCGGTGGGCAGGCCAGTTGCTCGGCGGGCGGCTGATCGGCAGGCCGATGGGCGGGTCAGTCGCTGTCGGCGCTTCCCAGTGACCCGCCGGCGACGGTGTACGACCACAGCTCGGAGCTCACCGCCACCGGTGGGGGCGCCTCGCCGCCCTGCCGTTCCGCGGCCGACCGGTGGCCGTGACCGAACGCCGGTGACGTCGCCCAGGCTTTGAACGACTCCTCGTCGCGCCAGCGAGTCACCACCAGCCAGGTGGTGCGGTCGTCGGTCGGCTGGAGCAACTCGAAACCTTCGAAACCTTCCTGGTTGTCGATGGCCCCGGCGCGGGCGGCGAATCGCTTCGCGAGTTCGTCACCGCTGTCGGCGGGCACGGTGATGGCGTTGATCTTGATCACGGTCATACCTCCATCCTGCCCGCCTTCGCCGTGGCGATCTCGGTGTGGTTTGCGGTGGACATCGCCTCGTCGGGAGGTGCCCGGTGCCCGGTTGGTTCGTGGTGCGCGATGCGTGGTGCGCCGCGCGCGCCCGTTCAGGGAGATGTGCTGACCTTCAACCACTTCGAGGACCACCGGATCGATTCGCGCGACACCCAGCTCGGCCCCGAGGAGGTCACCCGAGACATCCGTTGTGCCCGTGGCCCGCTGGGCGGCTGACGCGCCCGGTGCGCGGTGCGCGACGTCTGATGCGGTCGCCCGGTCCGGTTCGCGGTGCCCGGTTCGCGGTGCCCATTTTGGCGGCGCCTGGTTCCCGGTGCGTTGCGCGCTGCCTGGTTCGCGGTGCCCGGTTCCCGGTGCGTTGCGCGCTGCCTGGTTCGCGGTGCCCATTTTGGCGGTGCCTGGTTCCTGGCGCGTTGCGCGCTGCCCGGTTCCCGGTTGGCGGTTCC
>JAESFR010000199.1_pt1 | contig 28874 bp, 24 predicted proteins | sample 9266191 | NCBI WGS metagenome assembly JAESFR01 (sample SAMN14503063, study PRJNA617104) | algae metagenome | isolation source: Pleurocapsa minor HA4230-MV1 and co-occurring heterotrophs from cement on... | place: USA: Nuuanu Pali Lookout, Hawaii | collected 2009-07-20
GCGTCCGTGATCGCCCCGGCGTACATCGCCGAGGTCTCGCCGCCCGCGTACCGGGGCCGGCTCGGATCGCTGCAGCAGCTCGCGATCGTGTCGGGCATCTTCATCGCGCTCCTGAGCGATGCGGCGATCGTCGCGGCGGCCGGAACGTCGACGGCGACCTGGCTCCTCGGTCTCGAGGCGTGGCGCTGGATGTTCCTCGTCGCCGTCGTCCCTGCCGTGCTGTACGGAGCCCTCGCACTCACGATCCCCGAGTCGCCGCGCTATCTGATCGCCCGCGGGCAGATGAGCAAGGCGAAGGACGTGCTGGCCCGGTATGTCGGCGGCAATGTCGAGAAGGTCTCCACCGACATCCTCAAGACCGTCGAGGGCAAGGAGGACCGCCCGCGCTTCCGCATCCTCCGCGGCAATCGGTTCGGACTGCTGCCGATCGTGTGGATCGGCATCGGACTCTCGGCGCTGCAGCAGTTCACCGGCATCAACGTGATCTTCTACTACTCCTCGACGCTGTGGCAGGCGGTCGGGTTCACCGAGCAGGACTCGCTGACGATCACCGTGATCACGTCGGTCACCAACATCGTCACGACGATCGTGGCGATCATGCTGATCGACCGGGTGGGCCGCAAGCCGCTGCTGCTCGTGGGTGCGATCGGACAATTCGTGTGCCTCGGGGTGCTGACCCTCATGTTCTCGACCGCGACGATCGTCGACGGGCAGCCGGTGCTCGAAGGGGCCTCCGGCACGATCGCCCTGATCGCGGCGAACCTCTACGTGGTGTTCTTCGGAGCCTCGTGGGGTCCGGTGGTGTGGGTCCTCCTCGGCGAGATGTTCAGCAACCGCATCCGGGCGGTCGCCCTGTCGGTCGCCGCCGCGGCCCAGTGGGCGGCGAACTTCGTGATCTCCACGACGTTCCCGGCTCTCGCGGCGGTCGGCCTCGGTCTCGCGTACGGCGTCTACACGTTCTTCGCCTTCGTGGCGATCTTCTTCGTGATCAAGTTCGTCCGCGAGACGAAGGGACGAACGCTCGAGTCGATGAGCGACACGCACGAGGCGCAGACCGCACCGTAGCCGGAGCCCCGCTCGCGGGCGAGCCTAGGATCGAGGGATGCGCTCGCTCGGTGACATCGTCGCTCCGCGGCGCCTCGGCCGGGACTTCCGGTGGCTGCTCGCATCGTCGTGGACCAGCAACCTCGGCGACGGGATCGCCCTCGCGGCCGCTCCGCTGCTGATCGCGTCGCTCACCTCCTCTCCCGTCCTGGTGGCCGCGGGCGCGATGATGCAGTTCCTGCCGTGGCTGCTGTTCGGACTGCTCGCGGGGGCCGTGGCGGACCACCACGATCGTCGACGCCTCGTGATGCTCGCCGACGGCCTGCGCGCCGTGATCGTGCTCGTTCTCGTGGCCTTCGTCGTGACCGGCTACGCGAACGTCTGGCTCGTGCTGCTGGTGTCGTTTCTGTACGGCACCGCCGAGGTCTTCGCCGACTCGGCCGGGAGCACGCTGCTGCCCATGCTCGTGCGGCCCGTCGACCTCGGCATCGGGAACGCGCGCATGCAGGCCGGATTCCTCGTCGCGAACCAGCTCGCCGGCCCGCCCCTCGGCGCCTTCCTCTTCGCGATCGGTTCGTTCTGGCCCTTCCTGCTGCAGACCCTTTGCGTGGCGCTGGCCGTGCTGCTGATCTCGCGTATCGCGCGCACGCCGGTGCCGCCGCATCCGGCGGGCGGCTCGACGTCGAAGGCGCACGCGATCCGCGAAGGGCTGAGGTGGCTGCGCGCCAACCCGCCCGTGCGCACGCTCATCGTGATCGTCCTGGTCTTCAACGTCACGTGGGCGGCGCCCTGGGGCGTGCTCGTGCTGTACGCGACGGAGTACCTGGGCATGGGTCCGATCGGGTACGGCGCGCTCACGACCGCGTCGGCGCTCGGCGGATTCCTCGCGATCTTCACCTTCGGCTGGCTGGAGAAGCGGGTCTCGTTCTCGACCCTCATGCGCGTGTGCCTGACCTGCGAGGTGCTGATGCACCTCGCCTTCGCGCTGACGACCTCTCCGGCGGTCGCGTTCGTGATCATGTTCGGATTCGGCGTGTACGCATTCATCTGGGGCACGATCTCCACGACGGTGCGTCAACGCCTCGTGCCCATGGAGCTGCAGGGCCGCATCGCGTCGGTCAACATGGTCGGGGTCTTCGCCGGCCTCGTGGTGGGGCAGTTCCTGGGCGGCGTCATCGCCCAGATCTGGGGACTCACCGGCCCGTGGTGGTTCGCGTTCGCGGGGTCGGCCGTGACGCTGGCGCTCGTGTGGCGCTCGATCTCGCACATCGCCGCCGCGAAGCCGGTTGCCGACCCCGACCGGATCCCGCCCGGCGAGGAACCGGGCGCCGGGGGGATGCCGCTGCCCGACGCCCCGCTGTAGCCCCGAGCCTCAGTCCTCGAAGGCCCCGTAGACCTCGAGGGTGTTCGCCGACAGCTGTGCGCAGAGCTCGTCGAGGTCGGCGTCCAGCTCGGCCGCCATGAACCGAACGGTCAGCGGCACGAGGTACGGCGCGTTCGGCCGCCCGCGGTGCGGGATGGGGGTCAGGAAGGGCGCGTCGGTCTCCACGAGGATGCGCTCGCGGGGCGTGACGGCCAGCGCGTCGCGAAGGTTCTGGGCGTTCTTGAACGTGAGGTTGCCCGCGAACGACAGGTAGTACCCGCGGTCTGCCGCGATGCGCGCCATCGACTCGTCGCCCGAGAAGCAGTGGAAGACGGTGCGGTCGGGCGCCCCGACCCGCCCGAGGGTCTGCAGCACGTCCTCGTGCGCGTCACGATCGTGGATCTGCATCGCGATGCCGTGCTTCTTCGCGAGGTCGATGTGCGCCTCGAACGCGCGGAACTGCGCGGGGAGCCCGGCCGCCTCGGTGCGGAAGAAGTCCAGACCGGTCTCGCCGATCGCGCGCACCCGCGGCTGGGCCGCGAGCTCGTCGATCACCGCGATCGCGGCATCCAGCTCCCCGGCCGCCTCGTACGCGGGCGCCTCGTTCGGGTGGATCGCGACCGCCGCCAGGACGCGGGGGTGGGATGCCGCAGCCCACGCCGACCACCGGCTCGAGTCGACGTCTCCCCCGGCCTGCACCACGCCGAGGACGCCGACCGCGGCGGCACGCGCGAGCTGCTGGTCGAGATCGAGCAGCTCGTCGCCGTCGCTGATCTCGAGGTGGGCGTGGTTGTCGTAGACCGGCACGCGCAGCGGCTCGGGCGCGTCAGGCCAGCGCACGTCGCGCGTGCCGTCGTTGTGCCGCTCGCGGACGTAGCTGCTCGGGTCGCTGCTCACGCCGCGGTCCCCTGCCGTGCCAGTTGCAGGACCGACCGCGCTCGGCGACGGCGTGTCATCCCCGCGAGGGCACTTCTGCCACGGTCGGCCCTGCGACCGGCACGGCTCGAAGACATCAGACCGACTGCTCGACGCGCGGGAACAGCGGTGCGAGCGCGCTCACCGACGCCCCCGCCGGCAGCAGTCCCCAACGGCCGGCCTCGCGGATCGGCTGCTCGACGAGATGCCCCAGCGTGTCGGCCGCACCCAGCGCGACCCAGAGCTTCTCGGTCGCGACCGGCGTGACCGGCGACAGCAGCACCGCGAGGGCGCGCAGGCCCTCGGCAGCCGTGTAGAGCACGGTGCCGAGCCGCGCACGCTTAGTGTCGTCCTTCGCGAGCGCCCACGGCTCGTTCTCGGTGATGTGGAGGTTGAGCGCGTCGACGATCGTCCAGATCGCGGCGATCGCCTCGTCGATGCGGAAGCGCTCGATCGCGGCGTCCGCGGCGGATGCGGCATCCGCCACGATCCGCTGGATCGCCAGGTCGCGCTCCTCGTACTCGCCGGCGGGCGGCACGATCCCCTCGAAGTACCGGTCGATCATCGCGGTGGTGCGCGACGCGAGGTTGCCGAAGCCGTTCGCGAGCTCCGCCTGGTAGCGCGCCGAGAGGTCCTCCCACGAGAACGAGCCGTCCTGCCCGAACGCGATCGCCGACAGGAAGTAGAACCGGTAGGCGTCCGAGCCGAACACGTCGGTGATCTCGGTCGGGGCGATGCCGGTGAGCTTGGACTTGGACATCTTCTCGCCGCCGACCAGGAGCCAGCCGTGCGCGAACACGCCCCGCGGCACCTCGACACCGGCAGCCATCAGCATCGCCGGCCAGATCACCGCGTGGAAGCGGAGGATGTCCTTGCCGACGACGTGGTAGGCGGGCCAGCGGCGCGCGAACTCCTCCGGGTCGCTTCCGTAGCCGACCGCGGTGGCGTAGTTCAGCAGCGCGTCGACCCACACGTAGATCACGTGCGATTCGTCCCACGGCACCGTGATGCCCCAGTCGAACGCCGAGCGCGAGATCGACAGGTCCTTCAGGCCGTTCTTGACGAACGAGACGACTTCGTTCCGGGCCGACTCGGGCCGGATGAAGTCCGGCCGGGTCGCATACAGCTCGAGCAGGCGGTCCTGGAACTGACTCAGGGTGAAGAAGTAGTTCTTCTCCTGCAGCAGCTCGAGCGGCTTCGAGTGGATCGCGCAGACTTTGAGTCCCTCGAAGGCGCCGGTGCCGTCGACGATCTCGGACTCGGGCTTGAACTCCTCGCACCCCACGCAGTACAGCGCCTCGTACTCGCCGGCGTAGATGTGCCCGCGGTCGTAGATCGCCTGGACGAACTGCTTCACGCGCTCCTCGTGGCGCTCCTGCGTCGTGCGGATGAAGTCGTCGTTCGCCACGTCGAGCGTCGTCAGAAGCGGGAACCAGGCCTCGGTGACGAGCTTGTCGACCCACTCCTGCGGCGTCACGTTGTTCGCGGATGCCGCGCGCATCATCTTCTGCCCGTGCTCGTCGGTGCCGGTCAGCATCCAGGTGTCGTCGCCCGCCTGACGGTGCCAGCGCGCGAGCGTGTCCACGGCGACGGTCGTATAGCCGTGGCCGATGTGCGGCACGTCGCTCGGATAGTAGATCGGCGTCGTGATGTAGAAGGATTCGCCGCTGGGCATACCTTCGATTCTATGGCGGGCGGATGCCGCGGCTTCGCCTGTGACGCCGGTGCCGACGCTCAGCTCTTCAGCGCGAGCGCCGCCTGGTAGAGCTCGCGCGACGAATGCCCGGTCTGGCCCGAGACCTCGCCGGCGGCATCCTTGAGCCTCGTTCCGGTGCGCACGAGCTCGAGCACCTGGATGACCGCGTCCGGGAAGGCGACGGCGACGTGCGCCGCGCCCTCGACGACCAGCACGATCTCGCCGCGCACTCCCCCGTCCGCCCACGCGGCCAGTTCGGACACCGTCCCGCGCACGACCTCTTCGTAGAGCTTGGTCAGCTCGCGGCACACCACCGCGCGACGATCGGCGCCGAACGCCGACGCGATGTCCTGCAGGGATGCCGCCACCCGGGCGGGCGACTCGAAGAAGATCATCGTGCGCCGCTCGGCGGACAGCGCGCGCAGTGCGCTGCGCCGTTCCCCCGGCTTGCGGGGCAGGAATCCCTCGAACGTGAACCGATCGGTCGGCAGCCCCGAGACGGCGAGGGCGGCGAGCACCGCGCTGGGCCCGGGGATGACCGTCACCGCGACGCCCGCGGCGGCGGCCGCGGCGACCAGGCCGTACCCGGGGTCGCTCACGGTCGGCATCCCGGCGTCGCTGAGCACGAGGACGTCACCGTCGCGCGCGAGCTCCACCAGCTCGCCCGCGCGCTCCTTCTCGTTGTGGTCGTGGAGTGCGATCAGCCGTGGCCGGTGCGAGACGCCGAGCGCGGCCAGCAGGCGCTGCGTGGTGCGGGTGTCCTCCGCGGCGATCACCGCGGCGCTCTCCAGCGACTCGATGAGCCGCCGCGAGGCGTCACCCAGATTGCCGATCGGGGTCGCGGCCAGGATGATCACGGTCCCACCTTAGGCTGGTGCCTGTGACGGCCACGGCTCCTCTCCTCCCTGAGACCCGGCCGTCGATCTACGACCGGTGGACGCAGCGCGCCGCGGCCGACCCCCGCGTCGCGCGCCGCTGGAATCTGCTGGCGCCGACGCTCGTGACGCTGCTGGCCGGCGTGCTGAGGCTGTGGAACCTCGGGCATCCGCACGCGTTCGTCTTCGACGAGACGTACTACGTCAAGGACGCCTGGACGCAGTGGGTGCTGGGGTACGCCGCGACGTGGCCCGAGGGCGCGAACGAGAGCTTCCTCGCGGGTGACACCGACGTGTTCACCGAGACCGGCAGCTTCATCGTGCATCCTCCGCTGGGCAAGTACCTGATCGGCATCGGGATGGCGCTGTTCGGACCGGACTCGTCGTTCGGTTGGCGCATCATGTCCGCGCTGGTCGGCACCGCGACCGTGCTCGTGCTGTACTTCGTCGCGAAGGCGCTCACGAATTCGACCGCCTTCGCGACCGTCGCGTCGCTGCTGATGGCGATCGACGGCCTCGCGATCGTGCTGAGCCGGGTGGCGCTCCTGGACGGCTTCCTCGCCTTCTTCGTGCTGGTGGCGTTCTGGTTCGTCCTGCTCGACAGGCGGAGCGCGCTCGACCGACTCGCGGCGCTGGTGGCACAGCGCTCGGCGGACGGCGTCGCACCCGATTGGGGACCGGTTCTGTGGAACAGGCCGTGGGTCCTGGCCGCCGGCATCGCCGCGGGCGCTGCGACCGCCGTCAAGTGGTCGGGACTCTATGTGCTCGCCGGCATCGGCGTGTACCTCGTCGTAACTGATGCGCTCGCGCGGCGCCGCGCCGGGGTGCGCTTCTGGCCGACGGATGCCGCGTTCCGTCAGGGCGGAGCGACCTTCGTGCTGCTCGTGCCGATCGCGCTCGTCGTCTACCTCGGCTCGTGGATCGGGTGGCTCGCCTCCGACGGCGGCTACGACCGTCGGGCCGTGTACCCCGCTGCGCCCGCTCAGGGTTTCTGGTCGTGGGTGCCGCCGGCGCTGCAGAGCCTGTGGATCTACCACAAGGCGATGTACGACTTCCACGTCGGTCTGACCTCGGGCCACGGCTATGCGAGCCCCGCGTGGCAGTGGCCGCTGCTGCTGCGGCCGACGTCGATGTACTACCACTCGACACCGCAGGGCGACGGGGGCTGCACCGCGGCGAACGGGTGCGTGGAGAACATCTACAGCATGCCTAATCCGCTCATCTGGTACGCGGGTGTGGCCGCTGCGCTGTACCTGGTCTACCGCTTCGCCGTCGCGTGCGACTGGCGCTACGCGTTCGTGCTGACCGGCATCGCCGCGACGTACCTGCCATGGCTGCTGTACCCCGAGCGCACGATGTTCCAGTTCTATACGATCGCGATCCTGCCGTTCCTCCTGCTCGCACTCACGTTCGGGCTGCGCGAGATCGCCGGAGCCTCGCACACCGACCGCATTCGGCGCACCAGCGGTCAGCGGATCGTCGTCGTGTTCCTGGTGGTCGCCGTCGTGCTGTCCGCCTTCTGGTACCCGATCCTCACGGCGTCATCGGTCCCGTATCACTTCTGGCAGGCGCACAACTGGATGCTGAGCTGGATCTGAGTCAGGCGGGCTGACCCCTCCCGAGCACTTCTGCGGCGCCCTCTTCGACCCCGATCGGAACGACGAGCGGGCGGCCGCCGGTGAAGGCCTCGGTCTCGCGGTCGACGATCGCCTCGACCACGGCGGGCGCGTGCTCGGGGAACCGCTCGGTCAAGCGCTGAACCACCTGCGCGTGCGACACGACCACCCACCCGTCGATGATCTGCGGAGTGCCCGTCTCGACGTCGGCGGTGGCAGCGGGGTTGTGCATACCGCCATCCTCTCAAGCCGTCAAGAGGCATCCCTAATGTCAATCTTCTAGGTAGAAAGGTGAGTAACTTGTTCGCCTAGCTATTGGGGTCCTCATGAGCGTCACGCCCGTCCTCTCGCTCCCGCGCGTCGACCGCCCACTGTGGGTCCGGGTGAGTCCGGATCTGGTCGTCGGCAACTGCGCGGGCGAGTTCCTCGGCACCGTCGAGACCACCACGGTCGGCTTCGTGGCCGTCAACGGCCGGGGCGAGCCCGCCGGCCTGTTCGCGACGCGCAAGGACGCTCAGCGCGCGCTGACCTCGACGAGCGGACCCCGGCTCTCGAAGCGTCGTGCGCGCGCCGAGCGCGTGGGGTTCGTTGCGGCGACCGGCGCCGGAGCCGTGGCCATCGGGCTGGCACTGACGGCGGGAGCCATCGTCCCCGGGCTGTGACGTCCTGGGTGCGCCCGCCCGACGGAGCGGAGACCTACGCGCGGGATGCCGATTCGTGCGCGTCGACCTGGTCCACCGCCGCCTGCAGGCGGCCGAGCGTGTCCATCACGATGCGGATCTCTTCGGGGGTCATGTCGATCACCGCGTCGAGCATGCGCTCGTGCATGTCGCCGAGTGTGCGCCGGACCTCTTCGTCGCTGTCGGCCGTCGGCACCACGTAGATGCTGCGCCTGTCGCTGGCATGCCGCTCGCGTCGCACGTGGCCGGACTTCTCGAGCCGGTCAACGATCGCCGTCATCGACGCCGTCGAGACGGCGAGGTAGCGCGCGAGCTCACCGGGCGAGACCGATCTGCCGGCCTGCTGGGCCTTGAGCAGGTAGCGCAGCACCAGAAGGTCGTTCTCGCCCATCGACATCGAGTCGCGGGTGCGACGACGCATCGCGACCTCCGCCGCACGGTAGAGGCGGAAGGACTGCAGGAGATCGATCGCGCGCTGCCTGCGCGCGTCGTCCGTCTGGTCGTACCAGTACCCGCTGTTGTCGGTCGATTGCTCCGGCATGACCTCGATGATAAGCAGAACGTGCCCCGGTGGGCTCAGCTGGCGGCCCGGACACCGCTGTGGGATGATTCCGCCCCGAGCTGGTTCATGACCCGCATGTGCTTGCGCTCGAGGTACGCGGCCGCTTCGGACTCCGGCATGACCATGAGGGTGCCGGTCGCATCCTCGCTCTCCCCCATCGCCTGGATCCAGAGCCGGTTCAGCACGGGCTCGCGGCTGCCCGCGGAGAGGAACTGCAGCGGGACGGATGCGGAGACCCACATCGTGCGACGCGATCCGACGCCGCGCTCGTCGATCGGCAGGCTCACCATGAACGAGTCCCCACGGCGCAGCCGGACGGCGATCGCGAGCCGCATGTGCTCGAGCGTCCGATCGTCGACGTGAATCCCGGCGCTGGTTCCGTAGAAGAGCGTTCCCACTGCTGACCTCCGTTGTTTAGCTGGCTCTCCTAGTATCTCGAAAATTTAGGTAAATGCAAGACTCTTTCACGATATGATCGATCCCGGCAGGAGGGAGCCCGCGTGTACACCGTCGCCCAGGAGCAGCGCGCCCTGTCCTCCCTCATGCTCTTCGAGCATGCCCTGCTCGAAGAGGAGCGAGAGCTGCGCGCAACCCTCGGTCTCGGGGTCCACGACGTGACGGTCCTCCGCCTGGTGGTGGATGCCGAGCCGGAGGGAACCCTGCTGACTCCGAGCGACATCGCCCGCACGCTCGGAACCTCCAGCGCCGCCACCACGGCGATCATCGACCGTCTGGAGCTGGCCGGGCACGTGCGGCGCACGCCGCATCCGACGGATCGCCGCAGCGTGCTGCTCGCTCCCGCGATGCCGGCTGAGTCGCCCGCGCGCGAGGTGCTGGCACGTCACCGGCGGCGGCGCGAGGAGATGGTCGAGCTGCTCTCCCCCGCCGAGCGCGAAGCGATGGCGTCGGCGCTGAGCCTGCTCGCGACGTCCCTGACCGGCGAAGACCGGGCGCGCCTCACGCAGTGAGCTGCTCGATCCGCGTCACCGGCATGCGACAGGCGAAGGCCTCGCACACGAACACCGTCGTCTGCTGAGAAAGCGTCGACTTCTCCGCGAGCAGAGAGAATCCCGCGGCGGCGAAGGCCCGCGCCTGCGCGTCGTCGGTGACGACGACGACGTCGGCCGGCAGCGCGGCCGCGGCACGGGCCAGGTCGGAATCGCGATCCTCCGTCACCACGACCACCTGGCGCGGCGGAACGGCGAGCTGTGCCGCGACCCGCAGCAGCGCGCCGTACGCGAGGGGCTGGGCGAGTGCGACCGCCGCATGGCGGGAGATGATCGCCTCCGCGAGCTCACGGAACCCGTCACCGTCGCCGAGGCGCCAGAGCGCGAGGGCCGCCTCCGCGAGCGATGACGCACCGGAGGGCTCGTCGCCGTCGGATGCCGCATCCGGCGCGCCGATCCCCTGGGCGGCCAGCACACGATCGCCTCCTCCCGGTGTGCGCGGCATGCCGTCCTCACCGATGCAGGCCCGGACGATCTCGCGCGCGCGCACCGCGTACGCGACCTCGCCCGTCGCCGCAGCCAGGGCGATCAGCCCGACCGCGAACTGCCCGTGGTCGGCGAGGGTCGCCGGCGCCCGCGAGGGGATCTCATCGAGCGATGCCCGGACCAGGCCGCCGTCACGGTCGGTGTTCGAACCCAGAACCGCTTCGGCCGCCCACCGGGCCGCCTCGATCCAGGACTCCTCCCCCTGGCGCGAGCCCGCGCGGGCCAGCGCGGAGATCGCGAGTCCGTTCCATCCCGTCACGACCTTGCCGTCGACCGCCGGCGGCTCCAGCGCGGCGCGGGCGCCGGCATCCCTCGCGTAGTAGCCGCCTTCGCTGCGCTCTCCCTCGATCCACGATTCCGAGTCCTGGGCCGCGCCGAAACCGCCGCCGGGCTGCTGCAGCACGCCAGTGAGGAACCCGGCCACACCGGCCGCGGTCTCGGTGTCGCCCGCGTCGGCGGCGACCTCGAGGAGCTGCGCGTTGTCGGTCAGCATCCGCTCGAAGTGCGGAATGCTCCAGTCCGGACGCGTCGCGTATCGGAAGAACCCGCCCTCGACGGAGTCGTAGAGCTCGGAGCCGGCCATCGCGGCGAGCGCGCGATCGACGACCGACGCCGCTGCGGCTGCGGCCTCTCGGATCGCCGGCGCCTGGAGGAACCGCAGCGCCGTCGCGATCGGGAATTTCGGCGCCGTCCCGTCGCCGTCGCCGAAGCCGCCGTGACGGGGGTCTTCGCGTGCGGCGAGGCGCGCCGCCGCCTCCGCGAGCGCGTCGAGGCTCGGAAGGCTCCCGCCGACGGATGCCGATTCCCGCATCTCTGCGAGCGCCTCCGCCACGGCATCGGCCGTCCCGTCGACCTGCGTCCGGCGCTCGGACCACGCTTCGTGCACCGCGCCGAGCACCTGCGTGAAGGAAGGGATGCCCGAACGCGGCACGGGCGGGAAGTACGTCCCGGCGTAGAAGGGGCGGCCCTCCGGCGTGACGAACACGGTGAGCGGCCACCCGAGGTGCGGCGTGAAGGCGCTCGCGGCCGCCATGTATGCCGCATCCACGTCCGGATGCTCTTCGCGGTCGACCTTGACGGCGACGAAGTCGCGGTCGATCAGCTGTGCCGTGGCGTCGTCCGCGAACGACTCCCGCGCCATCACATGGCACCAGTGGCAGGTCGAGTAGCCGATCGAGACCAGCACCGGCACGTCGCGTCGCCGCGCCTCGTCGAACGCCTCGCGCCCCCAGGGATACCAGGGCACCGGGTTGTGCGCGTGCGCACGCAGATAGGGACTTGCGGACTCCGCGAGGCGGGGGTTCATCCCTCCACGCTACGTCGGGCTCCTGCTGCCTACCAGGTGGCGACGTAGTCCGAGAGCCGCTGGTCGGCGGCCTGTCGCACGAGGGGCAGCGAGCGGGTCACGGCCTGGTCGATGCGCCCCTTCACGCCGTCGGAGGTGAGTTCGTACGCCTCGAAGTCGGAGTCCGACGCGTAGACGCCCACCGGCAGCGTCAGCGCCTGGAAGAAGCCGAAGAGCGGCCTCAGCTGGTGTTCGAGGATCAGCGCATGACGCTCACCGCCACCGGTGGCCGCGAGGAGCACCGGCGTGCCGACGAGCGCGTACTGCCCGACGAAATCGAAGAGGTGCTTGAAGAGTCCTGTGAAGGATGCCCGGTAGACCGGGCTCGCCACGATCAGCAGATCCGCCGTCTCGATCGCGTGCAGAGCGTCTTCGACCTCGGGATCGAGGTCTTCCCGTCGGAGCGCGCCCGCGAAGTGCGGCCCGAGGGTCGCGACCTCGATGAGGCGGGTCTCGACGTGCTCGCGACCGGCCACCTCGGCGATGAGCGCGCGGACGAGCGCCGTCGTCTTGCTCGGCTCGCGCAGCGAGCCCGAGACGCCCACGATGCGCAGCGGTCGGGTCATGGTCCGAGGCTAGGGCGCCGGGCCCCGTTCGACCGCGTCGACGACACGGGGCGTCACATCCGGCCGCGGCGTCGGTCAGTGCACTTCGTCGGGGTGCGCGCTGACGCGACCGCTGCCGTCGCCGGGGTCGAGGGCGTCGATCTCCCGCATCTGCGCGTCCGAGAGCTCGAAGTCGAACACGTCGAGGTTCTCCTCGAGCCGCTCGCGCCGCACCGACTTCGGGAAGACGATGAAGCCCTTCTGCAGGTGCCAGCGCAGCACGACCTGCGCGGGGGTCCTGTCGTGCTCGGATGCCGCATCCTTGATCGCCGGCAGGTCGAACAGGTCGTACTTCCCCTGTCCGAGCGGACCCCAGGCCTCGATCCGTACGCCCTGCCTCGCCGCCCAGCCCGTGATCTCGCGCTGCTGGTGTGCGGGGTGCAGTTCGATCTGATTCACGGCGGGGACGACGCCGGTCGAGGCCACGATGCGCTCGAGGTGGGGGACGAGGAAGTTGGAGACGCCGATGCTGCGCGTCAGGCCCGCCGCGCGCAGTTCGATCATCCGCTCCCACGCGTGCAGGTAGTTGTCCGCGCGGGGCGTCGGCCAGTGCACGAGGTAGAGATCGACGTGATCGAGCCCGAGCCGCTCGAGGCTCTCGCCGATCGCGGCGCGCGGCTCGTCGCCGTCGTGACGGTCGTTCCACAGCTTCGTGGTGATGAACAGATCGCCTCGAGGGATGCCGCTCGCCGCGACAGCCGCTCCGACCCCCTCCTCGTTCCCGTAGATCGCCGCGGTGTCGATGTGCCGGTAGCCGAGCTCGAGTGCTTCGCCCACCGCACGCTCGGTGTCCGCCGGGGGCACCTTGAAGACTCCGTAGCCGAGCTGCGGGATGTCGAAGCCGTCGTTGAGCTGCAGGGTCGGAACCGGAGGGGTCGTCATGTCTCCAGCCTAGGCGGGCCGGTCCGGCGACGGCCCGGCTCTGCCGACCGGACCGCCGCCGGGGTCTTCGCGGCCCGACATCCAGTGATTCGCTCGGCGGCGCGCGTTTGGATGCAGCGATCTACGATGGAAGGCTGTGTCCGCACCAGAACCCGTCATCGCGTACCCGCCGGAGCTGCCCGTCAGCGCCGCGCGGGACGTGATCGCGCGCGCGATCCGCGATCACCAGGTCGTGATCGTCGCGGGCGCGACCGGCTCGGGCAAGACCACGCAGCTGCCGAAGATCTGCCTCGAGCTGGGGCGCACGCGGATCGCGCACACCCAGCCGCGGCGCATCGCCGCCCGCACGATCGCCGAGCGGATCGCGGACGAACTCGAGGTGCCGCTCGGCACGACCGTCGGCTACAGGGTGCGCTTCACCGACAAGGTGCAGGACGACACCCGCATCGCGCTGATGACCGACGGCATCCTGCTCAACGAGATCCACCGCGACCGGCTGCTCACGCGTTACGACACGATCATCGTCGACGAGGCGCACGAGCGCTCGCTCAACGTCGACTTCCTGATCGGCTACCTCACGCGCATCCTGCCGCGCCGGCCCGACCTGCGGGTCGTGATCACGAGCGCGACGATCGACCCCGAGAGCTTCGCGAAGCACTTCGCGGACGCCGACGGCACCCCGGCCCCGATCATCGAGGTGTCGGGGCGCACGTACCCGGTCGAGATCCGCTACCGCGGCCCCGACCGCGACGACGAGCCCGACGATGTGGACGACATCGTGGCGGCGCTGCGCGAGCTGGACCGGGAGCCCCCTGGCGACGTGCTGGTCTTCCTGCCCGGCGAGGCGGAGATCCGCGATGCGATGGATGCCGTTCGCGGAATGTACGCGACCGATGCCGCACCGACCGAGGTGCTGCCCCTGTTCGGCCGATTGAGCGCCGCGGAGCAGCATCGCGTGTTCGAGCGGTCCGCGGTGGCCGGGGTGCGTCGGCGCGTCATCCTCGCGACCAACGTGGCCGAGACGAGTCTCACCGTTCCCGGCATCCGGTACGTCGTCGACACGGGGTCGGCGCGCATCTCGCGCTACAGCGCGCGCACGAAGATCCAGCAGCTGCCGATCGAGGCGATCTCGCAGGCGTCGGCGCAGCAGCGATCGGGGCGCGCCGGCCGCACCTCGCCCGGTGTCGCGATCCGGCTGTACTCCGAGGACGACTTCGACGCCCGCCCGGCGTACACCGAGCCGGAGATCCTCCGCACGAGCCTGGCGTCGGTCATCCTGCAGATGCTCTCGCTCGGGTTCGGCGACATCACGTCGTTCCCGTTCCTCACACCGCCCGACTCGCGAGGCGTGAAAGCGGCGTTCGACCTGCTCCTCGAGCTCGGAGCGGTGCGGTCGGCTTCGGGCACCGGGAGCCCGAAGCTGACCGACATCGGCCGGGAGATCTCACGCCTGCCGATCGATCCGCGCTTCGCGCGCATGCTCATCGAGGCCACGCGCACGGGCGTCCAGCGCGATGTGCTGGCGATCGTCGCCGGCCTCTCGATCCAGGACGTGCGCGAGCGACCCGAAGAGCGTCGCGAGGAGGCCGATCGCCTGCACGCGCGCTTCGTCGATCCGACGAGCGACTTCGTCACACTCCTGAACCTGTGGAACCATCTGCAGGAGCAGCAGAGTGCGCTGGGATCCAGCGCCTTCCGCCGCCTCTGCCGCGCGGAGCACCTGAACTACGTGCGCGTGCGGGAGTGGGTCGACGTGCACCGTCAGCTGCGCACGCTCGTCGGCGCGTCCCGTAAGAGCGCACCCCCTGCCACGGCCGACCCCGACGACCTGCACCGCGCGATCCTGTCCGGGCTCCTGTCGCACATCGGGATCCTCGACGAGCGCACCGCCCCGCCGTCGGCGCCGGGCGGCGGGCGCGGCGCCAGGCCCGGCGCGCGACCGGGCGAATACCTCGGAGCGCGCGGCGCACGGTTCGCGATCTTCCCGGGGTCGGGACTGCGCAAGAAGCGCCCCTCCGCCGTGATGGCCGCGGAGCTCGTGGAGACTTCGCGGCTGTTCGCGCGCACGGTGGCCGCCGTCGATCCCGCGTGGGCCGAGCCGCTCGCGGGCGACCTCGCCAAGCGCCGGCTCAGCGAGCCGCACTGGTCCAAAGCAGCGGGCGCGGCATCCGTCTACGAGAAGGTCACGCTGTTCGGCGTGGACATCATCCCCCGCCGGCGCGCGCAGCTCGCGCGCTTCGACCGCCCGCTCGCGCGCGAGCTGTTCGTGCGCCACGCGCTCGTGGAGGGCGACTGGGACCCGAGCGGACTGGACAAGCGCCTGACGGCGTTCGAGCGCCGCAATCTGGAGCTGCGACGGCGCCTGGAGAAGATCGAGGAGCGCGAGCGCCGCCGCGACATCCTGGTCGGCGACGAGGCGGTCTTCACGTTCTACGACGCGCGCGTGCCCCGCGACGTGTTCGACGTCCGCTCGTTCGAGGCCTGGTGGCGGGATGCCGCGAACCGCACGCCGCGCCTGCTCGACATGACCGAGGGCGACCTCCTCGACGATGCCGCGCGGTCGGACGAGCGCGACTTCCCCGCCCGGTGGCGACAGGGCGACCAGGTGCTCTCCCTCGCGTACCGCTTCGAGCCCGGCGCTCCCGACGACGGCGTCACGGCCGTCGTGCCGCTGGCTCTCCTCGCGCAGATCAGCCCGGCCGGCTTCGACTGGCAGGTGCCGGGGATGCGGGACGAGATGATCACCGCGCTGCTCCGCGCCCTGCCCAAGGCCATCCGCCGGCACGTCGTGCCGGCGGCGGACTGGGCCGCACGGTTCTCGGAGGATCTGGCCGGTCTCGGGCCCGAGTCGCACGGCGGGATGCCGCCCGCGACGCTCCGCGATGCGCTGGCCGGGCGCATCCAGCGGATCGCCAGCCAGCCGGTGACCGCCGCGGACTTCGAGATGGACCGCGTCCCGGCGCACCTGCAGATCTCGTTCCGCGCGGTGGACGAGCGCGGACGCGCCGTCGCCACCGACCGGGATCTCGTCGCGCTGCAGCGCCGACTGGGCGACCGCGCTCGCACCTCGGTCGCGCGGGCGACGGCCGTCCGCCCCGCCGACACGCCGGCTCGCGGACCCGCGGCGGTGACGAAGGCTACGGCGAGCGCCGGCGCGGGCAGCGCATCGGCGCCGGGATTCACCGAGCGACCCGGCGTCACGGATTGGGACTTCGGCGATCTGCCCGAGGTCGTCGACACGAAGGTCGCGGGCGGCGTCGTGCGCGGCTACCCCGCCCTCGTCGAGGACGGCCCCTCCGCAGCCCTGCGGATCGAGACGACCGCTGAGGCTGCCGAGAGCGCGACGCGCGCGGGGGTGAGACGCCTTCTCCTCCTCGCGGTCCCCTCGCCCGCCTCGTATGTGCTCGAGCACCTGACCTCCGGCGAGAAGCTCGCCCTCGCGGCATCCCCCTATCCGTCTGCACGCGCGCTCGTCGAGGACGCCCGCGTCGCGGTGGCCGATGCCGTGCTCGCGCGCACCGGCGGGGGCGCGCTCATCCGCAGCCGGGCCGACTTCGAGAAGGCGCGCGACGCGCTGTCGGCCGCGGTCGTGGACGAGACGTTCCAGACGGTGTCGCTCGTCGCGCGCATCCTCACCGCCGCGCGCGACACCGATCGCGCGCTGCGCGCCCAGAACTCGATGACCCTCCTCGGCGCGCTCAACGACGTGAAGGGCCAGCTCGCCGGCCTGATCTTCCCGGGGTTCGTCTCGCGCACCGGCGTCGCGCGACTCGCGCACCTGCCCCGCTACCTCCGCGGCGCGCAGGAGCGCGTGGCCGGGCTGGTCGACAACCCGGGTCGCGATCGGCAGCGGATGACCGAGTTCGAGCGCGCGGCCTCGGCGTACGCCGAGGCCGGGGGCGTGATCCCGCTCGCCGCCGACGCCGCTCCTGCCCTCGTGCGCACGCGCTGGCTCCTGGAGGAGTACCGCGTCAGCCTGTTCGCCCAGAACCTCGGCACCGCCGAGCCGGTGTCGCTGCAGCGCATCGCCCGGTCGCTCAAGGAATAGTCCGCACGAAACGAGAGGTTGCCCCCGTCATGACCCACGCGATCGTCTACACCGAGTTCGGCTCCCCCGACGTCCTCACCCTCGTCGAGATCCCCGACCGTGAGCCCGCGGACGGAGAGATCGCCGTGCGCGTCGAGGCCGCCGGGGTCAACCCGATCGACGGCAAGCTGCGCAGCGGACGACGCGCGTCGGGCGAGATCACCGAGCCCCGCCGCGTGGGAGGCGACGCCGCGGGCATCGTCGCAGCCGTCGGCGCCGGCGTCGAGGGCTTCCGCGTCGGCGACGCCGTCGTCGTGTTCGGCGCCCCCGGCGCGTACGCCTCGCGCGTGATCGTGCGCGCGGAGAACGCCCAGCCCCTCCTCCCCGGCGTGACCGCCGCCGAGGGCGCCGCACTGGGCGTCCCGGTGGGGACCGCCTACCAGTCGCTGCGTTCGCTCGCGGTCGGCGCGGGCGACACGCTGCTCCTGCACGGCGGCTCGGGCGCCGTCGGCCAGGCGGCGATCCAGTTCGCCGTCCTGTGGGGCGCGACGGTGATCGCGACCGCATCCGAGCGCCGGTTCGCGCGGATCCGCGCGCTGGGCGCCACGCCGGTCGCCTACGGCGACGGGCTGGTCGACCGTGTACGCGACGCGGCTCCACAGGGCGTGACGGTCGCCCTGGATGCCGCGGGCACCGACGAGGCGATCGAGGCGTCCCTCGAACTGGTCGCCGACCGCGAGCGCATCGCGACGATCGTCCGGGGCCGGGATGCCGCCACCTACGGCATCCGCGCCTTCCAGGGCGGCGCGCCCGCGCCGCTGAGCGAGCGCGCGCTGGGCTGGCGGCGTGAGGCGATCCCCGTGGCGATCGCGCTGATGGCGGCCGGGCGGTTCTCCGTCGAGCTGGGACCGTCACTCCCCCTCGCCGACGCCGCCGAGGCGCACCGCGCGGTCGAGAACGGCACGGACGGCAAGATCACGCTGGTCCCGTAGCGCCGGGCGCAACAGTTCGACACACGGGAACCGCCGCGGAGCGCGTCGCCGCGACAATGGGGGGATGTCCGAGGCATCCCGGTCCTTCGCGACGGCGCAGGTGCAGTCGGGCTACACCCCCGGCGTCGCCGAGAACACCGCCGTCCCCCCGATCCACCAGTCCAACGCGTTCGAGTTCGCGTCGCTGAGCGACGCACGAGACCTGTTCGCACTGCGCCGCGAGGGCAACATCTACAGTCGGGCGGCCAATCCCACCGTGCTCGTGTTCGAACAGCGCGTGGCCGAGCTCGAGGGCGGCGTGTCCGCCGCCGCGGTCGCGTCGGGTCAGGCCGCGGTGGCGCTGGCTCTGCTCGCGCTGGCCAAGCAGGGCGAGCACATCGTCGCGGCGCGCCAGCTGTACGGCGGGACGATCGACCTGCTGCAGGACACGTTCGCGGACTGGGGTATCGAGGTCACGTTCGTGGACCAGGACGACACGGATGCCTGGGCCGCCGCCGTCCGCCCGACCACGCGCGCACTGTTCGCGGAGTCGATCACGAATCCGAATGCCCAGGTGCTCGATGTGCGCGCGGTCGCCGCCGTCGCCCGCGACGCCGGCGTCCCGCTCGTGATCGACCACACCGTCGCGACGCCGTACCTGCTGCGCGTCAAGGACTTCGGTGCCGACATCGTGGTGCACTCGGCCACGAAGTATCTTGGTGGGCACGGCACGTCGCTGGGCGGTGTGATCGTGGACCTCGGCACGTTCGACTTCGCCGCGGAGCCCGCGCGCTGGCCGCAGCTGACCGAGTCGTACCGGCGCGTCCCGGGCGGCAGCCTCGTCGAGCGCTTCGGGGCGACCGGATCGCCCTTCATCGCGCTCGTGAAGACCAAGTACGTCCACGACCTCGGCCCGTCGCTGTCGGCGTTCAACGCGTTCCAGCTGCTGCAGGGCCTGGAGACCCTCGATCTGCGGATGGCCCGTCACAGCGCGAGCGCCGAGCAGGTCGCGCGCTTCCTCTCCTCGCACCCGGCGGTCGCGCGGGTCAACCACCCGGGCCTCGAGTCGAGCCCCTGGCATGCGCTGGCGCGCGAGTACCTTCCGCGGGGTGCGGCATCCGTCTTCTCGTTCGACCTGCGGCCCGCGGATGACCCGGCCGACGACTTCGATCGCGTCGAGCGGGTGATCGCCCGCCTCGAGGTGATCCGCCTCGTCGCGAACATCGGCGATGCGCGAAGCCTCGTCGCCCATCCGTCGTCGATGACCCACAGCCATCTGTCCGCCGCGCAGCTCGCCGAGGCCGGCATCACTCCGACGACGATCCGCCTCTCGATCGGGCTGGAGGATGCCGACGACCTCGTCGCGGATCTCGCGCGCGCGTTGGCGCCGCTTGCGCCCGCGGAGGCGACGACGGATCAGAGCCTGTCGTCCGTGGCCTGGCCGTAGACGTTCTGGTAGCGATCGAACAGGCTGTCGATCGCCTCCTGCGGGATCGGGATGAGGGGGCCGGCCTGAGCCGCGACGTGCACGGTGCGCGCGACGTCCTCGACCATGACGGCCGCCTTGACGGCGTCTTCGGCGGACGTGCCGATCGTGAACGGACCGTGGTTCTGCATGAGCACCGCGCGTGAGCGGTGTCCGGTCAGCGTGTCGACGATCCCGCGGCCGATCGAGTCGTCGCCGATGATCGCGAACGGACCGATCGGGATCGGACCCCCGAATTCGTCGGCCATGGCCGTGATCACGCAGGGGATCTCCGCCCCGCGCGCCGCCCACGCCACCGCGTAGGTCGAGTGCGTGTGCACCACCCCACCGACGTGCGGCATGTGGCGGTACACGTATGCGTGCGCCGCGGTGTCGCTCGACGGTGACCGATCGCTGCCCGCCGACCCGGGCACGACCGTGCCGTCGAGATCGCACAGGATCATGTTCTCGGGCGTGAGGTCGTCGTACGAGACGCCCGAGGGCTTGATCACGAACAGGTCTTCGCCGGGGACGCGCCCGGAGACGTTGCCGCCGGTCCAGACGACGAGTCCGTACCGCACGAGTTCGCCGTGCAGCGCGGCCACCTCGGCGCGGGTGCGGTCGATCGCTTCGATGTTACCGGTCACATCGAGCAGTCTAGCGATCCCGCCGATGCTCCGACACCTCTCGTCATCCGGCGTCGGAAGCGCTGTCGAATCGATACGCTCGGAGCATGACCGGACTGCGATGGGGAATCCTGGCCACGGGCGGCATCGCCCACGCCTTCGCGAGCGATCTGCGGACCGCGGGACTCGATCTGGCGGCGGTGGGCTCGAGGTCGGCCGAGTCGAGCGAGCGGTTCGCCGCCGAGTACGGCATCGCGCGCGCGCACGGCTCGTACGAGGCCCTCGTGTCCGACCCCGACATCGACATCATCTACGTCTCGACGCCCCATCCGCTGCACGCCGAGAACGCCGTCCTGGTGCTCGAGCACGGCAAGCACGTGCTCGTCGAGAAGCCGTTCACCCTCAACGCCGCCGAAGCCGCGGAGGTGCGCGATGTCGCGACCGCGCGCGGCCTCCTGGCGATGGAGGCGATGTGGACGCGATACCTGCCGCACATGGTGCGGGTGCGCGAGCTCGTGCAGTCGGGCGCCCTGGGCGACGTGCGCGTCGTCCTGGCAGATCACACGCAGAGGATCTCCACCGACCCGAAGCACCGCCTGAACGACATCGCCCTGGGCGGAGGGGCGCTCCTGGATCTCGGCATCTACCCCGTCTCGTTCGCGTGGGACATCCTGGGCGAGCCCGAGACGGTCACGGCGACCGCGACCCTCGGACCCACCGGCGTGGACGACGAGGTCGCGACGATCTTCACGCATGCCTCGGGCGCGCTCTCGACGTCGGTCTCCGCGTCGCACTCGGCCGGCCCGAACACGGCGCACATCGTCGGCACCGAGGCCCGGATCGATATCGACGCGGTCTGGTACAGCCCGACGACCTTCCGCGTGGTCGGGCCCGACGGCGTCGTGCGCGAGAGCTACGAGTCGCGTGTCGACGGCCGTGGGATGCAGTACCAGGCGATCGCAGCCGAGCGATACGTCCAGTCCGGCGCGAACGACAGCGACCTGCTCCCCCTCGCCGAGACCGTCGCGATCATGGGCACGCTCGATGAGGTGCGCCGGCAGATCGGACTGCGCTACCCGAGCGAGCGCTGAGCCCCTCGGGAGGAACCCGGCCTGCCACACTGGGTGCATGCCCGACTCGCAGGACTCCCGCGTCGCCGTCTACCTCGACTTCGACAACATCGTCATCTCCTGGTACGACCGGGTGCACGGCCGCAATTCCTACGGCCGCGACCGGCAGCGCATCATCGAGACCCCGGACGACCCCGAGATCGCCGAGCGGCTGCGCGCCGCGACGATCGACGTGGGCGCGATCATCGACTTCGCGGCATCCTTCGGCACGCTCGTGCTGACGCGCGCCTACGCCGACTGGTCGTCGCCGGTCAACGCCGTCTATCGCACGCAGCTCGTGGCGCGCGCCGTCGACCTGGTGCAGCTGTTCCCCGCCGCGGCCTACGCCAAGAACGGTGCCGACATCCGGCTCGCGGTCGACGCGGTCGAGGACATGTTCCGCCTGCCCGATCTGACGCACGTCGTGATCGTCGCGGGCGACTCGGACTATGTGCCGCTCGCCCAGCGGTGCCGGCGGCTCGGCCGATATGTGGTGGGCGTGGGGGTCGCCGGGTCGACGGCCAAGTCGCTCGCGGCGGCGTGCGACGAGTTCGAGGCGTACGACTCGCTGCCGGGCGTTCCGCGCGTTCCCCGGAGCACCGCGAAGGATGCCGCGGCCCGCGGCACGGCGAAGGCCTCGGGCTCCCGCGCGAAAGCGACCGCAGCGTCGTCCGACGAGGACGCGCCCGCCGAGCCTGCTCCGCGGTCGCGTCGGGGCGCGAAGAAGCCGCCCACCCAGGACGACGACGCCGCCGCAGCGGCATCGGACCAGGAAGCTGCTCCCGCCGCACCGGCCGATGTCGAGGCATCGCTCGTGGAGGCGCTCGGCCCGGTCGCCCCGGCGCGACGCACGAACAGGCGCGCGACCTCCGCCACGGTCGCCGTGGCCGCGGCAGCCGATGTCGTCCCGGAGGAGCCCGCCGAGGATCCGCAGGAGACCGCGACCCGCCTGCTGGAGCGGGCTCTGAGACTCGGGCACGACAAGGACGACGACGCCGAGTGGCTGCACAGCTCCGCCGTCAAGACGCATATGCGGCGCATGGATCCCTCTTTCAGCGAGAAGGCGCTCGGCTACCGGTCGTTCAACGACTTCGTGAAGGCGCGGGATTCGATCGCCGAACTCGAGGAGACCGGTCACGAGCGACTGGTCCGCCTGCGCGAGTAGCTCTGCCTGCTTGAAACCTGAATCAACTTTCAGGTAAGGTTCCGGAGCGGCATCCCCCCGCCGCACCGCGCCTACATGGAGGTATCCGCGCATGGCATCATCTGCGTCCCCCCGGACCGCCGAATCCACTCCCCCGACCCCCGTCTCGAGCCTGAGACGCGTCGTCACCGCGTCGATGGCGGGCACGGTCGTGGAATGGTACGAGTTCTTCCTCTACGCCACCGCCGCGACGCTCGTCTTCAACAAGATCATGTTCCCGCCGTCGGACGACCCGTACGCCCCGATCATCGCGGCGTTCGTGACGTACGCGGTGGGATTCGTCGCCCGCCCGCTCGGAGGGATCGTCTTCGGGCACTTCGGTGACAAGTACGGCCGCAAGCGCCTGCTGCAGTTCGCGATCATCCTCGTGGGCGTCGCGACGTTCCTGATGGGATGCCTGCCCACCTATGCGCAGATCGGCCTGCTCGCTCCCGCGCTGCTGGTCGTCCTGCGCTTCGCCCAGGGCTTCGCGGTCGGCGGCGAGTGGGGCGGCGCGGTCCTGCTGGTGGCGGAGCACTCGCCCGACAAGAGCCGCGGGTTCTGGTCGTCGTTCCCGCAGGCGGCCGTGCCGATCGGCAACCTCGTCGCGACGCTCGTGCTGCTGGTGCTGAGCCGCACGCTCACCGAGGAGCAGTTCCTCGCATGGGGCTGGCGGATCGGATTCTGGCTCTCGGTCGTGATCGTCGCGATCGGCTACTACGTGCGCACGCGTGTGACCGATGCGCCGATCTTCCTCGAGGTCCAGAAGGAGATCGAGCAGTCGAAGCAGACCCGCTACGGAGTACTCGAAGTGCTCAAGCGCTACCCCCGCGGCGTCTTCACCGCGATGGGTCTGCGCTTCGCGGAGAACATCATGTACTACCTCGTCGTGACGTTCTCGATCACGTACCTGAGCGTCGCACTCGAGGTCGACACCGCCGAGATCCTGGGCCTGCTCGCGATCGCGCACATCGTGCACATGATCGTGATCCCCCTGATCGGCGGGCTCGCCGACCGCATCGGACGGCGGCCCACGTACCTCATCGGCGTGATCGGAGCCGCCGCGTGGGGCTTCATCGCCTTCCCGCTCTTCGACACGAAGAACCCGTTCGTCATCGTCTTCGCGATCTCGCTCGGGCTGTTCCTCCACGCGTTCATGTACGCGCCGCAGCCGGCGATCATGTCGGAGATGTTCCCGACGCGGATGCGCTACTCGGGCGTGTCACTGGGCTACCAGGTCACCTCGATCGTCGCGGGCTCGCTCGCGCCGATCATCGCGGTCGCCCTGCTGTCGGAGTTCGGCTCGTACGTCCCCGTCGCCGTGTACCTCGCGATCGCCGCGGGAGTCTCGCTGATCGCGGTGATCTCGATGCGCGAGACGAAGGGCACGTCTCTGCACGAGCTCGACCGCATCGACGATGCCCGTCGCGCCGAGACGACCGCTGCCGGATCCCGCGGATAGCGGCATCCGCCGGTGCGGGAGCCCTCGTCGCGATCGGTCGCGACGGGGGCTCCCCCGCTGCGCGAAAGGGCGTCCGGTACAGTGTCGAGCGTGGTAGGACGCATCGCTCCGCCCGGATCGCAGTCGTCACTGCGTGAAGCCAACCGGGCCCGGCTCGTGGAGTCGCTCAAGCGGCATGGGCGGCTGACGCAGGTCGAGCTGGCCGGGAGCACCGGCCTGTCGCCCGCCACGGTGTCCAACATCGTCAAGGAGCTCACAGCCGCAGGGCTCCTGCACACCTCGATCACCTCGCGCAGCGGGCGGCGCGCAACGCTGGTCTCGCTCGCCCGTCAACTGGGCCTGGTCGCGGGCGTCCACTTCAGCTCGCGGCAGCTGCACATCGCGATCGCCGACGCGACGCGCACGATCGTGACCCAGACCTCGCTCCCCCTCGCGCTCGATCACCGGCACGATGCCGAACTCGACCGGCTCAGCATCCTGCTCGGCGACATGATGGAGACCCTCGGCGGCAGCGTGAGCGACCTGCTCGCCGTCGGCCTGGCCCTGCCCGCGCCGATCGATCCGCGCACCGGGATGATCTCGACACCGGGTCTGCTGCGCGGCTGGGAGGGCGTCGACGTCGCCGACAGTCTCACCGCGCGCATCGGGCGGCCGGTGTTCGTGGACAGCGAGGCGAATCTCGCCGGACTCGCCGAGGCGCGCGAGGGCGCGGGGCGCAACGCCTCGTCGTCGGTGTTCATCCGCGTCGGACACACGATCAGCGCCGGGCTCATCGTCGGCGGCGACCTGTTCCGCGGCGTGAACGGCAAAGCGGGCCAGATCGGCCATGTGACGATCGACGAGAACGGGCCGATGTGCCGCTGCAGCAACCGCGGCTGCCTCGAGACCTACGCCGGCGGCCCCGCGCTGCTGTCGCTGTTCCCGCCGAGCGAGGGGATGCAGCGGCTGCGCGACCTCATCCAGGCCTCGGATGCCGGAGACGGAAGCTCCCGTCGGGTGATCGCCGACGCCGGCCGGCACATCGGCATCGCCGCCGCGAGCCTGTGCAACCTGTTCGATCCGGAGCTCATCATCGTCGGGGGCGAACTCGGCGAGGCGGGCGAGATCCTCATGGCGCCGATGCGCCACTCCCTGGAGCGGACCGCACTCGCGTCCGCCGACGGACTCCCCGAGATCGTCGGCGCGTCGTTCGGCGGCTGGGCCGAGACGCGCGGAGCCATCACGATCGCGCTCGACCACGTCACGGTGGATGCCGAAGCCATCCCGTTCTCGGCGTAGGCTTTCCTTCCCTCCGTCGCATCCGACGAGGGTCACCGCCCCGCTGCACCCGAACGAGGGGGTTCGCCGATGCGCCGTCTCCGCACCACCGCGTTCCTCGCGCTCCTCGCCCTCGCGGCGGGCGTCGTCGCAGGGTGCACCGGCGGCACGGCCGACGGCGGCGAGAGCGGCACGATCGCGCTGCTGCTCCCCGACGCCAAGACCGCGCGATACGAGACCTTCGATCGCCCGCTGTTCGAGGAGCGGGTCGCCGAGCTCGGCGACTACCGCGTGCTGTACTCGAACGCCGACGGCGACGCGACCAAGCAGCAGCAGCAGGCCGAGTCCGCCCTCGCCGCCGGAGCCGATGTGCTCGTGCTCGACGCGTTCGACACGCAGGCCGCGGTGAGCATCGTGCTGTCGGCCAATGCGCAGGGCGTGCCGGTGATCTCCTACGACCGCCTGATCGCCGGCGGCGAGCTCGCGTACTACATCTCGTTCGACAACGAGCTCGTGGGCGATCTGCAGGCCACCGAATTCGTGCGGGCCCTCGAAGAGGAGGGCGCCGGCTCGTCGGGCGTGCTGATGGTCAACGGGTCACCGACCGACAGCAACGCCGCGCAGTTCAAGGAGGGCGCCCAGGGCGTGATCGATGCGAGCGGGCTGCGGGTGCTCGCCGAGTACGACACGCCCGGGTGGAGCCCGGAGAAGGCGCAGGAGTGGGTCGCGGGTCAGATCGCCCAGTACGGCGACCAGATCGCAGGGGTGTACGCGGCCAACGACGGGGTGGCCGGCGGGGCGATCTCGGCCCTCAAGGCGGCGAACGTGTCGCCGTTCCCCGTGGTGACGGGCCAAGATGCCGAGCTGACCGCGATCCAGCGCATCCTCACCGGTGACCAGCAGATGACCGTGTACAAGGCGATCCGGCCCCAGGCCGAGCGCGCCGCCGAGGTCGCGGTCGCCCTGATCACCGGCGAGGAGATCGTCGCGCCGCTCGAGATCCAGGGCACACCGGCCACCCTGCTCGAGCCGGTGGCCGTCACGATCGACAACATCATGGAGACCGTCGTCGCGGACGGCTTCTGGACCGTGGAGGACATCTGCACGCCCGCCCTGGCGTCGGCCTGCGAAGCGGCCGGCATCCGATGACCGCCGCGGAGCGGTAACGATGAGAGCATGACCACTATGTCGATGTCGCAGCAGCGCGCGGGGCGCTCGCGGGAGCGGGTGCTCACGGTGCGCGCGATCGGCAAGCGGTTCGGCGCGGTGAAGGCGCTCACCGACGTCGATTTCTGGGTGAACGAGGGCGAGGTGGTCGCCCTCATCGGAGACAACGGCGCCGGAAAGTCCACCCTCGTGAAGCTCCTGTCGGGGGTGTACACGCCCGATTCGGGCGTGATCGAGTACGACGGCGAACCGGTCGAGATCGGCAGCCCCGCAGACGCGCAGGAGCTCGGGATCGCGACGGTGTTCCAGGACCTCGCGCTGTGCGACAACCTCGATGTCGTGGCGAACCTGTGGCTCGGGCGCGAGCTGCGCACCGGCCGCACCCTCGACGAGGTCGACATGGAGCAGCAGACCTGGACGCTGCTGCGCGAACTGTCGGCGAAGGTCCCCTCCGTGCGGATCCCGGTCGCGGCGCTCTCCGGCGGGCAGCGCCAGACCGTCGCGATCGCGCGGTCGCTGATCGGCGACCCCCGCATCGTGATCCTCGACGAGCCCACCGCCGCACTGGGAGTCGCCCAGACCGCGGAGGTGCTCAACCTCATCGAGCGCCTGCGCGAGCGCGGTCACGGCGTGGTGCTGGTCAGTCACAGCATGGCCGACGTCATGGCGGTCGCCGATCGGGTCGTCGTGCTGCGGCTCGGGCGCAACAACGGCGTGTACAACATCGCCGACGTCACGAGCGAGACCCTCATCGCGGCCATCACCGGCGCGGTGGACAACGCCGTCGCCCGACGCGCGGCGGAGCGCTCGCCGGCGGAGCCGACGGATCCCAAGGTCATCAAGATGCGCGACGTCGCCGCGCGGCGCGCGTCGGATCGCCGCGGCGGGAGCGGCTCGTGACGGCGGGGAAAGACGTCGCAGCACACCTGGACAGCGACTCGAAGGAGCGCGCGTTCAGCGCGGAGGGGATGCGCGCCGGGGTGGCCTCCCTGCTCTCCCGCATCCGCGGCGGGGATCTCGGTTCGCTCCCGGTGCTCATCGGACTGGTGGTCATCTGGGCGGTGTTCCAGGCCCTCAACCCCGTGTTCCTCTCCAGCACGAACCTCGTGAACCTCACGATGCAGTGCGCCGCGATCGGCACGATCGCGCTCGGGATCGTGCTCGTGCTGCTCGTCGGCGAGATCGACCTCTCGGTCGGATCGGTGTCGGGGCTCGCGGCGGCGATCCTCGCGGTCACGTTCGTCCAGCTGCAGTGGAACCTGGTCCTCGCACTCCTCGCCGCGATCGCCGCCGGCGCGCTCGTCGGGCTCCTGTACGGATTCCTGTACACACGCTTCGGGCTGCCGAGCTTCGTGATCACGCTCGCCGGCCTCCTCGGCTTCCTGGGACTGCAGCTCTGGGTGCTGGGCGACACCGGCTCGATCGGACTGCCGTTCGACTCCTGGATCGTCGAGTTCGCCCAGCAGTGGTACCTGCCGGCGTGGGCCTCGTACGTCGTCGCGGTGCTGACCGCGGCCGCGTACGCCTGGATCCTCCTGCGGCGCGCGCGGCAGCGCGCCGCGGCGAACCTCGTGAGTCAGGGCTACCTCGAGATCGGCATCCGCGGCACGGCGCTGCTCGTGTTCCTGCTCGCGGCGGCCTGGTATCTCAACCTGTCGCGCGGGGTCGGGGTGATGTTCCTGTTCTTCCTCGCGCTCGTCGTGGTCGCGAACTTCGCTCTGACGCGCACGCGATGGGGCCGGGCGGTCTACGCGGTCGGCGGCTCGGTCGATGCGTCCCGTCGTGCCGGCATCCGGGTGGATCGCATCTACCTGTCGGTGTTCATGCTGTGCTCGACCCTCGCGGCCGTGGGCGGCATCCTCGCGGCCGCCCGGCTCGCGTCGGCGAACCAGAGTTCGGGCACCGGCGATGTCAACCTCAACGCGATCGCGGCGGCGGTGATCGGCGGCGCGAGTCTGTTCGGCGGACGCGGAACGGCCTTCGCCGCGCTGCTGGGGATCTTCGTGATCCAGTCGATCTCCTCGGGTCTGACCCTGCTGAATCTCGACTCGTCGGTGATCTTCATGATCACCGGTGTCGTGCTGGTTCTGGCGGTCATCGTGGACTCGCTGTCGCGCCGCAAGCGGACCGCGGTCGGTCGAGCGTGAACCGGTCGACGACCGCCATCTGAGTTCACGCCGCGAATGCGAAAGCGGCGTTGCCAAAGCGTTACGTTCAAGTCTTGACGCCAAGGCGGGATGCCGAAATGATCGCTTTCAAGCGCGAACAGCGTCGGTCTCCGGCGCTCGCACATTCAAAGACGAAAGGCGAAAGATGAAGAAGTCTTCTATCCTCTCCGCGGCCGCCCTCGCCGGCACTGCCGCGCTGCTCCTGGCCGGCTGTGCCGGCTCGGGCGGCGGCACGCCGAGCGACGGTGGCGACAGCGGTGGAGGCGACGCAGCGGGCCGCGCGTGCGTCATCCTCCCCGACGCGGCATCCTCGCCGCGCTGGGAGAACTTCGACCGCAAGTACCTCCAGGAGGGTCTGGAGGA
>JAESFR010000200.1_pt1 | contig 28747 bp, 32 predicted proteins | sample 9266191 | NCBI WGS metagenome assembly JAESFR01 (sample SAMN14503063, study PRJNA617104) | algae metagenome | isolation source: Pleurocapsa minor HA4230-MV1 and co-occurring heterotrophs from cement on... | place: USA: Nuuanu Pali Lookout, Hawaii | collected 2009-07-20
TGTACGAGGGCGAGGGCCACGGGTTCCGGCGCGCCGAGAACGTCGTGCACGCGCTGGAGACAGAGCTCGCGTTCCTGGGCGCGGTGTTCGGGTTCGAGACGCCGGGCGTCGCGCCCCTCGCGCTGGACTGAGGCGTCAGAGCTGGAACGGAGCGAGCTCCGCCGCCAGGCGCTCGGAGACGTGCGCGTGCAGGGCCGTCCCGCCCGCCTCGTGCTCCTGCGAGATGATGTGCCCGGACTCGTGCGCCGCGGAGATCAGGTCGCCGCGGTCGTACGGGACGAGCGCACGGATCTCGACCGCCGGCAGCGGCAGCGCGGCCTCGATCGCCGCGCGCAGCTCGTCGATGCCCTCACCGGTGCGCGATGACACGAACAACGCCCGCGACTCGAGTCCGCGCAGCACCATGCGGGTGTCGTCGTCGACCAGGTCGGCCTTGTTGAACACCACGATCTCCGTGATGTCGCGCGCACCCACATCGCCGATCACGTCGCGCACCGTCTGCAGCTGAGCCGCAGGGTCGGGGTGCCCGGCGTCCACGACGTGCACGATCACATCGGCGTCCGCGACCTCCTCGAGCGTCGAGCGGAACGCCTCGACGAGCTGGTGCGGCAGGTTCCGGACGAATCCGACCGTGTCGGTCAACGTGTAGACGCGGCCGTCGGATGCCTCGGCGCGGCGCACCGTGGCGTCCAGGGTCGCGAACAGGGCATTCTCCACGAGCACGCCCGCGCTCGTGAGCCGGTTGAGCAGGCTCGACTTGCCGGCGTTCGTGTACCCGGCGATCGCCACCGACGGGATCGTGTTGCGCTTGCGCTCCGCGCGCTTGGCCTCCCGCGCGGGGGCGTAATCGCGCAGCTGACGACGCAGCTGCGCCATCTTGGTTCGGATGCGGCGACGGTCGAGCTCGATCTTGGTCTCACCCGGTCCGCGCGAGCCCATACCGGCTCCCGCCGCACCGACCTGACCACCGGCCTGCCGGCTCATCGACTCGCCCCAGCCGCGCAGGCGCGGCAGGAGGTACTCGAGCTGTGCGAGCTCGACCTGCGCCTTGCCCTCCCGGCTCTTGGCGTGCTGGCTGAAGATATCGAGGATCACGGTGGTGCGATCGATCACCTTGACCTTCACGACGTCTTCGAGCGCGCGCCGCTGGCTGGGCGCGAGCTCGGTGTCGGCGATCACGGTGTCCGCGCCGAGCGCCGCCACGAGGTCCTTGAGCTCCTGCGCCTTGCCGCGCCCGAGATAGGTCGCAGGGTCGGGATGCGGCCGTCGCTGCAGCACGCCGTCGAGCACGACGGCGCCGGCCGTCTCGGCGAGCGCAGCGAGCTCGCGGAGCGAGTTCTCGGCATCCGCCTGCGCGCCCTGGGGGTGCACGCCCACCAGCACGACGTTCTCCAGTCGCAGCTGCCGGTACTCGACCTCGGTGACGTCTTCGAGTTCGGTCGACAGTCCGGGCACACGTCGCAGCGCAGCGCGCTCTTCGCGGTCCCACTGCTCGCCGTCGGCGTCGCCGAACGAGACCGTCGCGCCGTCCTGCAGCGCCTGCGCCTGACTCGCGCGCGTCTCTCCACGCTCCGTGAAGGCGCTCACGCGCACCCCCGAGTGCGCGTCCGCGCGCTCGAGCACGCGAGCCACGGGATCGACGGCGGGGTCGATCGGCGTCTCGTCGGTGCTGGTGGGGATCGTGGTGTCGGTCATGTGTTCCTTCCGGGATGCCCGTAAACTCTAGCTTTCCTGCGCCACCACCTGCTCCGCTACGCTCGCAGCATGGGGGATGACCATTACTTCAGCGCGTCGCCCGCGAGCCCTGAGAACCTTCGTCGCATCCGCGTGAAACTGGGCGGTTTCGACGTCGACGTCACCACGGCCGGTGGTGTCTTCAGTCCCGATCACGTGGACTCCGGAACCTCGGTGCTTCTGGCCAACACGCCTCCGCCGCCACCGGGCGGGGACCTGCTCGACCTCGGCTGCGGATGGGGTCCGATCGCGTTGTCTCTCGCGCTCGACGCCCCGCACGCGACGGTGTGGGCCGTCGACGTGAACGAGCGGGCACTGGATCTGGTCCGACGCAACGCGCAGGCGCTCTCGCTCACCAATGTCAACGCCGTGCATCCCGACGATGTTCCCGACCACGTGGCGTTTCGCACGATCCGCTCGAACCCTCCGATCCGGGTCGGCAAGAACGAGCTGCACGGGCTGCTGGAGCGCTGGATCCCGCGCCTGCAGGAACGCTCGGATGCCTGGCTCGTCGTGCAGCGCAATCTCGGGTCGGACTCGCTTCAGCGCTGGCTCGCCGCGACCTTCACGCCGGGGTACAGCGTGCACCGCACCGCGACGGGTCGGGGCTTCCGCGTGCTCAAGGTGCGCCGACACGGCTCGCCGCACACCGAGGAGATCGCCCTTCCCTGACGGCTCGGCGGCCGCTCAGGCCAGCGACACCTCGCCGGAATACACCAGGCTCGCGGGTCCTGACAGCAGCACGTGCAGATCGCTGCGCACTCGCACCATGCGCACGCCGAGCGTGCCGCCGGGCACCTCGACCGACCAGCGGTCGGGTGCCGCCTGCCCCGCCCAGTGCCGCACCGCGAGCGCGGCGGCCGCCACGCCGGTTCCGCAGCTCAGCGTCTCGCCGACGCCCCGCTCGAACACGCGCATGCGGATCGAGCCGACCCCCTCGCGCACGAGCGGCTCGCTCGGCACCACGAACTCGATGTTCGCTCCGCGCGGCGGCTCGGGCTGCAGCTGCGGACGCACCGAGAGATCGAGCGACTCGAGCTCGTCGGCATCGGACAGCGCCACGACGATGTGCGGGTTGCCGACGTCGATGCCGAGACCGGGCCGCGGGACGCCGAGCCCCCGTGCGCGCACCAGGACCTCGTCGGGCTCGACCCGCCACGGACCGAGGTCGGCTTCGAAGCCCAGCTCGCTGCGGGTGACGGTCTTCACCCCTGCGCGGGTGCCGATGGCCAGCGGCTCGTCGTCCACGATCGCGAGACCGGTGTCAGCCAGGTAGCGGGCGAAGACGCGGATGCCGTTGCCGCACATCTCGGCCCGCGAGCCGTCGGCGTTGCGGTAGTCCATGAACCACTCGGCTCCCGCGGCAGCGGCGGACGCGCCGTCTTCGGTCGCCGAAGCCCGCACGACGCGCAGGATGCCGTCGGCACCGATTCCGAAACGGCGGTCGCACAGCACGGCGACCTGGTCGTCGCTCAGATCGAGCTCGCCGTCCGGATCGGGGATCAGCACGAAGTCGTTGCCGGTCCCGTGCCCCTTGGTGAACGCGATCGTCTGCGGCATCCCCCTAGCGTATTGCCGCGCGGGGCTCCGCCCGCGCCGCTCAGTCCACGACCAGGCGCTTGCCCGTCGTCGTGGTCTCGAAGCGCTCGTAGCCGAGCGTGTCGTAGAAGCCGAGCACCTCTTCGTTGTCCGGCCGCACCATCAGCTGCACCTTCGGGCACCCGAGCTCGAGCAGGAGCTCCTCCGCCGCGGCGACCAGGCGACGACCGATCCCCTGGCCGCGGCGCATCGGATCGGCGGCCAGGTAGTACAGCCACCCGCGGTGCCCGTCGTAGCCGGCCATCACCGTGCCGACGATCTCGCCGGCGTCTTCGGCGACCAGGAAGAGCTCGGGCTGCACGGTGAGCTTGCGCTGGATGTCGAGGTGGGGGTTGTTCCAGGATCGGGTGAGGCCCGTCGCCTGCCAGAGCGCGATGACGGATTCGGTGTCTCGGAGGGTGAACGCACGGATCGAGGTCATCCCCCCAGTATCCGCTCCACGGCGACATCGGCACCCGGATCCACCCATCGGACTCCGCGATACCGCCGGAACCACGACACCTGGCGCCGCGCGTACCGGCGGGTGAGCGCCTGCGTCTGGGCGATCGCGTCGGTCTGAGTGACACTGCCGGCGAGTTGGGCCAGCGCCTGGGCGTACCCGATCGCGCGGCTCGCGGTGGGCCCCGTCTCCAAGCCCCGCTCTCGGAGGGCCGCCACCTCGTCGAGGAGGCCGTCGGCCCACATGCGCTCCACGCGCGCGTCGAGCCGAGCGACGAGATCACCGCGGTCGATGCTCAGACCCACGACGGTGGCCGGGCGCCACGCCGCGGGCGCGTCGGGGAGCGCCGCGCCGTGCCCCTGGGCACCCTGTGCGAGCACCTCGAGCGCGCGGACGATCCGGCGGCCGTTGCGGGGATCCACGCGCGCGGCCGTCTCGGGGTCGGCGGCGCGCAGACGCTCGAACAGCGCACCCGGACCGTCGGAATCGAGGTCGCGCTCCAGCTGCGCGCGCGTGTGCTCGTCGCGCGGGGGGAAGCGGAAGTCGTACAGGACGCTCGACACGTACAGTCCCGACCCTCCCACGAGGATCGCGTGTCGCCCGCGGGCGAGCGCATCCTCGATCGCCGAGCGAGCTGCGCTCTGGTACGCCGCGACGGCGGCCTCCTGCGTGACCTCCAGCACGTCCAGGAGATGGTGCGGGATGCCGCGACGCTCGGCGGGGGCGAGCTTCGCGGTGCCGATGTCCATGCCGCGGTAGAGCTGCATCGCGTCGGCGTTCACGATCTCGGCTGGGCGGCCCGAGAGTGCGAGTTCCTCCGCGAGCCGCAGGGAGAGCTCGGACTTGCCCGTGCCGGTCGCACCCACCACCGCGAACAGGTGGGCGCGTTCCGACGCACCGGGCATCCGCTGGTCGACCGGAGGAGTCACACCCCGACGCGCAGCGTGGGCAGACCCAGCGAGACGGCGCCGGGCGTTGCGCTCCCGCCGAGCGGCGTCGGCACGGCGCACGACTCGCTCTGCGTGCGGTCCCACGCGTCGCCGGCGCGGGTGCGCCGGACGCGGAGGGGAAGACCGTCCGAGTCGGCCAGCAGGTGGAACGGGGCGGCGTGCGTGACCACGACGGACACGACATCGCCGGGTCGCGGTGTCTCGCCTCCGACCGGAACCTCGAAGTGCACGAGGCGGTTGTCCTCGGCGCGGCCGGTCAGTCGGTGCGTCTCGGCATCCTTCTTGCCCTCGCCCGTCGAGACGAGCAGCTCGACCCGCCTGCCGACCTGCGCCTGATTCTCCTCGAGGCAGATCCGGTCCTGCAGCGCGATCAGGCGGTTGTAGCGCTCCTGGACGACCGCCTTGGGAACCTGGTCGGGCATCGTCGCCGCCGGGGTGCCCTCGCGGATCGAGTACTGGAACGTGAAGGCGCTCGAGAAGCGCGCCTGCTCCACCACGCGCAGGGTGTCTTCGAAGTCCGCGTCGGTCTCGCCCGGGAACCCGACGATGATGTCGGTGGTGATCGCCGCGTGCGGGATGCGTTCGCGCACCCGATCGAGGATGCCGAGGAACCTCTCGCTGCGGTACGAGCGGCGCATCGCGCGCAGGATCCGGTCGCTGCCCGACTGCAGGGGCATGTGCAGCTGCGGCATCACAGCGGGCGTCTCGGCCATCGCGTCGATCACGTCGTCGGTGAACGCGGCCGGATGCGGGCTCGTGAAGCGGATGCGCTCCAGCCCGTCGATCTCTCCCGCGGCGCGCAGCAGCTTGCCGAACGCGTGCCGGTCGCCGAATTCGACCCCGTAGGAGTTGACGTTCTGCCCGAGGAGGGTGACCTCGATCGCGCCGTCGTCGACGAGCAGCCGGATCTCGTTGAGGATGTCACCCGGACGGCGGTCCTTCTCCTTGCCGCGCAGGCTCGGCACGATGCAGAACGTGCACGTGTTGTTGCAGCCGACCGAGATCGAGACCCAGCCGCTGTAGACGCTGTCGCGCTTGGTCGGCAGCGTCGACGGGAAGGTCTCGAGGGATTCGAGGATCTCCAGTTCGGCCTCGCCGTTGTGGCGCGCGCGCTCGAGGAGGCTCGGCAGCGACCCCATGTTGTGGGTTCCGAACACGACGTCGACCCAGGGCGCCTTGTCGAGCACGGCCTGCTTGTCCATCTGCGCCATGCACCCGCCGACGGCGATCTGCATGCCGTCCTTGCGCCGCTTGACCGATGCGAGGTGACCCAGTGTGCCGTACAGCTTGCCCGCCGCGTTGTCGCGCACCGCGCACGTGTTGATGATCACGACATCGGCTTCCTCGCCGAGCGGAGCCGGAAGGTAGCCGGCGCTCTCGAGCGATCCGGAGAGGCGCTCGGAGTCGTGCACGTTCATCTGACAGCCGAACGTGCGCACTTCGTAGGTACGGGTTCGACCGTCGGCGGCCCGGGCAGCGGGCGAGGGCGCGATCGTCGTCGGCGCCGAAGACGGAGTGGTCATGATGACCTCCAGTCTACGAGTCCTCCGATCAGCGGATGCGGCCGCGGATGCGCACCGCCGACAGCACGGTGCAGACCACGGCGATCGCGATGAGGAACACGACCACGAACCACGCGGGGACCGCCCAGTCCCCTACGCTGAGATCCATCCCGTAGAACGCGCGCAGCGTCTCCTCTGCCCCCGGCGCATCGGCCGTGATCACGGCGAGCGTGCCGTCGGAGAACTCCCGGCGCAGCAGCATCCCGGCCTGCGCGAACGGGAGCGCCGCGACGACCGAGCCGACCGCTTCGGGGAAGGCGCCGATCGGGATGTACGCGGCGGCGATGAAGCCGAGCACCGTGCCGAAGATCGTCGCGAGCCCGGAGAAGGCGCCGTTCGTGCGGACGAACGACACGATCAGCGCCGAGAGCGACGTGAACGCGACGCAGGAGAGCACCACGATCCCCACCATCCGGCCCATCGCGTCGACCGGGAGCCAGGTGGAGCGCACGAGGCCGAGGTACAGGATGCTGATCGCCAGCACGATCAGCGAGAGGATCACGGCGACCACGACCGCGGAGAGCAGGTAGCCCAGAACCAGTTGGCCCCGGCGCAGCGGCGCGACCAGGAAGTCGCGGAAGCGGCCCGACTGGTCGTCATCGACCACGACGGCGAGCCCGCCGAGACCGGTCGTCACCGTCGTGATCAGCACGATGCCCGCGAACATCCAGCTGTCCACGAACGCCTGCACCTCTGCGGTGCTCGCCCCGGGCAGCGAATCGGCGAGGTCCGTGGTCTGCAGGTTGCCGAGGAAGAGTGTGTACAGGGCGAACAGGATCACCGCGCCGAGCAGCGAGAAGAACACGTTCAGCCGGTCGCGGAAGAAGATGCGCAGGTTGCGGCGCACGATCGCGAGCACGACGTTCATGCGGCGTCCAGCTGCGACGCGGTGTGCCCGGTGAGTGCGAGGAACACGTCGTCCATCCGTCCGTGGCGGAATTCGAAGTCCCGCACCCCGTGGCCGTGCACCGCGAGGATCCGACGCGCCTGATCGGCGCCGGCGACACCGATCACGACGGCGTCGGCATCCCGAGCAGGGTCGGCACCCATGTCTCGCGCGAGGGTGATCAACCCCTCGGGATCGTCGGTCTCTACGGTGAGGATGCTGCGGCTGTACGCCGCACGCAAGCGCGCCGGCGTGTCGTCGGCGATGATGCGCCCGTCGTCGATCACGCAGACGCGCGCCGCCTCCTCGGTCTCCTCGAGGTAATGGGTCGTGAGGAACACGGTGAGGTCGCCACTCGAGCTCAGAGCGTGCAGCGTGCTCCACACCAGCGCGCGACTCGCCGGATCCAGACCGGCGGTCGGCTCGTCCAGGAAGAGCACCGCCGGTTCGTGCAGGAGTGCCCGGGCGATGTCGACCCGGCGCCGCTGGCCGCCCGAGAGCTTGCCGTACCGGCGATCCAGGAACTCGTTCAGCCCGATCAGGTCGGAGAGCTGGGCGATCTTGGGGTCGAGTGCGGCCCTCGACACCCGGGAGAGCCGACCGCGAAGTCGCAGGTTCTCCCGCACGCTGAGGAGCGGATCCAGGAGCGAATCCTGGAACACGACGCCGATCGACTGGCGAACGCGCTCGCCCTCCCTGCGCACATCGAAGCCGCGGACGCGCACGTCGCCCGCGTCGAATGGGAGCACCGTGGTCAGGCATCCGATCGTGGTCGACTTGCCGGCGCCGTTGGTTCCGACGAAGGCGAAGACGCCTCCGTCGTCCACTGAGAACGAGATGTCGTCGACCGCGAGCTTCTCGCGATAGCGCTTGGTCAGCCCGCGGACTTCGATCGCCATGCACTCCCCCGTCCGGCCCCGCCCGCGACGCGGGTCGGAACGTGTCCAGGCCGATTGTACGGTTCAGAGGCGGCGGGACGGGGGCCGAGCGGGACGCATGGTGCGCTCGACGATGTCCGCCGCGAGACGACCACCGTCGGTCGTGCGCAGCTCGCGGCCCAGTGCGCGCGCCCGATTGCGCAGGGCATCGTCGCGCAGCGCGGTGAGGACGGTGCGCCGGATCCGATCGACGGAGTCGCGGCTGCCGAGCCGGACGCCGACACCCGCGCGCTCCACGGCGGCCGCGACCACTGCCTGATCGCCGAGAGTCGACATCGGACGCAGGACGAGCGGCACTCCGGCGGTGAGCGCCTTCGTGGCCGTGCCGTGGCCGCCGTGGCCGATCACCAGCGCCGTCTGGCGCAGCAGCTCGGCGTGCGGGATCGTCCTGCGCACGACCACATGCGCGGGAGCGCGCACCTCGGCCGGGTCGATCGACCCCCCGGTCGTGACCACGACGTCGTCGCTCAGATCGCCGACCGCATCGACGATGCGCTGCAGGACTCTCGGCATCCCGACGTAGCTGATGGTCGACAGGCTCACCAGGATGCGGCGGCCGTTCGGATCGGCTTCCGTCGGGACCGGCTCGCGGGGCCCGAAGATCGGTCCGACGTGATGCCGGTCGTTGCGCGTCGTCCCCTCGGCGAGCGCCCGCGGCGACGCGACCACCACGGCGTCCGCGGCCGCGAGAGACCTGGGAAGCGGGAACCCCTTGATACCCGCCAGAACGCCGACCGGACCCCGTGCGAAGTCCGACTCGACGAACTCGTGCACGGTGTGCACCAGCACGGTGGTGGGAGTGTTGGAAGTCGCGGCCGCGTGGACCGCTGCGGGCAGGAGGGCGTCGACCACGATCGCGGCGGGATGCCGCGCCGCGATCGCGTCTCGGGTCGCGTCGCCGAACCGGCGATCGGTGAACATCGCGGGGTACTTCCAGACGAACCCGGCCAGAGTGGTCCGTTCGTTCGGATTCCACGCGGGAAGCCCCCGATACGCCTCGAACTCGGCGCCGGCCGCACGCACGGCACCGGATTGCGCAGGGTGCCCGAGCACGCGCACGTCGTGTCCGCGGTGCATCAGCTCCGCTGCGAGGCCCAGCGTCGGCGGGACATTGCCGCCACCATCCCAGGTGATGAACAGGATGCCGCTCACGACGGACGCCCCCCTTCGGCGCGGGCAGCGCGCAGGAGCGCTTCGACCATTCCGCGCACACGCTCCTCCGCGCTCTCGCGCGAGAGTCCGCGGTCCCTCCGCAGGAGCTTCCAGGCGTACACGTCGGTCGCGACGACGAGCTGATCGATGAGAGCATCCGCCGGGTCCGCGGCGCCCGCCGTCGCCACGAATCGCGTGACCCACTCGCGATGCACGCGGCGCCCTTCGTCCGTGATCTGCCCGATGCGCTCGTCGAACGCCTCCTGCGCGAGCAATCGGATGACGGCGTCTCCCCGGGACTCGTAGTGATCGAACAAGGTGGTGACGGCGGTGGGCAGGTCTGACGCGCTCGGTCGGCGCTCTGCCGCGATCTGCGCGGCGCCGTGCGCGACCGCTGCGTCGAGAAGCCCGTCGCGCGTGCCGAAGTGACGGAGTACCGTCTGCACGCTCACGCCGGCGCGTTCGGCGACGTCAGCGAGCGACATGTCGGCCGTGGCCTTCTCCATGCCCACGGCCACCGCCGCGTCCAGGACGGCCTCGCGGGTGCGGGACGAGGCCTCGGCCCGTGCCGTCTGGCGGTAGGACCGCCTTTCGACGACGGCGTCGGCGCGGGAGTTATTCATGTCAACAGACGCTAACGCCGAATTACTTTCGGGTCAATCAGTGTTGACGCCAATATGTCGGCGCCCGGTCTCGCTCAGCGGAACTGCACGCCTCCACTGCCCCGCTGCTCCGTGAGCGCAGCGCGTGCCGCGCTGCCGGCGACCGATCCCGAATAGCCGCGACGTGCCAGTTGCCCGACAAGGCGCCGCAGCGCGGTGTCGAAGTCGTAGCTGCGGAGACCGTGCGCCTTTCCGCGCGCGTACTCGAGCGCGCGCTCCTCATCGTCGTCGGGAAGCGCGGCCAGCGCGGCGTCGACGATCTCGCGAGGGATGCCGCGTCCGCTGAGCGACTGGGCGATGGCCCGCCGACCTTGGCCCTTGCGGGTCGTGCCCGTATGCACGAGCTGTTCGGCGAGCACGACGTCGTCGATCCATCCGCGGTTCAGGAAGCCGTCGATCGCTTCTTCGGCAGCCGACGCCTCGATGCCGCGCTGCAGCAGGAAGCCGCGGGCCTCGCGCTCGGACAGCGCGCTGCGCCGGAGGCGGCGCGCCAGGGCGTCTTCTGCCGCGCGCACGTGGCCGACAGGGCCGCCGGAGTCGTCGGCCGGATCGGCGTCGACGCCGGAATGCGCTCTCTCGCGCTCCCCGCCGGCGCGATCACTCGCATCATCGAGAGTGCTCTCGAGCGGAATCGCCCAGCGCACGGGCTGGTCATCGGCCGGGCTCGCTCCCGGCAGGTAGGTGACGGGAGCGAGCCGCGGCCGGTCGTCCGGCCCGACGGCGCCCCCGTCACCGACGTCGGAGCTCATCAGGCCGGGCGGCGCTTCGCGAGCTCGTCGTCGATCGCCTCGACCGCCTTGGGCTGGCCGATACCGAGCTTGCCCTTGATCTTGCCCTCGATGTCTGCGGCGATGTCGGGATTCTTGAGCAGGAAGTTGCGGGCATTCTCCTTGCCCTGACCGAGCTGCTCGCCGTCGTACGTGTACCACGCACCCGACTTCTTGACGATCTCGTGCTCGACGCCGAAGTCGATCAGACTGCCTTCGCGCGAGATACCCGTGCCGTACAGGATGTCGAACTCGGCCTGCTTGAACGGAGGCGCCATCTTGTTCTTGACGACCTTGACGCGCGTGCGGTTTCCGACCGCGTCGGTGCCGTCCTTCAGCGTCTCGATGCGACGGATGTCGAGGCGCACCGACGCGTAGAACTTGAGCGCCTTGCCGCCCGCGGTGGTCTCGGGGCTTCCGAAGAAGACGCCGATCTTCTCGCGCAGCTGGTTGATGAAGATCATCGTCGTGTTCGTCGTGTTGAGGCCACCGGTGAGCTTGCGCAGGGCCTGCGACATGAGCCGGGCCTGCAGACCGACGTGCGAGTCGCCCATCTCGCCCTCGATCTCGGCCTTGGGAACCAGCGCCGCGACCGAGTCGATGACGATGAGGTCGATCGACCCCGATCGGATGAGCATGTCGGCGATCTCGAGCGCCTGCTCACCCGTGTCGGGCTGCGACACGAGCAGCTCGTCGATGTCGACACCGAGCTTCTGGGCGTACTCCGGGTCGAGCGCGTGCTCGGCGTCGATGAATGCCGCGATGCCGCCCTGCTTCTGGACGTTGGCGATCGCGTGGAGCGTGAGCGTGGTCTTTCCGGAGGACTCCGGACCGTAGATCTCCACGATGCGGCCGCGCGGAAGGCCGCCGACGCCGAGTGCGACGTCGAGGGCGATCGACCCGGTCGGGATCACCTCGACCGGTGCGCGCTCGTCACTGCCGAGTCGCATGACCGAGCCCTTGCCGAATTGGTGATCGATCTGGGCGAGTGCCGATTCCAGGGCCTTCTCGCGGTTCTCGGGTGATGGCATGGCGTGCTCCTTATGCTCGCGTTCCGTCGCCTGTAGGCTGTCGCGCTCCGCCCCGAGGCTCGGGGAGGTTGCTGTGACAAGGCGTGAGGTGTCGTTCGACGCGATTCACGTTAGGGATGGGCTCCGACATCGGTCTTCGCTTCTCCCTCGGCACGTGGAAAACGCAACGGCGACTCCTGCTGTGCAGAAGCCTATGCGTCTATCGAACGCACGTTCGATGACACGCCGAGCGATCCGGCACGGAAGATCGTCAGCCGCGGCGCGGCTCGAGCCGGCCCACGCCGTAGCGTCGCTCGGGCGGCACATCCGTCTCGGCGCAGAGCGCCAGCCACACCTCGCGCGGCGGGATGCCGGCATCCAGCGCTTGGATCGCCGTGCGATCGCCGAGCTGCGACAGGGACAGATCGGTCGTCAGGACACCCGCCTGCGGACCGAATTCGTCCACGACGGCGCGGTCGAACTCGCTGCGGCGCATGAGGCGGGCGGCGGGATCAGCGGAGCGAGAGCTCGGCGTCGAGCGAGGCGACCAGATCGTCGGGCACGACATCGGGGAAGGTCTGGATGCCCTCGAGGACCGAGATGCGATCGCCGACCTCGCGCATGATGATCGAGATGGGGACGTCGAGGGCTTCGGCCACCGAGGCGAGGATCTCGCTCGAGGCCTCCTTCTGCCCGCGCTCCACCTCGCTGAGGTAGCCCAGCGCGACGCTCGCGCGGCTCGCGACCTGACGGAGGGTGCGGCCCTTCTGCTGCCGGAAGTCGCGAAGGACTTCGCCGATTTCTTGTCTTACCAGGATCATGTGGGCCCCCTCCTCACTTCTGATTCCGCGGTGTCCGGGTGGATAACAGTACAACACCGGATGAGGTCAATCTAATCCCGTGCGCTGGGGAATGGGTGGGAATCGCCGAATGTAACCCAGACGAAACACCGCGTGTTCCCGAGGCGATGAAACGCCCGTCAGGACGTGGCCGTGAGCGCGATGCGCAGGGCTTCGTGGGCCGCGTCGGCGCGGATCTTGGCACGCGAACCCGAGAGCGACAGCTCGTGCACCAGGGACTTCTCGGGAGTCGCGATCGCGACGAACACCGTGCCCACCGGCCGGCCGTCCTGCTCGGTCGGTCCGGCGACCCCGGTCGTCGCGATTCCGACATCCGCCGGCTCGCCGCCGACGGCCGCGGCGACCCGCACGCCCGAAGCCATCTGGCGGGCGACCTCGGGGTGCACCGCGCCCTCGGCATCCAGCAGGGCGGCGTCCACACCCAGCAGCGAGTGCTTGATCGGCGTCGCGTACGCGACCACGCCGGCGCGCAGGGTCGCCGACGCCCCGGGCACCGCCACGAGCGAAGAGACCACGGCGCCTCCGGTCAGCGACTCGGCGACCGCGACGCTCCACCCTCGCGAGATCAGACGGTGGACCAGCTGCGCTGCGAGCGCCGTGGTGTCCTCGGGCGTCGGTGCGGCATCCGTCACACCGCGCTCCGACCGCGCCGGGCCCCTCGCACCTCGGTGATGACGTAGTCGATCCCGCTCGCGACGGTGAGCACCACGGCGATCGCCATCGTGATGCCGTTGACCCAGAAGATCCAGTCGCCGACGATCGTCCACAGCGGCAGCAGGGCCAGCGACAGGGCCACGGCCTGCGCGAGCGTCTTGAGCTTGCCCATCCAGGCCGCCGCCACCACGTGGTCGCTCGCCACGACGAGGCGATGGACGGTGATGCCGACCTCGCGGATCAGCACGACGATCGTGATCCACCACGGCAGCTCGCCCAGGATCGACAGGCCGATGAACGCGAATCCGGTGAGCACCTTGTCGGCGATCGGATCCAGGAGCTTCCCGAGGTCGGTCACGATCTCGTAGCGACGGGCGATCCAGCCGTCGATCCCGTCGGTCGCGATCGCGACGATGAACAGCGCGGCCGCCCACCATCGCAGGGGGCCGTCCGCGCCGCCGTCGACCAGCAGCAACCACAGGAAGACCGGTGCGAACAGGATCCGCACGATCGTGATCGTGTTCGGCAGCTGCCGCGGGACCGCCATCAGTCGCGACCCGTCAATCCCCAGGCGTCCTCGTCACCGTCCGACTCCACGACCGGATAGCCGTCGAACTGCGCGTCGACCGGGTCGGCGGAAGCGGTCGCCGGCGGCTCGTCGCCGCGCAGCCGTGCGAGCACCTCGGGGAGCTGCTCGGCCGTGACGAGCACGTCGCGCGCCTTCGAGCCCTCGGAGGGCCCGACGATCTCGCGCGACTCGAGGAGATCCATCAGACGGCCGGCCTTCGCGAAGCCCACGCGGAGCTTGCGCTGCAGCATCGAGGTCGACCCGAACTGGGTCGAGACGATCAGCTCGGTCGCGGCGAGCAGGAGCTCGAGATCGTCGCCGATGTCGGCGTCGATCTCCTTCTTCTCGGCGGCGACGGCGACCTCTCGGTACTCGGGCCTGGCCTGCGTGGTCACGTGCTTCACGACGCGTTCGATCTCGTCCTCGCTGACCCAGGCGCCCTGCACGCGCACGGCCTTGGAGGCGCCCATCGGCAGGAAGAGGCCGTCGCCCTGCCCGATCAGCCGGTCGGCGCCGGGCTGGTCGAGGATGACCCGCGAATCCGTGACGCTCGTCACGGCGAACGCGAGGCGCGAGGGCACGTTGGCCTTGATGAGACCCGTCACGACGTCGACCGAGGGCCGCTGAGTGGCGAGCACGAGGTGTATGCCCGACGCGCGGGCGAGCTGCGTGATGCGCACGATCGAGTCCTCGACGTCGCGCGGGGCGACCATCATGAGGTCGGCCAGCTCGTCGACGACGACCAGCAGGTAGGGGTAGGGCTTCAGGACGCGCTCGCTGCCCGGGGGCACGACCACCTCCCCCGCGACGACGGCGCGATTGAAGTCGTCGATGTGCCGGAATCCGAACGACGCGAGGTCGTCGTACCGCATGTCCATCTCCTTCACGACCCACTGCAGCGCCTCGGCGGCCTTCTTGGGGTTCGTGATGATGGGGGTGATGAGGTGCGGGACACCCGCGTAACTGGTGAGCTCCACGCGCTTCGGGTCGATCAGCACCATGCGCACGTCGGAGGGCTTGGCCTGCATCAGCAGGCTGGTGATCATCGAGTTCACGAAGCTGGACTTGCCCGAGCCTGTCGAGCCGGCGACCAGGAGGTGCGGCATCTTCGCCAGGTTGGCAACGACGTAGCCGCCGCCGACGTCCTTGCCGACGCCGATCGTCATCGGGTGGGTCGCCTGCTGTGCGGCCGCGGAGCGCAGCACGTCGCCGAGCGTCACGATCTCGCGGTCGGCGTTCGGGATCTCGACGCCGATCGCGCTCTTGCCCGGGATCGGCGCGAGGATGCGCACCTCGTTCGAGGCGACCGCGTACGCGATGTTGTTGGTCAGCGCCGTGATGCGCTCGACCTTGACGCCCGGGCCGACTTCGATCTCGTACTGGGTGACCGTCGGCCCCCGCGAGAACCCGGTCACGCGCGCGTCGACCTGGAACTGCTGCAGCACGCTCGTGATCGCCGCCACGACCGCGTCGTTCGCCGCCGACCGGGACTTGTGCGGCGTGCCCGTCGCGAGCGCGTTGACCGACGGCAGGCGGTACGGCTCGACCGGCGCGTGGCGCGGGCCGTCTCCCCCGAGACCCGACAGGCCCGGGAGCATCCCGTCGTCGTGCGGCGCGGCAGTCTCGTCGTCGCGGATGCCGGTTTCGGACTTGGCCCCGGCACGAGCCGCGCCGGCGATCACCGCCGGATCGATCACTTCGGTGACCGCGTCCGCGAGCGGTGGCGGCGGCGGGATCGTCACGGCCGCCTGCTCGAACCCGCCCTGGACGGCACCGGGCGGGAGGAGCTCGGTGAGGTCCTGCGATCCGATGCCGCCGTCGGGGTCCTTCTCGCGACCGGTCTTGTTGCGCCGCCACCAGGGCAGCGAGGGATCTTCGTCCTCGGCATCCGTCTCGTCGTCGTCGAGTTCGCCCGCCTCGCGGGGCGCAGGCCGCTCGGCGTCGAACATCCACGCGTAGAGGTCGCCGAGGCGGCGTCCGATGCGGTTCGGCGGCGTCTTGGTGAGGATCAGCAGGCTCAGCAGGGTGAGCACCCCGAGGACGATGCCCGCGCCGATGTCGGTGAGGAGCATCGCGAGGGGCTCCGCCACCATCCAGCCGAATACGCCGCCGGCCTCGCTGAGCGCGGGAAGGCCCTCACGCGGCTGCGGCCGGCCGCCGCCGATGTGGCAGAACCCGGCGATCGAGACCACGAAGATCGTGAATCCGATTCCGATCCGGCCGTTGTCGTGGACGGATGCCGGATGCCGGAACAGCCAGCCCGCCAGAAGGAGCAGCAGCACGGGAAGCACGAAGGCGACGCGTCCGACCAGACCGCCGGCGGTGTAGGCGCTGATGGTCTGCGCGACCTCGTTGCCGATGAAGAACCATTCGTTCACCGCGCCGGCGATCGCCAGCAGCACGATCAGGAACGGGAGCCCGTCGCGGCGCTGTTCCTTCTCGAGGGTCTCGGGGCCGAAGGCGCGGAACAGGCCGCCGACGCCGTGAGCCAGCCCCATCCAGGCGCGGACCGCGAGCGGCGGCTTCTCGCTCTCGCCGACGTAGCGCTTGGGTTCCGGAGCGGACTTCGCCCGGGATGAGGTGCGCGACGAGGACGCGTTCGCGGGCGCGCGACCGCTCCTGGTCGGGCTTGAGCTCCTGGCCATGCCCCCACGCTACGGCGATGCACGCGGAAACGGTCGCAGCGACGCGGGGGCCGCACGCATCACTGCAGTCGCTTCACCATCGTGTCGCGGCCGATTCCGCTCTGGGTCACCGCGAACCCCTCGCTGCGGTAGAGGGTCGCCGCGAAGTTGCCGCGCTCCACGCTGAGGCAGAGTCGCGCATACCCCGAGGCCCGCGCCTGCTGTGCGAGCGCCTGCAGCAGCGTGCGTCCCACCCCGTGCGCGCGCCAGATCGGCCGGACGCCGATGATCAGCTCGGGCACACCGGTGCCGACGTAGCCGAACCCCGGATCGCTGCGCGGCAGCATCCGGTACCACGCGGCTCCGATCGGCTCGCCGGCCGCGTCCACCGCCACGAAGCCCTCGTCGCTCGGCCGCTTCCAGCCGGCGACGTAGCGACTGTGCTCGGGCGAGGTGAGGATCTCGTGGCGCGGCTGAGCGGTGCCGGGTCGCCAGTTGGCCGCCTCGACGACCATGTCGGCGAGGAAGGCGCCGTCGGCCTGGGCGGCCTGGCGGACGCTGAAGGATGCCATCGCCCGATTTTACCGGGCCGTCCGGCATCGCCGAAGCGAGGCGGCGCGGGCGGTCACGCCTCGATGACGAGCGGGACGATCATCGGGCGGCGGCGCAGCTGCTGGTTGACCCAGCGGCCGATCACGCGGCGGACCACCTGCGACAGGGCGTGCGTGTCGCGCACGCCCGATTGCGCGGCCTCGGCCAGGGCGGCGGCGATCTTCGGCTTGACGCTGTCGAACACGGTGTCGTCCTCCGCGAAGCCCCGCGCGTGGATCTCCGGCCCCGTGATGATGCGGCCGGTCGCGGCATCCACCACGACGATCACGGAGATGAAGCCCTCTTCGCCGAGGATCCTCCGGTCCTTCAGGTCCGCCTCGGTGATCTCGCCGACCGTCGAGCCGTCGACGTACACGAACCCGAGGTCGAGCTGGCCGACGACCTCGGTGCGACCGTCCTTCAGGTCGATCACGGTGCCGTTCTCGCCGATGATCGTGCGCTCGGCCGGGATGCCGGTGTCCTGCGCGAGGCGTGCGTTGGCCATCAGGTGCCGGTACTCGCCGTGCACCGGCAGCACGTTCTTGGGCTGCAGGATGTTGTAGCAGTACAGGAGCTCGCCCGCAGCGGCGTGACCCGAGACGTGCACCTTCGCGTTGCCCTTGTGCACGACGTTCGCACCGAGCTTGGTGAGACCGTCGATCACACGGTAGACCGCGTTCTCGTTGCCCGGGATCAGGCTCGAGGCGAGGATCACCGTGTCGCCCGGTCCGGGCTCGATCTCGTGGTCGTTGTTGGCCATGCGGCTCAGCACCGCCATCGGCTCGCCCTGCGAGCCGGTCGACATGTAGACGACGCGATCGTCGGGCAGGTCGCGCGCCTTCTTGTAGTCGACGAACACGCCCTCGGGCACGTGCAGGTAGCCGAGCTCCTCGGCGATGCCCATGTTGCGCACCATGCTCCGGCCGAGCAGCGCCACCCGGCGACCGTGCGCGTGCGCGGCGTCGAGCACCTGCTGCACGCGGTGCACGTGGCTGGAGAAGCTCGCGACGATCACGCGCCGCGGAGCCTTGCCGATCACCTGGTCGAGCACGGGGCCGATGCTGCGCTCGAGCGGCGTGAATCCGGGCACGTCCGCGTTTGTCGAATCGACCAGGAACAGGTCCACGCCCTCTTCACCGAGACGCGCGAACGCGCGCAGGTCGGTCAGGCGGTCATCCAGCGGCAGCTGGTCCATCTTGAAGTCGCCGGTCGCCAGCACGAGACCCGCGGGCGTGCGCACCGCGACCGCGAGCGCATCGGGGATCGAGTGGTTGACAGCGATGAACTCGAGGTCGAACGGCCCGACCTGCTCGCGCTGACCCTCGCTCACGGTGAGCGTGTACGGCTTGATGCGGTGCTCCTTGAGCTTCGCCTCGATGAGGGCGAGCGTGAGCCCCGAGCCGATGAGCGGGATGTCGGACTTGAGCTTCAGCAGGTACGGCACGGCGCCGATGTGGTCTTCATGACCGTGCGTGAGCACCACGGCCACGACGTCGTCGAGGCGGTCCTTGATCGGTTCGAAGTCGGGCAGGATCAGATCGACGCCGGGCTGGTGCTCCTCGGGGAACAGCACCCCGCAGTCGATGATCAGCAGCTTGCCGTCGTACTCGAAGACGGTCATGTTGCGGCCGACCTCGCCCAGGCCTCCGAGCGGCGTGACGCGCAGGGTGCCCTCGGGCAGCGCAGGGGGATCGTACACGGTGCTGGCCATCGCAGACCTTCCTCGGGATGCCGCGGCATCCGCTTGTGTGCGCCCCCGCTGCGCGGGCGCGCACGACGTCATCTGGTGGTTCCGGACACCTTCGGCAGCGCTCCGCCGGCGGCGGCGTTGCGGTCGGGTCGGAAGTTGGAGAAATCGGCTCCGGGGACTTCGCGGACGAGCGCGAGCTCGTCCTCGATCTTCGCGGCCTCCCACTCCTCCGGGCCGACGAGCGGCAGCCGCACGCGCGGGCTGCCGATGCGGCCGAGGCCGTGCAGGATGTACTTCGCCGACACCGTGCCGGGCACGTGCGTCATGACCGCGCGCACGAGCGGCTCGAGCTGCCGGTGCGCGGCGGTCGCGGCCGTCAGGTCACCGCGGTTCACGGCGTCCACGATCACGCGGTACGGCTGAGCCGCGATGTTCGCCGTCACGCCGATCAGACCGGTCGCACCGATCGCCAGGTGCGGAAGCACGTTCGCGTCGTCGCCGGAGAAGTACATCAGGTCGGTCTGGTTGAGCACCCGACTGACTTCGCTGAAGTCGCCCTTCGCGTCCTTGATCGCGAGCACGTTGGGATGCTTCGCGATCCGCAGGATCGTCTCGTAGCGGATCGGGATGCCGGTGCGCCCGGGGATGTCGTACAGGATGACCGGCAGATCGGTGGCGTCCGCGACGAGGCGGAAGTGGGTGAGCACTCCGGCCTGCGTGGGCTTGTTGTAGTACGGCGTGACGATCATGATGCCGTCCGCGCCGGCCTTCTCGCTCGCGCGGTAGAGCTCGATCGCGTGCGCCGTCTCGTTCGATCCGCCACCCGTGACGATCTTCGCGCGACCCGCCGAGACGTCCTTGCCGACCTCGACGAGCCGGATCTTCTCGGCATCCGTGAGCGTGCTGGTCTCGCCGGTGGTCCCCGTGACGACGATCCCGTCGGCGCCATCGGTGATCACGTCGTCGATGTGCTTCTCGACGGCGGGCCAGTCGACCTCGCCGTCGGCTGTCATCGGGGTGACGAGCGCGACGAGCACCTGACCGAACGGATTCGCGGTGTGCGTCATGGCACCAGGCTATCGGCTCGGTGCGGGCCGGTCATGCGCGCCGGCTGCCGGAGCGGCCGGCATCACGTCCGACCAGCGGCCCCGAAAGTCGGGCGGCCTAGCGGCCCCGCTCACCCGCCGAGGCCACGAGCTTCGCCGGAAGCACCCGGGTGAGCGCGACGATCGCCTTGTACCGCAGGGACGGGATCGAGACGGCCTTGCCCCGCGCGACGTCGCGCAGCGACTCGGCGACGACGTCGCGGGCATCGAGCCACATCCAGTCGGCGAGGCCCTCCTCCCCCGGCGGCAGGCCCATCCGCTCGTGGAAGTTCGTGTGGGTGAACCCCGGGCACACAGCGGTGACCGTCACGCCCCGGTCGGCGTAGCGCCCGTTCGCCCACCGGCTGAAGCTGATCAGCCAGCCCTTGCACGCGCCGTAGGTCGAGCGCGGGATGAAGCCGGCGACGGAGGCGATGTTGACGATGCGCCCGCTCCCCCTCGCGAGCATCGGACCGAGCGCGGCGTGCATGAGGCGCATCGGCACCTCGACGAGCAGGGCGAGGTGGCGCGCCTCTTCGTCGATGTCGTTGCGCGCGAAGCTGAGCGGCAGCCCGAAGCCGGCGTTGTTGACGAGCATGTCGATGGGGTGATCGGGGTCGGTCAGGCGGTGCACGACCTTCTCGAGCTGGCGCGGGGCCAGCAGGTCGGCCACGAGCACGTCGGCGTGGACGCCGTAGGTGGCGCTCAGGTCTCCCGCGAGCGCGGCGAGCGCGGTCTTGTCCCGGGCGACGAGGACGAGGTCGACGCCGCGCGCGGCGAGCTGGCGGGCGTACTCGGCGCCGAGCCCTGAGCTCGCGCCGGTGATCAGTGCGGTTCTGGCCATGCCGAGAGCCTAGGCCTCGCGCCCACCGGCCCCACCGGCGCGCGCCCGTTCGTAGCGCACGAAGCGATAGCGGATGCCGCTGCGCGACGTGTGCGCGCCGTCGGCGGGATCGACATCCGCGATCCGGAAGCGCTCCGCATCGATCGCCGGCGCGCGCACATCGCCGGGCTCCGCCTCGAAGCCGTCGGGATGCCGCAACTCGGTGACCTCGAGGCGGTCGGCGTTCGAGATCGTCGCGTCGAAGACCGTGCCGCCGCCGATCACCCAGATCCACTCGGGATCACCGGATCCCGCCAGCGCGATGCCCTCGGCGATCGAGGCGGCGCGCTCGGCACCCTCGGCGGCCCATCCGTCCTGGCGCGTGACGACGATGTTGCGGCGACCGGGCAGCGGTCGGTACTGCGGCGCGAGGGAATCCCAGGTTCCGCGCCCCATCACGACGGGCGATCCGAGGGTGACCGATCTGAAGTGCGCCAGATCCTCCGGCACGTGCCACGGCATGCCGCCGTCGCGCCCGATCACTCCGCCTTCGGCCTCCGCCCAGACCAGGCCGACCCGTGGCGCCGAGGTCATACCGCGACGGCTCCGCGGATCGCCGGGTGGTGCTGGTAGTCCTCGATCGCGAAGTCCTCGTACGCGTAATCGAAGATCGATGCGGGCGTGCGCGTGATGCGCAGGGTCGGCGGCGGGAACGGCTCGCGCTCGAGCTGCAGCCTGACCTGCTCGAGGTGGTTGTCGTAGATGTGGCAGTCGCCTCCGGTCCACACGAAGTCGCCGACCTCGAGGCCGGTCTGCTGCGCGACCATGTGGGTCAGGAGCGCGTACGAGGCGATGTTGAACGGCACGCCGAGGAACAGATCGGCGCTGCGCTGGTAGAGCTGGCAGGACAGCCGGCCGTCGGCGACGTAGAACTGGAAGAGCGCGTGACACGGCGCGAGGGCCATGTCGGGGATGTCCGCCGGATTCCAGGCCGAGACGATGAGGCGCCGCGAATCCGGGTTGCGCCGGATCTGCTCGATCACGTCGGTGATCTGATCGATCGCCGGCCCGCCGGGCGTCGGCCACGAGCGCCACTGCACGCCGTACACGGGCCCGAGCTCGCCGGCAGGGTCGGCCCATTCGTCCCAGATCGTCACGCCGTGCTCCTGCAGCCACCTGACGTTCGACTCGCCGCGCAGGAACCAGAGCAGCTCGTACACGATCGACTTGAGGTGCACGCGCTTCGTGGTGACGAGCGGGAAGCCCGCGGAGAGGTCGAAGCGCAGCTGGCGCCCGAACACGCTGCGCGTGCCGGTGCCGGTGCGATCCGTCTTGACCGCGCCGGTGTCCAGCACGTCGCGCAGCAGGTCTTCGTAGGGCGTCGGGATCTTCTCGGCCATCGCCTCCGATATTACGTCTCCGAACGTCATACGACGGGCATCCGGCACGTATTCAGGCGCAAGCAATTAGCCTGTGATGCTGTGACCCTCGTGAACGCCCTCATCGGTCTGGCCGTGCTGCTGGCCGCGACCGTGGCATTGGGCGTCTTCCTGCAGTGGCGCCAGGGTCGCCCGCGCCGGCACATCGCGCACGAGGTCGTGCAGCCCACCCGGCTCGGCGCCGAGGCACTCGGGGAATCCGCGACCCTGCTGCAGTTCAGCACCGAGTTGTGCGCCCGTTGCCCCGGCGTGCACCGCACCCTCGCGGCGGTCGCGGACGGCCGCGACGGCGTCCGCCACCTCGACATCGACGTCACGCACCGGCCCGACATCGCCAAGCACTTCCACATCCTGCAGACGCCGACGACCCTCGTGCTCGACAGCGAGGGCGTCGTGCAGACCCGTTTCGGCGGTGTGCCGAACCGCGACGTGCTCGAGCTCGAGCTCAGCCGGCTGACCGGGGAGATCGCGAATGTCTGACCGCACGCGCAGCGCCGCGTCGCCCGCGCGCCGGGGCATCGATCCGCGAGGCCCCCGCTTCGTGGCGGCGATCACCGCCCTCCTGCTGCTGATCGACGTGTTCCTGGCGTTGATCACCCCGCTCGGCGCCACCGTCGCCGAGCGCATCGCGGAGCCGGCGTTCCTGCTCCTCCTCGTCATCGCCCTGCTGTTCCTGTGGGCGGTCGCCGCGCCGCGCAGCGCACCGTGGGGCGTCCTGTACCGCACGCTCGTGCAGCCGCGCCTGAAGCCGCCGACGGAGCTCGAAGACCCGCGTCCGCCGCGCTTCGCCCAGGGCGTGGGGCTGCTCGTGGCGTCCCTGGGCCTGGTGCTGCACCTGATCGGCGTGCCCTGGGCGCTGCCCATCGCCGCCGCGGCGGCCTTCGTCGCGGCGTTCCTGAACGCCGTGTTCGGACTGTGCCTGGGGTGCCAGCTGTATCTCGTGCTGCAGCGGGCGGGCATCGTGGGGCGCGAGCGCCCGGCCGCGGCCTGACCCGACGATTCGGGCCGCTTCGGTCGCGTGGGGATGCCGCCGCGGTTAGGCTGACGCGAAGCGCCACGGAGCGTGGGCGCAACGCCGATCAGGAGGTTCCGATGACCGTCACGAGCGAAGCCACGACCGTCTGGAAGGGCGGCCTCATCGACGGATCGGGGACTGTCGCGTTCCAATCCTCGGGCATCGGCACGTTCGATGTGAACTGGAAGGCGCGCAGCGAAGGGTCCACGTCGGTGACGACGCCGGAGGAGCTGATCGCGGCTGCCCACTCGTCGTGCTTCAGCATGGCGTTCTCCCTCGCTTTGGCCCAGAACGGTACGCCGCCCGAGTCGATCGACACGACAGCCTCCGTGACGTTCACCCCGGGCACGGGCATCACGGGCAGTCACTTGAACGTGAACGCCGTCGTGCCGGGCCTCAGCCGCGAGGACTTCGACCGCCTCGCCGCGGATGCCAAGGCGAACTGCCCCGTGTCGCAGGCGCTCGCGGGAATCGAGATCACGCTCGAGGCGACGCTTGCCTGACCCCTCCCCGGGATCGCGTCGCGTCGTCGTGGCGGGCGCCTCCGGACTGATCGGCTCCGCGCTCGTCGAGAGTCTGCGTGCGGACGGCATCCGGGTCACGACTCTCGTGCGACGGCCGCCCCAGTCCGCGGACGAAGTCGAATGGCTCACCGGTTCGGAGCGTCTGGATCCCGCCGTCCTCGAGGGGGCGGATGCCGTCGTGGGGCTCAACGGGGCGAGCATCGGGCGCTTCCCGTGGACCGGGCGGTACAAGAGCACGCTGCTGTGGTCGCGCATCACCCCCACGCGGGCCCTCGCCCGCGCGGTGCGGGACCTCGGCGATTCCGCCCCTGCCTTCGTGTCGGCATCCGCCGTGGGCTACTACGGATCGGCTCCGGGCGCGATCATCACGGAGGCCTCGCCGCGCGGTGAGGGGTTCCTGGCCGAACTGTGCGTCGAGTGGGAGGCCGCGGCCCTCGGGGCGGGCGATCGCGCGCGGGTCGCGGTCCTGCGCACGGCGCCGATCGTGCACCCGCAGGGCGTGCTCAAGCCGCTCATGCTCCTGACCCGGTTCGGGGTGAGTGGGCCGATCGGCCGGGGCACGCAGAAGTGGCCGTGGATCTCGCTCGAGGACGAGGTGCGCGGCATCCGCCATGTGATCGATTCCGGCCTCGCCGGCGCGGTCAACCTCGTCGGTCCGTCGCCCGCTGCGGCGAACGACCTCGGTTTCGCGCTCGCGATGCGCATGAACCGGCCGTATGTGCTGCGGGCGCCCGTCTCGGCGGTGCGCCTGGTGCTCGGCTCGGACGCGACCGAGGCGCTGCTGACGACCGACGCGGCCGTCGTCCCGGCTGCCCTCGAGGCATCGGGCTTCACGTTCCATCAGCGCACGGTCGAGCAGGCCGTGGATGCCGCCGTGCCGCCCGCGGGCGGATGAAAGCCCCCCCGGGCTCAGCCCGCGCGCCGCTGCGCGGCCTCGAGCCGGATCGCCTGACGCACCGCGTCACGCGCACGCCGCCGGTCTCCCGACGCGTCGTAGGCCAGGCCCAGCCGGTACCAGGCCCGCCAGTCGTCCGGCTCGCGCTCGACGGCCGCCCGATAAGTCGGGAACACGGCGTCCGCGTCTTCGCGGACCACGCGGCCGCTGGGGCGCACCGCGACGGACTCCTCCGGCAGTCCGCCCTCGCTCTCGAGCCGCTTGCCGAGCTGCTGGGCGCGCACGCCGAACCACAGTTCGCGTCCGAGCGCCCAGGCGGCGATCAGCGGCAGCACGATCAGGGCGATGCCCATCGCGATGCCGATCGGGTCGCCACTGACCAGCAGGAGCCACGCACGCTGCGCCACGAGCGCGATGTACAGGGCCAGCAGCACCGCCATCACGGCGACGCCGATGCGCGCGGTCATGCGCCGGTCGCGCGCGCGACCTGACCGGGCACGCCGTCTTCCTGCACCGCACGACCGCGGGCGGGGCGGGGCACGCGGATGCCGATGTCGAGGAAACTGTCCAGACCCACCACAACGCCCTCCGCATCCCGGGCCGCCGCCAGGGCGACGCGGATGCCGGGCGCGTACGCCAGCGCGGGGTCGACCGTGTCGTGCGTGAGCGTCAGCGACTCCCCCGGACCGGACAGCACGACATCCTGCCGCGCGAGCACGCCCGGGCGCCGCAGCGAGTGGACCGGCACGCTCGCGACCTGCTGCCCGCGCGCACGCTGGTCGACGTGCGGCGATTCCACGGGCCCGACCTCGGCCCGTGCCGCCGCGATCAGCTCGGCCGTGCGCACGGCGGTTCCGCTCGGGGAGTCGACCTTCGTCTCGCGGTGCGCCTCGATGATCTCGATCGAGGGGAAGAACGGGGCGGCCGCGGCGGCCAGGGCCGAGCCGATCACCGACCCGAGCGAGAAGTTCGGGATGAACACCGCGCCGGTGCCCGCCGCATCCACGAGGGGGCGGACCAGGGCGATGCGCTCGGCCGACCATCCGGATGTGCCGACGAGCACGTTGATGCCCCGCTCGACCGCCGCACGCACGACGTCGATCGAGACCGCGGGCGTCGACGCGTCGACGACGAGGTCTGCGCCGTCGAGTTCGGACAGCTCGGAGCGGGAGGTGAGCGTCGCGACCACCTCGTAGTCGCTCTCCCCCTCGATCACGTCGCGGATGATGCCACCCAGCTTGCCGGTGCCGCCGACGATGGCCACGCGAGTCGTCATCATCCCATCGTAGGCGGGGCGCGTCACCCCGTTCTCGCGCCACCCGCGCCGCCGCTACGCTCGACGCCATGCCGAGGATCACCCCCACCACGGTCGACGGGCCCGTGGGTCGCACGCTGCTGAACGAGTACTTCCTGATGCGCGCCGCGAACTTCCCCGGCCATACGTACACGACGGTGTTCCCTGCGGCCGAGGCGTTCACGCCTCCCGCAGGCATCTTCCTGGTCGTCTTCGACGACGACGGGGAAGCGGTGGGCTGCGGCGGGGTGCGCCGGATCGAGGACGGGCCGTCGGGCACGCGATACGAGGTCAAGCACCTCTACCTCCGCCCGGAGACGCGCGGCCGGGGCTGGGGCAGACTCCTGATGGACGAGCTCGAGGCGCGCGCTGTCGGGTTCGGCGCGCAGGAGCTCGTGCTGGACACGCACCACACGCTCGAAGCGGCCGGGCGGCTGTACGCGGCGACCGGATTCGAGCCGATCGCCCCGTACAACGACAACCCGAACGCGACCCGGTGGTACGGCAAGCCGCTCGCCGGTCAGACCGGGTAGACCTCCGGCAGGCCGGTGCGCAGCTCGACCGGCAGGTGCGCCAGGTCGTTGTGCGAGAGCAGCGTCCAGGGTCGCCCCTGCTTCTGGGCGATGACCGTCAGTCCGCAGTGCGCCTGATTCAGCGTCATCCACCGCCACTCCGGTGCGCCGAGCACCTCCCGGACGAACCAGCCGATCACGAAGTTGTGCGTGATGAGCAGCTCGTGCACCTCGCCGCTCTTGCGCGCCAGATGCTCGCTCGCGGCATCCGCCATCTGCGCGCGGCCCGCGTCGATCTCGGCCTCGGTCACACTGCCGAAGAACGGCTCGAAGACGGCGGGCGTCTCATCGGTCATGCCAGACGGGACGCAGTCGAACAGCAGCGCGGACGGCTGGGGTGAGAGCGAGGGCATGCGCTCGGCGACGGCCCGGGCGGTCTGACTCGCCCGCTCGAGCGGGGAGTGCCACACCGCGTCGAAGGGCACCCCCGACAGACGGTCGGCGAGGAGGGCGGCCTGCCGCCGGCCGCGCGGCGAGAGCGGGCCGTCGACCAGGCCGTGCTCGGCGTCCTGGTGCTCGCCGTGCCGCACGAGATAGATGTAATGCGTCACGCCGGCTCATTTCGTCGGAGGATTCGCAGCACGGGGCGCCCTCCCATCCCCGTCCGTTCCAGCCTATGACACGCGCTGCGAACCGGCCCCGCCGTCGCCGACGAGTCGCGGGATGAGGACTACTCGGAGGCGCGGGCGATGTCGGCGAGCTGGCTGCGACTGAGCGGCACGCCGATGCCCTGCACGAGCTCTTCGACGTGCTGCGGTGCGAAGGCGTTCACGATCGGGGCGGTGACGAGCTTCTGCGCGAGCAGCCACGCGACCGCGACCGCGGCATCGGGCACCCCGAGCTCTTTGCCGACGGCGTCGAGCGCACGGAGGGTGCGACTGCCGCGCCGGTTGATGTTCGCGGCGATCTGCGCGCCGCGCACCGAGAGTCCGCCGCGGATGCGCGTGCGCTGGCGGCCGGCGAGGAAGCCGTGCTCGAGTGCGTGCGACGGTGTGACGGCCATCCCCTGCGCGCCGGCGACGAGCCTCAGGTCGGCATCGAACTCATGGCGGCGCAGCACGTTGAAGGGAACGTCGAGCACGGTGATGCGCGGGTAGCCGGCCGATGCGAAGATCCGCGCTTCAACGAGTTGTTCGGCCGCGAACCCGACGGCCCCGAGCGCCCGCGCCTTGCCGGACTCGACGAGCCACTCCGCGGTGGCGAGCGTCTCTTCGAGGTCGGTGCGACCCGATGAGGCGTCGAGGTACAGCAGATCGATGCGGTCGGTGCGCAGGCGGGTCAGCGAGGCCTCGACCGCGCGCACGAGGTTCACCGGTCCGAGGCCCGGGTTGTCGGGGTGTCCGCCCACGCGCACGGCGAGCGTGATGTCATCGCGCAGACCCCGCGAGTGCAGCCACTGCCCGATGATGTGCTCGCTGCGGCCGCCCGAGAAACTGTCGGCGGTGTGCAGGATGTTGCCGCCGCGCTCGAGGTAGGCATCCATGATCTCGTGGCTCGACTCGAGGTCGACGTTCCACCCGAACTCGGCACCGCCCAGGATGAGCGGGAAGACGTCGGCGCCGGTGTCTCCGAGGCGCACGCGCACGCCCTGGCCGATCGGAGGCCCCTGCACGGGGATGGGTGCGGACGGATGCGGGGCACCGGGCGCGACGGCCGGCGGCACGCTCTCGGACGAGATCGCCGAGTCAACGCCGAATACAGCCATGTCCCACCCCTTCACGTCCACTCCGCCGGAGCTTCGGTGACCTCTCTCGGGCGCCCCCCGGCGCTTTCTTCGAGGGTAGGCCTCCCGGGCACCGGCACCGGTCATTGAGGCGACTTGTCGGTAAATTTTGGATAACACTTGCGTCACGCAGGCGCTATCATTCCGCTTTTGTCCCCTGTTCGGTGGACATGCGCGCACACGACGGATGCCCGCCCCTCGCGAAGAGGGACGGGCATCCGTTCTGAGAGGACTCAGCCTTCGGCGGGACCCTCGGGACCCTGGCTGGCCGCAGCGCGACCCTCCTGGTCGGCGGCCTCTTCGAGCACGGGCTCGAGCGAGAGCTTGCCGCGGTCGTCGATCTTCGTGATGCGCACGAGCAGCTTCTGGCCCACGCCGAGCACGTCTTCGACGTTCTCGACGCGCTTGCCGCCCGCGAGCTTGCGTACCTCGCTGATGTGCAGCAGGCCGTCCTTGCCGGGCAGGAGCGAGATGAACGCGCCGAACGTCGCGAGCTTCACGACGGTGCCCAGGAACTGCTCGCCGACCTCCGGGTTGGTGGGGTTGGCGATCGCGTTGACCTGCGCACGGGCGGCCTCGGCCGAGGGGCCGTCGGTCGCGCCGATGTAGACGGTGCCGTCCTCCTCGATCGAGATCTGCGCGCCCGTCTCGTCCTGGATCGCGTTGATCGTCTTGCCCTTGGGGCCGATGA
>JAESFR010000201.1_pt1 | contig 27583 bp, 21 predicted proteins | sample 9266191 | NCBI WGS metagenome assembly JAESFR01 (sample SAMN14503063, study PRJNA617104) | algae metagenome | isolation source: Pleurocapsa minor HA4230-MV1 and co-occurring heterotrophs from cement on... | place: USA: Nuuanu Pali Lookout, Hawaii | collected 2009-07-20
CGTGCTCCTCGCGGGCGCCACGAGCGCGAGCGGCCTCGCCGCCGCCCACACCCTGAGCGCGGCCGGCGCCCGCGTGATCGCCGTGGGCCGCGATGCCGCGAAGCTCGGCGATCTCGCCGCCGAAGTCCCCGAGGCGATCGTCGAGATCGCGGATCTGGACGACGAGCCGGCGGTCGGCGCGCTCGCCGCGCGCGTGCGGCACGCGCACGGTCCTGTCGACGGCGTGCTCCTGCTCGTCGGAGGCTGGCGCGGGGGCGGCGGGCTCGCCGGTCAGAGCGACGAGGACTACCGGTTCCTCGAGCGGTCGTTCACGGCGCTGCGGTACGTGAGCCGCACGTTCGACGAGGACCTTCGGGCATCGGATGCCGGACGCCTCGCGATCGTCTCATCGACCGCGGTCGCCCGACCGCTCGCCGGCGGGGCGAACTACGCGGCGGTCAAGGCCGCGAGCGAGGCGTGGACGCGCGCGGTCGCGCAGGGTCTCACCAAGGCCGCCCGGGATGCCGGAACCCCGCTCACCGCCGCCGCCGTGATCTTCCGCGTGAAGGCTCTCGAGGGGCTCGAGACCGCACTCGCGGAGCGCTACGCGAGCCTGTGGGACCAGGACGCGGCATCCGTGAACGACACCGTGATTCCGCTGGATTCCTGACGCCGCGACACCCATAGTCCAGGCGCCGCGTCAAGCCTTTCCGGCGGCCTCGTCGCGTGGCTACGATGCGCGTATGACCACCCCCACCGCCGCTGCCCGTGCGGCTCAAGATTCGACTGCTTTCCGCGTCATCGCGCGGATCGGCTACGTCGTGCTCGGCATCGTCCACATCGTCATCGGCGTGATCGCCATCTCCGTCGCCACCGGCGGCGGCGGCGAGGCCGACCAGGGCGGGGCGATGGCGGAGATCGGCAAGTCCCCGTTCGGAGTGTTCCTGCTCTGGGCGATCTTCCTCGGCCTGATCGCCCTGGCCCTGTGGCAGATCGCCGAGGCCTTCCTGGAGCACAACCCCGACACGAAGAAGAAGTGGGGCTACCGGATCAAGTACGTCGGCACCGCGGTCGCGTACATCGCGATCGCGATCACCGCGCTGGTCTACGCCCTCGGAGGCCAGTCCGACTCGTCGCAGTCCTCGACCACGCTGAGCGCCCAGTTGCTGTCCAACCCCGCGGGCGTGTTCCTCCTGGTCCTCATCGGCCTGCTGATCGCGGGGATCGGCGTCGCGTTCATCGTCCGCGGCGCCACCCGGGCGTTCAAGAAGCACCTCGCGCTCCCCGAGGGAACCGCCAAGAAGGGCATCGTCACGTTCGGGATCGTCGGCTACATCGCCAAGGGCATCGCGGTCGGTGTGGCGGGGGTGCTCTTCATCGTTGCGGCGTTCACCCACGACCCGCAGCAGGCCGGCGGGCTGGATGCCGCGCTGCACGCGCTCGCGGCGCTGCCGTTCGGGCCGATCATCCTGTGGATCGTCGGCGCCGGCCTCGTGATCTACGGCCTCTTCTGCTTCGGTCGCGCGCGCTACGCGAAGATGTGACGCCGTCATGCCGCACCTGACCTCGTCCGACGGGGTGCGCCTGAACGTGCTCGAGGCCGGCGACCCTTCCGGGCGGCCGGTTCTGCTGGTCGCCGGCTTCAAGGCACCCGCGACCAGCTGGCGCCCGCAGATCGCGGCGCTGGCCGGCGCGGGCCATCGGGTTCTCGCTCTCGACCGGCGCGGCCACGGCGACTCCGAGATCGGTCCCGACGGATCGCACACGATGGACCGCCACAGCGCCGACATCGCGGATGCGATCGCTCAGCTGGGACTGGAGGATGTGACCCTGGTCGGCCAGTCGATGGGCGGCAACGCGATCTGGGCACTCGCGTCCGCGGATCGCCTCGCGGGGGTCCGCGACATCGTGATCGTCGACCAGACCCCCAAGATGATCAACTCCGACGACTGGGCGTTCGGGTTCTACGGCTACGACGCGTCCAATGCCGACACGTACTTCGCGACCGGCATCCCGGATCCGGGGCGCCACTCGATCGCCTCGAAGGGCCCGGTGCGCGTGGCGCGCCTGCTGCGCGCGATCGATCGCAGCGCGGTGAAGGCCGGCTTCACGGCGGCCGAGCTCGAGCTGCTGAACGATCATGCCCACCGGGACTGGCGCCCGGCGATCCGTTCGGCGCGCGTGCCGGCGCTGTTCGTCGCGGGGCGCGAGAGCGAGTTCTGGCCGTGCGAGCACGCCGCGGCAGCCGCATCCCTCGCCGTCGACGGGTCGTCGGCGGTCATCGAGAAAGCCGGCCACGCGACGAACCTCGAGCAGCCGCGCGCGTTCAACGCGGGCCTGCTGCGCTGGCTCGCGCGCTGAGCCCGGCCGTCAGAACGCCTTGCCCGGGTTGAGCGTTCCGCGCGGGTCGAGCGCGGTCTTGATGTCGCGGTGCATCGCGAGCACGCGCTCGCCCAGCTCGGCGCGAGCGCCCGGGAGTTTGAGCAGGCCCACGCCGTGCTCGCCCGTCACGGTGCCCCCGAGCGCGCGGCAGTCCTCCACGATGCGGTCGAACGCGCGCTTGGCGCGGGCCTTGGCGGCATCATCCCCCTCCGGGGCGATGATGAGCGGGTGCAGGTTGCCGTCGCCGGCATGGGCGATCGTCGCGATCACGACGTCGTTGTCGGCCGCCGCGGCGCGGATGCGGCCGAGCATCTCGGGCACCGCGGTGCGCGGCACGCACACGTCCTCGGTCAGCACCGGACCCGACCGCTCGAGCGCGGGATAGGCGAGCCGGCGGGCCAGGAACAGCCGGTCGATCTCGGCGGGCTCCGCCGCCTGGTCGACCGCGAGCGCTCCGGCGGCGCGCATGAGGTCGGCGACGGATGCCGCGGCCGCGGCGCCCGCCGGACCCGGGTCGTCGACCGTCGAGAGCAGGAGGGCCGCAGCGTTGTGCGGAAGGCCCAGCTGCTGCCATTCGTCGACCGCGCGCAGGCACGTCTCGTCGATCAGCTCGAGCGCGGAGGGGATGATCCCGGCCGCCGTGATCGCGGCGACCGCGACCCCCGCGGCTTCGAGCGAGTCGAACGAGCCGACGATCGCGCGCTCTTCGCGGCCGCTGGAGGGACGCAGCGCGAGGATCAGCTCGGTGATGATCCCGAGGGTGCCCTCCGAGCCCACGAGCAGCGCGGTCAGGTCGTACCCGGTCGCGCCCTTCGCCGTGCGGCGGCCCAGCCGCACGACCTCGCCGTCGGCGAGCACGGCGGTCATCCCGAGCACGTAGTCGCGGGTCACGCCGTACTTGACGCAGCAGATGCCTCCCGCGTTGGTGGCCGCGTTGCCGCCGATCGTGGAGATGCGATAGCTCGCCGGGTCGGGCGGGTACCAGAGCCCGTGCGCCGCGACCGCCCGGCGCAGGTTGTCGTTGATCACGCCGGCCTCGGCGACCACGTACCGCTCGGCGGCGTCGACCTCGATGATGCGGGTCATGCGCTCGAGCGACACCACGATCGCGTCCTGCACCGCGTTCGCCCCGCCGGACAGGCCCGTGCCCGCGCCCCGCGCCACGACGGCGAGTCCGGCATCCGCCGCCCAGCGCACGACCGCTGAGACGTCGCCGGTGGTCTCGGCGAGCACGACGGCGAGCGGCCGGGTGAATTCGGCCCACTCGGCGTCGTCGTGGGCGTAGGCGTCGCGCTCGGCCGCGTCGCTGAGCACCTGGTCGGAGCGCAGGATGCCGCGCAGGGCGCGCGCGACCGCATCAGGGTCGGCTGTGGGCCGGGCGGTCGGGTCGAGGTCGGCGGACATGACCCGACTCTAGTCAGCGTCCCGCGTGCCGAATTCAGGCTGGGGAGTCAGGGCCGTCGGCGGCGAGCGGCGGAGTCACGGCGGCCGGGCGCCGCCCGGCGAAGCGGCAGCCTGAATTCGGCACGCGGAGGGGATGGGAGGATGGAGGTGTGACTCAGCTCCACGACACCGACCTGCGCGGCTTCGCGTCCGACAACTACTCCGGCGTGCATCGGGAGGTGCTCGCGGCGATCGCCGCCGCGAACGACGGCCACCAGGTCGCCTACGGCGAAGACGAGTACACCGCGCGCCTGCAGGAGGTCTTCGCGCACCATTTCGGCGACGGCGTCGAGGCGTTCCCGGTCTTCAACGGCACCGGCGCGAACGTCGTCGGCCTGCAGTCGATGCTGCCGCGCTGGGGTGCCGTGATCGCCGCGTCCACCGCGCACATCAACGTCGACGAGGGCGGCGCGCCCGAGCGGGTCGCCGGGATCAAGCTGCTCACGGTGCCCACCGACGACGGCAAGCTGACTCCCGAGCTGATCGACCGCGAGGCGTGGGGCTGGGGCGACGAGCACCGCGCGCAGCCGCTCGTCGTGTCGATCACCCAGTCCACCGAGCTCGGCACTCTCTACTCGGTCGATGAACTGCGGGCGATCACCGACCACGCGCACGCGCTCGGGATGCGGGTGCACCTGGACGGCGCGCGGATCTCCAACGCCGCGGCATCCCTCGGCCTGCCGCTGCGGGCCTTCACCCGCGACATCGGCGTGGACGTGCTGAGCTTCGGCGGCACGAAGAACGGCGCGATGCTCGGCGAGGCGATCGTCGTGCTCGACGCCGAGGCGTCGTCGGGGCTCACGTTCCTGCGCAAGCTCAACATGCAGCTGTCGTCGAAGATGCGATTCGTCTCGGCGCAGCTGATCGCGCTCCTGGAGGGCGACCTGTGGCTGCGCAACGCGTCGCACTCGAACGCGATGGCCGCCCGCCTGCGCGCGGGCGTCGAGGCGGGCATCGCCGACGGATCGATCCGCGGTGTGGCCTTCACCCAGCCGACGCAGGCGAACGGCGTGTTCGCGACGCTGCCCGATGGCGTCGCCGATCGGCTGCGCGAGTCGTTCCGGTTCTACGACTGGGATGCCGCGAGGAACGAGGTGCGCTGGATGTGCAGCTTCGACACGACCGAGCAGGACATCGACGCGTTCGTCGCGGCGATCGCGCGGGAGACGTGACGCGGGTCAAGGTCCAATAGCGCTCGTACCGGGACCCCGAGGTCAGCGCTCGGCGCGCTCCTCGTCCTCGTGCTCCTCGTCGAGGTCGTCCTCGTCGTCCTCGAACTCGCCTTCGTCCGAATCCTCGGCCTCGTCGACCTCCGGCTCTTCTGCCGCCTCGGTCGTGTCGGCGCGGCGGCTCGCGATGTCGGCCACGTCGGCGAGCACGTCGGTCTCGGTGTCCTCGGCCGGCTGTGCGGACGCGTCGTACACGGGCTCGGGGCGGATGAGGTCGGTGACCTCGGCCATGAAGCTCGTGAACTGCTGCTGCTGCCAGCGCAGCTGACGGGTGCGGTCCTCGGCATCCCGCAGGACGGACTGCGAGTGCGCGGTGACCATGTCCATGATCTTCTGCGCCTTGACGCGCGCACGCTCCAGCTGCTCGCCCGCCCGCACGCTCGCGTCGGCCTCGATCTGCATCGCCTGCGCGCGCATCAGCCGCTCGAAGTCCTCCGCCTTCGAGGCGACCCGCTGGGCGTGGTCGAGCGATGCCGCCACCTGCTCGTTCGCGTCCTGCGTGATGCGCTCGGCGTGCGCGACGGCCTGGTTGTGGAGCACCAGGAACTCCTGCTGCGCGTCGTCCTGCCGGCGGGTGAGCGAGGCTTCGAAGTCGAGCGCGCGCACCCGGAGCTCCCGCACCGTGTTCTCCGCGTCGGCGCGCGCGAGCTCGGTCTCGCGGGCGACCATCGAGCGCAGTGCGGCGGCGCCCTTCTCGGCCTCCGTGCGCACCGCCGCGGCCTCGCGCTCGGCCTGCAGCACCTTCTCGGCCGCATGAGCGGCTTCGCGGTCGAGGCGCGCCTGGTGCGCCGTGAGCTCGGTGTCGATGCGCAGCTGCGCCTGCTGGGCGTCATGCTGCGCCTGCGAGACGATCGCCTCGGCCTCGGCCTGCGCCTCGGCCCGGCGGTTCGCGATCTCTTCGCGCGCCGCGTTCAGCAGCCGGTCGCCCTGATCGGTCGCGTTGCGCAGCAGCACACCGGCCTGGTCCTCGGCGACGCGCAGCACCTCTTCGAACGTGTGGCGGTTCGGGGTGCTCTCGGGCGAGGCGGCGAGCTCCTCGCCGATCCCGCGCAGGCGGTTCTCGGCATCCGTCACCTTCGCCTGCGCGGCCGACAGCTCCGCCTCGAGGCGCTCGATCTGCTCGCGGTTCTGCTCGCGCGCATCGGCCACCTCGGTCCGCACGCGTTCGGCGGCCTCGATGCGCGCCTCCTCCAGCTGACCCTCGAGGCGCGCGAGCGCCTGGCGGCCGGCGGCGTTGACCCGGCGGTGGCGCTCGCTCTGCTGGGCCGCCTGATCGGCCTCGGCGCGCACCCGGGCCGTCAGATTGGCAATCGCCGCGTCCACTTCGTCGCGGTCGTAGCCCCGGAAGGCGCTCGTGAACACCGGCGCGCCCGAGTCGCGCTCCGACGCGCTGATGAGCTGGTCGAAGGGGCTGGACTCTCCGTCGGGGCGGGGAGAGGCGTTGTCGGACATCGGTTCTCGCTTCGGGGCTGAGCTGGTGAGCGGGGGGCCGCGCGGCCGCGCCGGCGACGCACGCGGTCGACGAGAACGGGGGATCGCGGCGAGGCGACACCAGGAGGGATGGAGTGCGCGAGAGAGCGCTGATCTTCGGATCGGGTAGCAGAAGGATACAACCCCGCGCCCGGAAATCCCACGGGCGATCCGGCTCAGGACGCCGGGAGCAGGGCGGTCACGCGGCGAGCCAGATCCTGCCACGCGGATGCGCCGACGGGCTGCGACGCCGCGAAGCGGATGAGCGCCTCGTCGGCATCCGTGGGTCCCGCGGCGAGCACCGGGCGGATGCCGTGCGTCCACTCCCAGGTCGCCGGAGCGTCGCGCTGCATCAGCGTGCCCCGCTCGGCGTAGAAGCTGTAGTCGCGGGGCAGCACATGCGGATAGTCGGTGTGCCCGTCCCAGTCCGGCCACGCACCGGCGAGCGCGCGTTCGAGATGCGGCCGGTCCGTCGGGAAGCCGCTCAGCCCTGTCGTGAGGGCGCCGAGGGCGAGGCCGGTCAGCACGGTTCCCCACTCGGCGTAGTACGCGTTCTCCGTCATGGTGCCGAGCCTAGGAGAGCACGTCCTTCGCCAGGAAGCGCGCGATCGCCGCGGCCCCGAACACCGCGATGTACGCCGCCTGCAGCCCGGCATTGCCCACGAACGAGTCCCACACGATCGGCGATCGGAGGAGGTCGGCGAAATCGAGCCAGCGGTCGGTGAACAGCCACGGATGCAGGGCGTAGAGTTGCGGGATCGCCCCGACGATCTGCGCGGTCACCGCGAGGATCGCCGTGGCGGCCATCGCGCCGATCGGCACGCTGGTGAGCGTCGAGAGGAACAGGCCGATCGCTGCGAGACCGAACAGCGACACCGACGCGTAGGCGGCGACGAGCAGCAGCCGCAGGATGCCCTCGCCGACCGACACCTGCGTGCCGTTCAGCAGCGTGACCGGGCCGACCGGGAAGAGGATCGCGCCCACCACCGTGCCCGCGACCACGATGGTGAGCGTGCCGGCCACGCAGAAGACCGCCGCCGAGACGTACTTGACCACCAGAAGGCGCACTCGGCCGGCCGGAGCGAGCAGGAGGTAGCGCAGCGTGCCGTGGCTCGCCTCGCCGGCGATCGCGTCACCCGCCGCCACGCTCACCGTCAGCGGCAGGAACAGCGGGATCGCGACCGTCATCGCGGCCAGTCCCACGAACAGCCCGTTGTTCGTGATCTGGTCGAGGAACGCCGGCCCCCGGCCCGGGTCGGAGCCTCCGACGAGGCGGATCGCGATGCCGATCAGCACGGGGATCAGCGCGAGCGCGGCCAGCATCGCGATGGTGCGCCACCGCCGGAACTGGGTGGCGAGCTCGTTGCCGAGGAGGCGAACGGTTCCGCCCGCGCGTCGCGGCGGCGCCTCAGGAGACGACATCGAAGCCCTCCCCCGTCAATTCGACGAACCGCTGCTCGAGGCTCTCGCCGACGACCTCGAACCCGCGCACCCGCACCCCGGCCGCCACGAGCGCGTCGACGATCGACTCGGGGGCGGTCCCGTCGGGGAGCGCTGCCGTCACGGCGACGACATCGGATGCCGCATCCCCCGCGTCGGGCTCGGCGCCGAGCCCCGCGAGCACCGAGCGCGCCGATGCGGCGTCGGGGGTGCGCACCCGCACGGTCGCGCGGGACCCCGCCGCGCGGAACTCGGCGAGCGTGCCCTGGGCCACGAGGCGACCGCCGCTCATGACACCGACGTGCGTGCACACCTGCTCGACCTCCGCGAGCAGGTGGCTCGAGACGAAGACCGTCGTGCCGTCCGCGTTGAAGGAGCGGATCAGCGCGCGCACCTCACGGGTGCCCTGCGGGTCGAGCCCGTTCGTGGGCTCGTCGAGCACGAGCAGCTCGCGCGGCATGAGGAGGGCGTTGGCAAGACCCAGCCGCTGCTTCATGCCGAGCGAGTAGGCGTGGGCCTTCTTGCGTGCCGCCGCCGTCAGCCCGACGCGGTCGAGCGCCGCAGCCACGCGCGCGTCGCGCGTGCGCGGGTCGGAGTGGCGGTCGGCGGCATCGAAGCGGCGCAGATTCTGCTCGCCGGTCAGGAAGGGCGAGAACGCCGGACCCTCCACCAGCGCCCCGACCCGCGGGAGCACGCCGTCCAGGGACCGCGGCATCGGGGACCCCAGCACCCGGGCCTCGCCTCCGCTCGCGCGCAGCAGGCCCAGCAGCATCCGGATCGTCGTGGTCTTCCCTGACCCGTTCGGCCCCAGGAAGCCGAACACCGCCCCGCGCGGCACGGCGAGATCCACTCCGTCGACGGCGACCTGCGAACCGAAGCGCTTCGTGAGACCCGTCGTCTGGATCGAGAGTCCGGGGTCGGCGGTCGGCGACGCCGCGTCGCCGGCAGGGAGCGACGGCACCGGCGTGCTCAGCGGCCGGCCTGCGCGGCTTCGACCAGGGCCGCGGGCGGAACGGCTCCCGCGAGGACGCGCCCGTCGTCGGTGAGGAGGACGCTCAGCAGGGCGGTCTCGAGCACGCGCCCGCCGTCGACCCGGGTCGTGATGCCCTCCAGCAGCGCGGCCTGCTCGGGATCGAGCCCACCGAACACGTCGGCGCCCGACTCCGAGCTGTTCGGCAGCTCGATCACGCTGCTCCAGCCGGTTCCGGTCACCACCGGAGCGGCATCCGCCGGCGAAGCGGTGCGATCGCCGTCGTGCGGCTGGGCGGCATCCTTCTCGACGACGGTGAAGCCCTCGCCCGGGGTGAACGCGAACACCGACGGGTCGGGCGCGCTCAGATCGATCTGCGTGAACGAGACCTGGAACGCGGGGTCCGCGGAGCCGCGCGCGGTGACGGATGCCGCGAGGGCGACTCCGGTCTCCCCGTCGATCGCGAAACGGACCTCGCCCACGAGGGTGTCGTCGGAGCGCGGCGTGAGCACGAGCTCGTACACGTCGCGCCCGGCGACCCGGGCATCGTCTCCGACCGTCACGTCGGTGGTCTCGTCGAGCGAGGCGAGCGCGTCGTCGAGCATCGCGTCGGGCGTCGGCGCCGGGCCGGCGCTGTCGGAACCGTCTTCCGCGCCACCGGCGGGCAGGACGAGCTTCGTCGCGGTCTGCGTCTCACTGTCGACGAACCATGCGGTTCCGGCGTCGCCGTCGACGTAGACGTTCCGCTCCGCAAGCCGGTCGAGCACCTGCACGCGCGCGTTCGCACCGTCCACGTACACCTTGGCGGTGTGCGATCCGGTGGCCAGTTCGAGCAGGTCGTCGAGGTCGGCCGCGGTCGGGGCGCCTTCTGCGGATCCGTCCGGCGCGCCGAGTGCGCCGGTCAGCGCGCCCAGATCGGGCAGTCCGAGGTCCGAGGTCTGCTCGACCGTGCCGCTCAGCGCATCGACCTCGCTCGCCTCAGCGAACCGGATCAGCTCTGCCGGAGTCTTCTCGGGCAGGTCGACCGCCCCGCTCGCGGCCATCGGAACGAGCACGGCCGCGCCGACCACGACGGGCACGGCGATCGCCGCAGACCAGCCGAGAGCGCGCCGGGAGATGCTCATAACGCCAGGCTACGCCGGTCGCGGCATCCCGTCCCCGGTCGGCGGCAAACACTCAGCCGGACGGTCGCCGACCGGCTCGCGCTCAGCGCAGCGCGCCGACGCTCGCGAGCGCGAGGCGGATGAGGCTGCCGCGGCCGCCCTCCATCTCGGCCGACAGGGCATCGGAAGCGGCCTCTGCGGGCGGCATCCACGTCACCTCGAGCGCATCCTGTCGAGGCTGGCACGTGCCGGTGACCGGCACCACGAATGCGAGGGACACCGCGTGCTGGCGGTCGTCGTGAAAAGCCGAGACCCCCGGCATCGGGAAGTACTCCGCGACCGTGAACGGCACCGGCTGCGGTGGGAGCAGGGGGAACGCCATCGGCCCGAGGTCGTTCTCGAGGTGGCGGAACAGCGCGTCGCGCACGGTCTCGCCGTAGCGCACCCGCCCGCTCACGATCGTGCGGGTCATCTCTCCGAGCGGGGTCGCCCGCAGCAGGATCCCCACCTCGGTGACCGCGCCGATGCCGTCGGTGCGCACCGGGACCGCCTCGACGTAGAGGATCGGCATCCGCCGCCGCACCTCGGCGAGCTCGAAGTCGGAAAGCCAGCCCGGGTTCGTGGTGCTCTCCGGCGACGGCGACCCGAACGGCGTCGCACCGAGCGGACCCTGGCCGGCGCCGAAGCCCAGTCCGTCCCGCGGCGCCCCGCCGCCGTCGCGGTCGTCGGGATCGGGGTCGGGGGTGCGCACAGCCATGCCTCTTGTATACCCCAGCCCGCTGGCCGAGCCGGTCTGCGTCGGCGGAGCCTGGGAGAATGGGCGCATGGCCGACATCCCCGCCCTCGACGACTCCGCCGCGCTGTGGTCGGCCGCCGAAGCCGAGCGCACCGCGCGGCCCCTGCTCGTGCTGCTGCACGGATACGGCGCCGATGAGCGCGACCTGTTCGCACTCGTCCCCTACCTCCCCCCGGAGTACGTGGTGGCCGCCGTTCGCGCCCCGCTCAGCCCGCCCTTTCCGGCGCCGGGGTACTCGTGGTACCCGATCGAAGGGCTCGACGGCCGCGACGCGCGGCACGTGACGGATGCCGCGGCCGGTCTCCTCGCCTGGATCGGCGCGGTCGCCCCCGACGCCGTCGTCGGTCTCCTCGGCTTCTCGCAGGGTGCGGCCGTGGCCCTGCAGGCGATGCGCCTCCAGCCGGCGCGGTTCGCCTTCGCGGTGAACCTGAGCGGCTACGCCACCCCGGGAGAGCTGCCCGGCGACGACGCGCTGGCCGAGCGCCGCCCGCCCGTCTTCTGGGGCCGCGGCACGCGCGACGACGTGATCCCCGGCTTCCTGGTCGAGCACACGGTGCAGTGGCTGCCCGACCACGCCGAGCTCAGCGGCCGGGTCTACGCGGGGCTCACGCACAGCGTCTCCGAGCAGGAGCTCGACGACGTGCGCGTGTTCCTCGAGAAGCAGCTCGCCGACGACGCCGGGGAGGCGGCTGCGCCGAACTGACCGGATGCCGCCGCGCGGCATCCGGTATCCTGGGACTTCCTGTTCCCGACGTGAGGATCCTCCGGTGAGAATGATCGACGCTTCCGCGCCCGCATCCGCGCGCTGACCCGTCGCTCACCGATGGGGCTGATCGGCCCCCGTTCCGGCATCCGCCGCCCGTTGAGCAGCGCTCCCGACCCTTTCCCGGAGCGCCCGGTGTCAGTGCACACCGACACTTCGGAGGCATCATGCCTGCTCACCCCTTCTCTCCCGCGGTCGTGCTCGACCGCGTCTCGTTCGCGTGGCCGGACGGCTCGGTCGCGCTGAGCGGCGTCACCGGCGCATTCGGCGCCGGTCGTACGGGCCTGGTCGGCCGCAACGGCTCGGGCAAGTCCACGCTTCTGCGCCTCATCGCCGGCGATCTCACCCCGAGCGCCGGATCCGTCACCGCGACCGGTGACGTCGCGTACCTTCCCCAGCGCCTGACGCTCGAGACCGACCGGACCGTCGCCGAGCTGCTCGGCGTCGCCGCTCCGCTGGCGGCGCTGCGCGCGATCGAGGCGGGCGACGTCGACCCCGCGCACTTCGACGTCGTCGGGGACGACTGGGACATCGAGTCGCGGGCGCACGCGGCGCTCGCCGAGGCCGGACTCCGCCCGGACATGCTCGACCGCCGCGTCGGCGAGCTGTCGGGCGGGGAGGCGGTGCTCACCGCGATCGCCGGCATCCGGCTGCGGCATCCGGCGGTCACGCTCCTGGACGAGCCGACCAACAACCTCGATCGCGAAGCCCGCGCCCGCCTGGCCGGGTTCGTGAGCGGATGGCGCGGCGCGCTCATCGTCGTGAGCCACGACGTGAGCCTGCTCGATCGCATGGACGACACGGCCGAGCTGTATCGCAGTGCGCTGTCGGTGTTCGGCGGACCGTACTCGCGCTGGCGCGAGCGGCTGGATGCCGAACAGGACGCCGCGCGCCAGGCCGAGCGCACCGCGGCGCAGGCCGTCAAGCGCGAGAAGCGCGACCGGATCGAGGCCGAGGTGAAGATCGCCAAGCGCGCCGCGATGGGCCGGAAGGCGCAGCTCGAGAAGCGCGTGCCGCCCATCGTCGCGGGCGGACTCAAGCGGGCGGCCGAGGTGTCGGCGGCCAAGATGCGCACCGACATGCGCGATCGCGAGTCCGCCGCGCGCACCGCCCTCGACCTCGCCGAGCGCCGCGTGCGCGACGACGACGCGATCCGGATCGACCTGCCCGACCCGGGGGTTCCCGCGGGACGGAGCATCGCGACTCTGAGCGACCGCGAGCACGCGTGGGTGATCCGAGGACCCGAACGGGTCGCGCTGATCGGGGCGAACGGAGCGGGAAAGACGACGGTGCTGGAGGCGCTGGTCGCGCCGGCGATGCCGAATTCAGGCCGGATGCCGTCGAGCGCCGCGTCGAGGCGCGGAAATCCGGCGTTCGCGGGCGCCGCCGTCTCGGCGGGCCTGAATACGGCATCGGGGGCCGGGGTGGGGTCACCCGGCGACGGCCTGAACGACGCAGGAGATCCGCTCGCCGGGGTCGGGAGCGGAGCCCGGGATTCCGCGGATCTCCCGGCGGGGGCCGCCGATACCCGGGAGGATCTCCTGCGCTGTGTGCGGGCGACCGCGCACACCGAACTGATCGGCTACCTCCCGCAGCGGGTCGACGGCCTCCGCGAGGACGCCTCGGTGCTCGAGAGCGTGCGGGAGGCGGCATCCACGGTGCCCGATCGGGAGCTGCGCAACCGGCTCGCCCGGTTCCTGCTGCGCGGCGACGCCGTCGACCGGCCGGTCGCGAGCCTGTCCGGCGGCGAGCGCTTCCGCGTCGCGCTCGCGCGGCTGCTCTTGGCCGACCCGCCACCGCAGCTGCTCGTGCTGGACGAGCCGAGCAACAACCTCGACATCGACACGACCGACCAGCTGATCGAGGCACTGTCGGCGTACCGGGGGGCCGTGCTCGTGGTGAGCCACGACGACGTGTTCCTGAGGCGGCTGGGCGTCGGCCTGACCCTCGAGCTCTCGGCCGACGGCAGCCTGCGGGAGATGCGGGGGTGAACCGCGGCACCCGCCCCTGGCGCATCGCCGCCCCCGCGGGCAGGATGAGGGCATGAACCGACTCGTGCGACCGAATGAGGGCAGGCTCCTCGCCGGGGTGTGCAGCGGCATCGCCGAGCGCTTCGGCACGAGCGTGCTGCCCGTCCGCATCCTGACGGTCGCGGGTGCGCTGTTCTTCGGACTCTCGGTCTGGGTCTACATCGTGCTGTGGATCCTCATCCCCGCCGAGCGCTAGCAACGCGCCGGCTGGGGAGCGGCCGAATCCTGCCCAACCGGACCGGGCGGGGCAACCCCGCCCCGATGTCGCACCCAGCGACGAAGATGGACGTATGAGCGACGTCTCGACGAGCTCGGCGCGCGACGTGCTCGAGCGGTTCGGTCCTGCCACGCAGGACTGGTTCCGCGGCGCGTTCGCCGAGCCCACGCCGGCGCAGCTCGGCGCGTGGGATGCGATCTCGCATGGCCGGCACGCCCTCGTCGTGGCGCCCACCGGCTCGGGCAAGACGCTCTCGGCGTTCCTCTGGGCGATCGATCGGATCTTCCGCGAGAAGGACGCATCGACCCCCGCCGAGGTGAAGAAGCCCCGACGCGGCCGCTCCGCCGAGCCCCCGGCATCCCCTACGCGCGTCCTGTACATCTCACCGCTCAAGGCCCTCGGGGTCGACGTGGAACGCAACCTGCGCTCGCCGCTCGTCGGCATCGGGCAGTCGGGTCGTCGCCTCGGCATCACCGTCCCGGGCGTCTCGGTCGGCGTGCGCTCGGGCGACACCACGTCGTCCGACCGCCGCAAGCTCGTGACCGCGCCGCCCGACATCCTGATCACGACCCCCGAGTCGCTGTACCTGATGCTCACGAGCCAGGCGGGCGAGACGCTGCGCAACGTGCACACCGTCATCATCGACGAGGTCCACGCGGTCGCAGCCACCAAGCGCGGCGCGCATCTGGCGGTGAGCCTCGAGCGGCTCGACGCGCTCCTGGAGAAGCCGGCTCAGCGCATCGGACTCTCGGCGACCGTGCGCCCGATCGACGAAGTGGCGCGCTTCCTCGGCGGCTCCGCCCCGGTCGAGATCGTGGCGCCGCCCGCGAGCAAGACGTTCGACCTCGCCGTCGTCGTCCCCGTCGACGACATGCTCAACCCGCCTCCGCCCCCCGGCGACGACGGAGCATCGCCGGATGCCGCACCCGCGGCGCCCGCGGCCGCGGAGGCTCCGATCGACGAGGACTGGTTCGGGGACGGCAGCAGCGGAGCGGCGCGGCCCGAATCCCCCGAGCAGACCGGCTCGCTGTGGCCGCACGTCGAAGAGGCGATCGTCGACCGCATCCTGCATCATCGCTCGACGATCGTGTTCTCGAACTCCCGCCGGCTCGCCGAGCGCCTCACCGGGCGGCTCAACGAGATCTACGCCGAGCGGATGGGGCTCGCGGTGCCGGATGCCGCAATCCCGGCGGCCATCTCGGCGGGTCTCGAGACGTCGCTCCGCTCCTCCTCGACCACCGATTCGAAGGCCGGTGTCGAGCCGGTGCTCGCGAAGGCCCACCACGGATCGGTCTCGAAAGAGCAGCGCGCGCAGGTCGAGGAGGAGCTCAAGTCGGGGGTGCTGCGGTGCGTCGTGGCCACCAGCAGCCTCGAACTGGGCATCGACATGGGGGCGGTCGACCTCGTGATCCAGGTCGAGGCACCCCCGAGTGCGGCCTCGGGCCTCCAGCGCATCGGCCGAGCGGGCCACCAGGTCGGCGAGATCAGCCGGGCGGCGCTCTTCCCCAAGCATCGCGGCGACGTGCTGCACACGGCGATCGTCACCGAGCGCATGCTCGCGGGGCGCATCGAGGCGATCGCGGTGCCGCAGAACCCGCTCGACATCCTCGCGCAGCAGACGGTCGCGGCATCCGCTCTCGGCCCGATCGACGTCGAGGGCTGGTTCGAGACGGTCAAGCGGAGTGCGCCGTTTCGCACCCTGCCACGCTCGGCCTACGAGGCCACGCTCGATCTGCTGGCCGGGCGCTTCCCGTCGGACGAGTTCGCCGAACTGCGGCCCCGGGTCGTGTGGGACCGCGATCAGGGCACGCTCACCGGGCGACCGGGTGCGCAGCGCATCGCGGTGACCAGCGGCGGCACGATCCCCGACCGGGGTCTGTTCGGGGTCTTCGTGGCCGGCGAGTCGCAGAACGCGCGGGTGGGCGAGCTCGACGAGGAGATGGTCTACGAGTCGCGGATCAACGACGTGTTCACCCTCGGCACCACCAGCTGGCGCATCGTGGAGATCACGCACGACCGGGTGAACGTGCTGCCCGCATACGGGCAGCCGGGCAAGCTGCCGTTCTGGCACGGCGACGGCCTGGGCCGCCCGGCCGAGCTGGGCGAGGCGCTCGGCGCGTTCGCGCGCGAAGTGTCGGCGGCGAAGGAGGCGAAGGCGCGCGACCGGCTCGCCGACGCGGGGCTCGACGCGAACGCGGCATCCAATCTGCTGGCCTACCTCGCCGAGCAGCGCGAGGCGACCGGCACCCTTCCGACCGACCGCACCCTCACGGTGGAGCGCAGCCGCGACGAAGTGGGCGACTGGCGGGTCATCCTGCATTCCCCGTACGGCATGAAGGTGCACGGGCCGTGGGCGCTCGCGGTGAACGCGCGCATCCGCGAGCGCCTCGGCGTAGAGGGATCGGCGGTCGCGAGCGACGACGGAATCATCGCACGCGTCCCCGACGCGACGGCGGAACCGCCGGGCGCCGAGCTGTTCGTGTTCGAACCCGACGAGCTCGAGCAGATCGTCACCGACGAGGTCGGCGGCTCGGCCCTGTTCGCCTCGCGCTTCCGCGAGTGCGCCGCCCGCGCGCTCCTGCTCCCCCGCACGAACCCCAACCGGCGGTCGCCGCTGTGGCAGCAACGGCAGCGGTCGGCTCAGCTCCTCGAGGTCGCGAAGCGCTATCCGACGTTCCCGATCATCCTCGAGACCCTCCGCGAGGTGCTGCAGGACGTGTACGACGTGCCGGCGCTGCTGCGCATCGCCCGCAGCATCGGCGATCGCAGCATCCGCCTGATCGAGACGACGACGTCCTCGCCCTCGCCGTACGCCCGGGACCTGCTGTTCGGGTACGTCGGCGCGTTCATGTACGAGGGCGACTCCCCGTTGGCCGAGCGGCGCGCGGCCGCGCTGTCGGTCGATCCGGCTCTGCTGAGCGAGCTGCTCGGCAAGGTCGAGATGCGCGAGCTGCTCGACCCCGACATCATCGTGCAGTTCGAGCGCGAAGCGCAGCGCCTCGACCTCGACCGGCGCGCGCGGGGCGTCGAGGGCGTCGCCGACCTGCTGCGCGTGCTCGGCCCTCTCGACGCGGACGAAGTCGCCGCGCGCCTCGACCCGGGCGATGAGGCGGGGGGCACGGCGGCGGTGACCGCCCTCGCGCGACGCCTGCTCGACGAGCTCATCGATGCGCGCCGCGCGATCCCCGTGACGATCGCCGGCACGCCCCGAGTCGCGGCGATCGAAGACGCGGGCCGCCTGCGCGACGCGCTCGGGGCGGCGCTGCCGGTCGGCATCCCCAACGCGTTCCTCGAACCTCTCGCCGATCCACTCGGCGATCTGGTCGCCCGGTACTCCCGCACGCACGGACCCTTCACGAGCACGGCGGTCGCCGAGCGGCTCGGAGTGGGGGTCGCGGTCGCGCGGCTGACGCTCCAGCGCCTCGAGGCGCAGGGCCGGGTCGCCAGCGGCTACTTCCTGCCGGCGTCCTCCGGCGCATCGGCGGAGGAGACCGAGTGGTGCGACTCCGAGGTGCTGCGCCGCCTGCGCATGCGCTCGCTCGCCGCGATCCGCGGAAGCGTCGAGCCGGTGCCCCCCGAGGCCTTCGCCCGGTTCCTGCCGGTCTGGCAGCATCTCGCCCGCCCGCTCGAGGGCATCGACGGCGTCGCCGCGGTGATCGAGCAGCTGGCGGGCGTGCCGATCCCGGCGAGCGCGTGGGAGTCGCTCGTGCTGCCCTCGCGGGTCTCGGACTACAGCCCCGCGATGCTCGACGAGCTCACCGCGACCGGCGAGGTGATCTGGTCGGGGCACGGGGCCCTGCCCGGCCGGGACGGCTGGATCGCGCTCCACCCCGCGGATGCCGCGACGCTCACTCTGCAGACCGGCGATGAAGAGGTCATCGCGGGCTCGCTCGAGGAGCGGATCGTCGAGGCGCTCACCGGGGGCGGCGCGTATTTCGCCGCACAGCTGCGCCAGCTCGCCGGTGCCGACAACGAGGTGTCGGTCATCGAGGCGCTCTGGAACCTCACCTGGGCGGGCCGCGTGACCAACGACACGTTCGCGCCGGTGCGGATGCTGCTGGGCGGCGGCTCGCAGGCGCATCGCACCGCGCGCAAGGCGCCGCGGGCACGGATGTACCGCGGGACGACGCTCGCGCAGACCCGCACGCCTCCCCGTCCGCCGGCGATCGGCGGGCGGTGGTCGCTGCTTCCCGACGCCGAGCCCGACGCCACCGTGCGGGCGACCGCCGCGGCGAGCCTGCTGCTCGACCGCTACGGCGTCGTCACCCGCGGGTCGGTGCAGTCCGAGGGTCTGCCCGGCGGCTTCGCGCAGTCCTACCGCGTGCTCGCCGGCTTCGAGCAGGCCGGGCACTGCCGTCGCGGCTACGTGATCGAGAAGCTCGGCGCGGCGCAGTTCGCGGCATCCGCCACGGTCGACCGGCTGCGCGAGTTCGCCGGCCTCTCCGACCCGCCGCCTCTGCGGGCGTACACGCTCGCGGCGACCGATCCGGCGAACCCCTACGGAGCCGCGCTGCCCTGGCCGGCGATCGAGGGCGTCACGCATCGACCCGGACGCAAGGCCGGCGGACTCGTCACCATCGTCGACGGCGCACTCGCCCTGTACCTGGAGCGCGGCGGCAAGTCGGCCCTCGCCTTCACCGACGACGAGGCGGTGCTCGCGGCGGCGGCGAGCGACCTCGCCGCGACCGCCCGCGCCCGGCACCTCGCGACCCTCACGATCGAGCAGGTCAACGGCGCCTTCGTGTACGCGAGCCCGGTCGGGCGCGCGCTGCGGGATGCCGGCTTCGTCGAGTCCCCGCGCGGCCTGACACTGCGCCGCCTCACCGCCGGCGACGCGCTGCGCGAGTCCGCGCGTGCCTGAGGCCCCGACGAAGTCCGCACCCGGGGGCGCTCGTGCCTGAGGGTGACACCGTCTACCGCACGGCGAAACGGCTCCACGAGGCGCTCGCCGGCACGGAGGTGATCCGCTTCGAGCTGCGGGTGCCGCAGGCCGCGACGGTCGACCTGCGCGGCGAGACCGTGCACGACGTCGTCTCCCGCGGCAAGCATCTGCTGCACCGGATCGGCGACTGGACCCTGCACTCGCATCTGAAGATGGAGGGCGCGTGGCACGTCTATCGCCGTGGCGGCCGCTGGCGGGCGCCGGCGTACACCGCGCGGGCGATCGTCGGCAACAGCGCGGTCGACACCGTCGGCTTCGATCTCGCCGACATCAAGGTCGTACCGACGCGCGCGGAGGATTCGATCGTCGGCCACCTGGGGCCCGACCCCCTCGGCCCCGACTGGGATCCGGTCGAGGCCGCCCGGCGGTACGGCGCCGACGAGCGTCCCGCCCACATCGCGCTGCTCGATCAGCGCAACGTCGCCGGCTTCGGCAACGAGTTCGCGAACGAGATCCTCTTCGTCCGCGGCATCCTGCCGACCCGACCGGCGACGCAGACGGATGCCGCGGCGGTGATCGACCTCGGCGCGCGGATGCTGCAGGCCAACAAAGACCGCAACGGCCGCACGTTCACGGGCGACGCGCGACCCGGCCGGTCCACGTGGGTGTACGGGCGCGAGGGGCGCCCGTGCCGCCGGTGCGGGACGACGATCCTCGAGGGCTCGCTGGGGGCCGACCCCATGCGCGAGCGCAACACGTTCTGGTGCCCCGCCTGCCAGAGCTGACCTCTGCCGCCACGCGTCGGTGACATCCGCGGAGCATCGCCGAAACGTCGCCGACATCCGGCTCCGGACGATCTGTCAGGTGCGCGCCGACCCTGCCGCGGTTCGTCCGAACCGGCGGCCGCACCATTGCACGGCCGGTGCGCGGCCGTATTGAATGACCGGACACCCACCCGTGCAGCGGCGCACGGCGTGACTGTGCGACACCGAGACGTGGAGGCACCCGCGACGTGACGGAATCGACGATTGCGACCGAGACGGACCTGCGGTCGAGTTCGCCCTCCACCCCGACGACCGAGCGCGGCAGCGTCGTCCTCGACCGGATCACGAAGCGCTACGGCGACCAGGCCGCCGTCGATGATCTGTCCCTGACGATCCAGCCCGCCGAGTTCATCTCGCTCCTCGGCCCGTCGGGGTGCGGCAAGACGACCACCCTGCGCATGATCGCGGGCTTCGAACGGCCGGATGCCGGTGACATCGTGATCTCGGGACGTTCGGTGCTCGCCGAGCCCCCGTACCGACGCGACGTCAACACGGTCTTCCAGGCGTATGCGCTGTTCCCGCACCTCTCCGTCGCCGAGAACGTGGCCTACGGCCTCCAGCAGCGGCGCACGCCACGATCCGAGATCCGCGAGCGGGTGTCGCAGGCCCTCGACCTCGTGCAGATGCGGCGGTTCGCCGACCGCAACCCCACTCAGCTCTCCGGCGGCCAGCAGCAGCGCGTCGCGCTGTCCCGAGCACTGGTCAACCGCCCGGCGGTGCTGCTGCTGGACGAACCGCTCGGCGCCCTCGACCGCCAGCTGCGCGAAGAGATGCAGCTCGAGCTCAAGCTCCTGCAGTCCCGGCTCGGCATCACGTTCGTGTTCGTGACGCACGACCAGGGCGAAGCGCTCTCGATGAGCGACCGCATCGCGATCATGCGCGCGGGCCGCATCGAGCAGCTGGCCGACGCCGACACGGTCTACGCCCGACCCGCATCCGCGTACGTCGCCGCATTCGTCGGTCAGCAGAACTTCTTCCGCGGCCCGGTCGGCGCGTCGGGTGATGTCGTCGACTCTCCGCACGTGCGGGTGCGCGGCGCCGCCGCATCCCTCGCCCCCGGCTCGTCGGGGCAGGCGGCCGTGCGTGGGGAGTTCGTGCGGATCTCCCGCGACTCCGCGACCGACCCGACGCCCGAGACGAACGCGGTGCGCGGCAGGCTCATCGGCGTCTCGCACCTCGGCGAGACGATGCAGTACCTCGTGAGCATCGGCGAGGACCAGAGCGTGATCGTCCGCCGCCCGACCCCCGAGGCCACGCCGCTGTCGCTCGATGACCCGGTGGTGTGCACGTGGGCGGCATCCGATGTCCTGCTGTTCCCCGCCGACGACGCGGCCACGGCCGGCGGCTACGTCGCCCCGCCGACCGTCTGATCCCCGAAGCTCCTCGCCCGATCACCGCCCGCACCGACCCCGCCCCGGAGGCACCGATGACCGAACCCCGCACCCACGTCCGCATCCTCGCGAGCGACAGCGCCGCGCGCGTGATCCGCAGCGAGCTCACCCGCCGCGGCTTCCTGGGCGCCGCGCTCGCGGCCGGAGGCGCGGCCGTGCTGGCCGCGTGCTCGCCGGGCGGCGGCACCGGCGCGCAGGCGCAGGCAACCGGCGGCGCCGTCGAGGACAGCCTCACGATCTACACGTGGGGCGACTACGACGCCCCCGAGCTGCTCGAGGAGTTCACGAGCTCGATCGGGCCGACGATCACGCTCGACTCGTTCTCGTCGAACGAAGAGCTCATCTCCAAGCTCGTGGCGGCCAAGGGCACGAGCGGCTACGACATCGTCGTGCCGACCGGGGTCTTCATCCCGCAGATGATCGAGAACGGCCTGCTCTCAAAGCTGAACCTCGACCTGATCCCGAACATCGAGCACATGGATGACGCGTACCTCGGCCGCGCGTGGGATCCCACGAACGAGTACTCGATCTGCAAGGCGTGGGGCACGACCGGGTTCGTCTACGACAAGACGGTGATCACGCGCGAACTCAGCACGTGGGCGGACTTCCTGGATGCCGCACAGAACGAGGCCAGCGGCAAGACATCGGTGCTGGATGACCCGGGCGACCTCACCGGCATCTACTTCTGGGCGAACGGCATCGACTGGAACACCGGCGACGAGGCCGACCTCGCCGCCGCCGAGGACTACCTCGTGAACGAGCTCGCCCCGCACCTGTCGGCGTTCGACTCGTACCCGGGCGGCAGCGCGATCCCGCAGGGCACGCAAGTGCTGATGCAGTCCTGGAACGGCGACGCGCGCCTGGGCATCCTGCAGAGCCCCGACCCCGACCGCTGGCAGTGGGTGCTCGGCGGTCCCGACACCGAGATCTGGATGGACAACTGGGCGATCGCAGCGGGCGCGCCGCATCCTGAGGCGGCGCACGCGTTCATCAACTTCATCCTCGCGCCGGAGAACGCACTCGTGGAGCTGGACTACATCGGCTACCACACGGGTGCGAAGGACATCGAGCAGGGCGCCGCCGACGAGGGGCTGCCGATGCTCGACCTGGTGTTCTTCACGCCCGAGCAGGTCGCGACGATGCACGAGGGCGAAGTGAACGACGCGCAGGAGAAGCGCGTCGAGATCTGGAACAAGACGAAGGCCGCCGCGGGTGCGTAGATCCCCCGGGTTCGCACTGGCGATCCCCGCCTGGGTGTGGCTGGCGCTGTTCTTCCTCGCCCCCGTCGGGATGGTGATCTGGTTCAGCTTCGGCTACAAGCCCGGGATCTTCGGCACCCACGCGAACGACGTGCTCTCGCTCGACCGCTACGTCGAGGCGATGTCTCCGACCTTCTTCGCGACATTCCAGAACACGCTGTGGGTCGGCATCACGGGCACGCTCCTGTGCCTGGTGATCGGGATGCCGGTCGCGTACTGGATGGCGGTGAAGGTGCGCCCGCAACGGCGCGGCATCCTGATCGCCCTCGTGCTCGTGCCGTTCTGGACGAACTTCCTGGTGCGCACGATCGGATGGCAGGTGCTGCTGGCGCCCGAGGGCTGGGCCTCGATGCTCCTGCAGACGATCGGGATCACGCAGGGCCCGCTCGAGATCCTCTACACGCGCACCGCGGTGCTGATCGGCGTCGTGTACAACTACCTGCCGCTGATGATCCTGCCGCTGTTCGTCGCGTTCGATCGCGTCGGCGGCCCGCTGCGCGAAGCGTCGAAGGACCTCGGCGCCGGCCGATGGACGACCTTCTTCCGGGTGACGCTGCCGCTGGCCGGCCCCGGAGTGATCGCCGGCGTGCTGCTGGTGTTCATCCCGCTCATGGGCGACTACATCACCGCGACCGTGCTCGGCGGGGCGAAGGGCAACATGGTCGGCCAGCTCGTGGCCAGCCAGTTCCAGGCCGCCCAGAACTGGGCGCTGGGCTCGGCGATGGCGGTGCTGCTGATCCTCGTGATCACCCTCACGATCGCGGTCGGCGCCGCGATCATCTGGCTGATCCTCCTGCCGATCCGGCGCCGCAACCGGCTGGTGCTGGGCGAGCCGGCGACGCCGGATGCCGCCGACCCGGTGGCGGCGCGCGAGCTCGAGGAGGTCGGCGCATGACCGTGGAGGCGACGCCCGTGAGCGCGACGCCCGCGCGGCGACGGTCGCTGTCGTGGTCGGACCTCGCCCTCACGGTCTGGGGCGTGCTGGTCTTCGTCTTCCTGTTCGCGCCGATCGCGGTGATCGTGGTGTCCTCGTTCAACGGCGGCCGGCTGCTCGTGGCCTGGGACGGCTTCAGCATCGAGCCGTTCCTGGCGATCCTCGCGAAGCCCGCGGTGCAGAGCGCCGTGCTCGTCTCGATCCAGACCGGCCTGATCGCGGCGGTGTTCGCGACGCTGCTGGGCACCCTCGCCGGTATCGCGATGGCGCGGCATCCGGGCAGGTGGGTGTACTGGTTCCTCGGGCTCCTGCTGCTCGTCTCGGTCACGCCCGAGATCGTCGACGCGGTCGCGCTGCTGCCGTGGCTCGTCTTCCTCGGGCAGGACCTCGGCTTGACGATGTTCGGCAACGGCATCGTGCGCCTCGTGGTCGGACACTCGCTGTTCGCGATCGCCGTGGTCTCTTACATCGTGCGGGCTCGCCTCGTCGGGCTCGACGCGCAGCTCGAGGAGGCCTCCGGCGACCTGTACGCCAAGCCGTTCACGACCTTCCGGCGCGTGACGCTTCCGCTCGCGATGCCCGCGGTGCTGGCCGGCTTCCTGCTGTCGTTCACCTTGAGCCTGGACAACACCGTGATCGCGGCGTTCGTGCAGGTCTCGGGGACCACGCCGTGGCCGGTCTACGTGTTCAGCGCGCTGCGCTCCGGACTGCGGCCCGAGATCGCCGCGGTCTCGACCCTGATGCTGCTGCTCACGCTCGTCGCGCTCGCTGCCGTCGCGCTCGTCCTCAAGCGCGCCGGCGACTCCGCCACCCAGATCGCCCGCACGCTCGGCGGCGGCTGAGCGCTGCCGCCCGGCATCCCGATCCCTCCCGAAGGAGCACCCGCATGACCCCTGCCGACCTCGTCTTCACCGGCGGCCCCGTCTTCACCGCCGACACGGTCCGCTCGCGTGCGACGGCGGTCGCCGTGAGCGGCGGGCGGATCGTCGCGGTGGGCGGCGACGACGTGCGCGAACTGATCGGCGAGCGCACCGAGGTCGTCGACCTCGCCGGGCGGATGCTGCTGCCCGGCTTCCAGGACGCGCACGTGCACCCGGTCTCGGGCGGGCTGGAGCTGCTGCGCTGCGACCTGAACGAGGGATCGACCGAGGCCGAGTACCTCGAGATCGTGGGGCGCTATGCGGCGCAGCATCCGGACGAGAAGTGGATCCTCGGCGGCGGATGGTCGATGTCGGTCTTCCCGGGCGGCACCCCCACCGCGGCGGCGCTGGACCGGGTGGTCCAGGACCGCCCGGTGTTCCTGCCCAACCGCGACGGCCACGGCGCCTGGGTCAACTCCGAGGCGCTGCGCCGCGCGGGGATCGACCGCGACACCCCCGATCCCGCCGACGGGCGCATCGAACGGGATGCCGACGGCCGGCCGAGCGGCACCCTGCACGAGGGCGCGATGAACCTCGTGAACCGGCTGCTGCCGCAGATCGGCACCCAGGAGCTCACCGAGGCGCTCCTGGTCGGCCAGAGGTACCTGCACTCGTTCGGCATCACCGCGTGGCAGGACGCGATCATCGGCGACTACAGCGATCTGCGCGATCCCGGACCGGCCTACCTGGCCGCCGCGGCGTCGGGTGCGCTCACGGCGCGCGTCGTCGGCGCGCTGTGGTGGGACCGCTCCGCCGGCCTCGAGCAGATCCCGTCGCTCGTGGAGCGCCGCGAGCGCTACCGGGGCGGCCGGTTCGCCGCGACCTCGATCAAGGTCATGCAGGACGGCGTGGCCGAGAACTTCACCGCGGCGATGCTCGAGCCCTATCACGACGGGCACGGGCACTTCACCGACAACTCCGGCATCTCGTTCGTCGACCCGGCGGTGCTGAACGAAGCGGTGCCGCAGCTGGATGCCTTGGGATTCCAGGTGCACTTCCACGCGATCGGAGACCGCGCGGTGCGCGAGTGCCTCGACGCGGTCGAGCACGCGATCGCCCGCAACGGCCGCGGAGACAACCGTCATCACATCGCGCACATCCAGGTGATCCACCCGGAGGACATCGCGCGGTTCCGCGCGCTCGGCGTCGCGGCGAACATGCAGTCGCTGTGGGCGGCGCTCGAGCCGCAGATGGTCGACCTCACCCTTCCCTTCCTCGGTGCTCCGCGGGATGCCTGGCAGTATCCGTTCGGCGACCTGCTGCGCTCCGGCGCGGTGCTCGCGGCGGGCAGCGACTGGTCGGTCTCGACACCGAACCCGCTCGCCGCGATCCACGTCGCGGTCAACCGCAAGGCGCCTCCCGGCTACGAAGAGGGCGAGTACGACGCGTTCCTTCCCGAACAGGCGATCGACCTCGCCACCTCGCTCACCGCGTACACGGCCGGCTCGGCCTGGGTGAACCATCTGGATGCCGGCACCGGAACGATCGAGGTCGGCAAGTTCGCCGACCTCGCACTGCTCGACCGCGATCCGTTCGCCGGGCCCGTCGATCAGATCGGCGCGACCCGCGTGCTTCAGACCTTCGTGGAGGGTGAGCGCGTCCACGCCGCGGACGACGCCTGATACGAGCCGGGCTCTGCGGGCGCGGCATCCGCTGGTCGTCGTCGTCACCGGATCAGGTGATGTGGCCGGATCAGGACGATTTCCGAGCGATTCGTCCTGTCTTGACCGCATCACCTGTTCTGGCCGCCCTCCGAGCCCCCAAGATCGAAGCAGCACAACAACAGGGAAGTGATACCCGTGGGCACGACCGTCTTCGAACGACAGCGGCCGGCAGAATACGTGGTCCGGCGAAGCCTCGCCGAGACGCGTCAGAGCGTCTTCTGGCTCGACGACCTCCCCGGTCGCGCGGCGCGCCCCGCCCTGCGCGGGAACCACGACGCGGACCTCGTGGTCGTGGGCGGCGGCTACACGGGGCTGTGGACCGCGCTCCTCGCGCGCCGGCGCGACCCCGACGCGCGCATCGCGATCGTCGAAGCGAAGAGGGTCGGGTGGGCGGCATCCGGTCGCAACGGCGGATTCTGCGAAGCCAGTCTCACGCACGGTCGCGACAACGGTCTCAGCCGCTGGCCCGACGAGATCGACCGGCTCGACGAACTCGGCCTGGCCAACCTCGATGCCATGGGCGCCGACATCGCGGAGTGGGGAATCGACGCCGAGTGGGAGCGCGTCGGCGCGCTCGCGGTGGCGACCGAGCCGCACCAGCTCGAATGGCTCGACGAGTGGGCGCAGGATGCCGCGGACCGCGGCGAAGAGGGCGTCGTACGACTCGACCGTCAGGAGACCGCCGCCCAGGTCGCCTCGCCCGCGTACCTCGGCTCGGTGTTCGAGACCCGCACCAACGCGCTCGTGCACCCGGGCAAGCTCGCGGCGGGCCTCGCGCGCGCGGCGGAGGAGCGCGGGATCGAGGTCTTCGAGAACTCGCCGGTGCGCCGGATCGACACGTCGGGCTCGGGCGTGGACGTCGTCACGGATGCCGGTCGGATCTCGGCCCGCAAGGCCGTGCTCGCGACGAACGTGTTCCCCTCGCTGCTCAAGCGCAACGCGCTCATGACGGTGCCCGTGTACGACTACGTGCTCATGACCGAGCCGCTCTCGGCGGAGCAGAAGGCGGCGATCGGCTGGGACGGGAGGCAGGGTCTGAGCGACCTCGCCAACCAGTTCCACTACTTCCGTCAGAGCGCCGACGACCGCATTCTGTTCGGCGGCTACGACGCGGTGTATCACTACGGCGGTCGTGTGCGGGCGCAGTACGAGAACCGCCCCGAGTCGTTCGAGAAGCTCGCGAGCCACTTCTTCACGATGTTCCCTCAGCTGGAGGGCCTGCGCTTCACGCACCGGTGGGCCGGGGCGATCGACACCTGCTCGCGATTCTGCGCGTTCTACGGCAGCGCGCGCGACGGCAAGGTCGCCTACGCCGCCGGGTTCACCGGGCTGGGGGTCGCGGCGACCCGGTTCGCCGGAGAGGTGATGCTCGACCTGCTCGACCGCGTCCCGACCGAGCGCACGTCGCTGCGCATGGTGCGCGAGCGCCCGATGCCCTTCCCGCCCGAGCCGGCCGCAGCCATCGGCATCAACGCGACCCGCTGGTCGCTCGACCGCGCCGACCACGACCGCGGGCGCCGCAACCTGCTGCTGAAGACCCTCGACGCGCTCGGGCTGGGATTCGACTCGTGACGACGCTGCTTCCTGCCGGCGCGATGGCGGATGCCGCGGCCGTCGCGGTCGCGCACGAACCCGTGCCCGTCGACCAGGTGGTCGCGGGGGCGCCGAGCACCGGCATCCACGAGCTCGACGAGCGCACCGGCGTCTGGGAGATGACGCCCGGCGCGATGAGCGACGTCGAGATCGACGAGCTGTTCATCGTGCTCGCCGGCGAGGCGACCGTCGAGTTCGTCGACCCCGCGCTGCCCTCGATCGAGTTGCGTGCGGGCTCGGTCGTGCGACTCGAGGCCGGCATGCAGACCGTGTGGACCGTGCGCGAGACCCTGC
>JAESFR010000202.1_pt1 | contig 27488 bp, 35 predicted proteins | sample 9266191 | NCBI WGS metagenome assembly JAESFR01 (sample SAMN14503063, study PRJNA617104) | algae metagenome | isolation source: Pleurocapsa minor HA4230-MV1 and co-occurring heterotrophs from cement on... | place: USA: Nuuanu Pali Lookout, Hawaii | collected 2009-07-20
CTGTGAAATTTCCTCTTTGTTATAAACATCGATAATTTTTTGTCTGAAATCGAGTGAATACGCTTTCATTTAAGATTTGCTTTCCGAATTTCAACTAATGTATCTCACTTATTTGAGAAATGCTATACATCGGTCAAATAAGTATTTCACAAATGAATGAAATTATGGCAGCAATTGATGATTTATTAGGGCAAGATTAACAGATAATTAAGCTGTAACCGCTCAATTTAAAATTATCATTACTCCATTGAATAATCATGCTGTATTGGTTCATGAATTCTTATCCTCTCTTAACTCTTGCAGTAAATTATTTTAACTATAAAAAACTGCGATCGCTTTTTTTTTACATATTTAGAAGATTTATTGTTAATTTTTGACGCTTACTAAAATACTTTCTCTTGTGAATATGGCAATAACTCTTTTGCCAAATCTTGATATAGATATATGAAGTCATGGGTATTATTAATACATAAACTGACTATAGAATATTGAGAACCTGATTATGACTCTGATTAAAACAATATGTAGAATTCAATATCAAGTGGCAAAATTAGAAATAATAGAATTTCTATTCCAACACGAGAAAAATGCTAAACCAAGTCTAGAATCAGAAATTGCTTGCAACATGATTACTACATTAAGGCAAAAGTTGTTTGACGATTCTGAAACTTGTTTTGATTTATTTCTGTTTGAAACATTTGCGAATACAATAAAGCCATCTATCCAATCCTTACAAAACACAATAGCTAGTGTTAATAATTTTATATTACGAATGAATAGCGGTTTGACAACCCCAGATACATTGCTTCTCAAGGAGTTGTTCACTAACATTATTACTGCTTTGCTTTCACTTAACACAGTTCTTGAAACTCAATTGCTAGAGTTATCTGAATTATCTTTAAACCTTGATTCTTTAGAGTACGATGTTGAGTTAAAATTATCAGCACTCAATATTAACTCACCTTCATATACTGAACAAGAAAATGATCATATCTTGATCCACTCTGAAGCTTTGCTCAAAAAACTCATTAGTAAATGCATGGGAGATCGTGAGCAAGCTGAACGATTAATTCGATATGAATATCAGAAAAATTCTAAAATGAGTCGAGAGGATGCAGTTCAGTCTGCGATTACTAGATGGGAATTGGATAATCGTTAATGATGTCTGGCAAATATTTTTAATAAATACTTATATTTAGCTATCAATTTTACTCATTGAATAAGCTTGAGTGTTGAAATAACAGGTTTATTACCAATTTTTATTTTGCTGGAAAAGATTAGAGATCGCTCTTTACTATTACAGATTTAAAAGACTTGTTTTTGGGTAAGTTAGTTTTTAAATATAGTCAAAGTGGTATTTTGGCAATTCTATCAATCCATTCTTCTGCATTAGATACTGCCCAAATTAACAGTAATTCTTCAATAATCATTTCAATTGTTACTTTTCTCGAAACGATAAGAACTCCCGAACTTTGATTGTTAGTAATAAACTCAGCAAATTCTGACGGCATTGTTCTGCGATTATGACTAATTAAAATACGGTTTTGTCTTGCTGCAATTGTCAATACTTCTGCATCTTTTAATCCTTCCAACTCAGCAGCATTAGCAGTTTGAAAGTCAATAGTTGGTTTAAATCAGCATCAGCTTGATAACGAATTTTCACTCTTTTAGTTCTTTTTTCGCTTTAATTAACTTGTTATACAGTGCAGGATCGCTAGTCTGTAATGGTTGAGGCATTGCTTTAAATGCTGCTGCTTCTGTCGCTAGATAACTATCAATCTCGGCACGATTAGCTAAATAAAAGGTAATTCCACCATAAACTTGTTCGAGTGTTAATAAAGGAAAAGACTGAACTATACTTTCAGGAGACAATCCTCGATTGAAAGCATAAACTATTGAATCTAAAGAAATTCTAGTTCTTTCTATCCAATAAGCATCATGGCGATACTCTACATAAGATTTAGTAGTAACAACTGACATGATTAATTTTGACTATAACTTGGCTTTAATTATTGTAACTAGCGTTGGTGCGATCGCATAACCGATAAATGAGGACATACTTTGGTTTGTATAAACTCGGTTAATTCTGAATAAAGCGATCGCCAGATAGATAAATTAACGTTGTGCGTTATATTGTAGAAAAATCTGCACAAATGCTAGTTAACTTTCTATGGCTACTAATTTAGAAATTGACAATGAATTAATCTAAGAAGCATTAAAACTTGGCGGACATCGTACCAAACGTGCTGTTGTGGAAGAAGCTTTACAAGAATATGTTCAACGACGCAAACAACTAAAAATTATCGAATTATTTGGGACAATCGAATATGAAGATGACTATGACTACAAACAACAACGACACAAGTTATGAAAGTTATAGTTGACACTTCTGTTTGGTCATTAGCATTAAAACGACAACCGAAAACCAGCGATGTAGTAGTCAAGATTTACGATTTAATCGCCGATAGTCGAGTAATTATTCTCGGTGCAGTTAGACAGGAAATTCTTTCTGGTATCAAACATCAAGAACAGTTTGAAAAATTGAAAAATTATTTTCGAGCTTTCCCCAATCTGACACTAGATGCAGAAGATTATGAATTAGCAGCAGACTATTTTAATATTTGTCGTCGTCGTGGTATTCAAGGGGCAAACACTGACTTTTTGATTTGTGCGACTGCAAGCCGAAGAAATTACGAAATTTTTACTACAGACAAGGATTTTATCAGTTTCAGTCAGTATTTACCAGTTGTATTGACAAAACTGTAATGTCTTCCCATACAAGCGATCGCATAACCAATAAATGAATACATATTCTGGCTTGTATAAATTCGGTTAATTCTGAATAAAGCGATCGCTCAATAGCTCAATTCAAATATTCCTAACCGTTCCAGCTATTATATATGGATAATTCATAATTAGATTTATATCATGACAACTAAAAGTGATGTCATTGTTAGCGATCCAGAACTTATGGGGGGAACACCTGTATTTAAAGGCACTCGCGTCCCTATTAAAAACTTAATTGATTATTTAGAAGCAGGAGATTCATTAGATACATTTCTCGCTCATTTTCCTAGTGTTACCAAACAAGATGCTATATCTGTTCTCGAACTGGCTAAGGAAATGTTAATTGCTTATGCGCATCCTGCTGGATGAATGTGTTCCTAACCCTTTAAAACGGGAATTTGCCGACTTAGATCTTAAAACAGTCAGGGAAATGGGGTGGTTGGGAACAAAAAATGGAGCATTGCTACAATTAATGTCTGAGTCAGGATTTACTATTTTGCTAACAAGCGATCGTAATATAAAATATGAGCAAAATCTACAACAAGCTGGTATTGCAGTAATTGTTATGGTTGCACGTACCAATCGTCTGCAAGATCTATTGCCATTGGTATTAAAAGTACGTCAAGCTCTAACTACAATTGCCCCAGGAGAGGTAATTGAGGTTGATAATTACTAAGTACTTAAACACAATTAATTACCTATTTAGATTCTCTGTAACCTTTGTACAGAAAAAATTTATCTTCTAAAAAATGTGTAATTAATTTTATGCGACTACTTAATAATGTGAATAGCTTTGCTGATGCGATTTTTAATCACATTTTTCTGCTGCAATGCGTCGTTTAGTTTGCGATCGCTCTATTCAAAAATGGTAAAAAATGTCATAATCTGTCATGTAGGGTTAAAACTATCTGACCATGAAAAGTATTAATATTTCTTTACCAGAAGAAATGCGAATATATATAGAGGAACAAGTAGCTATTGGGGGCTATAGTACCACCAGTGAATATATCCGCCAATTAATTCGTCAAGATCGCCAACAGAAAGCAGAAAAGCAACTCGAACAATTATTATTAGAGGGTTTAAATTCTGGTGAAGCTAGCCCCATGACAGCAAAAGATTGGGCAGAAATTCGTCAGGCAGTGACAGATAAAATTGCAGCGCGGAAAAACAATTCTGTGGGTTAATGAGAATTCTTAAAAGACCCTAAGTTATCAAGGATTTGATTGAATTAGCAACATATTTAGCTGAAGATAACTTAGATGTTTCAGAACGTTTTTTATTTGCAGCAGAAAAGACTTTTCAGAAGTTATCACAATTTCCCCAGAGAGGAAAACTATCAAATTTGCCTCATCCTCAATTAAGTGATACTAGACAATAAGCTATTGAAGGATTTAGAAAACATATTATTTTTTATCGTCTTACTGATTCTGAAGTTGAGATCGTTCGAGTCATTAATGGTACAAGGTATATTGAGGCAATACTAAAACAGGATTTAGAAGAAGATTAAATGTTGCTTGCGATCGCTTTTATATCGTTACAGATTGAGAACATTTGTTTTGAAATGAGTTTATTAGGCGATCGATCGCCATGCTATGCTCCGTGATACGAGTTCTTTTAAAACTGTTGATTTGGCTGCGGAGTATTTTAATAGTGACGATGCTCCAGAACTAACAGCATTTATTTTAGCCTCTTCATAGCGTTTTGCTTCTTCTGGATATGCTTGAAGATAGTCCCTAAGTGCAAGATTAGAATTCCAATGCTTTCCTTTTCGTTTAACAATATGCACATTAAATGACTGTAATTGACGATATCGGAAATACAAACGCTCTGGTACTCCAGCTTCACCAAATGTATCGTAACCAAGACTAATCAGTTTATTTATTAAATTATGCGACGGTGGAAAGGATTCTAGTCCAATCATAATATCAATAATTGGTTTAGCATAAATATCTAAAATCGCCGTACTACCAATGTGTTGAATAGCCGTAAAATCAACTTGGAGATTTATTTGAAGTCGTTTCTGCTCATCAACAAAATACTTTCTCCACAAAGGATTATGTTTTTCTAAATGTATTGGTTCATCAATCATTTTTTGTCTTTAATGCTACAAATAATAAAATAATAGTTATTAAGTTATCTATTTAACTAAATATATATCTTCTATACCTGTAAGTATATACATCCATATTTAAGCATAACAATTAGTAAATAGATAAGAAAAATACAACAATTGATAGATTGTCGGACAACTGTAATCTTGAAATAATTGAATCATTCGATTAAAAAATAAGCTTTTGCTTCAATATAATGATTCAAGGTTTTATTCAAATAGCTTTAACGCTATTAATTTTAGTTTTAATTGTGCCGTGGTTTGGCAATTATATGGCTCGTGTTTTTTTAGCTCAAAAAACTATTTTAGAGCCGATCGCAAAACCACTGGAAAAATTAATTTATGCAGTCGGTGGTATTAATTATCAAAAAAGTATGACTGGTTGGCAATATGCCCGAAGCGTATTGGTTAGTAACCTGGTTATGTTAGTTTTTGTATTTCTTCTCCTAATTTTCCAGGGGATTTTACCTTTAAATCCTACAGGTTTAACTGCACCAAATTGGGATTTAGCATTGCATACGGCTGTTTCTTTTGTCACTAATACTAATCAACAACATTATTCAGGAGAAACAACTTATTCCTACGCTTCACAGATGTTTGCCTTGGGATTTATGATGTTTACCTCGGCAGCAACAGGAATGGCTGTGGCGATCGCTTTTATTCGCGGTTTAACAGGCAATCCTTTGGGTAATTTTTATGTGGATTTAACTAAATCAATTACGCGCATTTTATTACCAATCTCAATAGTAGGTGGTATTGTTTTATTAATCTTAGGTGTACCCGAAACTTTAGCTCCACCAGCAGTTGCGAATACTTTAGAAGGTGCAACTCAATATATTGCTAGAGGGCCTGTCGCTCATTTTGAAATTATTAAACAATTAGGAGAAAATGGCGGTGGTTTTTTTGGGATTAATTCTGCCCATCCTTTTGAAAATCCCAATAATTTTTCTAACTTAATTGCAACCTTAGCAATGGTTGTTATTCCTGCTTCTTTGATTTATACCTACGGAGTTATGGCAGGCAATAAAAAGCAAGGTTGGCTGATATTTTGGATGGTATTTATTATTTATGTAATTTTAATTGCGATCGCAGCAGTTGGAGAATATAACGGCAACCCAATTGTTAATAATCTTCTTGGTACAAATGCAGTTAACCTAGAAGGGAAAGAAGTTCGTTTTGGTTGGGCGCAAACTGCACTGTGGGCAGTGACTACTACAGGGACAATGTGTGGTGCAGTTAATGGAATGCATGATTCCTTGATGCCAAATGGGGGTTTTGCGACGTTGTTCAATATGTTTCTACAAATAGTTTGGGGTGGACAAGGTACAGGTACAGCTTATCTATTTGTGTTCTTAATTTTAACTGTATTCCTAACAGGTTTGATGGTAGGAAGAACCCCAGAATTTTTAGGACGTAAAATTGAAAAACAAGAAATAGTTTTAGCTAGTGTAATTCTATTAGTTCATCCCATTGCTGTTTTAATTCCCAGTGCGATTACTTTTATTAATCCAGACACTTTATCAGGTATTAGTAACCCTGGTTTTCATGGCATTTCCCAAGTTGTTTATGAATATACCTCCGCAGCAGCTAATAATGGTTCAGGTTTTGAAGGTTTAGGCGATGCAACCTTGTGGTGGAATCTTACCGCAGCATTATCAATGGCTATTGGGCGTTATGTACCAATTATTGCCTTACTTTTACTCGCTGATAACATGAGTCGTAAACAACCAGTACCCGAAACCCCTGGAACATTGCGTACCGATACAAGTTTATTTACTGGAGTTACCGCAGGAGTCATTTTAATTCTCGGCGCGCTTACCTTTTTCCCTGTTTTAGCATTAGGTGCGATCGCAGAAGCGTTTCAGATCGCTAATAATTTATAAGATAAAAGCTAGATCAAGGAAAAACAAAATGTCTTTACAATTAACTATCAATTATCCCGAAAACTTTCCTGACGCGATCGGCAAAACCAGAGAACAATTTGAACAAGAAGCAAAATGGGCAATGGCGATCAAACTTTTTGAACTCAAACAACTTTCTTCAGGAATGGCTGCTGCCTTAATTGGTGTTGAGCGTGTCACTTTTCTGCTTAAGTTAAATGATTATGGAGTTTCAATGATCGATCTTAGTGAAGAAGAATTATTATCAGATTTAAATAATGCCTAAAACCACCCAAATTGTTATTAATACTTCTCCTTTAATTGCTTTAGTTGCTGCGTTAGATAGTCTAGAAGTTTTACAGTTTCTTTATACAGAAGTATTAATTCCTTTTGAAGTATGCCAAGAAATTTTGAGCGGTGGAACAGTAGGGTTTGCAGTTAAAGAATTTCAAGCTGCAACTTGGCTACAAAAACAAACATATCCACTAACAATTTCTCCTTTTTTACTCAACTCTTTAGATATGGGAGAAGCTGCTGTAATTCAATTCGCTTTAAATCAAAATATTCAAACTGTTTGTATTGATGAAGTCGTAGGTAGAAGAATTGCCAGATTAAATGGTTTATCTCTAACTGGTTCAATTGGCATTTTACTTCGTGCTAAAAGAGAAGGCTGTTTTCTATCAATGAAAACAGCTATAAAAAAAATGCTCGATCACAACATTCGCTTAAGTAAGACTGTGATTGATTTTGCTCTCAAAGAAGCAGGAGAAAATTGATAAACATCATTGGTATTAGGTCTAATGTTCTAAGTTTTTAAATCGTTGCTAATTAATTATTATTTGACATCAATAAAATTATGAAAACTACAAATCGCCCTATCGCTGAAAAAAGCAAACGTTATCAGCAAAATAAACAAAAAAAAGTCAATACTAAAGGACTTTACCAACGCGCTTTTAAAGATGCCTTTGTCAAACTTAACCCCAAAGTGATGTTAAAAAACCCCGTCATGTTTGTGGTGTGGTTAGGCACAATTATTACCGCTTTACTAACTATTAATCCCGATCTTTTTGGTACAAATCCTGGAGAAAATCAACGCTTTTTTAACGGTTTAGTTACCATTATTCTTTTTCTTACCATTCTCTTTGCCAATTTTGCCGAAGCAGTAGCCGAAGGAAGAGGGAAAGCCCAAGCAGACTCATTGCGATCAACTAAATCCGATACTACCGCCAGAAAAGTTTTACCCGATGGTGCAATTGAAGAAATTAGTTCTACTAGTCTCCATAAGGGAGATATCATTCAAGTAGTCTCAGGAGATATTATTCCTGCCGATGGGGAAGTAATTGATGGAGTTGCTTCTGTGGATGAATCGGCAATTACAGGAGAATCTGCCCCCGTACTCAAAGAACCTGGTTCAGATATGGCAAGTTCGGTTACGGGGGGTACTAAAATTATTTCCGATGAGTTAAAAATTCGGGTAACATCCGATCCTGGTAAAGGCTTTTTAGATCGCATGATTGCCCTAGTCGAAGGGGCAGAAAGAAGCAAAACCCCAAATGAAATTGCCTTAACTGTATTACTAGCAGTTCTCACCCAAGTCTTTCTGATTGTCGTGGCGACTATTCCCCCCATCGCTAATTATGCTGGTTCTCCTGTCGGAGTAGTAACGTTAATTTCTCTGTTGGTAGCCCTAATTCCCACTACTATCGGCGGGTTACTGAGTGCCATTGGTATTGCAGGTATGGATAGAGTGGCACAGTTTAATGTGATAGCTACTTCAGGAAGGGCGGTAGAAGCTTGCGGTGATGTCAATACTTTAGTCTTAGATAAAACAGGAACAATTACTCTCGGAAATCGTTTAGCCGAACAGTTTATTCCTGTCAACGGGCATAACGAAAAGGAATTAGCCCAAGTTGCTTTGGCTGCTAGCTTATTCGATCAAACTCCCGAAGGTAAATCAATTGTCAAACTCGCCGAGAAATTAGGGGCAAAAATTGATTTTGAACCCAATTCCGCAGAAGGTATTGAATTTTCTGCTAAAACTCGCATGAGTGGTACAGATTTACCCAATGGGAAAGAAGTAAGAAAAGGCGCAATCAATGCCATCAAAGGTTTTGTGCGTTCTCGTGGTGGCGAAGTTAGTTCTGATTTAGATGATGCTTACGAACGGGTATCTCGTCTGGGTGGTACACCTTTGGGTGTGGCTTTGGATGGAGATATGTATGGGGTAATATACCTCAAAGATATTATCAAACCAGGGATGCGCGAACGTTTCGATCAGTTGCGTCGTATGGGAGTTAAAAGTGTCATGTTAACTGGCGATAATCGCATTACCGCTTCAGTAATTGCCCAAGAAGCAGGAGTCGATGACTTTATCGCTGAAGCTACTCCAGAAGACAAAATTTCCGTAATTCAAAAAGAACAGCAACAAGGCAAGTTAGTCGCCATGACAGGGGATGGTACAAATGATGCACCTGCTTTAGCCCAAGCAAATGTCGGTTTGGCGATGAATACAGGTACGCAAGCAGCCAAAGAAGCAGCCAACATGGTTGATTTAGATTCCGATCCCACTAAGTTAATCGATTTAGTTACGATTGGTAAGCAATTATTAATTACCCGTGGTGCGTTAACTACTTTTTCTTTGGCTAACGATATTGCTAAATACTTTGCCATTATCCCTGCAATGTTTGCAGCAGCAGGAATTGGTAGTCTCAATGTTATGGGTTTAGCTAGTTCTCAGTCAGCAGTTTTATCAGCTTTAATTTACAACGCTTTGATTATTCCTGCTTTAATTCCTTTGGCTTTGAAGGGAGTAGAATTTAGACCTTTGAGTGCTAATAAATTATTAACTAGAAATATTTTACTTTATGGTTTAGGCGGTATTATTGCGCCGTTTGTCGGCATTAAAATTATCGATTTAATTATTACTGGAATTGGCTTGAGTTAGGTAATAGGTAATAGGTAATAAGTTTTTTTCTTCGTTATTGAGGTCAAGATCATGAAATTAGATAAATCAAATAAATTTTCACTCAATCAAAATATTATCGAAACAATACAAAATATTGGTGATCGCTTTATCAAAAATCCTTTAGCGATGGTCTTATTCATAACTATCAGTTTGAATTTGATTATTGCCCCTGTAGTTATGGCTGCTTCAGGAACAGAAATTACTCGCAATACCGCTTACGCGATCGGGATTTTATATTGCGTCACCATAGCTTTATCTGTTTATTTGTTCACAGTAATTTTCCAACCCGAAAGATTTTAGGGCGCAAGCCTTGCGCCCCTACATTAAATAATTCATCATTTTAACCATGTCTATACTTCGAGAAACAATAACAGGAATTCGTACCACTTTTATTCTGTGGATACTAACTGCTTTAATTTATCCTTTTCTATTAATTGCGATCGGGCAATTTGTCTTTCCCAATCAGGCAAATGGAAGTTTAATTACTAATGCCCAAGGTGATATTATTGGTTCAGCTTTAATCGGACAAAATTTCACAAGCGATCGCTACTTTTCAAGTCGTCCTAGTACTACTAATTACAGCACTGGTGATGATGCCAAACCTACAGGTGTTAGCGGTGCGAGTAATTTAGCCCCAAGCAATCCCGAATTAACAGCTAGAGTTCAAGAAACTATTACGCAACTGAAACAGAAAGGAATCAAGCCCACTGCTGACTTAGTATATACTTCTGGTTCGAGTCTAGATCCCCACATTACTCCTGAAGCTGCCAGAGGACAAATTCAAAGAGTTGCTCAAGCTAGAGGTTTAGATACTAATCAAGTTGAACTTTTAATGACTAAAAATACGGAAGGAAGATTTTTAAGTATCTTCGGCGAACCAGGAGTAAATGTTTTAAAGTTAAATTTAGCGTTAGATAATTTGAATAGACGTTGAAGTTAATAACTGATATTACGCACTTATTTATCTATAAAAACTGGAGACTATTTTGTACGGAGCCGATCCGAAAGATAAGCATCCGATGAAGGGATTTCCGCAAATCTGCTTCATTCAGAACACTGTGTCGAATCCCAATATCATCATTGGAGATTACACTTATTACGACGATCCAGAAGACTCGGAAGATTTTGAGCGTAACGTCTTATACCACTTTCCCTTTGTCGGCGATCAGCTAATCATTGGAAAATTTTGCGCTTTGGCGAGAGGCGTAAAGTTCATCATGAATGGTGCAAATCACAAGTTAGATGGGTTTTCGACATATCCGTTCCAGATCTTCGGCAACGGCTGGGAAAAAGTTGACCCTCAACCTGAAGAACTGCCGTACAAAGGCAATACAGTAATTGGAAACGATGTGTGGATTGGCTATGAAACAGCGATCATGCCAGGGGTGCAAGTGGGAGACGGAGCAATCATTGCGGCAAAATCAGTAGTGGTGAGTAATGTTCCGCCTTATACAATTTTTGGGGGCAATCCAGCCAAGTGTATTCGTCAGCGATTTGACGATGAGGTGATTCGCTCATTACTTGAAATAGCTTGGTGGAATTGGGATATCGGCAAGATTACACGCAATTTGGAGAAGATCGTATCGACAGATATTGAGGCTCTGATAAATTGTGAGTAGAAGCACAGTAGAACAGACTCGTTAGGTTGCTTTGTTCGACGACTTGGCAGTTTTGATAATGAAGATATACTATCGCTTGAGCCAATGAGCGCGATCGCTTTCTAAAAAATTCTCTATCTAATGATTACTTCTAGGACAGAAATTACTCGTAATACTACTTAGGCGATCGCACTTTTTAGATTGTGTCATTTTTAATCAGATAAAATTTCAGGAGCGATCGCTACTTTTTTAGCCAGTTTTTCCACAGAATGATACCCAGAAAGTTTTCATATAATAAATAGTTAATCGACCACGAAAAACTTGAGGTATTGTGTTGCTAAAAGTTTTCGCTATTATTGTGCTTTTACTTTCTGTCACCTTCGCGGGGGTTAGGATCTATGGTGCTTTTCGCTGGGAAGAAGAAACTCAGGCGTTGCGTAATCAGTTGCAAGCATCGCGTGTATCGGTTCAGCCTCAGATCGTTCACTTCGATGAAATTAATGGACTACCTGCGCCAGTGCAGCGATATCTCCGTAAAACCCTTCAAGACGGACAATCGATGGTAACTGGTGTACGTATGCAGCATCGTGGTCAGTTCAATATGAGTCTGACAACGGAGCAATGGAAGCCTTTTACTTCGGATCAACAAGTCATTGCCCAGCGCCCAGGTTTTGACTGGAATGGTCGAGTGGCAGTGCTACCAGGTGTTCCAGTGTTAGTGCATGACACTTATATCGCAGGTGAAGGCATTCTACATGCGGCACTGTTTGGGCTGTTCTCGCTAGCCAATATACGTGGTAAGGGTGAAGTTGCTAAGGGTCAATTAATGCGCTTTTTTGCAGAGGCAGCTTGGTATCCTACAGCACTGTTACCTAGCCAAGGAGTACTTTGGGAGGCAGTAGGCGATCGCTCTGCTCAAGGAACTCTCACTGAAGGTGACATTAAGATCACGATGCTCTTCACATTTAATGAGCAAGATCTGATCGAGAACGTACAAGCAGAAGCACGCGGACGTACGGTAGGTGACAAAATTATTCCAACCCCTTGGAGAGGACATTTTTGGAACTACAGAGAACACAGTGGAATGCAAATACCACTAGATGGTGAGGTGGCATGGATGCTGCCTGAAGGAGCTAAACTTTATTGGCGTGGTAGTATCACAGAAATCATTTACGAGTTTTCACGTTGAACTGCGTTCAAAGATATTAACTGTTATCTGAAATGGCATTTAGGACAGAAATTATGAGAAGAAGTACAATAAACAATTGCTCAACTAAGTTTATTTGATAATTCGACCCAGAGAAAAATAAAGTGATGTTACACTGACAACAACCTGACCAGCATATTATTTAAAAATTTAAAATTTATGCAAGCAATTCTTTTAAGTCGTGAAGAAGTAGCACGACGCGCACAAGAAATCTACGAAAATATTCATCAACAAGTAGAACAAGAAAAAAATATCGGTAAAATGATCATTATCGATGTAGAAACAGAGGAATATGCAATTGATAAAACTGGTTTAGAATCAGCCCGTTATTTACGGGAAAAACACCCTAACGCTAGACTTTTTGGAATTTGTATTGGTTATAATGTTGCAGCTTCCTTTGGCGGTATGATGGAGCGTATTGATAAGTGATTTCTGGTGTGGTATCTAACGGATATGCAACACTTCCTGTCATCTTTCGTTTGCCCAATCAACCTAACTTTTCGATAAATTTTGTTATCGATACGGGCTTTACAGATTATCTTTGTTTACCTTCAGAAGCTGTAGCTGTATTGGGTTTACCTTTTTTATACGATTTACCTGCCAATTTAGCTAATAATAGCAATGTTCTCTTACCTGTACATGAGGCAATTATTCTTTGGCATGAAAAAGAAAGAGAAATTCGTGTACTGGCTACAGGAAGAAAACCTTTATTAGGAAGAGCTTTACTTGATTGCCAGGAACTTACAATTCAGTTTATAGAAGGTGGTTTGGTTACAATTAAACAACTTGAATCATGATTGAAAGTAATGAAATAAAAGATTCCGTAGATATAGCGATCGCTATATCTGAAATAATCAGATGATCTTGATAAAATGTACTTAAAGTTTAGTATTCTGCGAGGAGACTATGCGGTCGATTGAACAGCTGACAGAAGAAATATTATCCTTGCCTAGCGCATCAAGAGCAATCCTTGCAGACAAGTTGGTAGAAAGTTTAGAATTCGACACCGACTCAACAATTCAATCGATTTGGGTGACTGAAGCAAAAAGACGAAGAAATGAGATTCAGGATGGCTCGGTAAAACCAATTCCAGGGGAGCAAGCATTGGCTGAGGTTAGACGACTGATTGAGCCATGAGGTATGTGTTTCACCCAGAAGCTCTCACTGAATATACTGAAGCTGTTAAATATTATACAGAGCATAGAGTTGAAGTTGCACAAGCATTTATCAATGCGATCGAAGATACAGTTTATCGAATTAAAGAATCTCCCACTCGTTATGTTGTTGTAGATGATGAAGTTCGACGATGTATGGCGCGTAAGTTTCCTTATGGAATCCTTTATACAATCGAGTTGGTTTTTAGGTAGTAGGTAGTGGGTAGTGGGTAGTAGCAATTTCTCATCTTATTTGGGATTGCCATATTTGATAAAAAGCAATTGGTTTACAATCAAACAACTTAAATCATGATTGAAGGTAATGAAATAGACGCTTCTTTTGCTTACGAATACTCTCAACGTCGCGGTAAACACAGAATTTATATTGGGATGTCTCCAGGAGTTGGCAAAACTTACCGTATGTTACTGGAAGCTAAATGTTTATTGGCAGAAGGTATTGATGTTGTTATTGGGTTATTAGAAACTCACGGTAGAGAAGAAACCGCCGAAGTAGCAGCAGGTTTAGAGTTAATTCCCCGTCAGCAAATTAAGCGAGGCAATAATACCTTGACTGAAATGGACACGGAGGCAATTCTTGCTCGTCAACCACAATTAGTATTAATCGATGAATTAGCACATACTAATGTACCAGGTTCGCAGCGAGAAAAACGTTATCAAGATGTGGAAATAGTTTTAGCAGCAGGTATTGATGTTTTTTCTACGGTTAATATTCAACACTTAGAAAGTCTGAATGATTTGGTGGCTAAAATTACGGGAGTCGTAGTGCGAGAGAGGATTCCAGATCGTTTATTAGATGAAGCTGACGAAGTTGTGGTAGTTGATGTTACTCCAGAAACTCTACAAGAACGTCTTAGGGAAGGAAAAATCTATACTCCCGACAAAATCGAGCAATCTTTACAGAATTTTTTCCAGCGACATAATTTAGTCGCGCTGCGAGAATTAGCACTGCGAGAAATCGCCGATAATCTCGAAGAGATGGCTGAATCAACCACTCCTAAAGATAAATACTGTAGTATTCATGAACGAGTTTTAGTTTGCATTTCTACTCATCCTAATTCGTCGCATTTATTAAGAAGAGGAGCAAGACTTGCCAGTCAAATGCGATCGCGTCTATATGTTTTATATGTCAGTAACCCCGATCGCTTTTTAACTAAAGAAGAAAGTTTGTATTTAGAAACCTGCGAAAAGTTATTAGAGCAATTTGGTGGTGAATTTATTCGGGTAAATAGTAATAATATTACTCAAGCGATCGCCGAAACTGCAAAGAAGTATTATATTACCCAAGTAGTATTAGGACAAACGCAGCGATCGCGTTGGCAGTTATTTTTACATAGTTCTCCAGTACAAGAGCTGCTGAAAGTTCTTCACGATGTCGATCTACATATTATTTCAACCAAAAAACCAGTATCAATAAAACCACTATAAATTAGGCAATAATTCCTGCTAGTATACCTTGAGTGGTCTATGCTGCTAGCTTGAAGACCCAAACATCGACTATTTGAACTTTCTAGCTCAATACCCTGTTTTTTATTCATTAACCTAGGAAATATTTGCTAACAGCGATCGCCTCATCATGAAGAATCTACAACTACCTCAAAAAATCATGCTTCTGGGTGCAGGAGAGTTAGGCAAAGAGTTTGTGATTGCAGCTCAACGTTTAGGAAATTATGTGATTGCGATTGATAGTTATCCTAATGCTCCAGCAATGCAGGTAGCTGACACTTCAGAAGTGATTTCCATGCTCAATGGTGATGATTTAGAAAGAGTAGTGCAGAAACATCAGCCAAAGTTTATCGTGCCAGAGATTGAAGCGATTCGTACCGAAAAGCTAGAGGAATTTGAACATCGAGGAATCACCGTCATTCCTACCGCAGCAGCGACTAACTACACGATGAATCGCGATCGCATTCGGGATTTAGCTGCTAACAAACTGGGTATTCGTACTGCCAAATATGCCTACGCTACTAGCTTAGAAGAATTAATTCAGGTGTCGGCAGAGATTGGTTTTCCTAACGTGGTTAAACCAGTCATGTCTTCTTCGGGAAAGGGTCAATCAATAGTAAAATCAGCCTCAGAAGTAGAGCAAGCTTGGTCAAATGCGATCGCAGGAGCCAGGGGAGATACCCAAAAAATAATCGTGGAAGAGTTTATTGATTTTGAACTCGAAATTACCTTGATGACGGTCAAACAGTGGGATGCTGCCACGATCTTTTGTCCTCCTATTGGTCATCGTCAGGAGCGAGGCGATTATCAAGAGTCTTGGCAACCCGCAGCAATCTGCAAAGAGAAAATTCAACAAGCAGAAGCGATCGCCACTAAAGTTACGGATGCTTTAGGTGGTGCAGGAATCTTTGGTGTCGAGTTTTTCATTACTCAAGATGAGGTGATTTTTTCCGAACTATCTCCTCGTCCTCATGATACAGGCATGGTGACCTTAATTTCCCAAAATCTGAATGAATTTGAACTGCATTTACGAGCTATTCTAGGCATACCCATCCCGCAAATAGAACTTTTTGCCCCTGCTGCCAGCGCCGTAATTTTGGCTCAGAAACATTCATCAGAAATCAACTTCACCAATGTAGCTCAGGCTTTGACAGAAGTAGATACTGACTTACGGTTATTTGGCAAACCAGATTCTCGTCCCTATCGTCGAATGGGAGTTGCCCTAGCTAAAGCAGAAACTACAGAATTAGCTAGAGCAAAAGCGTTAAAAGTAGCAAAGACGATTTCTTTGGTCTAACTCTCTTCTAACTGTTTTTCTGCTTATTCAAATGGTTTTAATTCTCCAATGTAGGCAATACCAATTATGTTGAGTTTCCATTTCTGAGGATTTTTGTGGTTAGGTTCTTGCTTGATGTAATCTAACTCAAAACTATCAGGATACTCTCGACAACAGGCGATCAACACGGGAGCAAAATCTTGAGTTGCCGAAAATTGCCTTAGAGGTAGGGTAATGAGATTAATCACATTTTGAGGTTTGATTTTGTTGACCCATGAGCAATAGGAGCTAGTGACGATTAGCTGTTGACCAAACCTAATTTCAATCAAACCATCGTTTATATCTGATTTAATGTATATGGCAACTAATTTACCTTTTAAGAGAAATTGTAGGGAATTGCCCCCAGAGAGAGAAAAATTTTTCTCTCTATAAACACTGTTTTGATAAACTGATATTTTTGGCTGACGTTCAAAAAAGTTTCCTTGTTCAAAGTTCTCAAAAAAAGCTAAATTTTCAAAATTATCCTGATAAATAGACTTGATTCCTATATTTCTTGGATAGTTTTTATTTGATTTTAAACTATTGATTACGCCTATTTTATCTAGTTGTTCAACAATTGTTTGAGCAACTATTTGCACTCCATAAGGTCTAGTATAATGGGCATCATCTTTATGATTATATAAAGACTTGATAAAGTTTTTTCCTTTCTGCTCACTTAACAAATTAGTTAAATTTACTACAGGTAAGTAATAGTGTTTGCCAATTGATTCATAAACTTCTGATAAAACGCATGATTGTTGATAATATTTTTCTTGATTTACGCCAAATATTACTAAGACAATTAAGCAAAAAGGATTAGATTTTTGACATTTTCTAATAAATCCTTCTAAAGATTTTCCTGCTAATTCTAATGAATAAGAATCAAGCTCGATAGCGTGACGATCATTTATACAATATTCAAAAAATATAATATCGCTGTCAAGCGCAATATTGTATCTAGCTTCTTGAATAACTCCAAAAATATTAGGGACACCACCAAGAGAATAATATTTTATAAAAGTTTTTTGGCAGGTTATTTGACGAAGGTAATTATTGAGATACTTTGTATATCCCTCCCTCATTACTGAATTAGAACCGCCAACAACTGAAATTTTTAAACTAGCCTGCTTTTCTGCATTTACCAGCTTTTTTAAAAACATTTAAGTTTAGCAAATATTGATTGTATAATTTTTATCAGCTAATCATAGCACTACTTTTATATTTCATTTGTATTGAATTAATAAAGGAAATACCATAAATTATGCCAACATTTGTCAAAATAGAAACAGGAATTGTTAATAAATCAATTTTTGACCAATACGTGTCGGCTCATAAGGCGTATGTTCGCCAATTAATTGCTCAAGGACATAAGGCAAAAACTGGTTATTGGGGAGAATTAGGTGGAGGAATGCTCCTTTTTGAAGCTAATTCACTACCAGAAGCCCAAGCAATAGTAGCTCAAGATCCTCTTGTCGTCAATAACTGTGTCAAATATGAATTGCACGAATGGTGCATTGTAGTTGAATAAAGCCAAATCTAAATTTAACCGTTTACTTATGGTCAATACCTTACTCTTCTCTTCTCCTATAGAAAAGCAAGCCTGAAATTTTCAGGCAATAAAAAACTGGGACAGAAGCAAGATCGAGAAATAATCTTAAACTGCTCTCCCAGTGACCAATAATCAAATGATCAAAATTAATGTCAAACTCCAATCACTGCTGATTAATTATCAGCAGGATCGGACACAGGTTCAGCCGTAGCGTTTTCCTGAGCAATAATCGCGCGCTTTTTACGCTTAATAGTCAAGTAGCGAATTGCATCTTCGCTCAAGCGCATCATTCTTTCCAAAGGTGCATTTTGACTACCATCGGCTTCATAGTTCATTTGTACGTAAATACCGTCCAAATATTTGCCAACAGGATAGGCAAGTCTTCTTTTGCCTTTGACTTGAACTTCCATGTTCTCCGCACCGTTTTCGGTCAGATAATCTTGATATTTAGTAACTGCCTCACCGACTTGATCTTCTGAGAGATCAGGACGCAGAATATACATTAACTCGTATTTGTTGCTCATTTTACTTATTCTCCTTGTGGACAAAATGGCTTCTAAATTAGAAGCAAGGAATTACAATCTTACTATTACTTGACAATTAATTACCAGGACTCTGCTGTAAGGATAGTAAATTAACCTAAAATTAATCTATCCCAAAACTACACTTTTAGGTTCAACAAGAGGGAACTTTAAGAGTATGATTTCGTAGTAACGAATAATTTGAAGTTTGATCTAGCTATGGCAGAACGCTATGTCCGTATTAAAACTAATCGCGAGCAGATTTATTATGGTGTGCTGAAGGCAAATCGTAGTGTGTTGGTCTATGATGCTCCACCATGGTTAAGTGGACAGGAGACAGACATAGTGATGGAGTTAGATACATATCAATTGCTTGCTCCCTGTGTCCCTTCCAAAATTATTGCTGTGGGGAAAAACTATCTCAAACATGCAGCTGAGATGGGTACACCCGTTCCCAGTGAACCCTTATTATTTCTCAAACCCCCTACTACCATTGTGGCGGACGGTCAAAATATTATCTATCCCGTACAGTCAAAACAGGTAGATTACGAGGGAGAATTAGCTTTAATTATTGGCGATCGCCTTAGTAAAGTCAACCCAGAACAGGCAGCCAAGAGCATCTGGGGATATACCATTGCTAACGACGTAACGGCTAGGGATCTGCAAAAAAAAGATAATCAGTGGACAAGAGCCAAGGGATTTGATACTTTTTGTCCTTTAGGGCCGTGGATTGTCCGAGAATTGAGTGTTGAAGCCCAAATTCAAACTTTTATTAACAACGATCATGCTCCCCGTCAGTCTGCCATGATTAGCGACATGGTTTTTAACCCCGATGTCCTCATTTCTTACATCTCACAAGTTATGACCTTGTTGCCTGGAGACGTAATCCTCACTGGCACTCCCGAAGGAGTCGGCTCAATCAAGCCTGGAGATACGGTGAGAATTGAGATTGAAGGAATTGGCTCTATCTCGAATCAGGTTGTTTGATCTTTGCCTTGATTCAGCAGTGCTGGCATTAACGAGTTTAGTTTTATTATTTAATTATTGATTACCTAGTTTGAGGCTGGTTATCTTGGTAGTTGGCTATACACAGCAGCGGAGATCGTAGGAATTTCAGGACGGCGACCAAAAGCACATTCTGCCATGCAAAATAGGCTCGCACCAGTAGCAATAATAAAGACAAAGCCACCAATTAGTTCGAGTCCCCCCAAAGTGCTAAAAATAATCGAAATTAGAGCAATGGCAATGCTAAACAAAATCGATTGCAAAGTATTAAAACGAATAAAGTAAGAAATCTTTTCGTTCTGAACTACGGCTAAAAATAAAACAAAAAATACAACTAAACTACCCAAACCAAGAGGGATAATTGAGTCAAAAACACCATAGAGTAAAGATATTGGCAACAGGAGTAATTGTAAAAAGTTAAATGTAGGTGCTAAGGCAGGGACTTTAAGCATTAATCCCGTCCCTAAAGCCAGGGCATCATAAATAGCAAATAGATATACGGCTGCTCCAAAAAAACGGTCTTTAACGTCGGCTGAACCAAACCTCGCCATGTCAAATATGCTCCTAAAATCAAAAAATCTACAGATTAAAACAATCAAGCCATTTAGGATCTAAAATACAGCTCGGTCGCTATAAAGATGATAACAATAGCGAGTAAAATCTAGCAGAAAGTTAGTTAACCCAGGTGACGTTAAAACCCATTTGACACTCATAAACTTGAGCCTGTTTGGATGTCGGTTGCGATGAGGCTCCACCTCCGCTGTGCGATCGCTTTTTGCCACATCCCAGCTTGCTATCATGCCATCGAGGTAAACCACTTTGATCTGACATCAAACAATTTTGGCAAACTTGTTTAGGAGACAAGATTTGTTGGTCGACAATCATAACTATCATGATGTTGATCCCCTTTTATCAGTCATATAGATCATTTAGCTCATTCTAATTTCTTCTCACTAAAATTAGATTTTTTGACACCTGCTGTATTATTTAATGATCTTTATTTCTAGTTTAATAGTCATTGTCAGGTAATCAAAATTTATTTTTCTCGATTTTTTGCCCTAATTTTCTCAATGAATAAATTATCGGTAAAAATTATTGTTTTCCTTTCTATACAAGGTTATTTCCTAAATTAATAGTTTTCAAGAGGACACTGAATTAGATAGCATAGATCATACTTATCGAAAATTACAGAATCAGATAGTGAATCAAACTAATTTAGATTTCCTCGTCCAAACAGATCCCGAAATTGCGGAAATTATTGATTTAGAATTAGGTCGTCAGCGATCGCATTTAGAGCTAATTGCCAGCGAAAACTTTACTTCTCCTGCGGTACTAGCTGCTCAAGGTTCAGTCTTAACGAATAAATACGCCGAGGGTCTACCAGGAAAACGCTATTATGGCGGTTGCGAATTTGTAGATCGTGCCGAACAGCTAGCGATTGACCGCGCTAAACAATTATTTGGGGCCGAGATGGCAAACGTACAGCCCCATTCAGGCGCTCAAGCAAACTTTGCAGTTTTTCTAACCTTGTTAGAACCAGGCGATACCATCATGGGGATGGATTTATCCCACGGTGGACATTTGACTCATGGTTCTCCTGTAAACGTTTCAGGAAAATGGTTTAACGTCGTGCAGTATGGCGTAAACCAAGAGACAGAACAGTTAGACTTCGAGCAAATTAGAGCCTTGGCGTTAAAAGAACGTCCTAAACTAATTATCTGTGGCTATTCTGCCTATCCCCGCACTATTGATTTTGCTAAATTTAGAGAAATTGCTGATGAAGTTGGCGCGTATTTATTAGCTGATATTGCTCATATTGCTGGTTTGGTGGCAACAGGACACCATCCTAACCCTGTTTCCTATTGTGATGTGGTGACAACTACTACTCACAAAACCTTAAGAGGGCCAAGAGGTGGCTTAATTCTGACTCGCGACGCTGAATTAGGTAAAAAACTCAATAAATCAGTCTTTCCTGGGACTCAAGGTGGCCCTCTAGAACATGTCATTGCAGGTAAAGCCGTCGCCTTTGGGGAAGCTCTCAAACCAGAATTCAAAGAGTATTCAGGTCAGGTAATTATCAACGCCCAATCAATGGCCGAAGCCTTCAAAGCCAGAAATTTTAAGCTAGTATCTGACGGTACAGACAATCATCTTATTTTGGTTGACCTACGTAGTATTGGCATGACAGGTAAAAAAGGCGATGCTCTTGTTAGTCAGGTAAATATTACCGCTAATAAAAACACCGTGCCTTTTGATTCTGAATCACCTTTTGTCACTAGTGGGCTGCGCTTGGGTTCTCCTGCCATGACCACCAGAGGAATGGGGGCGACAGAGTTCCAAGAAATTGCTAACATTATCGCTGACAAACTACTCAACCCTGAAGATGAGGCTGTACAACAAAAATGTTTAGATCGAGTGGCTGCTTTGTGCGATCGCTTTCCTCTCTATCCTTATTTACAAATTCCTGTACCTGCCAAGATATAGGAGTATGCTGAGGAAGGAGTAATGCAATCCGTGCGAGCAACAGCTTGATGTTATTAGAAAGTACACCTTATATTCCCCCTGGAACTTGAACTCAGATGCCTGTTGAACTATATCATCTGATTGCTTTTCTCACCTCGGTTACCTTTGTTTTATGGACGATACCCGATGTCAAAACTTTAGGTTTAAAGTTGGGTATCGTAGATCGACCAAACGCCAGGAAGATTCACCAAAAACCCGTTGTCCGAGTGGGCGGGGTTTCTATTTTTGCTGGCACCATTGCTGCTTTAGTTATTGTCTGGCTGCTGGGGGGATTTTCTGCCCTCGCTTCTGATAAAGTTACGGAAGTCTGGGCGGTAATTATTGGCAGCATTTTATTTTTTGGCATTGGTTTTGCTGACGATTTGTTTAATCTCACCCCCATTTCACGGTTACTGATGCAAGTTGCCGTAGCTACTGGTTGTTGGTATATGGGAGTCAGGATCGATTTTGTCTCTTTTCCGATCTATTCTCTAGTTAAAATCTACTGGCTAAGTCTTCCTGTTACCGTAGTCTGGCTCGTCGGGATGGCAAATGCCATTAACTGGATTGATGGGGTTGATGGTTTAGCGGCTGGGGTTTCGGGGATTGCTGCCTTTGTAATGTTAGTTGTGACCTTGTTTATGGATCAGCCTGCTGCTGGCCTAATTGCGGCGGCGATGGCAGGGGGCGCACTGGGATTCCTCCGTTATAACTTCAATCCCGCCCAGATCTTTATGGGGGATGGGGGAGCGTATTTTATGGGCTTTACCCTAGCAGCAGTCGGCGTAGTTGGCTTGGTTAAAACTACGGCGATCACAGCTGTTCTCTTACCCTATCTAATTCTGGCAGTTCCTATTCTCGATATGTCGGCGGTAATTTTTTCCCGTATTAGTAAAGGAAAATCGCCTTTTATTGCTGATAAAAGTCATCTACATCATTGGTTGCTCAAAACGGGAATTTCCCAGCGTCAGACAGTATTGTTTATTTATACCCTAACTTTTTGGGTCGGCAGCTTGGCTCTTGGCTTTTCCAATATTCCTAGCGGTTGGGGATATGCAATTGGCGCAACAATGCTACTAGCTTGGCAACTTTGGCAGGTTTGGCAAGTCTGGAAAGAAAGGCGTAGAATCCTTAACAACATTAGTGAATCAGATCGATGAGCGCAGAAATTATTTGTATTGGGACAGAATTACTTTTAGGAGATATTTTAAACACCAACTGTCAATATTTAGCCCAAGAATTAGCTAATCTAGGTATTCCCCATTACTATCAAACGGTAGTGGGAGATAACGTAGAGCGGATTCATCAAGTAATAGCTACTGCCATTAAACGCGCTTCAATTTTAATATTTACTGGTGGTTTAGGCCCAACCCCTGACGATTTAACCATCGAGACAATTGCTAGTTTCTTTAACACTCCTTTGCAAGAAGAAGCTGCAATTATTCAAGATATTGCCAGTAAATTTGCCTCAGTGGGGCGAGTTATGTCTCCTAGTAACCGTAAACAGGCGCTTATTCCCCAAGGCGCGACCACCCTGCCTAATCCGACAGGGACAGCTCCAGGTATTATTTGGCAGCCCCAGTCGGGTCTTACCATCATGACCTTCCCTGGAGTTCCTTCCGAGATGTATCGTATGTGGCAAGATACTGCTGTTCCCTTTCTCAAAAGCCAGGGTTGGGGTCAAGAAACTATTTATAGTGAAATGATGCGTTTTCGGGGTATTGGTGAATCGGCTTTGGCGGAAAAAGTAGCTCATCTGTTCGATTCTCAAAATCCTACCGTTGCCCCCTATGCAGGTAAAGGAGAAGTACGTCTGCGGGTAGCTGCTAAAGCAAGTTCTCAAAAAGAGGCAGCAGCAATGATTCAACCCATCGCTACAGAAATCAAGCAGATTGCAGGGTTAGATTATTTTGGCAGTGATGAGGAGACTCTCGCAGCCGTAGTCGGCAAATTATTAACTAATACCCAGCAGACTCTTAGCGTCGCCGAATCTTGTACTGGGGGTGGTTTAGGCGCAATGTTAACTGAAATTCCTGGTAGCTCTAGCTATTTTTGGGGCGGAGTAATTGCCTATGCCAATCAGGTTAAGCAGGCTCTTTTGCACGTAAATAGTCAAGATTTAGCCGAGTATGGGGCGGTGAGCGAGATTGTAGCCCAGCAAATGGCTTTGGGAGTTAAACAGCGCTTACAAACGGACTGGGGGATTAGTATTACTGGTATAGCAGGGCCAAGTGGCGATACTCCAGATAAACCTGTAGGGTTGGTGTACATCGGCATAGCTACCCCTGAAAATGAAAGCTTTAGTTATGATTATCGTTTTGGCCAGCAAAGAGGTCGGGAGTTAGTGCGCTATTTAAGTTCTTGTACGGCTCTGGATTTGTTACGACGCAATCTGATCAAACGTAGTTTGTCTGTTTAGAAGCTTCAGTCGATCGCAACTTGATAGTTGACCTTCAAGAATTTTGGCTCAAGATCACTAAAGCTAACAAGCTGATAGCTGTTAACTGCCACTGAATAGTTAATCGAAGAGATTTATTTAGCTTAAATCTTGTTTTGTTCTGCTGTGCAGCCAATCATAAATACGATCTAACTCTTCTAGAGTTACTAGACCATATTGCCACAGAATCATGGGAATAGGAGCAGGATGCTCTTCTACAGACCTTTGCACAGTTTCGATGGAATCATTAGAAAGCGCCAACTCTTCTTTTAAAAACTTGATAAAATTGCTGTATATGGCTGGTTTCATGATGGGTTTACCTTGGGTTAAACTTTTAAATTGAATTATCTATAATTTTGCTGACCCAGAAACGTAATTTTAGCTATCACTTCTCTTAAGAGAGTTTTTGCTATTGTTGAATATTTCTCAAGTTTTGCCTGTGTTTTTAACTACCAAAAAATTAAGCTAAATCTTAAGACATTTATCTTTAGCTTTAAGCCAAATTAAATCCAAAAGTATTATGCTTTTAGGGCAGAAACGATTGTCATCAAAATCTTAGGTTTCTAATAATGACACACATATCCTAATACGTAAAAACACTTAATAAAACTATGTATTGCCAAGGATATTATATATTGGGAAATTTTCACTCTTTCTCTTGATAGATAAGTGCAATCGCGATGAAATCTACATAAAATCTTAATATTTTTAATATTTTTGACGCAGATTTGCTTGGGTTGGAATTGAAAATTTTTGGCGTTCCGCTATCAGCTTTCACCAACTATGATTATTCTCGTAAGACATAGCCAATTCCTCGGACAGTTTGAATTAACCTTTTGTGATTTTGACTTTCGATCTTAAGACGTAAATAGCGAATATATACTTCAATTACATTAGATTCACCACGGTAATCATATCCCCAAACGTTTTCAATAATTTCTTCTCTAGTCATTACCTGTTGTGGATTTGACATCAGATATTTCAGTAATTCAAATTCTTTCATTGTTAGTCCAATTACCTGATCTCCTCTAATTGCTTGGCGAGTGCTTAAGTCTAAAATTAATTCCCCAAACCTTAACTGCTCAGGAATATCAGTTTCTGTCTGAAGATATAAATTGATCTGCTCGAGTAATTTATCTTTCTGATAAGGCTTCAACAAGTAATCATCGGCTCCTGCTTCGAGACAAGCAACTCGTTCAGCGACAGTCTCTTGTTCAACCAACATTAGTATAGGTACATGCTCTCCCGCACGACGCAACTGACGACATAAATCAAATCCAGATTTACCTGTAAAAGTACGATCGACAATCACCATTACTGGTTGATAAGCGCTTAATTCAGACCATCCCTTCAAAGCTGTCTCCACCACAGGTAGATAACCTAGGGTTTTAAGATCTAGACTCGCCTGCTGAGCAAAAATATCGTCTGTCAGCAGTAATATTGATAGATCAGCCGTACTGTAATTATTTACCAAAATCTTATACTCCTACGACAACAATCAGGTTAATGCTAGTTTAGGGCAATTCTACCGATGTTGGTTTAGCGATATGAGGCAGTCCCCAACCCAATTTTTCCCGTAGAATACGAAAGAATTCAGGCGATCGCAGACGAATAAACCGTGCAGGATAGATGGATTTTTCAATTAAAATGTGATCTTCAGGCAGAATATAACAGCCACCATTACCATCAACCACCATCACCATGCGATTGGGAGTGGCAGGAAAAACTGTTACAGATTCGCGATCGCTAAATACTAAGGAGCGAGAAGCCAGAGAATGAGGGCAAATCGGCGCTAGCTGTAATACAGGTACATCAGGGGTTAAGACAGGCCCTCCTGCACTTAAAGCATAAGCAGTTGAGCCAGTCGGAGTAGAAATAATAATCCCGTCCGCTGCGACATCTACAGGGGCATGGTCGCCAATTTTTACTTCAAAATGACACATACTAGTTAAGGGTTCGCGATGCAAAACCATTTCATTAAGGCTCAGAGCTTCCCACAATAGAGTGTCATCACGAAATACTCTGACTGCCAACATAGAACGTTCTTCGATCTGATATTCTCCAGCGATTAACTGTTCTAAATCTTCCCTCAGATGGCTTAGGTAGCTTTCGGTTAAAAACCCCATGTGTCCTGTGTTTACGGTTAACAAAGGAATATTATAAGGAGCAAGTTGCCGAAATGCTGATAGAACCGTACCATCTCCACCCAAAACAATTGCAAACTTGACACTGGGATCGAAGTTGGAAGGGGTTAACTGCTCAATTCGGGTGTGACACACAGGACTATCAGGAGTCGAATATTCTAAGATTCCTCCCATACCAGTCGCCAGACAGACATCCCAGCCAGAAGAAGTTAGCTTTTCTGTAATTTCTGAGGCAATCTTGCAGGCGATCGGCTTAATATCGTTATAAACAATGCCGGCTTTTGGCTTTGGCACAACTAATTACTATCCCGTACTAATCTGGTCTTAATTTTAAAAAGCTTTGATATATATTTATGTATAAGTATATAAGTCGAAAAAGTTTTGCTGGTATTGACGTTAGCGTGACTCAAAGGCAATTATTTATTTCATCTTTGATTCTTGCTTGTCTCATAAAACTCATAACAACTAACAACACAATATTTAAATATTAAATTTTAGAGTCATATCTTACAGCCTATCGTGCAGCAACTAAAAATAATAGTCTATTGTGCTAATTATTATTATTAATTGAAATTAAGACGCTCACAAACCACCAACCAAATCACATATAGATCTATAAAAATAAGCTCCCCAGCTAGAGGAGCTTATTCATCAAGCCTAAAAAAAACTTAGACTTCAATCAAGGAAGTGAATTAAAGAGCGTTACCACGAGGTAATACTTCTTCTGGGAATTCAAAGTTTTCTTGTGGTTGGTCTTGTGTTGCCATCCATGCTCTTAGACCTTCATTGAGCAAGATGTTTTTGGTATAAAAAGTTTCAAATTCAGGATCTTCTGCTGCTCTCAACTCTT
>JAESFR010000203.1_pt1 | contig 26873 bp, 15 predicted proteins | sample 9266191 | NCBI WGS metagenome assembly JAESFR01 (sample SAMN14503063, study PRJNA617104) | algae metagenome | isolation source: Pleurocapsa minor HA4230-MV1 and co-occurring heterotrophs from cement on... | place: USA: Nuuanu Pali Lookout, Hawaii | collected 2009-07-20
ATGCGGGCACCGCGTATCCGACCACGCTGCCCCGTCCGCGCGACCTCACGCCCGCGCCCGGGCGCTCCGCCGACATCGCCGGCGCGGCGCTCACCCCCGACGGCACCACCCTGATCGCATCGCTCCGGGTGCCCGAAACCCGCGGCGGCCGCTGCGCCCTCGTCTCGATCGACACCGCGACGGGCGCGCACACGACCCTGTTCGACGAGGCGGATGTCGACATCGAGTCGCCGACCGTGAGCCACGGCGGCGCGCTGGTGGCGTACATGCGCACCGAGCGCAGCACTCCGGCGGCCCCGGCCGACCAGGAGATCTGGATCGCGGGCGTCGACGGGTCCGCGCCGCGGCGGATCGCGCAGCGCTGGGATCGGTGGGCCTCGAGCTTCGTGTTCAGCGCCGACGATGAGGCTCTGATCGCGACCGCCGACTCCGATGGCCGCGGGCCGGTCTTCCGGCTCCCGCTGGACGACTCCGACGTCGAGCAGGTCACCTCCGACGACTTCACCTACACGCACGTCGCGGTCGACCGGTCGTCGGGGGAGCTGGCCGCCCTCCGATCGAACTGGGTCACACCGCCGCATCCCGTGCGCATCGCGCGCGACGGCGCCGTCACGGTGCTCGCGACACCCGCCCCGATGCCGCCTGCGCCCGGCACGATCACCGAGGTGGAGACGACCGCCGCCGACGGCGCCCGCGTGCGCGGCTGGCTGCTGCTGCCGGACGGCGCGTCGGATGCCGCGCCCGCGCCCCTGCTGCTGTGGATCCACGGCGGTCCCCTGAACAGCTGGAACGCGTGGAGCTGGCGCTGGGCCCCGCTGCTGGCCGTCGCGCGCGGCTACGCCGTCCTGCTGCCAGACCCGGCGCTCTCGACCGGCTACGGCCTGGACTTCATCGCGCGGGGCTGGAACAGCTGGGGCGGCGCACCGTACACCGATCTGATGGCGATCACGGATGCCGCCGTCGCGCGCGCCGACATCGACGGGTCGAAGACGGCGGCGATGGGCGGGTCGTTCGGCGGCTACATGGCCAACTGGGTCGCCGGTCACACCGACCGGTTCCGCGCGATCGTCAGTCACGCGAGCCTGTGGGCGCTCGATCAGTTCAGCGGCACGACCGACAGCTCGGACTACTGGCAGCGCATCTTCACGCCGGAGGCGATGATCGCGCACTCCCCGCACCGGTTCGTGACCGACGTGCGCACGCCCCTGCTCGTGATCCACGGCGATCGCGACTACCGGGTGCCGATCGGCGAGAGCCTGCGTCTGTGGTCGGAGCTCGCGGAGCACCATGCCGAGGACGACGGGTCGACGGTGCACCGCTTCCTGTACTTCCCGGACGAGAACCACTGGGTCCTGAAGCCCCAGCACGCCGTGGTCTGGTACCAGACCGTGTTCGCCTTCCTCGACCAGCACGTGCACGGCGCCGACTGGAACCGCCCCGAGCTGCTCGGCTGAGCCGCGCCGACGCCGAGCTGCCGGCATCCGCGAGACTGCACAGGGACGCCGAGACTGAGGGGATTCGCCTCCGTTTCGACGTCCCGATGCAGTCTCGCGGCCTCAGGGGGCGGCGGCGGGACGGGCGACGACGACATCGGAAACGCGGACGCAACAGAATTCCGCGACACTGTGGGAATGTCCACAAAGGTCTCGCTCACCCACCACACCGGGTACACCTTCGCCCGCCCGGTGCGAGTGACCCCGCACGTGGTGCGGCTGAGACCCGCTCCGCACTCCCGCACTCCGATCGAGGCCTACTCGCTCGAGGTGAGCCCGAAGGAGCACTTCCTCAACTGGCAGCAGGATCCCTTCGGCAACTGGGTGGCCCGACTCGTGTTCCCCGAGCGCATCGACCACCTCTCGATCACCGTGAGCCTCGTGGCCGACCTCATGGTGATCAACCCGTTCGACTTCTTCATCGAGGAGTACGCCGAGACGCTCCCGTTCGAGTACGAGCCCGGTCTGAAGGCCGACCTGGCGCCGTACCTGCGGCCCGTCGACGACAGCGTCCAGGCGCAGGCGTGGAAGGACGCGCAGCCGCCCCTGCCGGTGGGCGGGATGCCGACCGTGCCGTTCCTGGCCGGACTCAACTCCGCGGTGCACCGCGACGTCGCGTACGACGTGCGCATGGAACCCGGCGTGCAGACCCCCGACGAGACCCTCGCCCGGGCGATCGGCTCGTGCCGCGACAGCGCGTGGCTGCTCGTGAGCCTGCTGCGCATGCACGGCCTGGCCGCGCGGTTCGTCTCCGGCTACCTCGTGCAGCTCGCCGCCGACCAGAAGGCGCTCGACGGTCCGAGCGGCACCGAGGTCGACTTCACCGATCTGCACGCGTGGGCCGAGGTCTACATCCCCGGGGCCGGGTGGGTCGGCATGGACCCCACCAGCGCGCTCTTCGCCGGTGAGGGCCACATCCCGCTGAGCGCCACCCCGCATCCCTCGAGCGCCGCGCCGATCGAGGGCGCGACAGAGCCGGTCGAGGTGACGTTCGAGTTCCGCAACGAGGTCGTGCGCGTGCACGAGGATCCGCGCACGACGAAGCCCTACACCGACGCGCAGTGGGCGCGCATCGACGCTCTCGGCAGCGCCGTCGACGAGCGGCTCGACGCGGGCGACGTGCGCCTCACGATGGGCGGCGAGCCGACCTTCGTCGCGCTGGATGACGCCACGAGCCCCGAGTGGAAGACCGAGGCCGACGGCGAGCACAAGCGGGAGCTCGCCGGCATCCTCGCCGAGCGACTGCGCGACACGTACGCGCGCGGCGGCGTGGTGCATCGCGGCCAAGGCAAGTGGTACCCGGGCGAGCCCCTCCCGCGCTGGAACATCGCGCTCCAGTGGCGCACCGACGGCGAGCCGCTCTGGCGCGACCCGACGCTCCTGGCCGACCCGTGGGGGGCGGATGCCGCGGCCGACGCGCGCGCCGACGCGGAAGCGCTCGGCCGAGCGGTCACCGCGCTGCTCGGCATCCCCGATCGGCGCCTGCTGCCGGCGTACGAGGATCCGCTCGCCGCGCTCGCCGCCGACCTCCGCGAGCCCGAAGGTCCGCGGCCCGATCACGACGAGTCGGCGGAGATCGACGTCGCCGGGCTCGATCGCGGGATCGTCGATGAGACCGGCTGGGTGCTGCCGCTCACGACGGAGGGCGACTGGACGAGCCCGGCGTGGAGCTTCCGTCGCGGGCGGCTCGTGCTCACGTCCGGATCGAGCGCCGTCGGACTGCGTCTGCCGCTGGATGCCGTCACCTGGACGGACCCCGAAGACCCGGGCGAGCCGTCGTATCTCGAAGCCGGCCCGACGCTGCATCCGACGATCCGCGAGGTCCCGGTCGTCGACCCCGACGGCGCGCGCACGACCGCGGTCGCCTTCGAGGCGCGCGACGGCCATGTGCACGTCTTCCTGCCGCCCACCCTGACCCTGGAGTCGTACTGCGACCTGCTGGCCGTGATCGAGCGCGCCGCCGAGCTCACGCGGTGCCGTCTCGTGCTCGAGGGGTACGGTCCTCCGCCGGACGCCCGGCTCACCCAGCTGGTCGTCACCCCCGACCCCGGCGTGATCGAGGTCAACGTGCAGCCCTCGTCGTCGTGGCCGCAGCTGCGCGATCTGACGACGACGCTGTACGCGCAGGCGCGGGAGAGCCGGCTGGCGACCGAGAAGTTCGACCTCGACGGGCTGCACACCGGCACGGGCGGCGGCAACCACCTCACGCTCGGCGGTGCGCAGCCGGTGGATTCGCCTCTGCTGCGCCGGCCGGAGCTGCTCGCGAGCCTGATCACCTACTGGCAGCGGCACCCGAGCCTGTCGTACCTGTTCTCGGGCCGGTTCGTCGGGGCGACGAGCCAGGCTCCCCGCTTCGACGAGGGCCGGCCCGAGGCGGTCTACGAGATGGAGATCGCACTGCAGGAAGTGCGCCGGCTGACCGCGTCGGTCGCCCGGTTCGACGAAGACGCGTCGCCGTGGGTGATCGACCGGGCCCTTCGGCATCTGCTGACCGACCTGACCGGCAACACGCACCGCGCGGAGTTCTGCATCGACAAGCTCTACAGCCCCGACAGCAGTCGCGGCCGGCTCGGGCTGCTCGAGCTGCGCGGATTCGAGATGCCGCCGCATCCGCAGCTCGCGCTCGTGCAGGCGCTGCTCGTGCGCAGCCTGGTCGCCATGCTCTGGGACGAGCCGTGCACCGCGCCGCTCGTGCGGTGGGGAACGCGTCTGCACGAGGACTTCCTCCTGCCCGAAGGCGCTGCGGCCGACATCGGCGAGGTCGTCGCCGACCTCCGCGCCTCCGGGATCGCGTTCGAGCAGGAATGGCTCGATGCGTTCACCGAGTTCCGCTTCCCCCGGATCGGGGTCACCCGGCTCGCCGCTGCCGGCCGCGAGATCGTGCTCGAGCTGCGTCAGGCGATCGAACCGTGGAACGTGCTCGGCGAAGAGGTCACCGAGGGCGGGACATCGCGCTACGTCGACTCGTCGGTCGAGCGGGTGCAGGTCAAGGTCGCGGGGCTGGATCCGCGGATCCATCTGGTGACGTGCCAGAGTGTTCCCGTGCCTCTGACCCCGACCGGGCGCGCCGGCGAGTACTACGCCGGCGTCCGTTACCGCGCCTGGCAGCCCTGGTCGGCGCTTCACCCGTCCATTCCGGTGCACGCACCGCTCGTGTTCGACGTCGTCGACGTCGAGGCCGGCGTGAGCATCGGCGGAGCGACGTATCACGTGGTGCATCCGGGCGGCCGCTCCTACGAGCACCCGCCGATCAACTCGAACGAGGCCGAGGCCCGCCGCGCGAGCCGCTTCGAACCGCACGGGCACACGGCGGGCCGGCTCGACGTGCCCGCGCTGCGGGAGACGGCGCGGCGGGCGTCGAGCTCGGATTATCCGCACACGCTGGATCTGCGGAGGGTGCCGACCGCGTGAGCCTCCTTCGCGACTACGCGGCATCGATCGCGCAGCCGACGCTGCCCCTGACCGACGGCGCCGGCCGCTTCGACGAGGTCGTCGGTCCCGACGGCGCGCTGCGTCCGGCGTGGAAGGGCATGGCCGCGATCGCGGTGGACCTGACCTCGATCGAGGTCGGCCGGATCGACGGCGAGATCACGACGCTGCTGGCCGACGACGGCGCGACGTACGGCAACCCCGAGGCGGGATCGCAGCCGTGGCAGCTCGATCCGATGCCGCTCGTGCTGGATGCCGCCGGCTGGGCGCGGCTCGAGGTGGGGCTCGCGCAGCGCGCGGAGCTGCTGAACGCCCTTCTCGCCGACATCTACGGCGACCAGCGCCTGCTCGCCGACGGGGTGATCCCGTCCGCCGTGATCTTCGGGCACGCCGGCTACGTGCGGCCGATCGCCCGGACGCGGGGGCACGATCCGAACCCGCTCATCCTGGCCAGCACCGACCTCGGACGAGACTCCGCAGGGGAGTGGCGGGTGCTCACCGATCGCGTGCAGGCGCCCTCGGGGCTCGGGTACGCGATGGAGAACCGCCGCATCCTCTCGCGCGTGCTGCCCGCGCTGTACGAGGAATCGGGCCTGCATCGCATGGAGCCCTACTTCTCCGCGCTGCGCTCGGCCCTGCTGCAGGCTGCCCCCTCCGAGGTCGCCGACCCGCGGGTCGTCGTGCTCTCGCCGGGCACGCACTCCGAGACCGCATACGACCAGGCGTTCCTGGCGAACATCCTGGGGTTCCCGCTCGTGCAGGGCGAAGACCTGATCGTGCACGACGGCTGGGTGTGGATCAAGCCGGCCGGGTACCCTCAGCACGCCCCGCACGAGCGGGTCGACGTGATCCTGCGCCGCGTGGATGCCGAGTGGTGCGATCCGCTCGAACTGCGCGCCGGCTCGCAGCTGGGCGTCGCCGGGCTCACCGAGGCGGTGCGGCGCGGCCGCGTCCGGCTCGTGAACGGACTCGGTGCGGGAGTGCTGGAGAACCCCGGGCTCATGCCGTTCATGCCGGCGGTGTGCGAGCGGCTGCTGGGCGAGCAGCTGCGTCTGCCGTCGGTGCAGACCCAGTGGTGCGGAGAGCCCGAGGGCCTGGAGACCGCGCTGGTCGCCGTGCGCAAGGGCGGCGACTCGGGCTTCATCGTGCGCGAGATCGACGGGCGCGCGGCCGAGCTCACGGGGCTCGACCGCGGGGCGCTGGAGGCCCGCATCCTCGCCGCCCCGCACCGCTTCGTCGCCCAGGAGCGCCTTCCGCTGTCGCAGGCCCCCGCGTGGGGGGACGTCGGCCGCAGCTCGGGCCGCGCGATACCCCACCCGCTCGTGCTCCGCGGATTCACCGTGCGCGACGGTGCGATCTACCGTCCGCTCGTGGGCGGGCTCGCCACTCTCGTGGACGACCGCCGCGAAGCCCCCAGCACGAAGGACGTGTGGGTGCTCAAGAGCGCGCCGACCGATCCCGACCAGGGCATCGTCGAGGTCGCTCCGCTCCCGCTCGCCCGCGCGGTGCCGGTGCTCTCGCCGCGCGCCGTCGAGGACCTGTTCTGGTCGGGCCGCTACACCGAACGCGCGGAAGACCTCGTGCGGCTCGTGATCACCGCGAGCGCCTACGCCGAGCAGCTCGACTACACGTCCTCCACGCAGGGCGGAGCGGCGCTGCGCGCGCTGATCGGCGTTCTGCAGCGCCTGTGCGGCACGCGCTGGCTCGACTCCGACCTCGAGCAGCGGTCGCTGCTGCTGGATGCCGACCGCCCGGGTTCGGCTGCGCACTCGCTCGCGCGGCTCCGCGACGCGCTCGAGGGCGTGCGCGACCAGTTGTCGGTCGACACGTGGCGCGCGTTCGGCAGCACCGACCGGGCGATGAAGTCGCTGCGCGGCTCGCGCCGCACGCAGATCGCCGAGTCGGCCAGCCGCATGCTGGGCGGCATCCTGTCGCTGCAGGGCGTGACGTCCAACATGATCCGCGACGACGGGTGGCACGCGATCGAAGCCGGGCGCTACCTCGAGCGCGCGCTGCAGGTGTGCACGCTTCTCGCGGCCACGACGACGGTCTCGCTCGGCGTCGGAGTCGACCGTGCGGTGCTCGGCGGCGTGCTGATGGCAGCCGAGAGCTCCGTAACGCATCGGCGGCGGTACCGCGGCAGCGCGCGCACGCCCGATGTGCTGGAGCTGCTGCTGCTGGATGCCGACAATCCGCGGTCGCTCGCCTTCGCGCTCGCGCGCCTGCGGTTCCACCTGGCCCAGCTCGCGGCATCCACGGGTTCGACGCGTCCGGAGCGACTCCTCGAGCACCTCGAGGACGCGCTCGAAGAGGCCGACATCGCCCGGCTGACCGCGCCCGTGGACGGGCGGCGACCACGGCTGGAGGACTTCCTCGCCGAGACGCACAGCGCGCTGCACCGCCTCGGCGACGCGATCGTGCACCTGCACTTCGCGGCCGGCCCCGTGCCGCAGCCGATCTCGTCGCTGACCTTCGTCGAAGTCATGGGGGTGGACTCGTGAGATACCGCGTCTCGCACCGCACCACGTACTCGTACGACGACGACGTGTCCTCGAGCTTCGGCATCGCGCACTGCCGCCCGCGAGACCTGCCGTGGCAGGAGGTCGGCTCGCGCACGATCACGATCGACCCTGTGCCGGGCGATGTGAGCGACGACATCGACTGCTACGGCAACGTCGTGTCGTACTTCCACGTCACCGAGCCCCACGTGCGACTGACGATCGACGCGCTGAGCGAAGTGACCGTGGTCCCGACCGAGTACGACGCCGACGCGCTGCGGGAGCCGTGGGAGCGTGCGCGCCCCATCCTGCACCCGGGCATCTCCCGCGGAGCCTGGGCGGCGACGGAGTTCGCGATCGAATCGCCCAAGGCCAGACACGTGGATGCCGCCCGCGAGTACGCCGCCGCATCGCTGACGCCGGGCCGCCCGATCGGCGAGGCGGTCACCGACCTGATGCACCGCATCAAGACCGACTTCCACTACGACAAGACCGCGACCACCGTCACGAGCACGGTCGCCGATGTGCTCGACAAGCGCGCCGGCGTGTGCCAGGACTTCGCACACCTCGCGCTCGCATGCCTGCGCAGCCACGGGATGGCGGCACGATACGTCAGCGGGTACCTCGCGACCCGGCCGCCTGCCGGCAAGCCGCGTCTCGTCGGCGCGGATGCCTCGCACGCGTGGGTCGCCGCCTGGATCCCCGGGTCCGACCAGTGGCTCGCGTTCGACCCGACGAACGACCAGTGGGCCTCGGACCGGCACGTCACCGTCGCGTGGGGCCGGGACTACGGCGATGTGCCCCCGGTCAAGGGCGTGATCTTCACGGAGGCGAAGAAGTCGACGCTCCGGGTCGCCGTGGACGTTGCACCACTCGAGGAGTACGCGCAAGGGTGAATCCGCGCGCGTCGCGGTGTGCGACGCTGGGGCGTGAAATCGTATCGGTGCCGCGTCTGCAGCAGTCCGCTCTACTTCGAGAACTCGGTCTGCGTCACGTGCGGGACGGCCCTGGGCTATTCGCGCGGCGAGCACGAGATCGTGCCGGTCGGCCCCGACGGCCGCTACATCGACGCATCCGGACTCGTGTGGCATGTCTGCCGCAACCTCAACCTGTCGGGATGCACCTGGCTCGCGCCGCTGGAGGGCGGTCAGTGCTTCAGCTGCTCGCTCACCCGCACGCGGCCGAACGACGCCGACGTGCGCGGCATCGAGAACTTCCCGGTGGCGGAGCGGGCCAAGCGGCACCTGATCGCCGAGCTCGATCATCTGGGCATCCCCGTGACGCCGCGGGATGCCGGCCCCGACGGCGACCTTCAGAACGGGCTGTGCTTCGATCTGCTCTCCAGCACCGACCAGCGCGTGACGATCGGGCACGACGAGGGTGTGATCACGATCGACCTCGCCGAGAGCGATCCCGCGTATCGCGAGCGCATCCGCGGCGAGCTCGACGAGCCGTACCGCACGATGCTCGGCCACTTCCGGCACGAGATCGGTCACTACTACGAATGGCAGCTCGTCGAGAAGGCCGGCGACCGGTCGGTGCGGGATCGGGCGCGAGAGCTCTTCGGCGATGAGAGCGCCGACTATCACGCCGCGATCGACCGCCACTACGCCGAGGGGCCGCCGGCCGACTGGGAAGCGTCGTACCTCACGTCCTACGCGACGATGCATCCATATGAGGACTTCGCCGAGACGTGGGCGCACTACCTGCACATCTGCGACACCGTGCAGACGGCATCCGAGTACGGGCTGACGGCCGTCGGTGGCGTGACGGACTTCGCGCACTTCGGCGATCTGGTCACGGGGGTCTGGGTGCCGCTGGCGGCCGCGCTCAACATGATCAACCGCTCGATGGGCAAGGACGACCTCTACCCGTTCGTCATCCCCGGCCCGGTGCTGGACAAGCTCGAGTTCGTCGCGTCGCTCGGGCGGTCAGTCCGCGGCTGAGTCGACGCGGGTCTCGTCCTGCGCGTCGGCCGCGGTGAGGCGGGGCGTCTCGTCGAACTCCATGTCGACGAACGCGCTGAGGAAGCGCTTGAGCTCGTCGGCCATGTCGATCGCATCCCGGTCGAGGAGCCATTGCACCTGCAGACCGTCCATCATCGCGATCGTCGCGACAGCCGCCCGATGCGGAGTGACCCCCGCTGCGAGCGCGCCCCGCTTCTCGAGCGTCTCGAACGCGGCGCGCAGGTTCGCGCGGGTGTATTCGTAGCGCCCGATGAAGTACTCGTGCGCGGGGTGGTCGGGGGCGGTCGCCTCGGCCGAGAGCACGCAGTACAGCTCCACGACGCCGGGCACGGATGCGTTGTACGCCGCGAGTTCGACGAGCCCCTGCAGCGCGATCGCGCCGTCGACGTCGATGAACTGCACGAACTCGAGGGAGTGCTGGTCGCGGCGATCGAGCACGGCGGCCAGGAGCGCGCTCTTGTTGGGGAAGTGGTGGAGCAGCCCCGCTTCGCTCATCCCCACCTTCTGGGCGACTTCCCGCAGCGAACCGGCCCGGTATCCGGACTCGGCGAACACCTCGAGGGCCGCGTCGAGGATCGCCGTCCGCTTCGCGCTCGTCTTCGCGTACTCCCCACGCGGCTTCCGCTTGCGCGGAGCCGCCGGAGCGTCCGTTCTGGTCTCGGTGTCCGTCATCGTCTCCACCGTATCGTCGGGCCTTCGTCGGCCGTGTTTCCGCCATTCTGGGCGAGGATTTCACAAAAACCTAGCGATCGCTAGAAATTTGTTCCAAAAACCTAGTGCACGTTCGATTTTAGTGTTACCTTCAGGTCTACCCGGCGATCCGCAGTGGAATCGCCCTGAACCAAGAGGACTCGAAGATGATCCGATGGAAGAAGGCCGCGGCAGCAGCGGCTATCGCCGTCACGACCGCTCTCGCAGTGAGCGCCTGCGCCGGTGGAGGCACCGACGGCGGCGGTGGTGAAGGCGGCAGCGGAGGAACGCTCACGCTCGGTGCGATCGCTGCTCCCACGACGTTCGACCCGGCCGGATCGGAGTGGGGCAACCGCGCGCCGTTCTACCAGGCCGTCTTCGACACGCTCCTGCTCGCAACCCCCGAGGGCACGATCGAGCCCTGGCTGGCGACCGAGTGGTCCTACAACGACGACAACACCGTGCTCACCCTCACGCTGCGCGACGACGTCACCTTCAGCGACGGATCCAAGCTCACCGGCGACGTCGTGGCGAAGAACCTGCAGCGCTTCAAGGACGGCACGTCGCCCGACGCGGGCTACTTCGCCGGCGTCTCGAGCTTCGAGGCCCCCGACGACACCACCGTGGTGATCACGCTCAGCGCGCCCGACCCGGCGATGCTCAACTACCTCACCCGCGACCCGGGTCTGGTCGGCGCCGAGGCGTCGCTGGACAGCGCGGATGCCGCGACCAACCCGGTCGGCTCGGGCCCGTACATCCTGGACACGGCCGCGACCGTGACCGGCACCTCGTACTCCTACACGAAGAACCCGGACTACTGGAACCCCGACGTCCAGCACTACGACAACCTCGTGATCAACGTGCTGACCGACCCGACCGCCGCGCTCAACGCGATCAAGGCCGGCGAGGCGAACGGCGTCAAGCTCGCGAGCAACGACGCGCTCACCGAGGTCGAGGCCGCCGGGTGGACCGTCAACGCGAACGAGCTGGACTTCCAGGGCCTCCTGCTGCTGGACCGCGCAGGCACCATGGACCCCGCGCTGGCCGACGTCAAGGTGCGCCAGGCGATCAACTTCGCGTTCGACCGCGAGGGTCTGCTCACCGCCCTGCAGTCCGATCACGGAACGGTGACCACCCAGGTGTTCCCCGCCACGTCCGACGCGTACGACCCGGAGCTCGACAGCTACTACGACTACGACCCCGAGAAGGCCAAGGAGCTCCTCGCCGAGGCGGGCTACCCCGACGGCCTCACGATCCAGATGCCGACCGTGTCGGTGCTGGGTGCCACGACCTACACGCTGATTTCGCAGCAGCTCGCCGAGGTGGGCATCACGGTCGAGGCGAGCGACGTCGCGATGGGCAACTTCATCGCCGACCTTCTCGCGCCGAAGTACCCCGCGTCGTTCATGGCGCTCGAGCAGAACCCCGACTGGCAGCTGATCCAGTTCATGATCGCGCCGACGGCCGTGTTCAACCCCTTCAAGTACGAGGACCCGCAGGTCGATGAGTACATGAAGGAGATCCAGTACGGCGATGAGGCCACGCAGGCCTCGGTCGCCAAGGAGCTCAACACCTACATCGTCGAGCAGGCGTGGTTCGCCCCGTTCTACCGTGTGCAGGGCAGCGTCGCGACGGACGCCAACACGACCGTCGAGATGCTTCCGACGAACGCCTACCCCGCGATCTACGACTTCCAGCCGAAGCAGTAGTCGCCCCTTCCGGCCCGCCCGAGCGATCGGGCGGGCCGGACCCCCAAACCTCGAGATTCCTCTACACGGGAGTGGAGCCATGCTCACATTCATTCTGCGGCGCGTGCTGTCGGGCCTGATCCTGATCGTCGTGATCACGGTCATCGCCTTCACGCTGCTGTACCTCGGCAGCGGGAACATCGCCCGCACGATCGTCGGCCAGAACGCCACCCAGGAGGTGGTGGACCGCAAGGCCGCCGAACTGGGCCTGGACCGGCCCCTGTTCGTCCAGTTCTGGGACTGGCTCACCTCTGCGATCGGCGGCGACCTCGGCCGCTCCTGGTTCAACGGACAGCTCGTGTCCGTGCAGCTGAGCAGCCGCCTCGCGGTGACGCTCTCCCTGGTGATCGGCGCGATCCTCCTCACCGCGATCTTCTCCGTGATCCTCGGCATCCTCGCCGCCCGCCGCGGCGGCGCGGTCGACGGAACGGTGCAGTTCTTCTCGATCCTCGGATTCGCGATCCCCGGATTCCTCATCGCCCTGTTCCTCGTGCTGATCTTCGCGATCAACCTGCACTGGTTCAAAGCGACCGGCTACATCCCCTTCACAACATCCTTCACAGGGTGGCTGAGCAGCGTCACATTGCCGATCATCGCCCTCGCGATCGGCGGCATCGCGACGATCTCGCAGCAGGTGCGCGGCTCGATCGTCGACGGCCTGTCCCGCGACTACGTGCGCACGCTCCGCAGCCGCGGGCTCAGCTCGAACCGCGTCGTCTACAAGCACGTGCTGCGCAACGCCGGCGGCCCCGCCCTGGCCCTGCTGGCCGTGCAGTTCATCGGCATGATCGGCGGCGCCGTGATCGTCGAGCAGATCTTCGCCCTCCCCGGCATCGGCTCGCTCACGGTGCAGGCGACCTCGGCGGGCGACATCCCGATCGTGATGGGGATCGTCGTCATCACCGCGGTCATCGCGGTCGTCGTCAACCTCCTCATCGACCTCGCGCAGGCTGCGCTCAACCCGAAGGTGCGACTGTCATGACCGCCGTCGAAGTCCCCACCGAGATCCCCACGCCGGGGGCTCGCGCCGACCACCTCTTCCGTCGGCTGCTGCGCAACCCGCTCGCTCTCGTCTCGCTGATCTTCCTGGCGCTCGTCGTGCTGATCGCGATCATCGGGCCGTTCATCGCCCCCTACAACCCGAACCCCGCGAACCTGCAGGCGATCCTGCAGCCGCCCAGTGCGGAGCACCTGCTCGGCACCGACACCGCCGGGCGCGACGTGCTCTCGAGACTGCTCGTGGCCACCCAGATCACCGTGGCCGCCGCCCTGCTGGCGGTCGTGACCGCCTTCGTCTTCGGAGTGACCTCGGGCCTGATCGCCGGGTACTACCAGGGCTGGTTCGACAACGTGGCCTCGTGGGTCACCTCGCTCGTGATGGCCCTGCCCGCGATGGTCGTCCTGCTCGCCGCCCGCGCGGTGACCGGTCCGTCGGTGTGGATCTCGATGATCATCTTCGGCGTCGTGCTGGCCCCGGCCTACTTCCGCCTGGTCTACACGATGGTCACCGCCGTCCGCTCGGAGCTCTACGTCGACGCCGCGCGCGTCTCGGGCCTCAGCGACGGCCGCATCCTCGGCCGGCACGTGCTGTCGGTCGTCCGCGCCCCGATCGTGATCCAGACCGCGATCGTCGCGATCATCGCGATCGCGATCCAGTCGGGCCTGGAGTTCCTCGGTCTCGGCGACACGTCGGTGCCCACGTGGGGTGGGATGCTGCAGGACGCGTTCACCAAGATCTACGTCGCCCCGCTGCTGATGGTGTGGCCCTCGCTCGCGATCGCGCTCACCAGCATCGCGCTGATGCTGCTGGCCAACGCCATGCGGGACGTGCTCGAGCGCACGGTGGTCGTGCGCCGCAAGCGCCGCCGCGCCGTGACCACCGCCACCGGCTCGGTCGCCGCGGTCACGACGGCGACGAGCGTCGCCGACCTCGACGACTCGGTCGACATCGTGACGGCGGATGCCGGCCCGATCCGGCACGACGACGATGACAAGGCCGCCGGTCGGTCGTCCGAGGTGATCCTGAGCGTCAAGGACCTGCGCGTCGGCTACGGCCAGAGCGACGGGTCGACGCTGAACGTCGTGCACGGCGTGTCGCTGGACATCCGCAAGGGCGAGGTGCACGGCCTGATCGGCGAGTCCGGCTCGGGCAAGTCGCAGACGGCGTTCGCGGTGCTGGGCCTGCTCCCCAAGGGCGGCAGCGTCACCGGCGGGTCGATCGACTACGAGGGCCTCCGCCTGGACACCGCTTCCGAGAAGGAGTACAGCGCGATACGCGGTCGTCGCATCGGTTACATCCCCCAGGAGCCGATGAGCAACCTCGACCAATCGTTCACGATCGGCAGCCAGCTCACCGAGCCGCTGCGGGTCGGGCTCGGGATGAGCAAGAAGGAGGCGCGCGACAAGGCCCTCTCGCTGCTCGAGCGGGTCGGCATCCCGCAGCCGGTCCGCACGTTCAAGGCGTACCCGTTCGAGGTCTCGGGCGGTATGGCCCAGCGTGTGCTGATCGCCGGTGCCGTCTCGACCGATCCCGACCTGATCATCGCCGACGAGCCCACCACCGCCCTCGACGTGACCGTGCAGGCCGAGGTTCTCGACCTGCTGCGCGATCTGCAGGCCGAGCGTCACATGGCGATGCTGCTCGTGACGCACAACTTCGGCGTCGTGGCCGACCTCTGCGACCGCGTGACGGTCATGCAGTCGGGGCTGTTCGTCGAGACCGGACCGGTGCGGGCCATCCTGCAGCGCCCCGAGCACCCGTACACCCGAACCCTTCTCGACGCGATCCTCGACGAGGGTCCCGCCCGCCCGCCGCTCGCCCTGTCGGGCGCCGCATCCCAGGGAGCACACTCATGAGCGACTCGCTGCTGACCGTCGACGACCTCGTCGTCGAATACCCGGGCAAAGGATTCCGCGCCAAGCCGTTCCAGGCTCTCAAGGGCGTCTCGATCGACATCAAGCCGGGGGAGACCCTCGGTCTGGTGGGCGAGTCGGGCTCGGGCAAGACGACCCTCGGCCGCGCGGTCCTGGGCCTCGCGCCCGTGACCGGCGGCACGATCACCTACGACGGGAAGGACATCAGCCACCTGCACCGCAAGGAGCGTCGTGCCCTCAGCTCGGAGATCCAGGTCGTCTTCCAGGACCCCTACTCGTCGCTGAACCCGTCGCTGACGATCGAGCAGATCCTGGCCGAGCCGCTCCAGGCGCGGGGCGTTGCCGGCGCGACCGCGAAGGGCCGGGTGCGCGATCTGCTCGACCAGGTGGGCCTGCCCGCCGACGCGCGCACGCGCCTGCCCCGCGAGTTCTCCGGCGGGCAGCGCCAGCGCATCGCGATCGCCCGGGCTCTCGCCCTGGACCCGAAGCTGATCGTGTGCGACGAGCCCGTGTCGGCCCTCGACCTGTCGACGCAGGCACGCGTGCTCGACCTGTTCATCGAGATCCAGGAGCGCACCGGAGTCGCCTACCTGTTCATCACCCACGACCTCGCCGTCGTGCGCCACATCAGCCACCGCGTCGCCGTGATGTACCGCGGGGAGATCGTGGAGACCGGTGACGGCGACCAGGTGACTTCGCGCCCGAACCACCCCTACACCCAGCGCCTGTTCATGGCCGCGCCCGTGCCCGATCCCGACAAGCAGGAGGCCCGTCGCATCGAGCGCCGTGCGCTCCTGGACGCCGAGAGCGCCGCGGCCTGACCCGACTTCCCGGTGGGCGCCTCCCGTGTACGCGCCCACCGGGAGACCACCTCCCTCCGACCGCCGCGCCCGCGCGGCGGTGTCCGCCAACCCATCCGAAGGATCCCTTCCGTGACCTCCGCCACTGATCACCTCCGCCCGCTGCTGGAAAAGCTCACCCTCGAGGAGAAGGTCTCGCTCATCCAGGGCGCCGACTTCTGGACGACCGTGCCGCTGCCGAGCATCGGACTGCGCGCGATGACGCTCTCCGACGGTCCCGCCGGAGTCCGCGGACCGCGCTGGGACGAGCGGGAGCCCTCGCTGAACCTCCCGTCCGGCTCGGCGCTCGGTGCGTCGTGGGATGTCGACCTCGCGTACCGCTACGGCGCGGCCGCGGCATCCGAGGCACGTCGGAAGGACGTCGACGTCGTGCTCGGCCCGACGATCAACCTGCACCGTTCGCCCCTCGGCGGCCGGCACTTCGAGTGCTTCAGCGAAGACCCCGAGCTCACGGCCGAACTGGCCGCTGCGTACGTCGGCGGCCTGCAGGACAACGGCGTGGCCGCGACCCCCAAGCACTACGTCGCGAACGACTCCGAGACCGACCGCTTCACGGTGGACGTGCGCGTGGGCGAGCGCGCGCTGCGCGAGCTCTACCTCGCTCCGTTCGAGCGGGCGGTGGATGCCGGGGCGTGGGCGCTCATGAGTGCGTACAACGCCGTCGACGGCGTGACCATGACCGAGAACGACCTGCTCGAGGACCCGCTCAACTCCGAGTGGGGGTTCGACGGTGTCGTGGTCTCGGACTGGACCGCCGTGCGCAGCCTCGGCTCGGTGCCGGCCGCGCAGGACCTCGCGATGCCGGGGCCCGCACCGGCGTGGGCCGAACTCGTCGACGCCGTGCGCGACGGACGCATCGACGAGTCCGATGTCGACCGCAAGGTGCTGCGCCTGCTGCTGCTGGCCGAACGGGTCGGCGCCCTCGGCGACGCGGGGCCGGTCGCGCCCACCGCTGTGGACGGGGTGTCGCTCGCCCACGAGGCCGCGGTCGAGGGTGCGGTGCTCCTGAGCAACGACGGCATCCTTCCGCTGAGCGCCGCCGAGGTCTCGAGCATCGCCGTGATCGGGCACAACGCCCGCGAGGCGCGCACCCAGGGCGGCGGCAGCGCCACGGTCATCCCCGAACGGGTCATCTCGCCGCTGGATGCGATCCGCTCCGCCGCGCCCGGCGCGAGCGTGTCGTACTCGCTCGGCGCGGTCGTGCAGGACGGCGTCGCCGGGCTGCCGCTCGAGCGGATGACGAACCCCCGCACCGGACAGCCGGGACTCACGTCGACCTTCGTCGACGCCGACGGCGCCGAGCTGTTCAGCGAGGATCGCCGCTCGAGCGCGCTCGTGTGGTTCGGCGGCGACGCCCCGGTCTCCACCGCCGACCGCCTGGTGCTGCACACCACGTACACGCCCGATGAGACCGGCACGATCCTGCTCGGCTTCGCCGGCGCCAATCACGGCCGCGTGTTCGTGAACGGCGAGCTCGTGGTGGACGACGCACCCGTGATCGAGGGCACCGACCTCGGCGCCGCTTTCCTGAACCCGCCGTCGCTCACGGCCGCGATCGACGCGGTGCAGGGCGAGCCGATCGATCTGCGCGCCGAGTTCACGCTCGCCGGGGTCGATTCGCCCCTGGTGGGCGTGCTGAGCGTGACGCTCGGGATCGCCCCCGACGACTCCGACCCCGACGCGCTCATCGTCGCCGCGGCTGCCGCGGCCGCGGCATCCGACATCGCCGTGGTGGTCGTCGGCACGAACTCCAAGGTCGAGTCCGAGGGATACGACCGCGTCGACCTCGACCTCCCGGGGCGCCAGGACGACCTCGTGCGCGCGGTCGCCGCGGCGAACCCCCGCACCGTCGTGATCGTGAACGCCGGCTCGCCGGTCGCCCTCCCGTGGGCCGACGACGTCGCGGCGATCGTGCTCGGCTACTTCGGCGGACAGGAGTTCGGCACCGCGATCGCCGACATCCTCACCGGAGCGAACGAACCCGGCGGGCGCCTGCCCACCACGTGGCCCCGCGCGCTCGCCGACGTTCCGGTGACCGATGTGACCCCCGCCGACGGCGTGCTCACGTACGACGAGGGCATCCACGTCGGCTACCGCGCGTGGCTGCAATCCGGCACCGCGCCGGCGTTCGCGTTCGGTCACGGACTCGGCTACACGGAATGGACCTGGGATGCCGCGGACGCGGACGCCGACGGGTACGCGGTCACCGTCACCGTGACCAACTCCGGGCAGCGCGCCGGCAAGCAGGTCGTGCAGGTGTACGCGGAGCGCGCCGACTCCACGGTCGAGCGTCCGCAGCGCTGGCTCGTCGGCTTCGCCGTCGTGCGCGCCGCGGCGGGGGAGACGGCGACCGTCACGGTGCCCGTCCCCGCGCGACGGCTCGCGCACTGGGACGGGGCGTGGGTCGTCGAACCCGGCGACTACACGCTGCGCGTCGGGCCGTCGGTGCAGGACCTGCCGCTCGCGCTGTCGTGGACGGTCGACGCGTGAGCGTGACGGACCTGTCCGGCCGCGCGAGCGGGGTGGCCGACGACCGGCTGTCCTCGGTCGTCGAGCGCCTCGACGCGATGCTGGCCGGTGACCCCGATCTGTCGTTCCAGGTGGCGGCCTACGCCGGCGGCGAGCTCGTGCTCGACGCGGTCGGCGGCCCGCATCTCGCTGCCGATTCGGTGATGGTGCCCTACTCGGTCACGAAGAACACGATCGGCCTGACCGTCGGCCTCCTGATCGAGCGCGGGCTGCTCGACCTGGACGCGCCGGTCGCCCAGTACTGGCCGGAGTTCGCGGCGAAGGGCAAGCACGCCGTCACGGTGCGTCAGCTGCTCTCGCACCAGGCGGGCGTGCCGCAGGCGACGCCGTCGCTGACGTGGGAGGAGCTGCTCGACGACCATGTCGCCGCGGAGCGTCTTGCGCAGAGCCGCCCGTTCTGGCAGCCGGGGACCGCGTTCGGCTACCACGCCGTCACGATCGGCAACCTCGCGTCGGAGCTCGTCTTCCGCATCACGGGCCGCACGCTGCGCGAGTACTACGAGCAGGAGCTCCGGCGGCCGCTCGGGATCGATTTCTACCTGGGGCTCCCCGCCGAGCACGAGCACCGACTCGTGCCCGTCCTGCCGATGGTGCGGCCCGCGAACGACCAGTCGACGATCTACGCGTCGGCGCTCGGTCCCGTCGTGTGGAACGCGGCCGGACCCCCGGTCGACCTCGCGAACGACCCGCGCAGCTGGCGGTTCGGGCACCCCGCGGGCTCCGGCACCGGAACCGCGCGCGCCCTCGCGCGCCTCCTGGCGGCCACCGTGACCGGCGTGGAGGGCGCGGCGCCCGTGCTCAGCGCCGACACGGTCGAGGTCATCGGGCAGCAGCAGGTGCGCGGCTACGACGAAGTGCTCGGCCAGCCCGGCCGCTCGCACGCGATCGTGTTCCAGAAGCCCACCCCCGCGATGGCGTTCGGAGGCCCCCGGGCGTTCGGACACGACGGCGCGGCCGGTGCATTCGCGAGCGTCGATCCCAACACCGGCGTCGCATTCGCCTACACGATCGCCCGCGGGCCCTGGCCCGGCGGCGGGGATCCGCGCGCTGTCGCGCTCGCGGCCGACCTCGGCATCCTGCTCGACTCCTGACCACTCGGAAGGCGCTCATGACCACGCTGTACAACCCGCTCCTGAACGGCTTCCATCCCGACCCGAGCGTGGTGCGGGTCGGCGACGAGTGGTTCCTCGCGACCTCGACGTTCGAGTATCTGCCCGGCGTTCCGATCCACCGCTCGAGCGACTTCGAGAACTGGGAGCTCATCGGGCACGTCGCCACGCGCACGGGCCAGTTCGCCGTCGAGGACGTGCCGACCGCGGGAGGGGCGTGGGCGCCGACCATCCGGCACCGCGACGGGGTCTTCCACCTCGTCATCAGCGATGCGATGGGGCGCGGGATGCTGCACTTCACCGCGACCGATGCGGCCGGGCCGTGGAGCGACGGCGACCCGATCCTCAAGGCCGACCGTTCGGGACCGCTCGACGGGATCGACCCCGATATCGCGTGGGATGCCGACGGCACGGTGTACATCACCTACTCGGGTCTCGTGCTCTCCGGCCCGGACGTCGGGTCGCACCTCGGCATCCAGCAGGTCACGGTCGATCTCGGCGCGCACGTCGCGCTCGAGGAGCCGCGATCGGTCTGGTCGGGAACCGGAGGCCAGTTCCCCGAGGCGCCGCACCTGTACGAGGTCGACGGCCGGTGGTACCTCATGATCGCCGAGGGCGGGACCGAGCGCGGTCACGGCATCAGCATCGCGCGCGCTGACGCGCCGAGGGGTCCGTTCGAGACCGCTCCGCAGAACCCGCTCGTCTCGGCGCGCTCGACCATCCGGCCGGTGCAGAACACCGGTCACGGCGACCTGGTGACCGGCCCCGACGGGGAGTGGCTCTGCGTGATGCTGGGCGTGCGCCCCCGCAGCATGACCCGGGCGTTCTCCGCGCTCGGGCGCGAGACCTTCGTGACCTCGGTGCGGTGGGCGGGCAACGGCTGGCCCGAGATCGATCCCGTGCTGCTGAACCCGCGCCCGGGCACGCGCGTCGAGCTGGCGTTCTCGCCCGACGGCGGGCTGGATGACGAGTGGATCGCGGTCCGCTCGCTTCCGAGCGCGCACGCCGACCTGCATGCGCAGCCGGGTTCGCTGGTGCTGCACGGGTCGGGCGCGACGCTCGGCGACCCGCATCCCGTGTTCGTCGGCCGCCGCCAGGAGCACCTCACGAACAGCGTGACGGTCACCGCCGACGCCTCGCGCGGCGTGGGCGGCCTCGCCGTGCGCTACGACGAGCGCTTCCACGTCGAGGTCGAGGCCGGCGACGGACGCGTCGTCGCTCGCGCCGTCATCAGCGACCTGGTGCAGGAGTGGAGCGCACCGTATGCGGGAGGCCCTCTCGCCCTGCACATCGACTGTCGCAAACCCACCGGTGATCAGGTGTTCGTCTCGACGAGCGACGTGTTCCACCTCGGCGCGACGATCGAGGGCGAGCGGGTCGAGCTCGGGCGGGTCGACGGCCGGTTCCTCTCGTCGGAGACCACGGAGTCGTTCACCGGACGGGTGATCGGTCTGTACGCGGTGCGCGGCGATGTATCGTTTCAATCGTGGATCGCCGGAGGAGACGATGAATGACCGAGACCCGGATCGACAGCCTGCGCGCGGAGCTGCGCGACGACACCGCCTGGGTGGCGACGCCGACGCCCCGCCTGACGTGGACCGTGACCGCGCCGCAGGACGGCTGGATCCAGTCGAGCGCCGACCTGTCGGACGGCACCGAGACGGTGACGCTCGAGGGCCGCGACAGCGTGCTCGTGGACTGGCCCTTCCGACCGCTCGAGGCGGGCGAGGCGCGCCAGGTGTCGGTGCGCGCGCGCTCGACCGGGGGCGGCGAGACGCCGTGGAGCGAGCCGCTCGCCGTCGACGCGGGATTCCTCTCGGAGGAGGAGTGGATCGCGCAGCCGATCGGACTGGCCGACCCCGCGCGCGACGCGCAGCCCGCGCTCCTTCGCACGACCTTCACGATCGACCAGCCCGTCAGCCGCGCGGTCCTGCTGTGGACCGCGCTCGGCTCGGCCGAGCCCGAACTGAACGGCCAGCCGGTCTCGGACGACGTGCTCGCGCCCGGCTGGACGAGCTACCGCGACCGTCTCGTCCACGAGACGGTCGATGTCACCGGACTCGTCCGTGATGGCGAGAACGTGCTCGGCGCGACGCTCGCGGGCGCTTGGTACACCGAGAAGTACGGCTTCTTCACGTTCGCCGACCGCCTCTACGGCACGCAGCCCTCGTTCCTCGCGCAGCTGCGCGTGACGTACGCCGACGGCTCGGTGCAGACCCTCGCGGCGACCGGTGAGGGGTGGGAGGCCTCGGGTGTCGGGCCGGTGGTCGACAGCGGCATCTACGCCGGCGAGCACCAGGATCTTCGTCTCACGCACGACGACGCCGTCTGGGCGCCGGCGCGCATCGGCGCGGCCGCGAACCCGGGGTACGAGAACGTGCCCACCCCCGAGGCGCGCATCGCGCCGCCGGTGCGTCGCACCGAGACGCTCCGCGTCGTCGAGACGATCTCGACGCCCTCCGGCGGCACGATCCTCGACTTCGGGCAGAACCTCGTCGGTCGCCTGCGCCTGCGCGTGCAGGGCAGCGCCGGGCAGCGCGTGATCGTGCGCCATGCCGAGGTGCTCGATGAGGGCGAGCTCGCCATCCGCCCCCTCCGCAACGCCGTCGCGACGGCGACCTTCGACCTCGCGGACGGACCCGCGACGCTCGAGTCGCGCTTCTCGTTCTACGGCTTCCGCTACGCCGAGATCACCGGCATCGACCTCGACCCCGATGACATCGAAGCCGTCGTCCTGCACACCGACATGACCCGCACGGGGTGGTTCTCGTCGTCGCACGAGATGCTCGACCGCCTGCACGAGAACGTGGTGTGGGGGATGCGGGGCAACTTCCTGTCGATCCCGACCGACTGCCCGCAGCGCGACGAGCGCCTCGGCTGGACCGGCGACATCCAGGTCTTCACGCCGACGGCGAGCTTCCTGTACGACTGCGACGCGTTCCTCACGTCGTGGCTGCGCGACCTCGCGAACGAGCAGTCCCACAACGGCGGCGACGTCGCTCTCGTGGTGCCGGCCGCGCTCGCGGGCCTCGGCATGGGAGCGATCGGGGCCACCGCCGCGTGGGGCGATGCCGCGACCGTCGTGCCGACCGTCCTGCACGAGCGCTTCGGCGACCTCGGCGTGCTCGCGGCCCAGTACGAGAGCATGCGGGACTGGGTCGACGTCGTCCTCTCGCAGGCCGGTGACTCGGGCCTGTGGGCGGGCCGGATGCAGCTGGGCGACTGGCTGGACCCCTCGGCGCCGCCGGACAAGCCGGGCCAGGCCAAGGTCGACGGCGACATCGTCGCCACCGCGTACCTGGCGCGCTCGCTGCGCCAGGTGGCCGACGCGGCCGCGCTGCTCGGGAACGATGCGGATGCCGGAAAGTACGCGGGTCTGGCCGAGCGCTCCCGCGCGGCCTTCGTCGCCGAGTACGTGACCCCCGCCGGCCGCATGATGAGCGACGCCCCGACGGCGTACGCGCTCGCGCTCGAGTTCGACCTCGTGACCGACCCCGAGGTGCGCCAAGCGCTGTCGGATCGCCTCGCCGCGGTCGTGCGCGAGGGCGGCTACCGCATCGCGACCGGGTTCGTGGGCACACCCCTCGTGACCGACGCGCTGACCGGAGGCGGGCACCTCGCCGCGGCCGAGCGGCTGCTGCTGCAGACCGAGAACCCGTCGTGGCTGTATCCGGTGACGATGGGCGCCACCACGATCTGGGAGCGCTGGGACTCGCTGCTGCCCGACGGCTCGGTCAACCCCGGTGAGATGACCTCGTTCAACCACTACGCGCTCGGGGCTGTCGCCGACTGGCTTCACCGCACGGTCGCGGGCCTCGCGCCCGCGGAGCCCGGCTACCGCCGCATCCGCATCGCGCCCCGCCCGATTCCGTCGCTCGAGCATGCCGAAGCGCGCCACGTGACGCCGTACGGCGAGGCCTCCGTGGCGTGGGCCCGCGAGGGCGACGAGATCGTCGTGCGCGCGGTGGTTCCGGCGAACACGACCGCGGTCATCGACCTCCCCGGCGCGTCCGAGGCTCCGAGCGAGATCGGCTCGGGCTCGCACGAATGGCGCTTCACCGCCGAGCCGGATGCCGAGCGCCCCGCACTGGCCGGGCTGTCGGCATCCCTCGCGGAGGTGATCGACGACCCGCGCGCCTACCGGGCGCTCCTGGACACCGTCGCGTCGTTCGACGCGGGCCGTGCTGAGGCGGTGCGCGCCGAGACGGTCTGGGGGGAGAACCGCAACGTGCACTCCGCGCTGATGTTCACCCCGCCGCCGGTGCTCGACGCGGTCGATTCCGCACTGCGCGCCGCGACCTCCTGACCGCGAGCCCCCTCAGGACTGTTCCCCTGTCACAATCTGCGCCCTCGGGCGACAGATTGTGACAGGGGAACAGTCCGGTCGGTCGGTGGGTCGGCGGGCCGGCCGGTCAGGCGACCGTGAGGATGATCCGACGGTAGGTCTTGAGCGCGCGGGGCGCATCGTCGACCGCGACCGCGAGCACGTGGATCGTGTCGCCGGGGCGGGCGTCGGCAGGCACGGCGACCGTCGTCGCGAGGCCGGATGCCGGGGCTGCGGCGACCGCGCCGGTCACCGTCCCGGCCTCGTGGAAGATCTGCCAGTGCACGGTCACGCCGTCGCCGTCGGGGTCCGACGCGTCGGCGTGGAGGGTCACGGATTCGCCGGGGCCCACGGTGAGGTCGATGCCCTCCGCGATCTCGAGGCGCGGGTGATGGTTCGCGTCCGCGAAGTCGGGAGTGGTGCTCCACACCAGGCGCGCGGCGAAGTCGGCCTGCGCGTCGGCGAACCACCGCACGACCGAGCTCTCGTCGCCACTCGGGGCGCCGTCCGCCCAGTCCGCACCGCCGGGGTTGAACGCGGCGTCGACGAGACCCCACGTGTCGATGCCGTCGTCCGTGCGCGTGTACCTGCCGCCCCAACCGCCGAAGGTCGGGTTCTCATGCGCGCGCAGGCCGGGCACCAGCAGATTCAGCATGTTCGTCGTGTCGCCCTCGGAGATCCACTCGCCGGGAGCCTGCGGGTCCATCCAGACGCCGTACCCCTGAGCGCGCAGCTCATCGGCCGTGAAGCCCGACAGGTGGAAGTAGTCGGTCATGTCGCCGGGAGCCATCTGCCGGCCGTCGCCCCACACGCGGTAGAGCGCGCCGAGCGGACCCTTCGAGGTGACGTTCTCGCGCGTCCACTCCGCGCTCAGCAGGTGCTGGTCATCGGGCCGGATGGTGCGCCGGGCCATGTACCCCCACGCGAGGGTCGCGACCTCGATCGTGCGGATGCCCGGCCAGTTCGGGGCGATGTACTCGTCGTACGTCGCGTCCTGCGACGCGAACTTCGTGAGAACGGCCTTGGCCGAGACCGCGGCGTGCACGCGCTCCCACTCGTCCGTGCCCGCGAACCGCTCCTGGATCGACATGAGCGCGCGGGCCACGGTGCTCGGACCGGCCCAGAGCTGCAGGAACAGCGGGCCGGGCTCGTCGTCCAGCAGCGCGTCGGCGATCAGCTGCGAGCCGGGAGAGTCGACCGAGGTGTCGCCCTCGAAGTCGATGTTGCCGTCGCGGATCACGGCGCGCAGCGCGTCGGGCGACGGGTACCGCGGGTCGTGGGCGACGAGGTTGTCGTAAACCTGGGCGTACGCATCCACTGCGTCATGGATGAAGCGCTCGCCCTCCGCCCAGCGCCAGGAGGTCTGCGGCTCGTCGTACTCGCGGTCGGGCAGCAGGAACGTCGTGCCCTTCCCGTCGCCGCGCCAGTGAAACCGGCTGCTGGCGTACACGAGCCCTTCGATCTCGATCTCGTTCGCGTACAGCAGGAAGCGGATCATCGAGTTGAGGTCGTCGAGCTCCGGGTCCGCCGTCACGATCGTGCGCGGGCGGGGGATCGTCGAGACGGGGGATGCCGTCGCCACAGCGTTCATGCCGGGTGTCCTTCCGAGGTGGTCTGCCAGCGTTCGAATTCCGCGAGCTTGAGGTAGAAGTCCTCGAACATCAGGCGGGTGTCCACCCAGGTGTACACCCGCATCGGGCGGGCGTCGGCGACCTCGACGTAGGAGCCGTCTTCGGCGATCGCGGGGGTGGGCCGCTCGACGTGCCGGCTCGAGGTGGAGTCGGGCTCGAACACGGACTGGAGGGCGGTCAGCAGCACGAGGGGGGAGTCGCCGAGCGCGTACGTCTCGGAGATTCCGCCGAGGTAAGGGCCGACCATGGCGAAGACGAGCGCGACCTCGTCGTACAGATGCCGGCCGAGCGGGCCGGTGGCGGCGACCCTCAGCCGCAGCTCGGCGTCGGAGACGAGGCACTGGCGGTAGACGTCGCGGGGAACCTGCCACAGGGTCAGCGCGGAATCCTCGAACACCACCTGTCCGGCGGCGACGTCGATCAGCAGGTTGTACTCGATCGGCATCGCGTTCGGGGGCGGGACGGCGAGCCCCTCGTGCTCGGCGCCGCCGATCCAGACCACCGTCATGCGCTCGGCGATGCGCGGTTCGAGGAGCCAGGCGGAAGCGAGGTCGGTCAGGCCGCCGCCGGCGACGTAGAAGAGCGGTGTGGTCACGTCCTCGCGCAGCGCCTCGGCGATGATCGCGTCGACCGCGGGTGCCGGCCGCGGGGTCGAGCGGTCCTCGAGCGGGAGGTCGGCGCCTTCGCGGATGACGGCCGTCGAGGTGAGCCCCATGCGCGCGAAGACGTCGCGCACGATCGCTGCCGCGTTGCGGGCCTGCCGGTCGCTCGGGTCGAAGTGGTCACCGGGTCGCAGGTGCGAGGCCACGATGAGCGGGATCTCGACGCTGGGGGAGAGAAGGTGGTGGACGAGCTGGTACAGGTCGTCGGGGTCGCCGGAGAAGTCGTTGTCGATGATCACCCGTGCGCGAGGACCGGATGCCGGCGGGATGAGCTGCCAGGGCGCCGAGCCGAGTGCCCACGAGCGGGCTGCCGGCGCGATCGCGCCGTCGGGGATGCGGGTCATCGTCGACGTCCTTCCGTCGGAGACGCTGCCCGACCTCTCCTCGATGATAACACCGGTTGACCAATTTGCAGCGTCAGAAAGGCTCCCCGAGGATCCGCTCGATCACGTCGAGCGCCGCCCGGCGCTCGCGCTCCGGATCATGCGCGCCGGTGTCGGCGCCCGCGAGGAGCATCGCCTTCCACAGGGCCCACGCGCGCCCGCGGGCCCACACGTCGTCATCCCACGGGAGGGCGAGGCGGAAGGCCGCGCGCGCCGCCTCGTCGAACATCGTCCAGGCGATCGCGAGGTCGCACGCCGGGTCGCCCACCCCCGAGGTCCCGAAGTCGATCACCGCCGCGAGCCGCCCGTCGCGCACAAGCAGATTGCCGTGCGCGATGTCGCCGTGGAACCAGACCGCGGGCAGGGTGATGCGCGTCGACGCCGCGGCATCCCACACGGCCCGCGCGGCGGTCGTGTCGATCCGGCCGTCGAGGCGCGCGAGCGAGCGCTGCACGTCGTCGTCGTAGACGAGCGGGTGCGCGCCCCGCCACATGTTGTGCTCGCCGGCCGCCGGGCCGCCGGCGGTGTGGACGGCCGCGAGGGCGACGAGGAACTCGCCGAGATCGCGGGCGAAGGCCTCGATGTCGTCGATGCGCGCCGTGCCGGCGGGCTCGCCCGTGATCCAGCGGTACACCGACCACGGGCGTGCGAACTCCGCCGTCGGCCTGCCGAGTCC
>JAESFR010000204.1_pt1 | contig 26741 bp, 34 predicted proteins | sample 9266191 | NCBI WGS metagenome assembly JAESFR01 (sample SAMN14503063, study PRJNA617104) | algae metagenome | isolation source: Pleurocapsa minor HA4230-MV1 and co-occurring heterotrophs from cement on... | place: USA: Nuuanu Pali Lookout, Hawaii | collected 2009-07-20
GCGGAACCCCGTCAGCGACAAGCCGCCTGATCAACGCCCAGTCCTCCACCGAGATCACCCATCCAATCTGTCTGGGTGGCCTCGTTTTCAACCGTCGCTATGGCCTCGTTTTCGAGCGTCGTCGACACGAGCCCTTGGTGTGGACTACGTGTTGTGCCCATGGACGTTGGCTTGACGGGCCGGGGCCCCTCTCGCAAGTTGTCGTGGATTGCCGACCGGGAGCGGCCCGGTCGGTAGCGCCGCATTTGCGGTAGGCCCCGGTGCTTGGTGAGCTTATGAGTGTTGGTCTGGTGTGCACGCACGATCGATTGTGGGTGCGGCCTGGACACGGTGACCGGGGAGGTGTTCCGGCGGCGATTGACGCCGACGTTCACCGGTGTCGCTGCGTGGTTGGCCGAGTTGCCCGGGCCGGTCGCGGTGGCCTACGAGGCCGGGCCGTTGGGGTGCGGGTTGGCGAGGGAGCTGACCGGCGCGGGCATGCGGTGCGGGGTCGCGGCGCCGTCGAAGCTGCAACTGCCGCCGGGTGACCGGGTAAAGACCGACTCCTGGGATGCGCTGCATCTGGCGAGGTTGCTGCGGATGGATCAAATTGTGCTGGTGCGGGTACCCGAGCGTGGAACAGGAAGCGGCGAGGAACCTGGTCCGGGCTCGGGAGGACGTCCGCGGTGATCTGAGGCGCCGTCGGCACCGGTTGTCGAGCTGCTGCGGCAGGGATCATCTACTCGGGCGGGCAACCGTGGACCGGTGCGCATGAACACTGGCTGCGCGGTCGGCGGTTCCCCGTGCCGGGGTTGCAGACCGCGTTCGACTCCGCGTTCGAGGCGGTGTTGCTCACCCAGGGCCGCGGGACCGGCTCCATGCGGCGATCACCGAGATGGCGATGAACAGTGAGTTCACCGACGTGGTGCACCGGTTGTGCTGCCTGCAGGGAGTGTCCACGCTGACCGGGTTTGGTCTAGCGGTGGGGGCCGGTGATTGTCGCCGGTTCACCGGTCCACCATTGGCGCGTACCTCGGTTTGGTGACCACCGAGTCGTCCTCCGGCGGCAGGGTTCCTAGGGATCGATCACGAAGACCGGCAACACCCACGCCCGCCGGCTGCTGGTCGAGGCCGCCTGGCCGCACCGCAGGTCCTACCGCAACCCCAGCACGGTCATGCAAGCCCGCTGGAACAACGCCAGCCCGGCGGCGCGGGCACGCGGGCACGCGGGCACGCCGGGAACCACCGGTTGCACCGCCGCTGTCAGCAGCTGCTGGGGCGGAAGAAGAAGACCGTGATCGCCAACGTCGCCGTGGGCCGGGTACTCGCCGGCTGGTGTCGGGTCGCTGGCCGTCATGGACGACTGACGAAGCCGCCGGATCGACGTGGATCAACCATGCCCGTCGTCTGGCGGATCACAGGCCCAGGCGGTGAGCGCAGTCGCGGCAGCGCGAGGTGCGAACCCGCGGGACAGCAATGAGCATCAACCATTGTCGTTGTCACGCTCGATCTCTAGACCGGCGCAACGCTCCAGCCGAACAGCCCGTCCTGCGGTAACCAATGCGCGCATATCAGTCTGACCGCGCGTCGGCAGGACACGCACACGACCACCGGTCACTGCCTGGCAAGAACAGCAGAAGCGCCCCGAAGAAGAACCTCCGGGCGCCGACGCTGCCTGCCAACTTGTCAGCATCGCTCACATATTAGCCGTTGACCTGGGTCGTTGATATGTACATGGCGTTTGGGTCAAGACGGCTGACCCGCTCCCGCCCCACCGACCGCAATAGGCTCCAGGGAGCCAATCATCTCGACCACGCGGTACCGGTCGACCCCATCAGGGCCGGGCAGCAGTGCGGGGTCCTCACCGGGCAACAACTCCGATGACAGGACCAGGTCACGGACAAGGTCGAAGCCGGCCGGATCGCGCATGAAGAGGATCCGTAGTTCCGCACCGTCGGGTTGCCGCAGTGTCACCAGCGCGGCGAACTGCTCCTGCACCCTGGGGTGCGCCATCATGATGGGACCGAGCCGTTCGGAACTCGTGCGATCGGCCGCGGCCACCAGTTCAGCGGATCGCGGCCCGTTGAACGTCATGATTTGAGCGAACATTACTGACTCCCTTCGGTTGGCGGCGAGGACGCGACCATGCTGGCCGGGTTTGCCGGAGAATTGCTGCGTACTGACACTGAGATCCGGTACTGACCTTCCAATGGTGGGAAACTTGCCTGGTGTCCGTGTGCGTCGGTCGGGAGAAGGAGATCGCGGTCATCGACGCGGCGCTGGCCGATGCCCGTGCAGGTCGTGGCGGCATCCTCGTCATCACCGGGGAACCTGGAATCGGGAAGAGTCGTCTGGCCGAGGAAGTTGTCACCCGGGCGGAGTGGGCGGGCATGCTGACCGCGCGCGGCCACTGCTTGGATGATCCTGGAGTGCCGCCGCTATGGCCGTGGTTGCGGGTGGCACGCGGCATCAGCGACCTCGGCGAGCTGCTCGATAACTCGGCCGACATCGGTTCCGATGCTGCAGCCAGGTTCGGGCTGTTCGAGGCGGTCGCCTCGGAACTCACGACGTTCGCCGGGGAGCACGGGCTTGTGGTCGTGCTCGAGGACATGCACTGGGCGGATGCGTCGTCCATCCGATTGGTCCGTCATCTCGCCGGCGACATGTGGACGACACCGCTGATGCTGGTGCTGACTGCGCGCGACCGCCCTGTTGTCCCCGCCTGGTCGTCCGGCTTACCGGAACTGCTCCGAGCGCCGAACGCCAGATCGCTGCCGCTGTCGGGGCTTTCCACGGCTTCGGTTGCGCAATGGCTGCGCTCCACGCCCGATCGCGCGGAATGGATCCCATTGGCGCAGCAGCTCAGGCTGCGGACCAACGGCAACCCGTTCTACCTACGCCTGTTGACCTCCGACGCACCGAGCCGGCTCGATGAGGTGGTCGCTCGGCGTGCAGATCTGCGTGCTGTCGTCATGGCGCAATTGAACGGGCTATCACCGCAGTGCCGCCGAGCGCTGGAAGCGGCCGCCCTGCTGGGTGAAAGCCTTGACCTTCCAATCCTGACCGACGTGACCGGCGCTCCGGCGACCGAAATCGCGGAGGCGATCGCCGAGGCGAGCAGCGCTGGGGTATTGAAGGCCACCGAGGGCGGCGCCGCGTTCATCCACGCCCTGGTCCGGGACGGCGTGGCCGCAAGTATTGAACCCGGCCGGCGGACCGAACTCCATCGCGCCGTCGCCCTGGCACTCGAGCGCGACGCCCGCGCAGGCATGGCAGGCTTCATCGCCGAACACTGGCGGCTCGCCGGCGGAACGGACGCTGTGAGTCGTTGCGTGTTGTGGTCCCGCCGAGCGGCGGCTCAGGCGGCGACGGGATTCGACCACGAAGGTGCTATCAAGTTCGCCGATCTCGCCCTCCGACAGGCGCAGTCCCTTGCGCTTTCCCCAGCACAGACTGCCGCCATCGCCGTCGAACTGGCCGAGCAGCAGATGGCGACAGGTGAGCTGCGCGCGGCCTTGCTTACCTGTGAGTATGCGGCGGACTTGGCGGAACGGGCCGGCGATGCGAGGTTGCTGGCACGAGCAGCACTGGTCATCAATGGGGTCGGCGACGATCACACCGTCCGCGTAATCAACGGTTTGAGCAGGCGCGCCATGGCGGCGCTGCCTCCGGACGAGAAGGTCCTGCGAGCCCGTCTGCTCGCGCGGCAAGCCGTTGCGGCGGCGGAGAGCGGGGGCGGCCATCATGCCGCCGACCTGGCCGCCGCAGCGCTTGCCGCAGCCGAACGCTCCGGCGATGCGAACGCCGAATGGGAGGCGCTCGCGGCGCGGCACCTGTCCATCGCCATACCTGAGACGCTCGAAGAGCGCGAGCAACTCGCCCGCCGGGCCATCGACATCGCGCTGTACAACGCGGAGCCGATGGCAGCACTCTGGGGACACCTGTGGATGACGGAGGTTCACCTCCAGCGAGGACATCTCGACCGGATCGACGGTGAACTGCTGGAAATCGACATCATCGCCGCCCGGACCAGGTCACCGCTGGCACGCGCTCCGCATCCGCGCCGCCCTGGCTGTCCTTCGGGGAGACTTCGGGCTGGCCCATCAGCTCAACGACGAATCGATGTCGCTGGCAGTCCGGGTGGATGACGTCTCGATGGTGGGCGTCGCTCACGCCTTCACCGTCGTCTTCGCCGCAATGTCTGGTGACAGCAGCCGAGTTCGACCCGGGGTGCTCGAGACCTTCCGCAACGGGCCTCCTCTGCCGCTGCTGAGGGCACTCCTCGCCGTGCTGCGCATCGTCAGAGGCGAAACAGTCCAAGCCGCAGGTGTTCTCGACGAGCTGCGCTTGACCATCGACGATCTACCCGTCGGCCCGCGGTGGGCCGGAACGCTGGCAACGGTCGCTGCCGCGGCCATTTTCCTGGACGACATTGACCTCGCTCAACGCGTGTACCGATGGCTGCTGCCCGGCGTCGGCCAGTTCGACGGTGACGGCTCGGGCGTCATCTTCCCCACCGGATCCAACGCGCGCATCGTCGGTGAGCTGGCGCTGGTCACCGGCCGGGTGGACTCCGCCGTCGGCCTGTTCGCTGATGCAGTGATTGCTAACAACCGGATCGGTGCGACGCCGTTCGTTGCGCTGAGCCGCCTGGGCTGGGCGCGGGCGCTCCGTTGCAGGGCTGTTGATCACGCCGGTGCAGCGGTCCGGTCGCTGGGTGATCTCCGGCTGGCCGGTGACCTGGCACACCAGGCCGCGGCGGAGTTCCGACGCCTCGGTATGCCCGGACCGCTGCACGTGGCGGATCAATTCCTGAGCCAACTGGTCGTCGACATCCGACGCGATGACCCATTGACCGGCCGAGAAGCAGAGATAGCAGGACTGATCGCCGAAGACCTCACGAACAGGGAGATCGCCGACCGGCTAGTTGTATCCGAGCGGACCGTCGAGTCACACGTCAGGAACATCTTGGCGAAACTCAACCTCACCCGACGGATCGAGATAGCCCGGTGGATCGAGCGATAGCGGCTGCTCGAGTACTACGCACAGCGCCGGTGAGCGGATCGACATCGAAACGTTGAGTGGCCATCTCCGGTACCGGGCCGACCCGTATCGTCCCCGGCCCGGAGGCTGGGGAAGACGTCAATGGCAGCCAAAACCTGACCAGGGGTCGGCCAGATGAGAATTGACGACGTTAGGAGTTTCTCGTCGTTGGTTGTGCTGGCGGGGACGCCTCCGTTGTCGCGGTTGTTGAGGCGGCAGTTGTCACCTGAGGGCGACGACGTCGGCGGGGTGGACGCGGTTAATCATGGCGGCGACGACGTCGTCGCCGAACACTTCACCCCAGCGGCCGAACGGTTTGTTGCTGGTGACGATCAGCGAGGCCCGCTCGTAGCGGGAGCTGACGAGCTGGAAGGACAGGTTCCCGGCCCCGGGGTTCGAAGGGTCCCAGGCGTTGCGGCCGAAGAACAGCGATGCACGGTGGTCCACACCTGAAGCGCCGCGAGCAGCAGGCTCGCCCCTCCTTTGCCCTGAGCGGTCACCAGGTCGTTGACCAGCATGCCGGGGGCGAACAGATTGGTTCCGACGATCAGCACGGCCAGCGCGAGGGATACCGATCGTGACCAGCACGTCTGCCGGGTCAGGCGTGTCGTTGATCGCGGTAGTTGGCACTGATTGATCGAGTTATCTGGCACCTTTGGTGGTTTCCTGTCAGGCTTGGTGCCGCCCGGTGATCGCACTGCCAGGTAGCCGATTGGGGCAGTGACGCACGTGCCTGGTCCCCAGGATCGGATGACGGTGCTGGATCCATGCTTGCACGACGGGGTCCCGTTGACGGGGGCCGCGCGCCGGGCGGGTGTTCCGTTGCGGACCGAGAGGCGGTGGCTCACGGCCTACAAATCGAGCGGCGCCCAGGGATTGAGCCGGTCGGGGCGGGCTGATCGCGGTGGCCGGCGGATGCCGCGGGAGATGCGGGAATTGATCGAAGGCATGGCGTTGCGTCGGCCGCCGCCCCGGATGGCGGAGGTGTACCGCGCGGTCGGCAGGATCGCCGAGGATCGCGGGTGGCAGGCACCGTCCTACACGGTCGTCCGGCGGGTCATCGTAGGTCTGGACCGCAGCCTTGTGGCGTTGGCGCATCACGGCCCGGATGACTATCGGGACCGCTACGAGCTGGTGTTGTGGAGAGAATCGGTGCATCCTAACGACGTCTGGCAGGCCGACCACACCCAACTCGACGTCGTGATTTAAACGAGAAGGGGTCACCGGCCCGGCCCTGGATGACCACTCCCGGGCGAATCGCCGGATACACAGTGTTCCTCGGCGAACCGACCGCTGTGCAGACGGCATTGGCGTTGCGGCAGGCCATCTGCCGGAAGGAGGACCCGGCGTGGCGGGTGTGCGGGCTGCCGGCGACCCTGTACAGCGACCACGGCGGTGATTTCACCAGCGATCACATCGCGACGGTGTTCGCCGACCTGAAGGTGCAGCTGATCCACAGTTCGCCGGGCAAACCCCGGGACCGGGGCAAGGTCGAACGGATGTTCGGCACCCTGACGACCGAGTTGCTGCCGACTCTGCCTGGGCAAATCCCACCGGGCAACTACGGAAAACCCGTCAATGCGCCGGGATTGATGCTGTCCCAATTGGACTCCGCCGTCGGCCGCTACATCGTGGACACCTATCACCAGCGGGTCCATCCGGAGACCGGGCAATCGCCTGCCGCACGATGGGCGGCGGGGGACTGGCTACCCCGGATGCAGGAGTCCGCGGAGGTGTTGGATCTGTTGCTGTTGACTGTCACGACACCGAGGAAAGTCCAACGCGATGGCATCCACTGCCATGGGTTGCGGTACTTCTCGATCACTCTCGCCGCTTATGTGGGGGAGCCGGTGATCGTCCAGTATGACCCCCGGGACTTGGCCGAGATCCGGGTTTACCACCACGGTTTTTCCTGTGTCGGGCCGTGTCCCCGGACATCGCGACTGTCACCCGTCTCTCTCAAGGATCTCGAGGCGGCGCGAAACCAGCGGCGCCGTGAACTACGACAGCACCTCACCGCTCGGCGCAGGCTGGCCGACCTGCTCACCCACCTCGACCCACCGGCGTCCCTGGTCATGCCCCGTGAGGCTCCGGCCCCGCGCGCAGGGGACAGACCCCGGTTGAAGCTTTACCGCGACGACTGATCCGCTCACTGCATTGCCTACGAAGGAGGACCGGTTGAGCGAGCCACCCGGGGTCGCTACTGAGCGATCGCCACATCGGCTGGCCGGCTTCCAGGTCACCAAGCAGCACCGACGGTTCGTCGAGTTCGCCGACGCAGTCCGCCGGGACTCGACGGCCGCTGGCCGTTGGTGGATCGATTTCATCTTCGTGGATTGCTTCAGGGCACCATCGAGACTCCGACCTCGGCCGTGACGGTGTCGATACATGCGGCCAGTGCGCAGGTTTCGCCGGTCGATGGGATTGATTAGCCCCCGGTAGACGGCGTCGTAAATGGTCTCCGTGCACACGTGCCAACCCGGTCGGCGCCGGAACCGGCGCCGCAGCCACCGACTGATCTGACCGGGCGACCAACGTTTACCGAGCTTCCGGCGACGAGCTGTCGTAGTTGGGGATCAACAGCGAACCGGCGCAGCTTGGGTCGCCGCCGCCGAAGGTGGGCCTGGGTGTGGGCGTACCACGGTTGGTAACGGCCGTCCGGTTTCCGTTACGGGCAATTTCCCGGTACACAGTCTGATGCGGCCTGCCGATCCGCGATGCGATGAGCTTGACCTGCTCCCCGCGGGCGAGGCCGTGGGCGATCGCGATCCGATCGTCTTGCGACAGGTAACGGGCACTGATCGGGACCTCGACGAAGCTCACCCCGCCAGCGTCGGTGAACCGCAGCGATCCACAGCTCAACGACACCCCGACCCGATGCGCGGCCTCCGCGCCGGACAGGCCCTGCCTAATCAACTCGAAATAGCGGTACTTCACCGTCGACGACATCTTGTTCCACGCGTACCTCGGCACCGGAATCCTGTCTTCGACAGATTCAGGACGATGACTAGAATCCGCCGCGTGTGGGCCGCGGTGTTCATCGACGCGATCAACGTCAAGATCCGCGACGGGCAGGTCCGGAACCGGCCGGTGTACGCCGCGATCGGCGTCGACCTTGACGGGGAGCGGGACATCCTGGGGTTGTGGGCCAGCACCGGCGGTGAGGGCGCCAAGTTCTGGATGAGCGTGCTGACCGACCTGCGGAACCGCGGCGTGAAGGAGACCTTCTTCGTCGTCTGCGACGGGCTCAACGGTCTGCCCGATGTGGTGTCCAACGTCTGGCCGCAGGCGATCGTCCAAACGTCATCTGTTCACCATGGTGGTGGCGGGATGGTCTCGCCGGTCACCTGCACCACCGCGGACAGGACCTGTGCAAACGCGTCACCTTCGAGGTCCACATGCAGACCTGTCCGTCCGCGGCGGCGGCAGGCTTCGTATCGGCCAGCGGGAGCAGCGCCGATTGAGCGCCGAGATGAGGTTCCGACGACGCATTCGCGGGTGTCTCTGGACCGCGAGGGAGCGGCACATGGGAAAGGTCATCGACACTGACGACGAGACGGCGGTCTTCGCCGGAATCGATTGGGGCGGCAGCTTCCACCAGCTCTGCGTGGTCGACGCAGACGGGCAGGTGACGGTCCGCCGCAAGATCGATCACTACACCGCCGACTGCTGGTGGAGTTCCTGCAGGGCCAAGGCCTTCAGGTGTTCTGCGTATCGCCGAAGATCTCCGCCCGGGCACGGGAACGTTACCGGCTGGCCGCCACGAAATCCGATGCGTTCGACGCGTTCGTGCTGGCCGACACGCTGCGCCACGAACACACGCAATGGCGGCCATTGGCCGTGGCGTCACCGTTGTTGGCCGAGATCCGGGCGCTCAGCCGAGACCGGCAACGGATGATCGAGATCCAACGTGCAACGGAGTCGAGACTGAGGGCGACGTTGGAGGCGTTCCACCCAGCCCCTCTGCACCTGTTCTCGAGCCTGGACCGCGACATCACCCTCTCTTTCATCTGCGAGTATCCGACGAAGGCCGAGGCTGTCAGGGTTGGACCTGCACGGATGCAACGGTTCTGCACTCGGCATAGCTACACCGGTCGCACCGACCCGGCCGTGCTCGTGCAACGGATGCGGCCACATTTGCTGACCGCCGCACCGGGCAACCGTCGCCGGGAAATCCTTGGCCGCGGCGATGTTCGCGGCGCAGCTGCGGCTGCTGAACACCCAGATCCGGGCCTAAGACAAGCACCTCGATGAACTCCTCAAGTCCCACCCGGACTCAGCGATCTTCCTCAGCTTCCCCGGTATCGGACATCGTCGCCGGCGTCCTTCTCGCCGAACTCGGCGAGGACCGGACACGGTTCCCGACCGTGGCGGCCCTGCTCGCCGAGACCGGCCTGGCCCCGGTGACCAAAGCGTCCGGCCGCACCCGCAGGTCAGAATCCGCTACGCCGCCAACCGGCGGCTACGACACGCCATCGATTGGTGGATGTTCGTCTCAACCCGAGAAGACGAACGCTCCGGGCGGATCTACGACCACGCCCGCGCCGCCGGTCACGGCAAATACCGCGCCCTGCGCGGTCTGGGCGCGCGTTGGGTCCGCATCCTATGGCGCTGCTGGATCGACCGGACCCTTTATGACCCGGGAAGACGCCAACTCACCCCGGGAACGCAACTGACCACCACCAGCTAACCCCGTCCGGCGGGAATCACCCAGCCCCGGTCCACGCCGTGACAGCCCGGGTCGCTCCACCCTGCCCCGGACCAGGGCCTCCAACGCCGGGGAACGTCGGCGCATCATGGGCCGCACCGCGGGGCAGGGTTGACAGCGGGAGTCTGCATCATCTATTTGATCCGTAACACGTTTCGGCTGACCTCCCGCAAGTACTGCGATGAACTCAAGCGCGATGTCCGGCCGATCTACACCGCGGTCACGCCGCCTCCGCTCGGGCCGCGTTCGACGACCTGGCCGAGAAGTGGGTACCAGATACCCGGCGGTGACCAGGTTGTGGGACAAAGCCTGGGCCGAGTTCATCCCGCCCCTAAACTAACTCGCTGTCGCGCCGAACCCGGGACCTGCTCGCCGGGGACCTGGGCGCGCCCCGGGACTGCCCGTCGACACCGACGACGAACCCGAAGCACCAACCCCGGTGCCGGTTCCGGTGCCGCGGGCGGCGTACACGAGGGCATGCGCGGCGGGCGTGGGCTCGTCGCCGCGCCGACCTGGCAGACATCGCCGGCGCCGAAGCCATCCTCGACCAGATAGACGCCCGGGCCAGGGAACTGCAGCAACGGACGGCGACGATCCTAGATGCAGCGACCGCTCCCGAATTGTTGATCGCGGCTGATGCGGCATCACCTAGTCGACCAAGTGGTTCTCTTCCGCGCCGGTGGACGTCCTGATGAGTCGGATCGCAAACCGGACAAACCCTCGACCACTGACACGGTGCGGCCCCGGGGTTCCGACCCGTCAGCTGGTTCCCAGCGGAACTCACTCGCGGGACCGCACCGGACAAACTAGCGCCCTACAAGGCAGTATAGGACAATCAGTACATAACGACCTTTGAGCGCGAAATGTCAGGACGCCTGGGAGACGCGGGGGACACGCGGACCCGATTCGAGCAGGAGGTGAGACGTGGCCAAGGACTTCGACCGGTTACTAACGACGGGGGAGGTGGCGCGGATGTTCAGGGTCAATCCCAAAACCGTGGCCAAGTGGGCAGCCGCAGGTCGCATCGGTTCCCTTCGCACACCAGGTGGGCACCGCAGATTCCGGCAGTCAGAGGTGAGCGCGCTGCTAGCAGGCGTGACGGTGCATGCCCGACGATCGAGCGGCGAGTGACATTCGCCCCGGCCAAACGGTGATCTGGAAACACGCGATTGCGTTCGCCCGCGCCTAGCGTTCGTTCCGTCGCTCGCCGGTTCACGCAGCGGCGGCGAGAATTTCCCGCCGCGGGCGGCGGTGGGGTGTGAATGATCGTTAATCTGGCGCATTTGGTCGCGCTAAATGGCTCTCTTGGAACGTTCGTACCGGGCACCCCTGGTTGCTGGCAGGTACCCTTGCTGCCTCCCGCGGGTGATGGTGGCGGGTGACCGTGGTTCCACCGGTGTGTCAGGCCGCGCTCGGCGAGGAGCCGACCTCACGAAAACACGCGTCGACGGCGGTGACCGATCCGACAAATCAACAGATTCCAGTACCACCGTGGCGCGCGGCTCCGGGGAACGAAGACAACGAGGTTGCGCCGATATTCGAGTGCACCCGAATCTCGACCCGCTACCGTACTGCGCCAGGTCGACGCCGGCGCCGCACCTGCCGGTGACGTCAACTCAGACCCGCCGGGCAATCCCTCCAGCACCAACGACGCCGGACCGTGCGCGGCGCGGTCGGTGAAGCGGTGGACGATGGACGGCTCGTCCGCGCGCCCGACTATGGCTCGCTGAAGTGTCACCTGGACTGCCCTCGCATCGGAGAACCGCACAACATTCCGCGGCCGCGCCCCCGACGGTAGACCCGGGCGCACCGTCTGGGCGCGCCAAAGGCGCTCACCAGGTCCTGCGGGTTTTTTGCGGTGATGCGCTCCGTCATCGCCTTCTGGACCTTCGGCGACCTGGTAATGGCACTGTGCAACGGCCATGGAAAGGGCGGGACCGTATATGTGTCTGGCTGCGCCGCGGCGGCATTTCTTGCTGCCGGGTGTGGTTCGGGTTCCGGGTTAGCCGCCGCCCAGCGCTCCGACCGCCCGTGCGATGACCACCAGGGAGGTGATCAACGCGGCGGTGGCTTGCACGCCCATGAGGATCTTCGCGCGGGATGTCAGCGGCATGGTGTCGGTCGGGCTGAATGCGCTGGAGTTCGTGGTCGACAGGTACAAATAATCGACGAAGGTCGGAATCCAGTCGTCCTTGATGCTGGACCCGGCGGACACCTCGACGACGGTGTCCTGGGTTTCATCCTGGGTGAATCGAAAGTCGGCGAGCGGAAGCTTGTCTCGAGGGTCGGTTTGTGTCCGGGCAACCGGGCCACCGCGGTCCAGTTCCCAGTAGATGAGGCCGAAAGCGATGACATTGGTGGCCCAGACTTGAAGCGCCGCGAGGAGCAGGCTCGCCCCTCCTTTGCCCTGAGCGGTCACCAGGTCGTTGACCAGTATGCCGAGGGCGAACAGGTTGGTTCCGACGATCAGCACGGCCAGCGCGATGGATACCGATCGTGACCAGCGCGTCTGCCGGGTCAGGCGCACCGGGTTCGTTGCTATCAGCGCTATCAAAAGGATGAGTTCCAGGACTGGGATCAACAGCCTCGGGCCGAGCACCAATGGCTCGGGTAGTAAGCCGTACAACGCGGCTGCGACCAGAACGGCGAGTGCCGGTGGTATTCGGGCCTCGCCATGTTTGCCGCGCCGCGGGTTGTGCGCCCCACGAGCGGGCGGTGGATCGCTCAGCCCCTGATCGTCTGGGCCAGTCATTTGTGGACCATCCCCTATCACCGATCTCCCGGCTGGGGCCGAAAGCCCATCCGGCAGAAATGGGCAGCCGGGCGCCGAGCCAGTGGCGTCTTCCTGCTCGACGGGACGGCAGCCGTGGTCCTCGACTGCGGTTCAGCCATCCGAGTATGGCGCCGCCCGGGCCGAGCAGCACCCTGCAGTTCAACGCGGTGTCGATGTGGTTGCGGACCAGCGTCTCCTGGTCTGACACGAGGCGCACACCACCCGAATCGGACGGTGCCACCCGCGACACCAAGACGCTGCTCGACCGCGGTGACGGTCAAACCGTCAACCCCCGGTTTGTTCGTACCTCGGTTACCCGCGACCCGGTCGAACGCCACGATCAGCGTCGCCGGGTCATGCACAAAGTTGACCGGTCATCGAACCGGCGGTCAGCATCGACCGCCGCCCAGCGGTGCAGCTTGGCTACCCGGCCGGATACCTCGGTCGGAGCGCCGCCATTCAGCAACGCATCTCGCGGCATTGCAGTCTTCCTTCCACACCCCATCGCTGTCGTCCTTCCCATGTGGCCGGCTTTCCCGACCTCGGAGTACCACGGCGACTCCGCCCCGCCCCGGAGCGTTCAGCAGACAGTGCGCCTATCCCACCCACCAAGCCGCTTCACCCTTGGAAGGGAGCCGACACCGGCCAGTTCCGGTGTTCACTGCTGCTCCCTCGATCGAGGAGGAGGCCAGCTCTGTCCCTGCGGCCTCGCCATGGCTACGCCGCAGACCTTCACCATGGCCTCCCCGGACGCTGATTTCACCGGCCCGGGAAATTCCCGACGCGGCACCCAGCCCCAAAGCCATGACGGAATGGCGCAACGCAGGCGGCGATAGCGGCCTGGAAGCCCTCCGCGTACTCAAGCGACGACGGTCCGACGTCGTCTACGCAGCGTTACAAGCCGCTCTCGCAGCTCAACCTCGAATCGCCGCCGCTTGACAGAGGAGTTAGCGACAGTCTGAGCGCGTCAGCCGATAAGGGTTGTCGGCACAACGAGGTTCGGGTGGTTGTAGATAGCGGTCAGCGAGGTTTGATCGTCCGTGGCACAGGCGGCGGCGACCTGGTCGAGGAGGGCATCGTAATAGCACCAGTCTTGCCGTCATAGGCCTCGGTCATGCGACCCCACTCATCCCAGGGAAGCATCTCAACTTTGTTGAGCGCTGCGAGATCCTTCACTGCGTTGCCGCGGATCTCAGCCGGGCCCCAATTCTCGGTTCCGTAAACGTCGAAGCTCGCGGCGTCAATCTCGCTTCGGCGGTAGGCCTGCCGCGCTTCTCCGCCGGTGAGGAAGTCTCCGGGGGCGAGATCCTCCGCCCTGTCCAGGACGGCGCCGCCCAGGTTCTCTGGGTCGATGCGGATCCACCTGGAGTCTGTCGGGTCCCAATGCTCGACGATCCAGTGGTCAAGGCTCTGAGCAGGTTGGAAATAGGTCGCGAACCCGCACCTGACCCGCGCAGTAACGCCTTGGTGCCGTAGCAGCGCGCAGGCCAGAACAGCGAAGTGTCGACAGGTACCGACGATTCGCTCGTGTGGTTCCCGCGGCACGTCCAGCGGTTGATGGTTCAGAGCCAAAACGGCCTGGATCAGGTCCGGTGCTGGTCGGATCTGATTGATTGCGAAGCGGTGCGGGGGCAACTGCAGCTGTTCAGCGTCAGAAGGTTGGATCACGAGCGAGTGCACCGACCAGCAGATCTCAACCGGAGTGCCGGTCACGCCCTGCAGGGCCGCTAACGGAACCTCCGCGAGCCCAGTCAGCGGACCAGCCGTTGAGTAGTTCATCGTTGCCACCCGGACGATGCTAGGCGTCGAGCCTGACATCGACGCCAGAACATCTCCACTCAGCGCGCCTGCGTTATCCGGCCGCCGAGGCAGTGTTCGGCTGCCGAACCTTGGGCATTGCGCACGTCAGCAATGTAAGACGCTTCCGACATTCCGACCGGAGTTGCGTCCAGTGAACATTCCCACACCTTCTGAGCACGCTCAGAGAGGTGAACAGGCAGGGGTAAACGGATGGCACTAATTCCTACTGCCGGTCCGATCTATATCCTGTGCAGTACCAGGATGGGATCGGGTCGGTTCGCCTCCGACCAGCCGATCGGCTAACCCGCAGGATGCACATGAGCTTTGGCGCTCGTCCTCGTCGGCGGAGCCGCCGAGGAGACCACGAGAATCGCAAGCACCGGACGCGGACATGGAGGAGCGCCAACAAAGGCGATGAGTCTCAATTGATCTGCGAGTCTCAACAGCATGACCGACTCTGAATCCATCGAGCCGCGAGCTGACCTCGGGCTCTTTTCCGGGACCGAGGCAACGTTCGCGCGTGGGCCTACACGGTCGACGCCCTACGTCGATCTCAGAAGTTCACGTTGTGCACCGTCCGCGCTGACTCCCTATGACACTCCCCTTCTGGCAATCTGGGCCGCCGGCAGCATGTGCTTCAACACTGGCGCCGCCCAGCAGAAGGCCAAGACTTGGCGGGGAACCCCGACCGCGTCCCCACCACGGGTACCCCGGACCTCGTTGGTGAGGATTACGTCATCGAGGGCATCGCGCCGTGGGCACTGATAAAGTCTCGCGTGGATCCTTTGGTGTCAGCTTCCGGCCAGCGTACGGGTGGCGTGTTCGCGTTCGGCAAGGGGAGCCTTTCAGTGAGACCCGTTACCAGTTGAGCTAACTCAGGCCTTGACTTTGAACGGTGCAACCGTCTGATCACCGTTGTTAGGGCCCTAATGAAACAAATTTGTGAGCGGGGTGGCACCATAATGGTGGTAAATCAATGCGTTTCGCATGTTAAGTCAACCAGCCGTAAGAGAACGCGAACCGGGAGAAAGCACTCATGCCGGATCTACTCGTAGATTTCATCAGCTCGCTCGACGGTTACGGTGCCGGCGAGGGCTGGCCGGGCCATTGGGGGCTCGCGGGGCCCGAGTATCTCGCCTGGCTGGAGGAGGACCCGTCGGCCGGCTACCTGATCCTGATGGGCCCGAACACCTACCGGCCGATTTCGGGTGTCGCTGAGGACGGTGCGCCGGGAACCGAGGGACTCGCCGGCGCGTCGAAGGTCGTGTTTTCGAGCTCCCTGGAGGAACCGCTGTCGTGGCCGAACACGCGGCTGGTCACGGGCGATGCGGTCGCCGCAGTGGCGGACATGAAGGCCAACGGCACGGTGTCGATGCGCACCCTAGGCAGCCTGACCCTCTGCCGCTCGCTATTGCGCGCCGGACTGGTGGACCGCTTCCGAGTGTGCGTGTTTCCAGTCATCACCGGCAGCACCGGTCGAGAGCGCATCTACGACGGCTATCCCGATGTCGGTTTGGATATGATCAGCAGCCGCACGTTCGACGGCCGCATCCAGCTGCTCGAATACGCGCCGCGAGTCCTGGATGGTCCACTCATCGCCACAACAAGCGAGGGCTGACGGATCAGCTGACGGAGTGGCTGCGGCCTACACGTGGAAACGGTGTATGCAGTTCTGGCGGCCTGTGGTGACAGCATAGGGCCGTTTTTCTAGGATCCAGCGGACCTCGTCACTGCGGCCTGCCTTGGGCGGCTTTGATGTACAGGTCGTCGTGGTCGGTGGGCGGAACGGGATTGTCCCGGAGGTGACGACGTCTGATGCGATGTCGCGGAGTTTGCGGTTGGTCTTGGCTGGCCCTGGTGAGCAGGCGGAAGCATTGTTCGGCGGTGAGCCGGTAGGTGGCCATCAAGACTCCGATGGCGGTGCCGATGATCTGGTTGCTTGCCAGCGCGGACCGGATTTGCTGTCTGCGGGCTTCGGTGTTGTCGACGGCTGGTCCCCGGATGCGGTGCAGCTCGATGTTGGCCCGCACCCGGCGCGGGCGCAGAGGGAGCCGGACATCGCTGTCCCCAGGTTTGAGAGATCCCGAGGCCGACCGTGACGTCACCTTTACCGAAACCGAATGCGATCAGCGCAGAATTACATCGTGGGGCTGGAGACAGCAGGCAATCAGCGCCAGCAAAATGCCGACTGGCTTCGTGCGGCCCGAGTAATACGACGCAAGGGTTTCGGGGCGTCAGCCGCACAAGCCCTGTTCAACGCGTTGGCCCGTTTTGACGCGGCTGGCGATGCGAAGGCTTGCGAATGCTGTTAGGGGCTTGACGCCGGGTAGCGCTGGTCAGAGTGTGCCGCTTAATTGGGCGGTTCACATCCATGCCTACTCAAATGCCTTCGACCCGCTCGCCACCCAGTCGGGTTGGGACCTCTCGGGTGGGCCTTGCATCGGCGGGTAGCGAGTGCGGGACGGCTCCGTAAACGCGCCGCGCTGTTTCCCCAAAAAGGAGCCGCCGATCGGCGTCAGAGTGCGAGTCGAAGATGGCGTCGTACGCGGCGTAGAGGTTGGCGAAAGTCGATCGCAGCGTCTCGATCGGTAGATCCGAGCCGAGCATGCAGCGCTCGGCACCGAACGCTTCGACGACGCCGTGCAGCCAAGGTCGAAGAATGTTTGTGTCCCACGATCCGAAAATTGTGCCGATGGCATCAATGCGGGTTGTCACATTGGGCTCCTGGGCTACTCGGCGCAGGAGTCTGAGATGGTCGCGGCGCCCGTCGTCGGACAGGTCGTTGGGCCAACCGAAGTGGTCCAGAACGACTGACATCTCGGGAAATCGGCGTGCGAGGTCCGCCACCCGTCCGATCTCGCTCGGCCCCGCCTCGATGGTGGCGACCAACCCCAGATCGGCCAGAAGACGGACCCCTTCAGTCAACCGCTCGCCGCCGTCGGCCGGGGGGCCCGACCGGCCGGTTCGGAGTGCAGGGACGAGCCGGATGCGCACACTCGTCACCAAGGGATTAGTCCGCAGCGCCTGCACGAGCGGCTCAAACCCAGGGTTGGTCGGGTCGCCGAGCGCGACCAGTGCAATTACCTGCCCTGCGGTGTTGTGAGCGGCAACCCAATCGGCCGCTGCCACCGGATCAGCCGCACCAGCGTCGGACCAAATGGCGCCACCCACGTCGAATTGCGCCGTCGCGTCGTTGTAGTCCGCCAACGTGTAGGTATCGGGTAGCGAGTCGTAGTCACCGAGCATGTCGCGCACCATCGTCCGGTCCGTCAGCCAGAAGACAGGGTTGCGGTGCTGATCCCAGAGATGGACGTTGCTGTCAACCACCTGCCCGATTCGCCCGGCCAGCGTTTGGGTCGTGTGCATCCGCAAACGTTACCGTTGCGCCGGTGCAGCCCAGGCACGCCGTGGCCGCGCCAAGTGGCCCACTTCTATCCAGTTGTGGGTGCAACTAACCGGCCGACCCGGCTCGCCAACCCGACGATCTGAAGTGATTCCGCTGCAACCCGATCCGCCGCCGCCGCGCTTGCGTTGCAAGGGAAGCCATTCAGCGCGGCCAGGGGCGCCATTAGTTCGACTAGTCACGCCGCGTTCGAGACGTTCTGGCGTCCTATGGCGCGCTTGAGCCATCTTGGCCGGGCCCCGGCGATCGGGCTCTCTCAGAAGCTGTAGGTGTGCTGGATGCGCTGTGGTTCGTCATAGTGCTGTTGATGCTCGCGTTCGCTTCGGCCGGTGCCTTGAAGACCGTCTCGTTCGGAGGTGACAAGTGGGAGCGGCTGACCTGTGCTGGTCAAGAGCCGGCCGACCGGTTGTGACTGCGCAGAAACACACCCGAGGTGAGCTCCCGCTATCGACTGAGACGATGCCCGTGGGCGAGGGCTGGGCGGTCAATGACAAAACTGCAACGATTCCGGCGTGAAGAACGTCTGCAGGGTGCCGGAAGGCAGAGCCGGTGCGCGGCGTCCGGGTGGGGTTGGTTTGGTGCCGTGTGGGATCGGAAAGTCGTTCGAAGCGGTATTGGTAACCGGGTTCGTGCCTACCGGCGGCGACTGAGCCAGGCTGCGCTGGCCGGCGTGGCGGTGCGCTCCAAGTCTGGCTGCCGCAGGTCGGGGGCGGCTTACGGGTCGGTAATGGCCTGTCGGTGGTCGCCGACATGGCGCGCGTTATCAACGTTGATGTGCCGTACCTGACCGGCCGGCCTTGGCGGTGCGCGCCTGACGGCGACATCGATGGAGTCGCTGTTGGAGGTTCGGTGGACCGCAATTCGGTATGATCATGATGTCCGCGGCACGTCCGTTCCGGCATCCGTCACGCTCGATGCTCTGTGCCGAGCGGTGCACGACGGGCTCGCCGACGGCTCGGCGGCGCGCTACAGCCCCGTTGGGCTCCACGATCGCCACGGTGATGGGGCCATCGGCTGATCCCGGCAACGCCCGTTGGTGTCGAGAATTTTTATGGCGTGCTCGTTGTCGCCTACGACAATCCAGTAACCGCCGGGCCCGCTCGGGCACCAGTGGAACCTGTTGCGGTGCTGATCATCGGAAGTAGGTCGCCGTACCCGACGTCGGCCAGTGCGGCGATGTCGTCCGGTTCCACTGCCGGTCGCGGGGAGGCGGCCACTTGGGCGCGGAAGGCGCCTGCTGCGTCGGCGTGGGCGCCGGGGCCGTCCAGGCGATATCGAGGTGGCAGCATCGGTCCGAACAGCAACGGCTCGGCGAGGTCCGGGCGCCGCCGCACCTGCGGCGTCACTCCTGCCGCGTCGGCCAAGGCAAGTGCGAGCACATTATGCGAATCGATGGCAGGCGGGGGCACGGCAACGCTGGCTCTGGCTGCCCGCTGGTCCAGCGCGGGACCGTCACCTGACCAGGCGCCGACGATCCAGCGGGCCTGTAGTTCGACCGGGGGGAAGTACGGCCCTTGCAGGGCGAACTGTCCGACAACGCCGAAGTATGGCAGATCCGGATGCATCGTGCGGTGGTGCAGCCTCAGGTCGGGTCCGAGGACCGACCAGATCTCCCCGGACAGGAAGGGGATGTCCAGGCGGTATCCGGTTGCGCAGACGATCGCGTCGACGGGTTCAACCGTCCCGTCGGTGAATGTGACCTGATTTCCGTGGGCCTGTTCGATTGCGGGCCGGCACACGATCGTCCCGGCCTGTACCTGTCCGAGATAGTCCTGGCACAGTGAATGTCCGGCGACAACGAAATCGGTGCTCGGCTCGGGAGCGCCGAAGTCGGCCGGATTCCCGGCGACGCGTAGCACGCGCTCCCGCAGTAGTGATCCGTACCTTGATCGTGGCATGGCAGCTCGCCGCAGCGCACCGACGTGGGTGTACCACTGCCAGTCGGACGGCACTCCGGCGACGTTCTTCTGCAGGACGTAACGCGGTTTGCGATACGCGGATACAACATCTGTGACGGTTGCGATGTCGGAGGCGATCTCGTGCCCGCTCACGCCGTTGCCGTAGACAAGCACTCGCCGATCACGGAAATGATCGACACCGGGATAATCGAAGGCGTGCACCCGCTCGCCCGTGAACCCGTCCAGGCCGGCTGCTAGCACCGGAGCGCGGAACCGCCCGGACGCGACGATCAGCGCATCGAACGACTCGCCGTCCACCTGCCAGGTCGGCCGGACGTCGCGGACCCGGGTGTTGAAACGGATGCGCCCGGTCACCCCGAACGCGTCGGAATAGGCGCGCAGATAATTGTGGACCTGTTCGGCGGCGGGATGCAGATCGAAGGAAAACGGCGGAGGGTAATCGGAAAAGGCGGTCATTGCGCGGCTGGTATTTGTGCACATGCCCGGCCATATGCCGCTGTGCGCCCCGGCGGTATTCCACTGCCCACCCAGGTCATCGGACGCCTCGAACACGCTTACGTCGAAGCCGGCCTCGATGGCGTGCTTCGCCGAAACCAGTCCACCGGGGCCGGCACCGATCACGGCGACCCGCGCCCCCTGGCTGAGCCTGTCCATCCCGGCCCCTCTCGATCAGTCGAGACAGTCTGACCGGCGGCACGAGCCGCCCACAATCCCGATCTGCTCCCGTAAGGAGAGCCGCCCGGGATTGGGTTGGCCACATCGCGCGAACGGTCGCCGGGAGCCGCACCAAACCATCCTCAGCTCTGGGTGGCCGTCGACACACCGATCAGGTGAGATGAGCTCCGCCGGTCAGCGGACCGCGGGCGCCTCCGGGTCGTGACCTGGAGGTTCGATGGCAGTCTGGACCGACGGGACGCGGGCCGGCCATTCATCCTGTTGAGCTGGTCGGCGGTGAGGGTTTCCGTGGCGCGGAGCAGACGGTTGCAGGAACTCCGCCCCGGTGAAGGGCTACCCCGGGGACGGACGCGGTCGGATAGTCCTCGTGCGGCCGGGCACCACGAGGGTGCCCCGATCTGCTGGGCATGACCCCAGGACCGCAATGTCCCGCTCGTGGTCTTCGGTGACCCGATCGGCTTCGAACGCACCAGGACCGGTCGGGACCACCCAGATCGGCCGCAACCATCTTGAGCCTGCTGGGCCTGACCCTGAGCTACCTCCTGACAGTCTGGATCGAGCACATCGAAGCGCTACCCGACAGCTGATTTGGCGCGCAACAGCCACCCGCCGTTGCCCACCCACCGACCCGAAGCGGTCGCCGCCCGCCCAGGCGTGATCGGCGGATGCCCGAAGAGGGCACGATCCCACTGATCTTCTCCTTGCCGCAGAGCGCGAGACCGACCTGCCGTCGTCCACTTGGACGGCAAGTGCCGCGTAGTCGCCCATCGCGTGGTGCACCCAGGCGTTCCGGTTGTCCGGTTGGTCGAAATTCGGCCGGGGCGGGCGGCGAATTTCCGTCGTTGGCGAAAAGTGGGGCCTAGCTGACCAGCGAGGGGGAATTAGAATTCCGTGGTCTGTTCTTCTGGAGTAACACAATGACCCGATATCCGGCGATCGACGGCACGGTCTCCTTTCCGTCCGACCGAGGGAAGACGGCCTCGGTGACCTATCTCAGGGCTGATACGGGGGTGCGACGCCCCAGCCCCAGCGTGGCACTGGGGCGTGTGGGACGACCGGGGCGTCGGGCTGTGAGTTGAACTGCGCCAACCGGGTTCCCCACTCTAGGTACCCCACCAGCGCCGCCCGGAACTCGGGATCATCGGGTAGTGCGGCATCGTCGGCTGCGCGGCTCATCAGCGACGCGAAGCGGAACCGCTGTTCGGCGGTAATCCGGAGGTTGCGATGGTGGTCGAGCATGGCCTCGTAACCGCCGAGCTTTTCGGTGTAGTCGGCGGGTCCGCCGAACACCTCACTCCACCACGCCGCGGCGTTGGCGCGGTGCTGCTCGCTGACCCCGCCGGGAAACAGCGGACCCAGCACATCGTCTGCTTCTACTCGATTGTAGAACGCGTCGATCATTGCCCGGAGCGCCGCTGAGCCGCCGGCCCAGTCGTACAGGGTCGGAGTTGAATCGCCCGGCATACCAACGAGCGTAACGACGATCAAGGGCCCAATGTGCTTTGGCCCTATGGGTCATCTGCTGCGCGGGCGTTCGGATCTATTGCCCGGCCCGGCGGTGACGGCTGCGTCGGCTCTGCTCGCACTGATCGAGGTCCGGTTGCGTCCGGTGAGCCAGATGAGCCAGACGACCGCGCCGAACGGGATGTCAATCAGGTGGGTCGTGATGGTGAGCAGCAGGACGCCGGCGGCGGCCTACGCCGCATCGGTGCCCAACCCCACCGGCAGCACCGATGAGGCCTCGACGACGCCGATCCAGCCGGGGCTCGCTTGACACGGCGGTCAGCAGCCGGCCGACGGCGGCCCAGCGATTTCCTGTCGTTGGCGTGGGAGGTCAGGATCGTGCGATTCGGCGGCCCCACACGGCACGTCCGTAGGTGGAGGTGTACAGGTAGCCGGTTTTGGGCGAGGAGGTGCTGGACGCTGACGGTGGGTAGGTTCGCCAGGAATGAGCGCCACGTGCGTCCTTCGTCGGTGCTAACGAGTTGTCCGGGCCGTCGCCCGCCGCGTACAGCGTGCGACCATCGGTGGGGTGGGCACAGGCCATGCATGCCAGGTGAGAGGCGGGCGCCTTCCGTTCCGTCGATGATTGTCCAGGTGGCTCCTCCGTCGGCTGACGCGGCTGCTTCGTCCTCACCGAGTAGGTAGAGCCGGTTCTGGTCCAGCGCGTTGACGGCAATGGCGCGTACGGATGTCCCGGTGCGGGTTGGGTCTGCCGGTTCACCGCGCTGGCGTCCCACCGTCCGCGGGGGGCTGTCGCTGGCCGCTGAGCAGATGAGCCTTCTAGTGGACGTTCCGTTTTCGGCGGCGGCGTAGACCCCGCCGGGTACGGATGGGTCCGATCCGAGACCGTTGGGTGGGTGGGGCAGCGCGAACCCGATGATCAGGTCGCTGTCGGGGATGCCGGTTTCGTGTTTCCAAACAGGGCGGGGGGAGATCACGCCCAGCCCTGCGGCCGCGACCACCCTGGTGCACCGTCCCGGTGAGCCAGATTGGTGGCGACCTCACGTTCGGATTTCGCGCACGGGCCGGCGAGCCGCTGCTTGTTCAGAACCAGGGGTTGACCGCTGCGCTCGGCACCGCAGGAATCCACGCCCTGGCGCCGGACCGCCGCCAGCAGCGAGCCGGTCTCCCGCCGGTCGGTACCCACCACGATGACCCGCTCGCGGGCGGCCGGACCACTGCCACGCACGAAGAGGAGATACTGAGTGCGTCAACGGGCCCGGGGATGACCGCGTGCGGGTGCCGCATCCAGTGCGACCCGGCGCTGTGATCAACGCTGCCTTGTGAAAGCCGCAAAGTGCGCGCTGCCCGTCCCCGCCTGCCCGGGTTGTCGCTGCGTCCGTGGGTCCGCGGAGTGCGGACCCGTTCGCGTCATTGACAGTGAACAGGTGGCCAACGATACCCTCGCCTGATGGACCCGGGCACCGGTAACGCTGCGACACAGCATGTCGCGCAACGGTTATCCGTGCTGTTTCCATCGGTTGATCCACGTGTCGTGACCGTAGTCGTGCTTGATAGCTACCGGTTGTACGTGGATCATCCCAACCCGAATGCTGTGCCCGTGCTGGTCGAGGAAACCGCGCGGGACCGGCTCCTGGGACACCTCGAAGCCCGCTCACACACGCCCGGTCGCAGCTCAAGCGCGCCCACCACTGGTTCGACAGCGCGGATAAGTGGCACCTTTTGCCCGGGCCGTTGATTTGTCGTCTGCCACGATAAGTGGCGCCTTTGATCACGCTAAATGGCATCCTGCAGCAGGGCGACCGAGTTCGTCCTCAAATCAAGTGGCGCCTTCCTGTCGCCCGAAATGGCACCCTTGCATTGGACGATCAACGCCCCATCTGCAACGACTGGCGCTAGCGCGGTTTCACGCGCTTACGCGCTCGAACTTGATGCCGTCGAAGGTGGAGGGGGAGATCACAGGCTACTTGGCAGTTCACATCGCAAGGCGGCGCCGGTCAACGCGTCACCTCACTGACATGAGAAACGAATCGCCACGCCCCGAGACCAAGCTGGGCAGTTTCGTGGCCTCAACCGTGGCGGCTCGGTCAGCCGCGCCGGTGCCGACCAGGCAGGCCGGTCCGCTCGGCGGGCGCCCGCGCCGGTGGGGTTCGGCCGGTGACGACGTCCCGCAGCGCGCCGGCGGCGTGGTCGACGTCGTCGGTGGAGTTGTATACGGCGAAGGACAGACGGCAGCTGGCCGGTGGGTCCAACCTGAGGAAGCGGTGCGCGAGGGTGGCGCAGTGGCACCCGGCCCTGGCTTCAACGCCCCTGGCATCCAGTGCCTCGGCCAGGGTGAATGGGCTCCATCCGCGGACGCTGAACGCCAGCAGCGGCGACCTAGGGATGCCGTTGTCCGGTCCGTGCACGGTGAGGCCGGGGATCCTGGCCAGCAGGTCGTGGGCACGCGTGGTGAGGGCGGCGGTGTGTTCTCCGATGGCGCGCATGGCGGCGGTTGTCCGCTGGCGGGGGACCGGAGTGACAGTGCCGAAGCAGGCGTCGTCGGTGTCGGGAGCGGCCATGTCGGCCACCCACCGCAGCGCCTGCGCGGACGCGATGACGCCCAGGATGTTGGGGGTGCCGGCGGAGTATTTCCAGGGCAGTTCGTTGTACTCGACGCGATCCGGGTACACCCCGCCGGCGGCGATCATGTCGCCGCCGTAGAGGAATGGCCGGGATTCACGCAGCAGCTCCTCTTTGGCGTAGAGCGCGCCGACGCCGAACGGCGCGAGGAACTTGTGGAAGGAGAACGAGAGGTAGTCGACGTCCAACGCGCTCACGTCGATCGGTGCGGTCGGGACCAGCTGTGCGCCGTCCACCAGCAGCAGCGAGCCGCGACCGCCGTTCGGCCGCCGGTACCCGCTGCCGTGCGCGATGTCACTGACACGTTCCAGTGGAGGTTTGGTACCGATGAAGTTCGACGCGCCGGTGCAACACACCAGTTTGGTCCGATTGTCCACCAGCGACGCCAGATGATCGAGGTCCAGGCTGCCCGTCGCCGGATCGAACCGCGCCAGTCTGCAGTCCACTTGACGACCCACTGCTGGCATGATGTCGCGGCACAGTCCGAACCACGGAACGAAGTTGGAATTGTGTTCCAGGTGGGTGGTCACGACGTTGTCACCGTCGCGGAACTCCGTCAGCAGCGAGTACATGACCGCGTTGTGCGCTTCGGTGGTGTTCCGGTAGGTCGATATCGACCGGCGCCCCGGGGCGTTCAACCAGCCAGCGATCGTGTCGTAGGCCTCCTCGAACAACTCGGTGGTCCGCCGGGAGGCAGCGGACTGGCCCCGGTGCACGTTTTCGTAGGACGGGACCAGCGAGGAGTACAGATCCACCAGTTCGCGGGGTGGCTGTGTGCTGGCCGCGTTGTTGGTGACGATCCGGCCGGCGCCGATGGCGTCGAAGCAGCCCCGGACGCGGTCCACATCCAGACCGGTTGTCGCGGTTGTCATGTGGCGCTCCCTGGTCGCGTCGATGGGCGGGGCGAGCCCCGCGGCGAGGACGTCATGCGTGGTGCTGTCCCGTGGTACGGCAGGTCACCGGATCGGGTTCACCCGGGCCACACCCTCGGCGATACGGCCGGATACACGGCCGCCTTCCGACGCCACCAGTCGTGACGGACTACGCGAGCGAGCCGCTGACAACCGGGCGCAGTTCTGGCGCAGACAGCAGTCGCCGGGCTTCGGTCACCGTCCGGAGGAGGGCTGTGACTGCCGGTCGTTCGTCGTGCTTGCGGTGGTAGAGACACGCCGGTAGTCCGGCGCAGTGCTTCCAGGTGATCCCGGCGGCGGGATACAGCTTCCACGCCGAGGCGGGTCCGGTGCTGAACCATGAGGCGAACCGTTGTGCGGCAAGCCATTCTTCGACTCCGGTGAAGTCGACCACCGCGGTCGGCGGCGCTGCGGGCAGGCGGCGCAGGGACCAGAAATCGTTCCATTGTCCGAGCAGGCGGTCGCCGTCCGGGTTCGGCATGGTGGCGACCCGCCAGCGGCGAAGATCGGCGACGGTGAGTTTTCCGAGTTCGCTCAGTGGGTGGCCATCGGCCATGACGATCACCATGGGTTCGCGGAGGATGGGTGTGCTCGCGAGGTCACGGTGGCGGAGCGGCGCGGCCGGCCAGGCCGAGGTCGCTGGTCGCGGCGAGGACGCCTGCTCGGGTCGTGAAGTCGATGCGGCGCAGATTGATCCGCATGTCGGGCAACTGCGATTTGACGGCCTCCAGCAGCGGGGCGGCGGCGTCCGCGCCCGGGCCGTGGAATCCGAGCGTCAGTCGACCGCGGATTCCTTCCGCCACCGCCCGCGCATCGATCGCCGCCGCCTCGGCCTTCGGCCAGAGCACAGCGCGCGCGAAGCACGAAAGCCTGCCCTGCTGGGGTGATCTCGACGCGGCGAGTGGTGCGGTCGACGAGTGGGACGCCGGCACGACGTTCGAGCCTGGCGATCGCTGCGGACAGCGACTGTTGGGTGACGTGGCAGCGCTCAGCGGCCCTGGTGAAGTTGCGTTCGTCGTCGAGCGCAACGAGATACCGCAGCTCCGCGAGATCCACACGGGCACCAACAGATGCTGGACTCTACGTAGACCACAACGCTGTCATCTGTCACGTATGTGCCACATTTTGTCGTTTAGTTGGAAGCCCCCGCGGCCCCGGCGACCCGCTCGAGGAAGGGGTTGATCGCGTGGAGGAATCCGGCGGGATCGGAGGAGAAGACCAGGTGCCCTGTGTTGAAGGTTTCCAGTCGTGCGCCGGGTAGCGCGGCGAGTGTCGCCCTGGCGGCACTCATGGGCAGGATCGGGTCGTTTTTTCCCCAGGTGAGAAGCACGGGAGCCGTGATTTTGGGTGCCAGCGGTCGCAGGTCGAATCCCGGTGCGATGAAGCTGCGCCACAGTTCCGATGCGGTGCGAACGCCGCGTGTGGTGCGACTGCGCGCGACGGC